>JAABUU010003673.1_pt1 | contig 19188 bp, 14 predicted proteins | sample 5559301 | NCBI WGS metagenome assembly JAABUU01 (sample SAMN10711884, study PRJNA513360) | rock metagenome | isolation source: Antarctica rocks | place: Antarctica: Victoria Land, Richard Nunatak white | reverse complement strand
CGCCAGGGGCGAGCCGCCCCTGGACCGGCCTTACTTAAGTAGTGGATTCCAAAGGCGAGCCTTTGGCGGAGTTTGAGGCAGAGCCTCAACCTTGCTTACCGGTCACTCCAGAGGGCGGTTGGTATAAGGCTCGCCCGCGAACCAGACCTCAACGCGCTGCAGCACCGCGGCAGCCGCCGTGACCAGGACGCAAAGCAGGACGCCCGGCAGGAGGCAGGCGGCGGAGATCAGTGACACGTCGGCATGCCCTGGCTGCTGCCCGACAGCGATACCGCCCGGCGGCCCATTCCGATATCGTCGGACTCGCTCGCAGGTGCGAAGCCGGCAAGCAAGGCTGGGCTCTGCCCAGACCCGCCAGAGGGAAGCCCCCCTGGACCGGCCTTATTTAGACAAGTGGATTTTGAAAGCGAGCCTTTGGCGGAGTTCGAGGCCCATGCTTGAAAGAGTGGCTTCGACCTTGCGTTCTTCTTGCGCGCTACAGGTTCGGCCACCGCGCCGTGCGCTGCCGTTCCTGCGCGGGCGTGAGGGTGCGTGGCCCGTCCGCCATCTCGCGCGGCAGGTTCGGCACGGCGGCGGGGTCGGCCCAGCAATCCACGGTGCCGAGGCTGCGCGTGCAGTACGGCGGCGGCGCGGGCGGAGCCTCCTTCTCCCGGCAGTAGCTCTGCCCCCGGTCGAGCCGCACGATCGAGCAGTCGCGCCCGCTGGCCCCGGAGAACGCCAGGTCGAACAGCCCGCGGTGGAACGTCGCCACCGAGGCCAGGTCGGCGAGGCCCAGCGCCACCGCCGGCGTGGCCGGCGGCGTGCACCCCCCGAGTACCACGGCCAGCGCGCCGGGCAGCAGCCAGCGCAGCACGCGACACGGAACGGGAAAGGGGCGCGGGGCGCACATTCCCGCACAATGCGCCGCAGGCCATGAATCAATCCTTTCCGCCGGACGCGCGCAAGCGGCGGCAAGCAAGGCTGGGCTTTCCCTCCGCTGCCCATTACCTACGACCCAAGCGGGTCCTCGGAACCTTTGAGCAGCTCCGCCCAGACCCGCCGGGGGGAAGTGCCCCTGGACCGGCTTTACTCAAACAAGTGGATTCCAAAGGCGAGCCTTTGGCGGAGTTTGAGGCGGAGCCTCAACCTTGCTTGCTTCCCTGGCTGTCCCCCGGTTTGCTCGCCTGCCTCGCCCTCGCTATGGTCCGGCGCCTTTGCCGGGGCGGTCCCGCGCGGGTGGGTCCGGGGACGAATTGGCCGACATCTTCGACGAGGTGGACGAGGAGATCCGCGGCGAGGGCCGCCGCCGCCTGGTGCGTCGCGGCGCGGCCGCCGCCGCGGCGCTGGCCATGCTGCTGCTGGTGGCGGTGGGTGGCTGGCAGCTCTGGCGCTGGCGCCAGCTCCAGGCCTCGCGCGCGGTCGCCGGGCAGTTCCTCGCCGCGATGCAGCAGGCCGACGCCACGACCCCGGGCGCGCGCGAGGCCGACCGCACCGCCGCCGCCGCCTCGTTCGCCGAGATCGCCCGCAGCGCGCCCGAGGGCTACCGCGTCCTGGCCCGCCTGCGCGAGGCGGGCCTGCGCGCCGCCGGCGGCGACAATGCGGCCGCGCGCGCCCTGTGGGACCAGGTCGCCGCGGACGCCGGCGCCTCCGCGTTGCTGCGCGACTACGCCAGCTTGCTCTGGGTGGAGAACCAGGTCGACGATGGCGACCCCGCCGCGCTCCAGGCCAGGCTTGCGCCGCTGCTGGCGCCGGAGAGCGCGTGGCGCCCGCTGGCCGAGGAGGCGCAGGCGCTGGTGCAGCTCCGCTCCGGCCAGGACCAGCCGGGCCGCGCCACGCTGCGCCGCCTGGCCGGCGACATCGGCGCGCCGAACGGGGTGCGCCAGCGCGCCACCGTGGTGCTGCAATCCCTCGGCGAGCCCGCGCCGCCCGGCGCCCCGCGCCAGGGCGCGCCCAGCGGCCTGGACGGCCGCCTGCCGGACGCCGGCGAGTGAGCCCTCCCCCCCCCCCCAGGAGCCTTCACCCCCTCATGCCGGCCCCCGCTCCCTCTCCCGCCGACCCCTTGCCGGACCCGTCGGATGCCCCGCTCCGCCGCCCGGCGCACGCGGTCCTGACGCGGCGCGCGGCGCTGCTCCCCCTGCTCGGCCTCGGCGCGTGCGGCGTGCTCGACACCGTATTCAGCGACGACTCAGACAAGAAGATCCTGCCCGGCCGGCGCGAGGCGGTGCTGGGCACCGCGGCCACCGAGATGGCGCAGGCCGACGCCGGCAGGCTACCCGAGATCATCCTGCCGCCGCTGACCCGCGCCGACTGGCCGCAGCCGGGCGGCGTGGCGACGCACGTGATGGGCAACCTCGCGGGCGGCTTCAAGCCGGGCTGGACCGCGAAGATCGGCATCGGCGGCGGCTACCGCGCCAAGCTCACCGCGCAGCCGGTGGTGCTCGGCGGCCGGGTGTTCGTCATGGACACCGACGCCGTGGTCAGCGCGTTCGACCTGAAAACCGGCGAGCGCCTGTGGCGGCGCGAGACCCGCGACAAGGACGCGCACAGCACCAGCCTCGCCGGCGGCATCGCGGCCGAGGGCGGGCTGCTCTACGTCGTCACCGGGCGCGCCGACGCCCTGGCGCTCGACGCGGCGGACGGCCATGTGCGGTGGCGCGCCACCCTGTCCGCGCCGGCCCGCTCCCTGCCGACCCTGGGCGGCGGCCGCCTCTACGCCGGGCTGATCGACGGTCGGCTGGTGGCGCTCGACCTGCAGGACGGCCGCCAGCTCTGGTCCTACCAGGCCGGCGAGAGCGGCATGATCGTCCTCGGCCAGCCCGCGCCCGCCTACGCCAACGGCACCGTGGTCGCGGGCTTCGGCTCCGGCGACATCGCGGCCCTGCACGCCGACAGCGGCACCCTGCAATGGAGCGACAACCTCGGCTCGGCCGGCGGGCGCACCACCGCGACCGACCTGTCCTCGATCCGCGGCGCGCCGGTGATCGACGGCGGCACTGTGTACGCCGTGGGCCTGGGCGGCCTGATCGTGGCGATCGACCTGCGCTCCGGCCGCCGCCTCTGGGAGCGCCCGATCGGCGGCGGCCAGACCCCCTGGCTCGCCGGCGACTGGCTCTACCTCGTCGACAACGAGCAGCAGCTCCTGGCGATGACCAGGGCGGAGGGCCGCGTGCGCTGGGTCGCCGACCTGCCGCATTACACCAACGAGAAGAAGCACACCGGGCCGCTGTTCTGGTCCGGCCCGGCGCTGGTGAACTACCGGCTGGTGCTCACCGGCGACCGCGGGCAGGTGCTCTACGCCAACCCGGTCACCGGCGCCGTCACCGGCGGGCTCGACCTCAAGGCCGCCTGCGCGGTGCCGCCGGTCGCGGCGGACGGCACGCTGCTGATCCTCACCGACGACGGGATGCTCACGGCGCTGCGCTGAGGCAGGAAGCAAGGCTGGGCTCTGCCCAGACCCGCCAGGGGCGAGCCGCCCCTGGACCGGCGTGACGAAGGCAGGGCGGGTCGTATCGCAGGCCCGTCCAGATGTTCAAACGCAAACCTTTGGTGGAATTACGGGTCCGGCAGTAACCGAATTGAAACTGTGATCTACCCAGATGGCGCGTTGTTGCACGGCAGCGATCCGGAGAGGTGCCTTGATGAGACCCGCGATACTTCTGCTGCCCTTCGCGCTGTGCGGCCTCACTGCACCCGCAGCGAGCGCCAACCGCCCCTCTCAGGTCTGCCGCAGCATCGCGGCGATGCTGCACGCCGGCCTTGGTGACAACGCGGGGCAGGCGAAACGCCAGACCTTGCTGGAAACGTTGGCGCACAACTCGCGCGGCCGATTGTTGCTGGCGAACTGGCAGCAGCGAGGAAGCCGGCGGGAAGCTTACCTGCGCGCCATTGATCCGCAGGCCGCAACAGCGGAGGCCATGACAGCCGCACTGAGAGCGGATCGGCTTGTGGCGGTAATGGCCGTGGAGGGCAGTGCGAGCTGCATGTACGTCACGCTGCTCCGACCGATCGGGCATCGGCTCGTCCAGATCGTGCCGCCCTACGTGACCCGGGACATGTCATGCCAGCGATGGGGAGACACGATATTCCTTGGAACCCTGGACGGCAGACCTTTCGTGGCGAAGGAGACCAGCAACGCCACCGAAATCCAGGTGGCGCCATGGAACGGCCACGGTTGGGACCCTGTGTGCAGCGATGTTGTCAGATATATTCCGAAGCTGATGTCAGTGGGTGCCTTCTGCCGCGCAGCCGACTGCACCGGAGCAGAAATCGAAGCCAGGCGCGTCGCAACGCTGATGAAATCTTCGGAGACCCAAGACCCTCCCTACCAGGAAGGCGTCAGTCCACAACTGGACCGCCTCATGAAACTCGCTGGCAACACTTTGCGCACTGACGTGATACCGACGTCATCTGATTGGCAATATTCCTACTCTACGGATCAGAACTTGGCTCCTTATTTGGCGATGGTAGGTGGTCGTCCGACACTTGCGATTGCTGGCGTATGGAAAGGTGGCCACTCGGCCGACAGCGAGACGATCGGCTACGCCGTGGCTTTCTGGCAGGAGGCAGGAGACAAGCTGAAGCCGGTCGCGGGCTTTCATCTCCGGAGGGTGCATTCGAAGATCAAGTCAGTTCTGGTGACGCGCTAGCCCTCGACCAGCAATCCTGAGTACGCCCCCAGCGTTCCTTGCTCGGCCGAATTGCATTATCGGTTCCGCTGATACCGGCCCCCGAGTTCGGGGTGAAGCTTCACCTCGCGTCCTTGATGCCTGCGCCGGCCCCTGGCCCAGCCTCCCCCGCGTCCCCACCTCCGTCGTCCAGACACCGAGACGGCCTTGCCCCCCGTCTGAAAGGCCGCCTTGCCCGCACGCCAGACCCACACCGACACCGGACCGAGCGCCCACGCCGCAGCCCTGCCCGTCGTGGTGATCGCCGGCCGCCCCAACGTCGGCAAGTCCACCCTGTTCAACCGCCTGTCCGGCCGAAGGTCCGCACTCGTCGCCGACACCCCCGGCGTCACCCGCGACCGCAAGGAGGCCGAGGCCACCCTGCGCGGCCGCACCGTGCGCCTCGTCGACACCGCCGGGCTGGAGGAGGCCGCGCCCGACACGATCTACGACCGGATGCGCGTCTCCTCGCAGGCCGCGGTGTCGCAGGCCGACCTGGTGGTGTTCGTGGTCGACGCCCGCGCCGGCATCACCCCCGCCGACAGCCACTTCGCCGGCTGGCTGCGCCGCCAGGGCCGCCCCGTGCTGCTGGTCGCCAACAAGACCGAGGGCCGGGGCGGCGCCGCCTCCGCGATGGAGGCGTTCTCCCTGGGCCTGGGCGACCCGGTGGCGATCTCGGCCGAGCACGGCGACGGCCTCTCCGGCCTGATGTCGGAGATCGCCGACCGCCTCCCCGCCACCCCCGCGCGCCGCCACGCCGACGGCGCAGGCAGCGACACGAACGGCGCCAGACTGGGCGGCGCCAGACTGGGCGGCGCCAGACTGGGCGGCGGCATGCCAAGCGTCGGCAAGCCGGGCGGCGCCAGGCCGGGCGGCGGCGACGCGGCCGACGCGGACGGCCCCGACGCGGACGGCCCCGACGCCGACACGGACAGTGCCGCGGACGGCACGGCGGAGGACGCCGGCCCCGCCCGTTCCCTGCGCCTCGCGATCGTGGGCCGCCCGAACGCCGGCAAGTCCACCCTGCTCAACCGCCTGCTCGGCGAGGAGCGGATGATCACCGGCCCGGAGCCCGGCCTGACGCGCGACTCCGTGCTCTCCGTGCTGCACGACCCGCTCGGCGACGTCGAGCTGGTCGACACCGCCGGCCTGCGCAAGAAGGCGCGCATCGAGGCCGACCTGGAGCGCATGTCGGTCAGCGCCACCATCGAGGCGCTGAAGATGGCCGAGGTGGTCGTGCTCTGCGTCGACGCGGAGCTGGGCCTGCACGAGCAGGACCTGCAGATCGCCCGACTGATCGAGCGCGAGGGCCGCGCCTGCGTGCTGGCGCTCAACAAGTGGGACGCCGTCGAGGACCGCCAGCTCACCCGAAAGGCGATCTCCGACCGCCTGGAGACCTCGCTCGCCCAGATGAAGGGCATCCCGGTGGTGTCGTTCTCCGCGCTGACCGGCGCCGGCGTGGACAAGCTGCTGCCCGTGGTGCGCGCGGCCCACGCCACCTGGAACCGGCGCGTCGCCACCGGCGAGCTGAACCGCTGGTTCGAGCACGCCCTGCAGCGCCACCCCACGCCGCTGGTCGAGGGCAAGCGGATCAAGCTGCGCTACATGACGCAGGCCAAGGCGCGCCCGCCCACCTTCGTCGTGTTCGGCACCCGCGCCGAGACGCTGCCCGAGGACTACCGGCGCTACCTGGTCAACGGCCTGCGCGAACAGTTCAAGCTGCCGGGCACGCCGGTCCGTCTCCAGTTGCGCGGCACGAAGAACCCGTACGCGGACGACTAGGAGCGGGCGAGCCTGGCCGCTGCCGGCAGTGGGTCGGCTCGCTTGGTGCCGCTGCAGGTGAGGCGAGGCAGGAAGCAAGGTCGAGGCCCCGCCTTCAGGCCTGGGCCTCGACCTCCGCCAAAGGCTTGCCTTTGGAGTCCATCACTCAAGAGAAGCCGGTCCAGGAGGGCTTCCCCCCCCCTGGCGGGTCTGGGCAGAGCCCAGCCTTGCTCCCTGACAGGTCGGCACAAGCCGGCCGACACGCCCGCCCATCACGGCGCCGGGCCCAGTCCCTGCCAGCGGTCACGCATCGAGTCGTAGTGCCGCGCCGGCTCGTAGACCGGCGCGTGCAGGTCCAGCCGCCCCGCCGTCAGCCTGCCGCCGACCGACAGCAGCTCCAGCTCGGCGATGCGCGCGCCGCGCGCGCCGCAGCCCGACGTTGGTGGAGATCAGTTGCTGCTGCCGCCGCAGCTCCGGCGAGGTGCGCACGGTGGCCGCCTGCTGCGTCCGGGCCTGGCCGATCTGAGCGCTCAGTTGCGCCTGCTGCGCGGTCAGGCTGGCCACCTGCGCCTCCGCCGCGGCAAGCTGGGCGCGCGCCTGGTCGACCTGCGCGCGATAGTCGTCCTGCTCCACCTGCGCCAGCACGTCGCCCTCGTGCACCACCTGGTCGTCCGCGATCGGCAGCGCGACCAGGTAGCCCTGCACCCGCGCGGCGACGGGCACGAGATCGCCGCCGACATAGGCATCCTGGGTCTGCGGGTCCCGCTCCCGCGTGATCGGCCGGTCGAACGACGCAACGCGACCGCCACCACCGCGGCCGCGCCGAGCGCGAACAGCGTGGCCACCACCCTGGGCGCCCGGACCCTGGGCGGCCGGACCTTGGGCGGCCGGACCTTGGGCGGCCGGACCTTGGGCGGCCGGACCTTGGGCGACCCACCCGCGCTGCCCGGCCCAGGGCCTCGTCAGCGCTCGACGGCTGCCCCCGGCGGCGGACCGGCCTCTCGCGCCGGAGCCTCGGGGACCTCGCCCTGCACCACGTCCGCCCCCGGCGCCAGCACGGTGCCGGGCGGCAGGCCGATCGGCGCCTGCCGTGCCAGCGTGACCCGCCATCCGCAGCCATTCCCGGTATCGGCGTGCCCGGCAAAGCCGTCTCCATCGAACCGCCCGGTCAGCAACGCCTTGCCGTAGGCCAGCGAGGCGGCGCCATCCGGCTGGACGACCCCCCGCAGCGGGTCGTTCACGCCGGAGGCCGCGAACCACCCCTTCACCAGCATGTCGCGCGCCACCGGGGCCGCGCCGGCGCACGACCCGCCCGGCGACGGCGTCCATGTCCCCGCGTAGTAGCCGGCGCCGGCCGATGCCCCTGGCACGCCCATCGCCTGGGCGGCATGACCCGAGCGGTCCTGCGCGACGACAACCGGGTCGAGCCACGGCCGTGCGCACGACGCGAGCAGCAGCGGCAACAGCGTCCCTCCCACGCTCCGCGGCCAGGTCCTGCGACGGCGATCCGCGACGCCGGAGGCGGGGCGAGGCGGAGTGCCCTGGCCCGGCGCGGCAGGGTCGCGCAACACGGAGGCGGCGTGCCCGTCCTCGGCGGGGAAGCGGGACGGCTGGCTGTTCATCGGCATTCCTGGCCCATGGTAGGGACTGAGCTCGCCGTCGCGGAAGCAGCAAACGTTGGTCCAGGCGGCCTGCCGGCCGGAGAGCCTCCGCGACCCCGGAAGCCTGAAGGAAGCAAGGCTGGGCTCTGCCCGGACCCGCCAGGGGGGGGGGGGAAGCTCCCCCTGGACCGGCTTTACTTATACCAACGGCCCTTTGTGGTGACCGGTGAAGCAAGCAAGGTTGAGGCTCTGCCTCAAACTCCGCCAAAGGCAGGCCTTTGGAATCCAATACTTAAGTCAAGCCGGTCCAGGGGCGGCTCGCCCCTGGCGGGTCTGGGCAGAGCCCAGCCTTGCTTGCTGACAGGTCAAAACTCAGGGCCGCTGGTATTAAGTATTGAACTTCAAAGGCGAGCCTTTGGCGAAGTTTGAGGCAGAGCCTCAACCTTGCCTGCCTTTACCAATCACTCCGAAAGACCGTCGGTATCAGCCGGAGTTTCGGGAGCAGAGGTGCCCAGCCGCCGCATCCAGGCCGCCATACGGATCCCGACGCTCACCCGCCTGTCCCACGCTGCGGCCCCGTCAGGAAACCGCGAGCCCGCGCCCGGCGCCGCCGCAGCCGGCTGGCGTGCGGAATCCGCGCGGCGCGCCGGATGCGGGCTTGTGTGCCGCGCCGGACGGGATATCTCTCGGCCTGACCCTCGCCGGAGCGTTGCATGCAAGGCCAAGACACCAACACCGTGACGACGCCGCGCGGCAGGACCGAGCTGAAGACCGAGCGCCCGCGGCTGTACAAGGTCATGCTGGTCAACGACGACTTCACGCCGCGCGAGTTCGTGGTGATGGTGCTGAAGGCGGAGTTCCGCATGGGCGAGGCGCAGGCCAGCCGGGTGATGACCACGGCGCACCAGCGCGGGGCGTGCGTGGTCGCGGTGTTCACCAAGGACGTGGCGCACACCAAGGCGACCAACGCCACCGACGCCGCGCGCAAGCGGGGCTACCCCCTGCTGTTCACCACCGAGCCCGAGGAGTAGGCGCCGCCCGCGCGCCCCACGGCGCGCAGGCAGCACGAAAAGCCGGGCTCTCCCCCGCCGCCCATGCCGATGGTCCGATCGAACTTCCGGCCAGTTCCGCCATCCGAGCCTTTGATACCAGCGGCCCTGAATTTTGACCTGCAAGGCAAGCAAGGCTGGGCTCTTCCTGCGCTGCCATTCCAACGCTTCAAGCGGATCGTCGGAACCTTTGGCAGCTACGCCCAGACCCGCCCCTGCTTCAAGGCGGGGGCGAGCCGCCCCTGAACCGGCCTTACTGAAGTGATGGATTCCAAAGACCTGCCTTTGGCGGAGTTTGAGGCAGAGCCTCAACCTTGCCTGCTTCCCGCCTCGCCTCGCCTGCGGCGACACCGTGCGGACCGACCCGCTGCCGGCGGGGCGCTGGCCTTGCCGGCCGCGTTCTCCTAGGTGATCGCCATGGTCCCCTCGCTGCGCACCGCCGGGCTGCTCGTGGTCAAGATCGGCTCCGCCCTGGTGGTGGACGGCGCCCGGCCGCGCGAGGCCTGGCTCGCGGGCGTGGCCGCCGACATCGCCGCCGCCCGCGCGCGCGGCACCCGGGTGATCGTGGTCTCCTCGGGCGCGATCGCCCTGGCGCGCACCACGTTGGGCCTGGGCGACCGGCGCCTGCGCCTGGAGGAGAAGCAGGCCTGCGCCGCCGTGGGCCAGATCCGCCTCGCGCAGGCCTGGGCGCAGGCGCTCGCGGCCCACGGCATGATCGCGGCCCAGCTCCTGCTCACGCTGGGCGACACCGAGGACCGCCGCCGCTACCTCAACGCCCGCGCCACGCTGCGCACCCTGCTGGGCCTCGGCTGCGTGCCCGTGATCAACGAGAACGACAGCGTGGCGACCGCAGAGATCCGCTTCGGCGACAACGACCGCCTGGCCGCCCGCGTCGCGGAGATGGTGGGCGCCGACCAGCTCCTGCTGCTCTCCGACATCGACGGCCTCTACACCGCCGACCCCCGCCTGCACCCGCACGCCGCCCACGTCGCCGTCGTGCCCGCGCTCACGCCGGAGATCGAGGCGATGGGGGGCGAGCCGCCGCCCGGCTTCTCCTCGGGCGGCATGCGCACCAAGCTGCTGGCCGCGCGCATCGCCACCCGGGCGGGCTGCGCAATGGCGATCGCGCTCGGCGGCCGCGCGCACCCGATCGCGGCGCTGGCCACGGACGCGGACGCAGGCGGGGGCGCGGAGACGGCGCGCTGCACCTGGTTCCTCCCCGCCCCGGAAGGCCGCAGCGCGCGCAAGCGCTGGATCGCGGGCAGCCTGCAGCCCGCCGGGACGCTGCGGGTGGACGCCGGCGCGGCGCGGGCGCTGCGGGCCGGCGGCTCGCTGCTGCCGGCCGGCGTGCTCGCCGTGGAGGGCGAGTTCGCGCGCGGCGACGCGGTGCGGGTGGCGGGGCCGGGCGGCGAGCTGGGCCGCGGCCTGAGCGCCTACGCCAGCGAGGACGCGGCGCGCATCGCCGGGCGCCGCAGCGAGGAGATCGAGGGCGTGCTGGGATGGCGCGGGCGCGACGAGATGGTGCACCGCGACGACCTGGTGCTGGGCGACTAGAGCAGGAAGGCAAGGTTGAGGCTCTGCCTCATTCGCCAAAGGCTCGCCTTTGGAATCCACTACTTAAGAAAGCGCCGGTCCAGGGGGGCTCCCCCTGGCGGGTCCAGGGCAGAGCCCTGGCCTTTCAGTCCCGCCCGTGGATGAACCGTTCCGTGCGGTCCTGCGCCTCGTGGTCGGTCATCTGCGCGGGCGGGCTCTTCATGAACCATGCGCACGGCCCGGCGAGCGGCCCGCCGACGCCGCGGTCCATCGCCAGGCGGGCGCAGCGCACCGCGTCGATCACCACGCCCGCCGAGTTCGGGCTGTCCCAGACCTCCAGCTTCAGCTCGCACGACAGCGGCACGTCGCCGAAGGTGGTGCCCTCGACGCGGATGAACGCCAGCTTGCGGTCGGTGAGCCACGGCACGTGGTCCGACGGCCCGACGTGGACGTCGGCGTCCGGCAGCTCTGTGGCGAGCTGACTGGTCACCGCGCGGGTCTTGGACAGCTTCTTGGACGCGAGGCGGTCGCGGTCCAGCATGTTCATGAAGTCCGCGTTGCCGCCGACGTTGAGCTGGTAGGTGCGGTCCACCCGCACGCCGCGCTCTCGGAACAGGTTGACCAGCGCCCTGTGCACGATGGTGGCGCCGACTTGGCTCTTGATGTCGTCGCCCACGATCGGCAGCCGCGCCCGAGCGAACCGCGCCGCCCAGGCCGGGTCGGAGGCAATGAAGCTCGGGATGCAGTTGACGAAGCCGCAGCCCGCGTCGAGCGCCGCCTGCGCGTACGCCCGCGTCGCCTGGTCCGAGCCCACCGGCAGGAAGGACACCAGCACCTCCGCACGGCTGTCGCGCAATGCCTGGGCGACGTCGACGGCGGGCTCCTGGCTCTCCTCGACGACGCTGCGCAGAGACGGCCCGAGCCCGTCCAGCGTCGGGCCGCGCTGCACGGTGACGCCCTGCGGCGGCAGCTCCGCGAAGGTGCAGGTGTTGTTCGGCGCGGCGGCGAGGGCTGCGGCGAGGTCGCGCCCCACCTTGCCGGCGGCCACGTCGAAGGCGGCGACGAAGGCGACATCGCGGACGTGGTAGCCGCCGAGGCGGACGTGCATCAGGCCGGGCACCAGCGCGTTGTCCTCGGCGGCGGCGTAGAAGCGCACGCCCTGGACCAGCGAGGAGGCGCAGTTGCCGGTGCCGGCGATGGCCACGCGAATCTCGGGCAAGCGGAGGCTCCATCCAGATTGGAGCTTTGTTCCTAGCGGCGCGGCGGCGCGAAGGAAAGGGCACGGCCGGCAAACGACGGCAAGCAAGGTTGAGGCTCTGCCTCAAACTCCGCCAAAGGCTCGCCTTTGGAATCCATTCCTTAAGTAAAGCCGGTCCAGGGGCGGCTCGCCCCCGGCGGGTCTGGGCGGAGCCCAGGCTTCCTGCCTTCAGGCCGCCGCCCGCAGGTGCGCGATGCGCGCCGGCACCGGCGGGTGCCCGTAGTTCACCAGCGCGTAGAGCGGGTCCGGCGTGAGCGTGCCCGCGTTGTCGCGCGACAGCCGGGTCAGCGCCGAGATCATCGGCCCCGCGCCCACCTGGCGCCTGGCGTAGTCGTCGGCCTGGAACTCGTGGCGGCGCGAGATCGCGTTCGACACGACGCCCGTCACCGGCGAGGCCAGCCCGATCAGCAGGTTGGCCGCGACCAGCGCCATCGCCTCGCCGGCGTGCGAGAAGCCGAACCCCGGCGTGAGCCAGGGCTGGCGGCACAGCCAGCCGATCGCGGCGAAGCCCGCCAGCAGGCTCGCCGCCCCGCGCAGCATCCCGAACAGCACGTGGCGGTGGCGGAAGTGCCCCAGCTCGTGGGCGACCACGGCCTCGACCTCGTCGGGCGTCTGGGTGGCGAGCAGGGTGTCGAACAGCACGATGCGCTTGGTGCGCCCGAACCCGGTGAAGAACGCGTTGCCGTGCGAGGAGCGGCGCGAGGCGTCCATGGTGAACAGCCCCGAGCTGGAGAACCCGCAGCGCGCGAGCAGCGCCTCGATGCGCGCCGCCAGCACCGGGTCCGACAGCGGCTCGAAGCGGTTGAACAGCGGCGCCACCACGCGCGTGAACAGCGCCGGCGCGCACAGCATCAGCGCCGTGGTGCCGCACCACGTCCACAGCCACCACAGCCCGCTGGCGTGGCGCATCACCCAGAACAGCGCCGCCAGCAGCGGCAGCCCGAACGCCGCCGCCAGCGCCGCACCGCGCAGCGTGTCCACCACGAGCAGGCGCGGCGAGGCGCGGTTGAACCCGAAGCGCTGCTCCACGACGAGCGTGCCGTAGGCGCGCAGCGGCAGCCTCACCACCGCGCCGATCGCGGCCATGGCGGCCACCAGCGCCACGTCGCGCGCGAGCGGCGCCGCGACCAGGCGGTCCACCCCGCTGGCCAGCAGGTCGAGCCCGCCCAGCACCCAGGCCAGCGTGGCCGCCAGCCCCAGCAGGCTTCCGGCTGTCGCCAGCCTGGCCCGCGCCACGGTGTAGTCGGCGGCGCGGGCGTGCTCCTCCTGCGTCACCGTGGCGGCGAAGTCGGGCGGCACCGCGCCGCGGTGGCGCAGGGCGGAGAGGGCCTGGCGCCGCAGCAGCCACAGCGAGGCGGCCTCCCACAGCAGGGTCGCGGCAAGGAAGGCGGCGAGGAGCACGGGCATGGGGCGGCGTCCGGAATGCGGACCCGGGACATGGGGTGCGCCGGGGAAGGCAGGAAGGCCAGGGCTCCGCAGAGGTTCCCGCAAGGCCGGAACGGAGGCGGCCTGGACCCGTTGCCAGGCGATGCGGCTTACCCTGCCTGAGGCAGCCCCCGGCAGTAGGCGCGCGGCCTGGTGATCATCTGTGCGCCGAGCCTGGGGGCTGAGTGATGTCTCTGTTTGAATTTTGCTTGTCGCCACAATCCCACATAGCGATCTTTATGCAATAATCTTGAGCTGAGAGGCCAAAGAGTTTAGCTTCTGCATCCTTGTTCGGATCGAGAAAGCATTTCTCCACAGCCGCAGCCTCGCAATAAATTGTAGCTGCATCCGTTGCCTGGGCTGAATGCATATAAAATGTACCAAGTACGGCAAATAAGACAAAGGCCGATTTTATTACTGCTTACCTCTTGGTAGTTTATGGCATGTTTATCGTTAAGCCCGCAACGGAGCAACTAGGCCAAGATGAGCAAGGTCATACGTATTGAGCGGGTAAGTCCTAGACCGGGCAAAACGGACAACGCTTACCTATTTGCGGATGGTTACCGACTAGGTAACCCCGTGCTTACAAGCAAGCAGCGAAAGCTGCGTGCTAACTGCAAAGCGGTGGACACACTGGACGAAGCGGGAATGTGGATAAAGGCAGGCTGGCACATACGAATGGGCGACACTCACCGAAGCGCATCCCTTATTCAGCCGTCCTCAGTCCATGTCGTCACGATCTAATTCAAACTGAGACACTACCCTCCGCCGGACACCGCCGCGCCCTGCTCTCGATGCTGCTGCTCATCCCCTCCCGCCCGGCATGATCCAGCCGGCTTCGGCAACGACCCCCCATGCAAGGCGCCCTTCCTGCACGCGGAGCGGCCGGAGGCCATCCTGGAGATCGTCGCGCAGGCGAGAACAGGCAGCGAAGCAAGCAAGGTTGAGGCTCCGCCTCAAACTCCGCCAAAGGCAGGCCTTTGGAATCCATTTCTTAAGCAAATCGGTTTCCAAAGGCCTTGGCCTTTGGCGGGTCTGGGCAGAGCCCAGCCTTGCTTGCTTACCCGGTGTCGCCACCCCTCGCCGTCGGCACCAGCGCGCGCAGCTTCGCCGCGATGTCGCGCAGCGTGGCCTCCCCCTTGGCCAGCACCTGGCTGGCCCCGCGCAGGCGCGAGCGGTCCTCCGCGGTGAGGTCGCGCGCGGTGAGCACCACGACCGGCACGTCCGCGCACCCCGGCCGGGCGCGCAGCGCGTGCAGGAAGCCGAACCCGTCCATCACCGGCATCACCAGGTCGAGCAGCACCACGCGCGGCACCGCCGCCTCGACGCGCGCCAGCGCCGCGGCGCCGTCCTCGGCCTCGACCACCCCCCAGCCGTCGCGCTCCAGCACGCCGCGCAGCCGCGCCCGGGCGTCGGCGTCGTCGTCGACCACGAGCACGTCGCCCTCCGCGTCGCGGAAGCGGTCCATCACGGCGCGCAGCCGGTCCCACTGCACCGGCTTGCTGACGTAGCCCGCCGCCCCCAGCGACGAGGCGAGGCCGCGCTCCGCCAGGAAGGTGACCATGACCACGGGGATCGCGGCCAGCGCGGGTTCAGCCTTGAGGCGGGCCAGCACCGCCCAGCCGTCCATGCCGGGCATGGCGACGTCGAGCAGGATCGCGCGCGGGTGCAGGCTGCGGGCCAGCGCCAGGCCGCTGCGCCCGTCCGGCGCGGTGCGGGCGGCGAACCCCTCGCGCTCCAGGAAACGCGCCGTCAGCTCGAGCTGCGCCGCGTCGTCGTCGATCACCAGCACCACGCCCCGCCCGCCGTCCGCGCCGTCCACACCCTGGGCGCCCTCGGCTCCCGCATCCTCCGCCGCGGCCGCCTCCGCCTCCGGCGGGGCCACGCGCGCCGGCAGGGTCACGGTGAAGGTGCTGCCCTGCCCCGGCGCGCTCGTCACCGCGACGTCGCCGCCGAGCATGGCGCTAAACGCCTGGGTGATCGACAGGCCGAGCCCGGTGCCGCCGAACCTGCGCGTGGTCGAGGCGTCCGCCTGCTGGAACCGCTGGAACAGTTTTGCCAGTTGCTCCTCGCTCATGCCGATGCCCGCGTCGCGCACCGCGAACGCCACGCTGTCCCCGTCCCCGCCCGCCTCGCCGACGAGCCGCGTGGCTGAGAGGGTGATCGTGCCGCCCTCGGTGAACTTGGCGGCGTTGCTCAGCAGGTTGAGCAGGATCTGTCGCACCTTGGTGACGTCGGAATGCATCGTCCCAAGGTCGCCCCCGAACGCCAGCGCCAGGGTGTTGCCCTTCTTCTCCACCAGCCTCGCCACGGTGGACGCCACGTCGCGGAGCATCGCGGCCACGTCGAACTCCTCGGCGAACACCTCCATCTTGCCGCTCTCGACCTTGGAGAGGTCGAGCACGTCGTTGATCAGGCCGAGCAGGTGGCGGGCGTTGCCCTCGATCTTGCGCATGTCCGGCGCGATGTTGGCCGGGTCGCCGCTGTCCTCGATCTCCTCCTGCAGCATCTCGCTGTAGCCGATGATCGCCGACAGGGGCGTGCGCAGCTCATGGCTCATGTTGGCGATGAAGGTGCTCTTCGCGCGGTTGGCGTCCTCCGCGGCGTCGCGGGCGGCGGCCACGGCCAGCTCCGCCAGGCGGCGCTCGGTGATGTCGGCGACCACCAGGCCCGCGCCCTCGATCGTGCGCGCCGCGTCGGTGCCGCGCAGCGGGTAGAAGCTCATCAGGCAGGTGCGCCCCGGCCCGCCCTCCCCGGACGGGACGACCTCCGCCTCGACGTTGCGCACGGAGCGCCCGTGCTCGACCACCGCGCGCAGGTGCGGCTCGATCTGGGCGCGCAGGTGCGGCAGCACCTGCCACAGCCCCAGCCCGACGTCGCGGCCGGCGCGGCGCTCCGCCATCGCGGTGAGCGCGCGGTTGAAGTGGCGCACGCGCAGGCCGCGGTCCAGGAAGCCGAGCCCGATCGGCGCGTTGTCCAGCACGCCGGAGAGCAGGGCGCCGCTCGCCTGCTCGCGCCGCCGCCGCAGCACCGCCAGCGCCACGAACCAGCCGCACGCCGCCAGCCCCAGCAGTGAGGACAGCACGGTCAGCACGACCTCGCGCGCCGCGCCGCGCCGCTCCCGCGCGGCGATGCGGGCCGCGAGGTGCTGGCGGATCGTGGCGACCTCGCCGCGGATCGCGTCCATGCTCGCCTTGTCCTGCCCGGAGCGGACAAACCCGATCGCCGCGTCGAGTCCCCCGGCGACGCGCGCGGTGACCGCCTGCGCCGCGACCGCGCGCTTGGCCTCGACAAGGCGGCGCAGCACGGGCCCGGCGCCGCCCGCGCCGGGAGCATCGGCCGCGAACTCGTCCAGCCTGGCCTCGCCGGCGCGGTAGGGTTCGAGGAACGCGGCCTCGCCGGTGAGCAGGTAGCCGCGCTCCCCGGTCTCCAGGTCCTTCGCGGCGGACAGCACCGACTCCGCCCGGTCCGACAGCGCCGCGTCGCGTCGCGCCAGCGCCGCGCCCGACTCGCCGGCCCGGATGTTCCACGCCGCAGCCAGCACGGCGCAGGCCAGCATCGCGCCGGCGACGGCGGAGCCCATCGCCGGCCGGCGCAGCAACGCGGCGGTCCTGGCCGAAGTCCAGCCGGCGGCCGTGTCGGACATGGCAAACGCTCCCCCTGGTCGCCGCGGGAACGGCGCCGGCAAGGTAGCAAGCAAGGCTGGGCTCTGCCCAGACCCGCCAGGGGGGAAGCCCCCCTGGACCGGCTTTACTTAAGCAAGCGTTTCCAAAGGGCTCGCCTTTTGGCGGAGTTTGAGGCCCATGCTTGAAGGCGGGGCCTCAACCTTCCTTGCCTACCGCAGGCCCGCCTGCAGCGTCAGCAGCCCGGACAGCAGCCGCTCCGCGTCGAGCACGCCCACGCCCACGGCGTTGTCGTAGCCGCCCCTCGCCGCGTACCCCCAGTTGTCGCCGGCCCGGATGTCCGTGCTGGCGGTGCTGCCGAGGCGGTAGAGCGCCGGGTTGATCTGCCCCACCCGCCCGCCGAGCGCCTGCACGAACAGCGAGGTCACGCCGTTGAGCTGGGGAGCCACGAAGCTGGTGCCGCCGTAGCCGTCGACGACCGCGCCCTGCGAGATGGTGGCGTACCCGGTCTCCGGGTCCGCGTTGGCCGACAAATCGGGCATGTTGCGGCCGGGGAACAGCGGCCGCAGCAGGGTCTGCACCTGCGGCCCGGTGCCGAAGTTCGCCTCGAACACCTGCCCCGGCTGCGTCAGGGTGATGCCCGGCACGCGGAACTGGTAGGCCGGCAGCGTCCAGTAAGCGCTGACGCCGCCGCCGTCGCCGACCGAGAATGCCCCGGAGACGGGGATGGCGCTGGCCAGGCCCTGGGCGACGGCCTCGCCGGAGATGTAGTCCCAGGCCCAGGCCTGCTCCTGCGTCACCGACAGCACGATGCCGTCGCGCAGGGTGACGCTGAACGGCAGCGTGGTGCCGCCGGCCGCGGTGACCAGCGGGTCGCTCGCCGGGTGATCGACGCTGTACGGCGCGTTGCAGACCGGCGACGTGGCGCTGGGCACCCCGTAGAACGGGCAGCCGCGCACCGTGTCGAAGGCGCCGGAGTCGCCGCTGGCGGCGTAGATCGTCTGGCCCTGCAGCGCCATCTCCAGGAACACGTCGTGGAACTCCTGAAGCTCCACGGTGTCGCCCGGCGCCTGGGCGGCGAAGCTGTAGAAGAAGTCCAGCTCCGGCTGCCCCCAGCTCGTGGACACGGTGTCGGCGATGTTCTCCGACGCCGCCGCCTCGAAGCCGTTGATGAAGTTGGCGTTGGTCACGTTGGGCGCGATGTAGACGCGCACGTTCGCATCGGGCGCAATGGCGCCGCTCTCCTCGACGTCGAGGTCGGTCTCGCCCTCGCCGTCCGCGTTGTTGCCGGCCGCCTCCACGCCGCCGTCCACGTCGACCTTGGTGATCCGGTCGGGCGCCACGTTCAGTCCGATCTGGCTCCAGAACGAGTATGCGTCAGCCGGGTTGAAGTCGTTGAGCGTGACGATGCCGATCGTGGTGCCGCGCCCGCTGATGCCGCGGGCGTAGATCGGCAGCACGTCGTAGAACCGCTCGAAGTCCGCCGGCAGGAAGTCGCCCGGCGTGCCGCCCGCCAGCGTCCCCGTCACCGGGCGCTGTGCCGGGCCGGGGAGCGCCGCGGCGCGGTGGTGCGGGCTGGCGTGGGTCATGGAGTCGATGCCGCCGACGCCGCGCACCAGGCCGGCGAGACGGGCCGGCAGGTGGACCGGCGTGCTCGACGCGATGCCGCTGCGCCTGCCCAGGGTGTAGCGGTGCAGCGACAGGCCCAGCACCCGCGCCGCGGTGCCGGCGGGCGCCGTCGCCTCGATCGCCAGGTGGTTCGGATACACCAGCCCCACGGTGAAGCCCATGCTGCGCAACGTCTTGCTGACGGCCGCGACCTGGGCATCGGTGTCGGCATAGCTGGCGACGAAATCCGGCACCGTGAGGAAGCGGTGGTAGGACGGGTCGCCCGGGGTCTGCAGGGCGACCGCCGCGATCTCGGCGGCTGGCTCGTTCCTCACGGGGAGGTAGAAGGTGAGCGCGAGCGGATCGCCCACCGCGACGTCGCCGTCCATGGCGGCCCGCGCGGGAGCCCAGGGCATCGTGGCGGCGAGCGCGGTCAGGGCGGTGGCGAGCGAAAGCCCGAGGCGGCGGGGCATGGGGCGAGGCATCGTGTTTCCTGATCTGGGACACGTCCTCTACGCAACACTCGTGCCAGCGTCCACCTTGGTCGCCTGCCCGGACCCGGGCTGGCGGCGGAAGCAAGCAAGGCTGGGCTCTGCCCAGACCCGCCAGGGGCGAGCCGCCCCTGGACCGGCACTACTTAAGTATTGGATTCCAAAGGCGAGCCTTTGGCGGAGTTTGAGGCAGAGC
>JAABUU010003670.1_pt1 | contig 19198 bp, 19 predicted proteins | sample 5559301 | NCBI WGS metagenome assembly JAABUU01 (sample SAMN10711884, study PRJNA513360) | rock metagenome | isolation source: Antarctica rocks | place: Antarctica: Victoria Land, Richard Nunatak white | reverse complement strand
CGCGGCGAATCCAGATCGCGCACAGAACCAGAAACGAGCATGATGTCCCCCTGCGGTCGGTACCGGCGCTGCGTCCCTTTGACGCCGCTCGCTGCTCCGAGCGAGTGGCCGATGACAAGGAATACCCCAAAAAGGTACAACTTATTCGTGGCATCTCACCGGCGCCACGATTGGCCGATCCCCGACCGGGGTAATCTCAAGGGCCGCCTGCTCGCATTGGGCAAAGTCGTCATCGCGGCGATCGGCCGCCAGGACGGCGCGCACCACAGCTCCGCGGTGTTGTGCCAGGGCGAACGACGTCGGGTTTCACCGTCGCCGCACGAATCTGTAACCACTGGAATGGGCGAAGCAATGCAGCACCGCCTACTGGACCTCGATCGGAAGCCGCCGCCGCCACCGGCGCTCTGATATTGCCGGGCGGGGCCTTCGCTGAGCCCCGTGCCTGTTCGCAGCCCGGTCACTTCGGCGGTGTTGAGCGCTCGCCGGCGATCCGGTGAGCCAGCCGGGATCGCCATGTACCCAAGCGCGATGGCGCGGCCGCCGGTGACGCGGCCACGTCACCGCCTAGTGGTGGTCGAAGGTCAGTGATCCAGGACGTCCCCGCCGGCGTCCTTGGCCTTGTCTCCGGCTTGCTTGACGTTCGCCGAGGCCTGGTCGCTGTGACCGTCGGCCTCGAGATCTGGATTACCGGTTGCTTTCCCGGCCGCTTCTTTCACCTTGCCGCCTGCCTCTTCGGCAGCGTGCTTGGTCTTGTCGCCCATCGCCATGGTCACTCTCCTTCGCCTTTGACGGAAATGATGCCCGCGAGCAGCACCGGCTGCCCGTGGCCGCTGCGCCGACACGTGCAAACTGCTACCGCCGCATGACCTCTCGATGGGAACCGAACCCCGGTGAAGGCGCTCAGCGGCGGCCGGGCACCAAACCCTGGCACACCCCGAAGCGCAAACCGCCCGCAGCGACCGCTCCGGTGCCGCTGCTCGATCCGCAGCCGCCGGCACCGCAAAGCCATGTCTGACCGCGAACGACTGCGCCCACACAATCGGCTGGAGCGCAGTCCGGTCACCGTCGGTGCATAGCGTGTTGCTCCATTCGAGGAAAACACCACCCTCACATCTCCGCTGCCCTCACGTATGGTCGCATCCGTCGCCACCGATGCTGCCAGCAAGCTGGGGGACTCAGATTCTGAGGGCGCACTGCGATCGGAAGGAGTTGCCCAATGGTCGGTTCAGGTGCAAGTCACGGCTGAACACGATCAACGCGTCGGCGACGGAGTATTCGAGCGGACCCTGTTGGAGAAGGTGGCCGGCGGCGACCAGGCAGCGTTCGAACAGCTCTTCCTGCGCTACCAGGCCCAGGTGTACGGCGTGGTCCTCGCGGTCCTGCGCGACCAGACACAAGCCCAGGAAGTGACCCAAGAGGTCTTCCTGCAGTTGTGGCAGCAGGCGTCGAGATTCGATGCCACCCTCAGCTCCACCGCGACATGGATCAAGCGCCTGGCCCGCACCCGCGCCGTCGACCGGGTCCGGCTGTGTGAAAGTGCCGGCGCCCGGGACACCCGATATACCGCGTCGAGCAAGGCAGTGGATTACGACAGTGTGATCGAGCGGGTGCTGTGCCGTGATGAACAGGCATCGCTGCGGGAATCCGTGCAGCGGCTACCGCCTTTGCAGCGGGAATCGATCGTGCTGGCCTACTACGCGGGACTGAGTACGGCACAGATCTCCGAGCAACTCAACGTCAACCTCTCGACCATCAAGACACGGATTCGGGACGGGCTGAAAAAGCTCACCGCCGATCTGCAGATCTCCTCTGGGACGTTCGCGTAGCGGGTCGCCGCTGCGCCGATCACCCGTGAGCGCAGCTGCGACCGCGTGCCTGCCGGAATTGGTTCGGTTGACTTCCGCCCCGACCCCAACCCTGACAGCCGGATGCTGCGCACACCGCGGGGAGCGCGAAACCGACACCCGGATCGGTCAATGCACTGCGCGTCGCGCCCGTTTGGCCTGGTACATGGCGGTGTCTGCGTTGCTCAGGACCTCATCGGGTGCGTGGATGGACGGGGCGGCGAAGGCGACTCCGACACTTGCGGTGATAGCGACGCGGCCGCCGGGTAGGTCGAACGGTTCTGTGACGGCCAGTTCCAGTCGGCGGGCGATGAGCTGCGCTTCGCCCGGGTGGTGCAGGTCCTGGCACAGCACGACGAATTCGTCGCCGTGCAGCCGGGCCAGGGTGTCCGCGGGTCGGAGCAACACACAAAGGCGCCTGGCCAGGGCGACCAGCAGGGCGTCGCCGGCGGCGTGCCCGAGTCGATCGTTGACGGCTTTGAAGCCGTCCAAATCGACGTACAGCACCGCAGCAACGGCATTGCTGCGGCGGCTGCGGTGAAACGCCTGGGTCAGTCGTTCCAGCAGCAACGCCCGGTTGGGCAGTCCAGTGAGCGGATCGTGCAGATAGATGTGGTGCGCCAGGTCCGAGGCTGTTTCCCGGTCCTGCCTGGTGTTGGCGTTTCGCAGATATGCGGCCGCGACATCGGCCAACGTCTGCGCGGTCCGCGTCGCTGCGGCGTTCAACGGCGCCGGTGGGTTCCGGTACAGACGCAGAACACCCAGCATCTGGTCGCCGTGACGAAGCGGAACGGCCAGCACCACCGCCAGCCCAGCCGGGACCGGGCCGCCGGACCGCTGCGCCGGCAGGCCGGGTCCGTCGCTACCTCCGGTGTGCAGCTCGAGCCGCAGCGCCTCCGGATCAGACGCCGCCGCATACCGTGGCTCGCCGCTCAGCCAGAGGAGAGTAGCCCCGGCGGCGGTGATCGGCAGCACGTCCACGATCCGGGTAACAAGATAATCAAGGACGCCGTGGACCGACGAGTCGGTGACCATGGTGGCGGCGAACTGGGCCAGCACATCTATGAGCCGCTCATGCTCATCGCTCATCCACGCTCCACTGGTCACGGCACGGTACTGGCCTCCCCACCGGAACCGATTGCGGCGACAAGATCACGGCAGACCAGGTTACAACCAGCAAACCCACACCCCAGGCCTGGCGCGGTCGATGTGCACGTCGCATCGCATCGGATGAAGCTGCCGCTGCCGATACGGCGGAGCACCGTCCAAGCACTTTGGACGGTCAACCTCTGCCCGTTAAAAAATTGCCGACCAACTGATCGACGTGAGGTGATCCGGTCGATTGCCCTCGGCTGGCGTGCGGGCACGGGCGGTGCGGGTACCGGCCGGGAAGCCCACAGATGGCGGAGCTGGCCCTCGCCGAACAGAGCGACCCACATCTCCGCAGCGACCTTCGAGCCGCCAGAAAGACGCGCTGAAACCGGGTGACGCCGACCATCTCCCGCGACCTCAGCTCACGTCGACGCCCGAGTGACCGCCAGTTCGTCCAACACGTTCCGCGATACCTCCAGTGCTGGCCACCGTACGTTCGGCGAAGTCGACCACAGTCTGCAGGACCCGCTGCATGGAGCGCAGGACACGACGGTCGTGACCAGACACGCCGCAAAAACGCGCCGCCGCCACAAGCACCATCGCCGGATCCACCACCCCACTCCGACGGCACCTACCGGCTCACGAAAACCATTTCCGCGGTGTTTGCGCCGCCGCCGACCTGCACTCAAGACACCGGGACCTCGACGTCGGAGCCCGCCTTTCCCAAGCCGGGTACACCTACCGGGCCGCTGGCCCTAACCGGGAGCCCGCACCGACCTTCGAGTCAGGACCTGACACAGTTGGTGGCGGAGTCCGCACCGGACATCTTCGTGGTGATCTACACCGAACCCGGCCTGGGTCCGGCGAAATTCGGCCACGTAGTTCGTGCAGGGCCGGGATCTGTCGATAGGCCCCGGACAACCGCTGGTGCTCATCGACCCCGCCGACCCTTTCACGTGGCGGACGGGCCCACGACAGCGCCGAACCGCAAGGTAACTCGCTGCTGGCCATCAGCCCCGCTCCGTCAGTTGTTTCCCCCGGCGGACACCTAGCCGTCGGCGGTCTGAGGGCGCGCACGGGGATCACATCGAGGGCAGCGGACATGCCGACGCAGACCGCGCCGACGGTCGCGGAACTTCCCGCGGCGGTGAACACAGCTGGCAGCCGGACCGCACGCGCTGGTCGATCCGCCTGCGGGACCCACCGCTCGTCGGCTCTCGGCTGATGCCAGCACGTGAGTAGCCTTGTCGCCATGGCGCTAATTGAGAGTTCCGGGTTCGCTCACGTCCGATTGAACGTGACCGACATTGCCCGATCCAAGTCGTTCTACGACCGGATCTTCGGATGGCCGATTGCTATCGACGCCTCGGACCAAGTCGGTGAGCCCGGAATCGAGAACTCACCGGAAAAGTTCTACGGCGGCGCTGCCTACCAGACACCACAAGGCACGCTGTTCGGACTCCGCCCGGTCGGAAACGAAACCTTCGACCCGCAGCACACCGGACTCGACCACGTCAGCTTCGCCGTCGCCTCCCGCGCAGACCTCGACCGAGCCGCAGCGAACCTGACACAAGCCGGCATCGAGCATGGCGAGGTCATCACCCTGGCCGACGCCGGTATGGCCATCTTGTCCTTCCAGGACCCAGACAACATCAACATCGAACTCACAGCCCCGTTGGCCTAACCGACCCCCCAGCCTCACCTGGCGGCCGCCCCACCCGGCCACCGATCAGTCACTGCCACACACCACGGGCACCTTGCACAGGTGGGGACACGTGCTGCGATTCTCTCCTTTGTCATCGGCACCTCCCGATCGGTCGACGAGCCACCAGGCGCCGGCAGCACCCGCCCAGCTAGCCGCGCACTTGCTCTCCGGCGAGGGGAGCCATTCGCGGAACCCGGGGCGGCTGTCCCGGTAGAGCTCCGCCATCGGCGCCGGGTTGCCCAGCGGTGCGTTTTGCGAATAGTGCGAATTTTGCCTGGAGCGAGATTCGTATGTGGGCAGGTCAGCCGCCGCTCGGGCCTCGCACGCGCGTCCTACGCGCGGCGACTAATCGGTCGGCATCGTTCGGGCTCGCTGGCGCTCGGCCCTGGCTCCTCGGAACTTGACGTCCTCGGTCAACCTCGGTGACGGAGTCAACTGCGTGCGGCGACCTCTGCTGCGAGGTCCTTGATCGCGGTGGCGACGACGTCGGGGTGGTCCTCCGGCGTGAAGTGCCTGCTGCCCTCGATGCGCTGAACTGTGGTGCCGAGGTCGCGCGCGAAGCGCTCGCCGTACTTCAGCTTCTGGAACGGGTCGGCCACGCCCCACACGATGCGGGCAGGCACCTTCAACGTCGGCAGGGCGTCCTGGACGGCGAGGGTGTCGTGCACGTCCAGGCACGCGACCTGTCGGGCCATGGCCGCGCCGCCGCCGTGCTCGGCGTACGGCCGGTAGTGCAGCCCCAGCGCCTCCTTCGCCGCGGCGGCGGTGTCGTGACCCCGCCTGAGTAGAACCGCGAGTGCCGGCTTCAGCGCGACTGGCGGGAGCTTGGCGAGCAGCGGCGCAGCGGCGCGCATCGCCTTGACTGACGGGATTGGCCACGAGTCGTAGCCGATGCCGTTGGTGATGAGCAGACCGGCGCACAGCTCCGGCCGCCGGACCGCGGCGATGTGTACGACGCCGCCACCCAGGTCATGACCGACCAGGACCGCCCGGTCGATGCCGAGATGGTCGAGCCAGCCGTTCAGCCGGTCGGCCTGGGCGCCGACGGAGACGTCCCGGGTGCGGCCGGCCGGGATGCTCTGTCCGTAGCCGGTCATCTCGAAGGCAAGCACGCGCAGTCCCGGCAGCAGCGGCATGACATGGCGCCACAGCGCCGGCGACGTCGGGATGCCGTGCACCAGCACGACGGCCACACCGCTGCCCTGCTCGAGCCAGCGGACAGGCGTGCCGTTCACGTCCGCAGCGTGCTGCTGGATCACGGGTCCTCCATGCTTGGGGCAGTCCCGGTCGTCCTGTCATGCCCCGTCGAGGGGCTCAGCACTCTCAGTGCGCGCCGCGCAGGACAAACAGTCCGGCCGTGAAGACGGCGATGCCCGCCCACAGCTGCACATGCCGAGGCGACGGGCAAGCCGGAACAGCAGGGCGGACATTACCGTGGCGATGAGAGCCTGTCCGGCCACGCCGGCGTCGGTGCTAGGCAGCAGCAGATCGACCAACCAGCCGCCCTCACCGACCCAACGCTCCAGCGTCGACGGCTGTGGGAGCGGCTACAAGGTGCTCACAGCACTTCCAGGGCGCTCGCTGCCTGGCGCACGAGCTGGTCGTCCTGGCCGCCGGCCAGCAGTGCGGGCGGCAGGCGGGCGCACAGCACCGTGACATGCCCGCGCTGCGCTACCCACCACCCATCCTCGCCGGCCAGCCGTCGGCCACCCGGAGCCTGCGGGAAAGCCTGTTCGGACAGGGACAGCACGATGCGTCGGCCGGAGTCGTGCCGGTAGGCGGCGTGGCCGTCGACCGGGTGGGCATCGCCGGCAACCCGGTAGGCATAGCTGTCGACGTCGAGGCCCGCGCACGTTCCGCCGCCTGCGCCGACCGGTGAGAGATCCAGGCCCGACAGGTTGGGGGCGCGCGGTGCGGGCAGCTGCGCCCCTGGCAGCTGCCCGCAGAGACGTCGGTTACCGCCTGCTGCAGCGACGGCGGTTCGGTGGTGCCGGATCCGGAGGTCAATGATGAGAGCCGCTGCTGCCGCGGCCACCGGGACGCCGACGGGTGCCAGGCAAGAGGTCGGTTCCTCGCGGCACCTGGATGATCGACGGTGTCTGCGACGCGGTCTACCCGGCCACGTCCAGCAGGGTGATGGCCTGCAGCCAGGTCAGGTGGGTGCGGGCGAAGGACCGCACCTCGTCGGCGACGTCCGCTTCCCTGTCGATCGCTGCCCGGTCCCACCACTGGGCCGCGGAGACCTCGGTGTCCTGGGCCAGCGGTGCGACCTGGTCGTCTGCTTCGAGCAGGTAGCAGAGGTCGAGGTGGGTGTGCTCGGGTTCGCGGTCCGTTGCCGGGATCTGCTGCTGGAGCATGACCCAGGGTTGCGGGAGCTCGGAGACGCCCGGCCCGGTCGAGGTGAGAACCGGCTCGCCGAGCGAGACCAGGCGCGCGTGGACGCCGGTCTCCTCGAGGACCTCCCGCAGAGCGGCTTCGTGCGGTAGTTCGTTGGGGTCGAGGTGCCCACCGGGCGGCAACCAGAAGCCGAGCTTGCGGTGGCGCACGAGCAGCATCCGGGTCCGCGCCGCGTTGACGACGTACCCGGTTGCGGTGAAGTGGCGGACGATCGCCCACGGGTCGGGATCCTCGGGACTGAGCGGCGGGACGTGCTCGATCACCTGGCTGACTGCCGCGAGTGGCTCGAGGCCGGGTGTGCGGCTTCCCGCACGGAGGCGACCTAGGACCTGACGGTGCCCCGGACGCGCTGACGCAGCCGCCGGGAACCCAGCCCGGCGGCGGCCAGAGCGAGCACCGCGGCCGACGCCGGCAGGACGTAGCCGCTGTCGGCTGCGAACCGCTGCACCACCCAGCCCCCGGCGACGCTTCCGAGCGAGATCCCGCCCAGGAGGCTGGTCACGGTCAGCGTCATCCCCTCGTTCAGCTGCGACCGCGGGATCAATTCCTGGGTCAGCGTCATCGCGTTGATCATGGTGGGGGCGGTGGCCATTCCAGCGAGGAACATCAGCCCGGCCAGCGGCCAGATCCCCCCGACCAGGGTCAGGGGAAGCACACACACCGCCATGCCGGCGACGCCGGTGACGAACCGTGACGGGACCAAGCCGCGGGGGGCGAGGAGGCCGAAGAGCAGGCCGGCGATGGCCGATCCGACCGCCTGCAGAGCCAGGATCACCCCGGCCAGGCTCCGGTGGCCGATGGCGGCGGTGTAAGCGACGGTGACGATCTCCAGCGAGCCGAAGATGGCGCCGGTGAACAGGAACACCGTCATGATCACCTGCAGCCCCCGGTTGCCGAGCGGGGACCCCGATCGCCCCTGCTCAACCGGCTGCACCGGCGGCTGGGTGGACCGCTGCAGGCCGAACAGCACCGTGCCGCCCACGGTGAACACGAGCGCGACCAGCCGCCCGGCCTCGGGGAACAGTGTGGTGGACAGCGCGACGCCCAGGATCGGGCCGATGATGAAAACCAGCTCGTCCAGCACCTGCTCGAGGGAGTTGGCCACATGCAGGGATCCCGGGTCGTCCTCCAGCAGGTGCGCCCACCGAGCCCGCGCCATCCCGCCGCCGTTCGGTGCGGTGGCGGACGCCATCGCCGTGGCGAACACCGCCCAGACCGGCGCGTCGAAGCGCAGGCAGAGCACCAGGCCCACGGACATCAGCCCGGACCACAAGGCCGCCGGAACGGCGATCCGGGCCTGCCCGTACCGGTCCACATACCGGCTGATCAACGGCACCGTCACCAGTGCGGTCGCCGAGGCGGCGCCGGCCACCGCACCCGCCAGGGCGTACGAGTCCCGCAGGGCGGCGACCATGACCACGGTGCTGACCCCGGACATCGCCAGGCCGAATCGGGCCAGCAGTCCCGAGATGGTGAAGGCCGCCGCGCCTTTGAGCGCGAACAGCCGCCGATAAGGGCCCAGCATGGTGATCTGCAGCTCAGGACGGACGAAGGGAAAGGTCGGCGCGGGCCGCGCCGACCGGCGCCCCCACCCGGTTCAGCTCGACCCCTCGGTACCAGGCCTGTTCGAGAGCGCGGAAGGTGGGGCCCGGCCGGACGGTCCCATCGGCATCCACCGAGATAGGCGCGTCCTGTCGGCCGGGCCGCGGTGTCGGCATCGCTTCGATGAGCGTGTCGACGCCGATGAGCAGGTGCGGTTCGGGCAGGTGAGTCCGCTGGTCTCGGCCGACAGGTGTGGTCCCGGAGCTCGAACCGCCGTTAAGCACGATCACCTGGACGGGCACCGCGCCAACCTGGCACACGATTCGCTCGGAGCGCGGCGCGATCCTTCGACAGATGGCCGCGCCGGCGCCACGGTCGGGCAGCGCGACCCGGGCCGGGCGCGGGCTTCGACGAGCGGCTGCCTCGTGCTGTGGTGTCGGTGAGCAGCTACAAACGGAGCCGGGAGTACATGAACATGTCGCGGCGCTGTTGTCCGACCCGCTCCCAGCTGCGTAAGAGTCCCTCACGCAGGAAGCCGGCCGCTTCGGCGGTGTGCCATGAGGCTGCGTTCCACGGCTCGACGTACAGCTCGAGCCGGTCGATCGTGGGCAGCGTGTCCAGGGCCCAGGCGGAGGCCACGCGCAGGGCAGCTGCGGCCAGCCCGCGGCCCCGGTGGCGGGCGGCGACCCAGTAGCCGATGCTGGCGCGACCGGAGTCGCTGATCGGCCACAGCCCCATCTGACCGGGCGGCTCGTCGGTGCCTGCGTCGGCGATGGCGAAAGAGAACCCTGCCCCGTCGATGAGTCGCGCGTGTTGACGGTGGATGAACGCCGCCGCGGTAGCAGGGTCTGCCGTCGCGGGAACCGTGGTGATCGTCGGGATGTACGGGTCGGTGGCGACCTCGAGCACGAGGTCCTGGTCGCTGTCGAGGAAGGGTCTCAGGATGACGCCTTCTGCGACGAGCTGAGGTAGCTGAGTCAGTCCGAGCACGAGCTCGAGGATGACAGCTCCAGCTGGCCGTCTCAGCGACTTGTTGGTTACCCGAGCCGGTGAGCGCCTCACCGCCGGCGGGCAGGCGGGGTGACCGGTGGGAGCCGGTCCGGTCGCGGTGGCTTACTGGCGGTGGGGTCCAAGGTGGCGGTGTCTGGGTGGGCGAGCTCGTCGCGGACGGTGGAGCCGAGGTCACCCCAGACTTCGGCGATCCTCGCCCTCGGCCAGGTGGTAGGTGACCAGTTCCTGGGTGCGGATGCGACGGCCGGTGGCGGTGATGCCGCGGAAGGTGCCGGTGTGGGTCCCGGTGCCGGTCAGGCGGGCGGCGAGCCACTGGCCGTCGAGGCGCAGCCGGTGCAGGTCCCAGTGGTAGTCGGGGAAGGCGGCGGTGACCGCGTGCAGGCCGGCGATGTAGTGGTCGAGTCCTTCGGCGGGCCCGTTGACGTCGGCGGCGACGAACTCGCCGAGGGTGTCGAAGCGGTGCTCGTTGCACCGGGTCAGGTACCGCCGGTAGAACGCCGACGCCTCGTCTCGCCTCGTGTCCACAACGACACCGTTCCAGCCCGGCGGACTGCCGCGGGATGGGTTTCGCCGCGCCGGCGCCCGAACCCGCCACGGCGTCGGGCGGGCCCGCGCCGGGGTGTCGGTGCTCAGGTCGCTGCTGCGCGGCGGCGTTCGGTGAGTCGTTGGCCGCGGGCGCGGACACCGCAGTGGGGGTCACACCACTGCTGGTTGGGGCGGGCGCGGAGGTACAGCTGGCCGCAGCCCGGTGCGTCGCACAGTGTGAGGTCGAGACTGGTGTCGGTATTGAGCAGTTCGGCGGCGGCGGCGGTCGCGAGCATTCATGCCCGTCTCGAGCGGCCGCGCCATAGGCTCAACCGGGCCTGAAGGTGGCGGACCAGCCGTTTGGAGGTGGCCATGGACGAGCGGGACCGGATCGAGGCGGCGCGGCTGCTGTACGAACGGGCCGTCTTCGACGGCGACGCGACCGCCTTGGATCGCGCGGACAGCGCCCTGGACTCGGTCGAGGCCGAACTCTCGCTAGCACGAGGCCAGGTCCTGCACGGGCGGCACCTCGCCGATCGGCGCGAAGGACTGGCGGAAGCCGGAGTCGCCGGCGATGAGCTGACGCTGTTCGAACGCTCCGCGAGCTTGTGCCGGCGGAGCGGCGACCAGCGGGGGGAAGCCCGAGCCCTGCTGTGGATGGGGATCTTCCACCAGGTTCTCCGGGAGGACAACGCAACCGCGGCGCCCCTGCTCACCCGCGCTGCTGAGCTGGCGACCCTGGTCGGCGACCGACTGACCCTGTCCTACGTGCTCCGTCACCAGGGCATCACCGAACACCTGGCGGGCGACCTGGACACTGCGCGCGAGCTGTTGGAGCACTCGACCCGGCTGCGCCGCGAGCTCGGCTTCAGCGCGGGTGTCGCGGCCAATCTGGTCGGGCTGTCCTACATAGCCCTGGGGCAGGGTCGCGCCGGCGACGCAGCGGCCCTGCTCGACGAGGCGGGCACGCTGGCAGACGACCGCGGTGCCGTCGCCATCGCCGATCAGGTCCGCGCGGCCCGCAAGCAGTTGACCGACTGACGGCCTCGGCCCGGACCTCGGGTCGGGGAGTTCGAAGACCCCGGGGCCGGGCGGGGTGACCGGGCCGGCGCAGGAGCCGGGGGGTGACGCCGGTCTCCTCCAGGACCTCCCGGATGGCCGCGTCGCGGGAAAGTCGTTGGCCTCCAGGCGGCAGCCACAGGCCGAGCTCCCGGTGACGGTCAGCAGCATCCGAGTGCGGGACGGGTTGACGACGTACCCGGTGGCGGTGAAGTGACGGACCCTCCACTGCTCGCCGGGCAGGGCTGGCGCGGCGCCCGTCACGGCCGTCGAATCGCCAGCAGGAACGCCTGCCGTGTCGATTCCTTTCCGGTCGCCGACCGGAGCAGCCGCGCCGTGAGGTTGAAGCCCTCGCGGGCGAGCAGTCCGGCGACGTGATCGGGGTCGTGGCGGAAGTTTGTGAACGCGACGTGGTGGCCATAGCTGCTGGTCCGGTCGACGCGCTCACCGTGTCCGGCCTGGAACCCGATCAGGAGGTGACCCCCTGGTTGGAGGACTCGAGCGAGTTCGCCGATGGGATCACCCAGTTCCTCGGGAGGCGTGTGGATCAGTGAGTACCAGACCGACAGTCCGGCGAAGGCCGCATCGTCAACGGGTAGTGCCTGCGTGGCGGCCACAGCGAAATCCAGGTTCGGGTGGCGCCGGCGGGCGACCGCGACCATCCCCGGGGACAGGTCAAAACCGCGGACGGCGAGTCCTGACCGGGCCAGGTACGCGGTGACCCGGCCGGTGCCGCAACCCAGGTCGGCCACCACGCCCGGTGGCCCTGCCGCACATCGCGCCGCGAACTCGTCGATCATCGCGATGTCGACTGCGGCTTCCGCGTCGAGACCGGGCAGAACCGTCGCGCAGGTTTCCGCGACGGTGTCATATCCGTGTCGGGTCACTGCCTGATGGGCCGGCTCGCTCACCCGGGTGAGGGTAGGGGGATCGCCCCGTGAGCCGGAGCTGCTCGGCCGATCACGCGATCGGATCGGCTGCGCTGCGCTGGGCCGCGCGGCCGGCGGGTGCCGTGCCAGGATCGGCCGCCGTGACCGATCCGCTCGGCGTCGGCGCTGCCGGCGTTGCCGACGCCCCGGCGGTTGTGCCCGCGGCGGTGACGCCGAAGCGGATCGCTGCTCTCGCCGGGTCCGCGTTCCTTGTCCTTGCCGGGGCACCCCTGTACCTGTTGGTGGACACCGCGGTCCCCGGTGAGCCTGGGCGTGATCGCCCGGGAGCTCGGGGTCAGCAAGACCACGGTGGCGCGGAACCTCACCGATGCCGCGGACGGCGAGTCGGCGGCCGGGTCGTCAGTCGCGGCTGGTGGGGTGGTCCGGTGAGCGCAGCGGTGGACCCGGGAGCACTGCCCGGCCAGCTGGTGCTGGACCTGCCCGGGCTGGGCGCGCGGGCCGAGCGCCCAGCGCCGCGGCGCCGGGCGCGTCCGGTGGTCGAGGAGTTGCCCGCAGCCCTTGGGGTGGCGCAGGTGCCGCCGCGGGTGTGGGGGGTGTGGGACGGGGAGGACCTGGTCGGGGTGTACGCCGAGGAGCAGGTGGCCCGCGCCGACGCCGCCGTGTTGCAGCGGGACGCGGTCCGAGCCGGGGTGCGGGCCTCGACGATCGACTGCCTGGCGGTGCCGGTGCTGACCGCCACCCAGCACCAGCGACGACCGCGGTGAGCACGGGAGCTCAAGGTTGCCGGTGCTGCATCGTTGAGCTGGTCGGTGACCTCGGGCTATGATTAAAGCGCCCCCCTTCCGCGGTTGGGGTGGAAGTGAGCCTCGGGAGTTCCTGCCGGATGACAGGGCCCGGGGCTCGCGGCTTTTCAGGACTCGATGAGTCGAACCGTGACGCGTCGCTCGAGCCGGCTCAGGTAGCGCGGGTTGCCGGTACGCGCCTGCGTGACCACGCCGCACAGTGCATCGGCGGCCCACAACGCGGGGTCCTTCGGACCGGGCACGTGCTCGACCCGGACACCTGCCAGACGACGGTCGGCAGGTCTGGACCTGGTGAGTACCTCGAGGTCCTGCCGGTCGCCAGATGCACCGCGCGACTCCAAGGTCAGCGTCGAGCAGCCCAGGTCACCGAGCTCTGCGACCAGCGCGAGCAACGGCTTGTTGCGTCGATGCCGGGCCGTGTCGCTACCGGGACCCTTGCGGACGACGACGAAGCCTTCGACGGGTAGCCCGGCAAGGACGTCGACGATGCGATCGCGTCGGGGCCCGCTCTCGTTGCGCCAGTGCAGCTTGGGCTCCGAGCGCCGCAGCGCTGCCATCGCCTGGCGGACCTCGTGGACGTCGGGCAGGCCGACCAGGCTCGCTGCCATGACGTAGACGCCCGGATCACGGACGGCGTCTGACTCTGACTCATCCCCCCAGGCGCTGAACACGACACATCCTCAATCGGTCAGTCTGCGGTCTTACCGCGGGAACGGTTGCTGGTGGCGACGGTGCCCTCCTGCTTGAGGTCGACACACAGCACCCCGTCATGCATCTCGGGTACCCAGCGCCGGGAGACCGTTGTGTCGATGCCGTAGTACTGGGTGAACGCCGTCCCAGCGACGACGACTGGTCCGCGGTCCTCATCGTCTGCGCGTGGCTTGGACAGCGGCCGGAACGGGTAGGCGTGCGGTCCGTCCGAACCGACCGGGCGCATGCCCACGACGCTGTTGTCGCGGTCGTAGAGCAGCTCAACCGCTTCCGGTTCACCGAGCAGCGCGTACGCCGAGCGGTTCAGTGACAGCGTCCCGCGCTTCTGGATCGTAAAGCTGGGTGTCTTACCGAGCGGCGCCAAGCGCCTGGTGAAGACCTCGAACGACATGGGAACCACCTCCGGAGAGCAGTCTAACGCAGGGCCCCGTCAAACGCTGTGGCTATTGCGCGGGCTATTGCACCGCCAACGTACCGGACCGGCGGACCGCGGTCTCACCAGCGCCAGATCGTCACCTCCCCGGTGACCGCGTGCGTCTGAGCACTGCAGATCGTGTGGTTCGGGTGCCGACCTGCGGCCGGTGCTACCGCGCGATGGTCGGGGTGACGGGGTGGTGGGGCGGCGGTGGTCCCGAGCCTGACCGGTCGGGGGCCCGTCCGGTCAAGGCCGCTGCGCGCCGCTGCGCGGTCGGCTGCGCCGAGCCCTGAGCGTCCGCCCTGCCCGGTCTGTCCCGGTTCCTGAACCGCCGCATCCCGCGGCGCGAGCTCAGGAGCCTGCCGTGGACGAGCCCGCTTTCCCCGATTCCGACGATGACCTGTTCCCGGTGTGCGGCCCGACCCGGGCCGGGGTGCTGCACACCGACGAGTACGGGGTGGTCTACGGGTGCGACCGGGTGCCGGGGCTGGGCTGGGTGTGGGTGTCGCTGGGCCGGGCGGCTCGCGGGTCTAGGCCGGGTCGCGCCGGTCGGCGAGAACAGTGACGGTCATATCGGACCCGGGCGGGGCTCATGGGTGCGCTCCCGGGTCGGTCGCGGCGGCCCCGGTCCGCCCGGCGGCCAGGTCTCTCAACGGCGTGCCGTGCCAGGTGGACCACAGCGCGGCGTAGGTGCCGCCGAGCTCCACGAGTTCGTCGTGCGTACCGACCTCGACGAGTCGGCCGCTGTCCATGACGGCGACCCGGTCGGCGTCGTGCGCGGTGTGCAGACGGTGGGCGATGGCAAGGACGGTGCGCCCGGTCAACACCGCGGACAGCGCTCGTTCGGTGCGCCGGGCGGTGCTCGGGTCGAGCATGGCCGTCGCCTCGTCGAGGATCAGGGTGTGTGGATCGGCGAGCACGACCCGGGCCAGGGACATCTGCTGTGCCTGGCCGGCGTCCAGCCGCATCCGCTCGGGGCCCAGCTCGGTTTCCAGTCCGTCGGGTAGGTCGTGGAACCAGCCGGCGTCGACCGACTCCAGGGCCGAGCGGAGTTCGGCGTCGCCGGCCGCGGCGGAGGCGATCTGGAGGTTGTCCCGGACGGTGCCCCGGAACACGTGGTGCTCCTGGGTGACGAGCACGATCTGTCGGCGCAGCTGTGCCACCGGCAGTTGTGCGACGGGGACGCCGCCGACGGTGACCGAGCCCGTGCGCGGTTCGTCGACACCGGCGACGATCCGGGCGAGGGTGGACTTCCCGGCCCCGGAGGCCCCGACGACCGCCAGCCGCTCGCCGGGGGTCAGATCGAGATCGATGCCGACCAGCACGTCGGGACGTCCGTCGTAGGCGAAGTGGACGTCGCGGACCCGGACGTGATCGTCAGCCGGCTCGTTCGGGGAGGTGTCGACGGGGGCAGCCAGGTCCGTCATGCCCTCGAGTCGCGCGAAGGACGCCGCGCTGCTCTGCAACTGGTCGACCCAGATCTGGAAGGTCTCGATGGGCCCGGACAGCTGGCGCAGGTACAGGGCGGCGGCGACGACGGCTCCGAGGCTGATCGACCCGTGCTCGTAGAGCAGGCCGCCGACGAGCAGTACCGCGACCAGCGGCAGCACGGAGGACACGTCGACGGTGGGGAACAGGACGCTGCGCAGCCGCAACGCCCGCAACCTCGTCGCGCGCGCCGTCTCGATGGACTCCCGGCTGGCGTCGAGACGCTGCTGTCGCAGCCCCAGTGCCTCGACGGTGCGGGCGCCGGCCGCGGTGGTGGCCAGGACCTCGGCCATCGCGGAGTTGGCCGCCCCCATGGCCAGGTAGGCCGAGCGGGCACGGGGCAGGTACCAGCGGGTCACGATCCAGATCCCGGACAGCGCGACCACGCTGCACAGGCCTAGCAGCGGGTTCACGAAGGCGACGGCGACGAGGACGAGCAGGGTCTGGACCGAGGCGATGAGGACGTCCGGTGCGGCGTCGCGCATGGCGGTGGACACCGCGGCGACATCGCCGGTGGCCCTGGCCGCGAGATCACCCAGCGACGCCCTCTCCACGATTCTCGCCGGTAGTGCGAGCACCCGGTCGAGGAACTGCTCACGGATGCGCGCCGCGAGGCGCTCACCGAAGCGTGCGCCGATCAGGCGGGCGTACCGGGTGAGCAGGAACTGGAGCACGGCGAAGCCCACGATGAGGGCGGCCAGGCGGTCGATCCCGGCGGTGCCGGCCCCGCGGCTGACGTGGTTCGCGATGCGCCCGAGCAGGTACGGCCCGGCGAGCCCGGCCGCGGTCGCCAGCACGTTGAGCCCGATGAGCAGTCCGAACGCGCCCGGGTCGCGGCGCACCAGCGACACCGCGGAGCGGCGCACCGCGGTCGTCCCCGCCACCGGCAGCGTGTGTCCGCTGCCGGTGGCGGGGACGAGGGGCGCCGTCACGGGAGAGTCGTCCGGCCGGTGCCCGTGGGCGCGGACGCGGGAGCCGGCCGGTTGGTGCTCGCAGCGTCCTCGCTGCTGGCCCGGGTCATGAGCTCGTGGTACGCCGGGTGGCGCGCCATGAGGTCCTGGTGCGGGCCGCTGTCGCACACGCGCCCGTCGAGGAGGAACACGACGAGGTCGGCCTCGGTCGCCACGATCGGCGAGGTGCTGGCGATGGCGGTCGTCCGGCCCGCCCGGGCGGCTTTCACACGGCTGATGATCGCCAGTTCGGTGTGCGCGTCGACGGCCGAGGTCGGCTCGACCGCGAGCAGGACGTCGGGCTCGGCGAGCAGTGCGCGCGCCAGGCGGATGCGCTGACGTTGACCACCGGACAGCTGACGGGCCTGCGCACCCGTCCTGGCGGACAGGCCCTCGGGTAGCGCGTCGACGATGTCGTGCGCCACGGCGGTGTGGAGCGCGCGGGCGACGTCGCCGTCGTCGGCGTCCCCTCGTCCGCGCAGGACCTCGCGCAGCGTGCCGGGAAAGATGTCCGCTTCGTTGTCCGCCAGGACGATCCGCTCCCGCACCTCGGTCAGGTCGATGCCGGACATCGGCCGGCCGTCCCACGTCGCCGCGCTCGGCGCCAGGCGCGCCAGCCGGTCGAGCACCTCGACCGCGCCGCCACCGCTGGCCGCGCCACCGACCGCGACCAGAGCGGTCAGGCGACCGGCGGGCAGCAGGACGCCGGACTCGCGGTCGTACAGGTCGGCGGGACTGCTCGGCGCCGGCTCGCCGGCCGCCGGCACCGCGTGTGCGGCCTCGGGCAGGTCCCACAGGGCGTTGACGCGCCGCGCGGCGACGACACTCTGGATCAGGTTGGACCCGCTCTCGATCAACTCGTTGATCGGCGTGACGAGGACCGCGACGTAGCCGTAGACCGCGACGAGCTGGCCGACGGTCAGACTGCCGTCCGCGGTCAGGCGCGCGGCGAGCCAGGTGACGATCGCGAGGAACAGCGCGGGCAACCCGCTCGCGATCGCCGGGATCCAGCTCGATACGGTCCCGACCCGGTATCCCTCGGCGCGCAGTCGCTGGGACGAGCGGCGGAACCGGGCCGCGTACCGGTCCCTGCCGCCGATGCCGGCCAGGACGCGCAGGCCCTCGATCACATCGACCATGTCCGCGGTGACCAGGCCCTGTTCGGCGCGGTAGCCGGTGCTGGCCTCGCGCAGGCGACCCAGCGGCGGTCCGACGGCGATCGCGACGACCGGCGCGCCGAGCAGGATGACGACGGCCAGGACCGGGGAGATCGACAGGAGCAGACCGGCGACGACCAAGTAGGCGACGACCGCGCCCACGCCCGGCCCCACGAAGGTGAGGCTGGTGCTGATCGTCAGGACGTCGCTGATGCCGATGGTCACGACCTCGCCGACACCCACGCTGCGGGTGAGCGCCGACCCGAGCCGCGTGGAGCGCGAGGTGATCGCGTGCACGAGGCGGAAGGCGCCGTCCATACGGACACCGGTGAGCGCCCGGTGCCGCAGGATGGCGGTGGTCGCGTTGAGGATGCCGAGCACGAGCAGCAACCCGACCCAGCCCAGCAGCGCGGTGGTGTCGTGGCCGCGAAGACCGTCGTCGATCGCGCGTGCGATCAGGTAGGGCGGCAGCGTGAGGCCGACCATCCACAGCGTTCCGAAGATCGCCCCGGCGGTGACCCGGAGCGCCTGGCAGCGGATGAGCTACCACAGCAGGGCGGCCGCGCTCGCGACGTCGCGGCGCGCCGGCTCCACGTAGGGACGGCTCATCGCCCCGGCACGGCTGTGGGCCGGTGTTGCGGGTCGATGCCGTGCCGGCACCGGAAGGCGTACGCGAGGCGTTCCAGATCAAACCCGGCGCATCCGTGAAAGATTCGCTCGCCGCCGCGGTGATCGATGCCGAACCGTCGGTGGCGCTGCTCGACGGTGGTCCCTTCGATCCAGGCGACGACGCCATTGGGGCGGAAGGTCAGATGGCGGGCGGCGAGTAGGTAGCCGAAGATCCCCTGCGGGGGGGGTGTCGGCGACGGTCACCAGGGCGCCGGGCGAGACGGCCAGCTTCGCCTAGGTAGCGTCGAAGGCCTCGCGGGTCGGGGTGAACGAGGCGGCGAGCTCTCGGGCGACCCCTCCAACCTCTGGCTGTCGTCCGGGCGGTTCGGCCCGATCAGCTCCTGGTCCTCGGCCACGTACCCAGCCTGTCAGCGTGTGGATCCGCCGGGACCAGATGTCGCCAGGCCCCGCGGTAGCGCGTGGCCGGGCGGGTCCGGTGGGGGTGGTCCAGTTCTGTGGACGGCGGTCATCCCGGCCGGCGTGCCGGCCGGGATGTGCGGGGGCCGGGGCGCGGGCGGGTGCGGTGTCTACGGTGCGGCGGTGTCCGATTCTGACCCTGCTGCCGCAGCGACGAACCGGGTCCGGTTCCTGACGTTGGAGCAGGTGGCGGAGGAGTTGAACGTGTCCCGGTCGCAGGTGTACGCGCTGGTCCGGGACCGATCGGTGGTGGCGGTGAAGATCGGCGGTCGCGGTAGATGGCGGGTGGAGCGCGCGGAGCTGGAACGGTACATCGCCGGGTTGTATGAGGTGGCGCGCTGCGACCCGGGTCCCGGCCCGGAAGCAGCGGACACCGGTTGTGCCGGTTGGGCCGGTAGTTCCCGCCCGGGGAGGCTGGGCCGGTGCTGGTGGTGGTGGTGGACCTGGACGGGGTGCTGCGCCGGTGGGATCCCGGGGTGCTGGCCGGGGCGGAGGCCGCGTTCGGGCTGCCGGCGGGGGCGGT
>JAABUU010003669.1_pt1 | contig 19199 bp, 27 predicted proteins | sample 5559301 | NCBI WGS metagenome assembly JAABUU01 (sample SAMN10711884, study PRJNA513360) | rock metagenome | isolation source: Antarctica rocks | place: Antarctica: Victoria Land, Richard Nunatak white | reverse complement strand
GGTTCTCCGGCGCGTGCAACCTTGCATGTGCGCGCGAGACCCCGTCACCCCGGCCCTCTCCCGGAGGGAAAGGGAGCAGGACGGCCCTTTTTGCCTCTGCCCTTCTCCTTCTCGGGGCTGCGGCGCCGCCGGGGGCATCGTCTTGTACTGGATGCCACATGCCGGGGGCGGGGGTCGGGGTGTTGCAGGGGCGGCCTGCGGCTGAGACTGCTGGGGAGATGGAGGCGTTCCGCTCCGGAGCGCGCCCGGCCACGCTGATGAACCGCATTGTGCGCGGGTTCACGCCGGACGAGGTTCGTGCGCTGTCCGACTGGTTTGCGACGCGGGGATGAGCACTCGTCGCGCACTCCTTGGCGGCGCTCTGGTCGCGCCGTTCCTGGGCCGGCCGAGCCGGGCGGCTGGGTCGGCACGCGTGGTGGTGGTGGGTGGCGGCTATGGCGGCGCTTCCTGTGCCCGGGCGTTGCGGCAGGCCGACCCGAAGTTGGACGTGACGCTGGTGGAGGCCAACGCCGAGTACCTGTCGTGCCCGTTCAGCAACCCGGTCGTAGCCGGGCTGCGGGAGATGGATGGGCAGCGGTTCACCTTGCGCGGCCTGGACGGCATTCGGCTGGTGCAGGCCCGCGCAACCGCCGTAGACCCGGTGGCGCGGGCGGTGCGGTTTGACGGGGGCGCCCTGCCCTACGACCGCCTGGTGCTGTCGCCCGGCGTCGAGATGCGTTTCGACGTGCTGCCCGGCTACGACGCTGCAGCCGCGGAACTCTTTCCGCACGCCTGGAGCGCCGGGCCGCAGACCCTGCTGCTGCGCCGGCAGTTGGAGGCGCTGCCGGACGGCGGCACGGTGCTGCTGTCGGTGCCCGCCAATCCCTATCGCTGCCCGCCCGGACCCTATGAGCGCGCAAGCCTGATTGCCTGGTTCCTCAAAACGCACAAGCCTCGGGCCAAGCTGCTGGTGCTGGACGCCAAGGACGTGTTCTCCAAGCAGAAGCTGTTCCAGGCGGCGTGGCAGACTCTGTATCCCGACACCTTGGAGTGGGTCGGGCAGTCCGCCGGAGGCACGGTTACGGCGGTGGACCCGGACGGGACGTTGCAGACCGACTTCGGTTTGCACAAGGCAGACGTAGTGAATGTCATCCCGCCGCAACGGGCCGGACGCATTGCGTCCGTCGCCGCGGACCGAAGCGGCTGGTGCCCTGTTGATCCCGTGACCTTCGAGAGCAAGCAGGCGCCGGGCATCCACGTGATCGGCGACGCGGCCATCATGGGGGCGATGCCCAAGTCGGCGTTTGCCGCCAATGCACAGGCCAAAGTCTGCGCCGCAGCCATCGCCGCACTGCTGTCCGACGCGCAGCCTGAGGAGCCGCGGCTTATCAACACCTGCTACAGCCTGGTGCAGCCGGGGTATGCGATTTCGGTTGCGGGGGTGTATCGCCCAGTGCGCGGCCAATTGACGGACATCGAGGGGGCGGGCGGCACCAGTGCACTCGACGCGCCTGCGTCCGTGCGGGCGCTGGAGGCGCAGTATGCCGAGGCCTGGTATCGCACCATCACGCTGCAAGCTTTTGGCTAGCGCCGCGCTGCTGCTGCTGACGGCAGCGGGGATGCCGGAGCCGCTGGAGGGCTTGCAGGGCGACCCTGTGCGCGGCCAGACCGTCGTGACCCGGCAAAGCAGCACCTGCATCCTGTGCCACGCCGGGCCGTTCCCCAACCCGCATCTACAGGGCGATGTCGGCCCAGACCTGCATGACGTCGGCGCCCGGCTGACGGTGCCGGAGCTGCGGGCGCAGATCGTGGATGCGCGGCGGATCAACCCGGACAGCCCGATGCCGACCTTCTGGGGCACGGAGGGCCGCACCCGCGTCGGCCCGGCCTGGCAGGGGCGGCCCATCCTAAGGGCACAGGAGATCGAGGACGCCGTAGCCTACTTGTCCACCTTGCGGGAGCCGGCGCCCCTGCGGGACGCAAAGCCATGAACCGGCGCCGGTTCCTAGTGACGGGCGGCGCACTGGTTGCTGCCCCCTGGATGCCGGCCCGCGCGACGCTGGACGCGGTGGCCGCGGCCATTCTCGAAGTCACGGGGGGTGCCCCGCTGCAACAGGGCGTGGTCCGGCTGGACCTGCCGATGATGGTCGAGAATGGCAACGCGGTCGGCATGACGGTTGGGGTGGACGACCCGCCGTCGCCCGTGCGGTCCCTGCATGTGTTCGCGGACGGCAACCCGCTGCCGAACGTTCTGCACGCTGCCTTTGGCCCGGCGGCGTTCCGTCCGCAGGTGATTACCCGCATCCGCCTGGCCAGTTCGCAGACTGTCCATGCCGTTGCCGTGCTGCAGGACGGCGCGTGCTGGACGGGCAGCGTGGACCTGGTCGTCACCCTTGCCGCCTGCCTGGAGTAAGCCGCGCATGGCCCGCATCCTGCTGAACGTGCCCAAGCAGGCCCGCCGGGGCGAGGCAGTTGAGATCAAGCTGCTCATCAACCATCCCATGGAAACCGGCCAGCGGCGGGATGAGACCGGGCAGATCGTGCCGCGCAATATCATCAAGGACGTGGTCTGCACCTATGGCGGCGCGGAGGTGGTGCGGCTGGAGCTGTTCCCGGCGATCTCGGCCAACCCCTTCCTGCACTTTGCCGCCCGGGCGGAGGCGAGCGGGCCTGTAGTGCTGACCTGGACGGACGACTTGGGAGCCGTACAGACGGAGACGGTGCAGGTCGAGGTGACGTGACGCGGCCTGACGCGGCGGTGTTGGGGCCGCCGGGGCAGTGGACGAAGGCGAGCGGGCCGGCATAATCCTGCTGGCCTGCAAGCCAGGGCGGGGCTGGGTTGTGTGGTCCTGGTCGGCGGTGGGGCAGCATGGCTGCGCCTTACAGCGATGGAGATGGCCAGGCGTGACTGTCAGCCAGGCGCGATCACGCCCGCGGAGGAGCCGGGAATAGCGATCCGGCAGCCTGGCCGGCCGCCGAACGCCACTGCCGCCGGAACCGTCCGGAGGTGTTGGTAGATGTCCCATGCCCCCCGGCTTCTGCCGGGAGTCTTGACCTGGAACAGGTACATCGGGTGGGACACGCCGCCGTCGGCACGCAGCGTGCTGGAGCCGAACAGCGGGTCCTGGGCCGGCAGGCGCTGCATGGCGGCGATCGTTGAGGCGCCGTCTGCCGGGTCCGCTCCGGCGATGACGGTGCGCAGCAGGTGCGATACGGCGGAGAACACCCCGGCGTGGACCATTGTCGGCGGAATGCCGCGGTTGCGCGGGATGAAGGCGGCGGCGAAGGCGCGGGTGCCGGGGTCCAGGTCCCAGTAGAACGGCTCGGTTATCAGCAGGCCCTGGGCGTCCTGCAGGCCGATAGCGCCGACATTGGTCAGCAGGCACAGCAGGGCGGCCAGGCGTTGGCCGCCTGCGGCGACGCCGAACTCGGCGGCCTGCTTCACGAGGGTTTGGAAGGGTGCGCCGGTGCAGGCGAGGCCGATCACCTGGGCGCCGCTGGCCTGGGCCTGCAGCAACAGTGCGGAGAAGTCGGTCATGTCGCCGGGGAACGCCGCCGCGCCCAGGACGCTGCCGCCGGCAGCTTGTATTACCGTTGTCACGTCGCGCTGCAGGGCGTGGCCGAAGGCATAGTCGGCGGTGAGGAAGAACCAGGTGCGCCCGCCCTCGTCCAGCACGGCGCGGGCGGTCGAGGCGGCGAGGGCGGCGGTGTCGTAGGTCCATTGCAGGTGGTTGGGGCTGCAATGGGTGGTGGTCAGCGCGGTGGTTCCGGCGCCGCTGAACAGGGCGATGCGGTTGCGCTCCCGCACGATGGCGGCGACGGCCAGGGCGGTGGCGGAGTTGGGGACGTCCACAACTGCCTGGACGCCGTCGCGGTCCAGCCATGCGCGGGCCAGGGCGGCGCCGACGTCCGGGCGGTCGCCCATGTCAGCGGACAGAATCTCGGCGGGAAGGCCCTGCGCTTCGACGGCCATGCGGGCAGCCAGGACGGAGCCGGCGCCGGCTCCGTCCGCGGCCGGACCGGACAGGGTGGTTAGGACACCGATGCGGAGGGGCGGGCGCGGCTGAGCCTGGGCGGCGGCCCAGGGTAGGGCAAGCGCGCCGGCTAGGGCGGCACGGCGGGTTGGGGCGGACATGTCAGGCTGCTGTGCCAGGGTGCAGTGGAGGATTGCAATCAAAGTCTTGCGGCGTGCGGGGACCGACGCATTGCAGGACCAGATCGCCCTCCAGCACGGGTTCGGGGTTGTCCGGCCTGACGCCGTTCTCGTGGCGGCGCAGCAGATCGGCACGTACGGACGTAGTTTGAAACACGATCACCTCCTGCACGCTGGGCATTATCGTGCAGGTCTGGACATTGATCCAGGTTTCGGCCGGGCTACTGGGAAACAGGACCTCGACGACCAGGACGGGGCAGGCGTGTCCGTCAGGTTGTTGACGGGGTCCGAGTACGTCACTGCCAAGTCAGGGATGCACAGGTTGCGGTCGGCGTGCTTGGGCGTAATGATGCCTGCCGTTGGCAGCGACGAACAGGTGCTGCCCAGGTCCAGCAAATGGGCGCGGATGTGACCATGGATTCCGCCCAGTAGGGCCTGGCGCGGCCGGCTCGACGGCACCGTCGCCGCCCGCGTCCCATCCACCAGTTGCCACATACGGTTGTCGGGCGGATGCCATGCCAGGAACTGCGCAACCGTCATCGGGGTGTCGAGATGCTGCACGGCTTGGTCCATGTCCGCATCCTAGCGCCGGGCCGGGGCCGCTGCCACAAGTCCCTGACTGTTCACCGCGCTGCGCCGATGCGCTGCTGTTCCCAGATGAACAGCCGCTTCAGCACCGTGCGCAGTGCCAGGATGGCGGCGAAGGCGAGGATGCCGTTCCAGTTGTGCGCGACCAGGGTCTTGAGCAGAGAGGCCGCGGTTTTCAGGCCCAGGCCCCACAGGGATCCCTCGATCATCAGTGCCTGGGCGCGGCAGGAATACTGTGCAGCACCAGGGACACCACGGCCGCCGCGCACCAGCCGGCGATGCGCAGCGTGCCGGCCACTTCGATTCGGGGGGCGCTGGCACATCTCTGGGAAATCACTAGATTGAAGTTCAAGGGAGATTGCCGCCATGCATGCCACCTCGACCAACTTCAAGGCGAACGCCCATGCCGCCCTGGCCGACAAAGGGCTGCAGAAAGCGCTCGCCTTCAGCAAGCCGCAGTTCATGGCCCGGCGCAGCGCGGCTGTCGCCAACCTGCCGGAGTTCGAGGAGCTGCGGAATACTGGACGTGATATCAAGAACCACACGCTGGCTAACCTCGACTTCTACCTGGAAGCCTTTGAGGCCAACGTGAAGCGGGCCGGCGGGCATGTGCACTGGTGCAGCACGGCGGAGGATGCCCGTGCCGCCGTGCTGAAGATCTGCCAGGCCGCCGGCGCCCGCACCGTGACCAAGGGCAAGTCCATGATCTCTGAGGAGCTGGGGATCAACGGGCACCTGCAGGAGCACGGCATCACGCCAGTCGAGACGGACCTAGGCGAGTATATCATCCAGCTTCGCAACGAGCATCCCAGCCACATCATCGCGCCGGCCTTTCACCTGAACCGGGAGGATTGGGAGGCGCAGTTCCGTGCGTCGCACACCGACCTACCGGCCGACCGGGTGTTCGCGGAGCGGCGGGACATCCTGACGGAAGCGCGCGGCAAGCTGCGGGAGAAGTTTCTGGAGGCTGACGTGGGCATCACCGGCGCCAACTTCCTGATCGCCGAGACCGGCAGCAGCGTGATCGTCACCAACGAGGGCAATGGCGACCTGACGCAGACCCTGCCCCGCGTCCACATCGCGCTGGCCAGCATCGAGAAGGTGGTGCCGACGCTGGAGGACGCGACCAGCCTGCTCCGCATCCTGGCGCGGTCGGCCACCGGGCAAGATTTCTCGGTTTACACCACGTTCAGCACCGGCGTGCGGCGGTCTGGCGACCTGGACGGGCCAGAGGAGTATCACGTCGTGCTGGTGGACGCCGGGCGCAGCGCGATGATGGGAACCGAGTTCCAGGAGATGCTGCGCTGCATCCGCTGTGCCGCTTGCATGAACCATTGCCCAGTGTATGGCGCAGTGGGCGGCCATGCTTATGGCTGGGTGTATCCCGGGCCGATGGGCAGCGTGCTGACGCCGAGCCTGATCGGCGTGGACCAGTCCGGGCACTTGCCAAACGCCAGCACCTTCTGCGGCAAGTGCGAAAGCGTGTGCCCGGTGAAAATACCATTGCCGAAGATGATGCGGCATTGGCGGGAGCGGGAGTTTGAGCGGCACCTGCAGCCGAGCGGCATACGCAGCAATCTCGGGCTGTGGGCGTTTTTCGCGCGGCGGCCGACGCTGTACCGGCTGGCGTCTCGGGCTGGGGCGGTGGCGCTCGGGCTGATGGGGCGGCGGCGCGGGCGGTTTGCCAAGCTGCCTCTCGCCGCGGGCTGGACTGCGGGACGCGACCTGCCGGCGCCGGAGGGGGATACCTTCATGGCCCGCTATGCCAAGCAGCAGCGTGACCGGCAGAAGGTTGATTACGCGAAGGTTGGCGCATGACGAAGGAGGCTATCCTCGGCGCGATCCGCCGGGGCCTTCGCAGGGGGGAGTTGCCCGGTGATCAGCAGACGATGCTGCGGGACCGTATGGCGCATCCACCGCGGCAGTTGATACCCGGGCGCAGCCAGGTGCCGCGTCCGGAGCAGGTTGCTTTGCTGATCCGCAACATCGAGAAGGATTTCGGCACTCTGGAGCGCGTGCCAGACGGGGACGCGGTGCCGGAGGCGGTCGCGGGCTACTTGGCGCAAAATAACCTGCCGTCCATGCTGGCGATGGGGCCGCATCCGGAGCTGCAGACGATGCCTTGGAGCAGCCGACCGCTGCTGCTGATCCGGGAAGGGCGGGCGCTGCCGACAGACATGGTCAGCGTGCAGCAAGCCTTCGCAGCGGTTGCCGAAACCGGCACGCTGATGCTGCCGAGCGACCCGGAACGGCCAACGACGCTCAACTTGCTTTCCGACACCGCAATTGTCGTGCTGCGGACCAGTCGGGTCGTAGGTCCGTACGAGGATGCCTGGGACCTGCTGCGGCGGGAGCGGCAGGATGCGGTGACAGGCGGTTTCATGCCGCGCAACGTCATGCTGGTGACGGGGCCATCCCGTTCCGCCGACATCGAGCAAACGCTGGAGCTGGGTGCCCACGGCCCTCGACGCCTGCATGTCGTGCTGATCGAGGACGATCCGGCGGCCCGCGCCGCCTGATGCCGCCTGCGCCGAAACGGCTAGGCGCCGTGTCTCGCCGCCGGGCGTTGTCGGAGGCGGACCGTGTGGTTTGGGCGGGATACGTGCAGAACGTGGCGCCGCTTGACGGCGTAATACGGCCGGATACGCCCCCTGCCCCGCCCGCACCGGAGCTGGGGGTTGCTACCCCTACGCTGCCTGCTGCCCCGCCGGCGCCGGTTGTGCATCGGATGGGACTGCTGGTGGTCGGAATACAGCCGCCTGGGGTAGACAACTCAACTTGGAGCCGGTTCCGCACAGGCAAACTGCCGGCTGGCCGCACCTTGGATCTGCATGGCCGCACGGCGCAACGGGCATTCTTTGCGCTGCAAGCGTTCTTGGGCAGCGCCCATGCCGACCGATTGCGCGTTGTCGAAGTCATTACCGGGCGCGGCAGTGGCGAGGGCGGCGGGGTGATCAGACGGGAGTTTCCGCTGTGGCTGAACCTGCATGAGCTGCGCCCGCTGGTGCTGGCAGCGGCGCACCCGCACGCGGCGAACCAGGGGTCGGTGAGGTTGCTGCTGCGCAGGCCTCGGGCGGGGCGGGCGTGACCGGCGCCCCTCCGAGTCCAGGTTCTGTCTCGAGGGACATTGGAGTGACAGAAGCCGCGATAGGGTTTTCGCGAATAAGCAGGGATCAGGCCCAAGGAGCGGCGCATGGTGGCTTTCCGGTAAAAGCCGCTTGCAGCTACAGCACGGGACGGCAATGGTGCGGATCAGGCCCGTAGGTAGCCGAGTTGCCGCCGTGTTCCCTCACTTCTACCGCTTCAAGCCAGACCCTGCCCTGCGTTTGTTCGGCGACGAAGCGGGACACGTGTTCAAATACGAAAGCCGCCGTCGCCTCGCAGCCTACGGCTGGGAGCACCCGCAGTTCGACCAAACCGCCGTTTTCAAGCTCCTCAAACTGCGGTAGGGCCGGATCATCCTGGGCGACAACGAGGGTGTGGTCGAACATCCCGTGCAGCCAAGCTTTGACCGGCTTCAGGCCGCCGAAATCGAAGCACCAGTTGCGCTCGTCGAGTTCGGAACAGGCGAAGGTGAACTTAAACGCCAGGGCATAGCCGTGCAGCAGGCGGCAGTGGGAGTGGCCGGCGCGCCATTGCCGGAAGCAGTAGGACAGGCCCTCGCTGTGGTCGTATGTCTTCGTCGAACGATAAAGCGCGGCAGCGGATGGAGAACGGTGCGGCGCCGGCGCGCCTTCGCCATACAGGAAGCTGCCATCGCTGTAGCTGTCCCTGGCGCGGCGCGGCTTGACGAGGACGGCAGGCCGGCCTTGGGCCGTGCATGTGTCTATGGCGGCGGCCCCGCTCACGTCCGGCCTTCAAGGGCAATGCATTCCTGCAGGAACTGCGCCTTGAACGCCGGGTCGGCAGCCGTCTCCCCGAAATAAGCGCAGGTGATCATCCTGCTGCGATGGCTCGCACGGACGCCGCGGTGGGTCTTGCACATGTGGACGGCATTGACGCGGACGGCGAGGCCGCGGGGCGCCGTTTTCTCCATAATGAAGGCACCGATCTGCTGGACCAGCTCCTCCTGAATCTGCAGGCGGGAGGAGAAGTGGTCCACGATCCGGTCGTACTTCGAAAGTCCGATGATCTTGCCCCCCGGCTGCGGCAGCACGCCCACAAAGGCTTCCCCATAGATTGGCATAAGATGGTGCGCGCAGGTCGAGCGGACCTCGATCGGGCCTGTCATGATCAGCTCGGCAAAGCCGCCCACGTTCTCGAACGCCGTGATAGCGGGCGGTTCGCTGAAGCGGCCATTCATCAGGTCCTCGACATACATCTTCGCGACGCGGCGAGGCGTATCGCGCGTGTTGTGGTCGTTCCTGTGGTCAATGCGCAGCACGTCGAACAGCTCTTCAAGCTTCGTGGCGGCAGCGCGGATCATCGCCGCCTTCTCGGCATGTGTAAGGGGAGCGTGGGTCGCCTCGTTTGCGCGCGCGCCGCTTCGAAAGCGGTGGAGTGTGACGCTCATGATCGGTTCCTTCACCGGCATCGAAACAGCCGGCACGCCGCGATCATCAGTTCGAGTTATTGAGGAACGGTTAGCGGCGCCGCCGCAACCTGTTTCACCGGTTCTTAATCCTCATGCGCAACGCTGCTGCCCGTTGGGTCTGCATTGGAGAGCATCATGAAGTTCGGATTGTCGCGACGCCGCCTGGCCAGCCTTGTCCTTGGCAGCGCTGGGTTGGCTGCAGCCGGCCGGGCAGGTGTGGCGAGCGCAGCGGAAAGGCCGCTGCTCACAGTCATGGGCAAGATCAAAACTCCTGACGGCGCCGCCTCCCTCCGGTTCGACCGCGCAGACCTAGAGGCGCTCGGCACAGCCTCGTTCGTAACCAAGACGCCCTGGTATCCAGGGCCGGTCACGTTTGAGGGGGTGCCAATGGTGCGCCTGATGGCGGCCATCGGCGCGTCCGGCGATACAGTCGTGGCCACCGCCCTGAACGACTATGTGACGGAAATCCCGATCGCCGACTTCTCGGTCTACAACGTCCTGCTCGCCCTGAAGCGCGACGGCGAATACATGACGCCGCGCGACAAGGGCCCCTTATTCATCGTATATCCGTTCGACAGTGACCCGGCGTTGCATCATCAGCGCTTCTACAGCCGATCAGCCTGGCAGCTCGCCCGTCTTGTCGTTCGGTAAACGGTGCAGCGGTGCCCCGCGCCGGCGATTGGCCTCCGGGCGGCCCCGGCCGGACGATCCGTCAACGCATCACCGTACCGGTGCTTGCAGGCCTCCTCGCGGTGCTCACCGCGGCGGCCGGATACACGTCCATGCTGGTGGCGCAGCAACAGAACGCGCCCAGCGAGGTGTCCCGCTACAACATTACCTGGCTGATCAGCCAGGCGGGTGTCGAGTTCGCCCAGCTACAGGCGGCGGTGGGCGGCGCCGCACTTCCCGACGCCCCCGGCGTGGAGGACGTGCAGCTCCGCTTCGACATCCTGGTGAACCGGCTTCATGTCCTTGAAGCGGGCGACGTGCAGACGTTCATCCGGAGCGACCCGGAGTTCGAGGCGATCGTGGTGCAGCTCGCGGATGCCCTGGTCCAGGCGCAACCGCTGGTAGACCGGTTCGAACAGGCCGGCTCCACGTCCCAATTGTTCGATCTGCTCTCTCCCCTCAGTGCCAAGCTCGCGAGGCTGGCGTCGGCCGCGAACATCCGGAGCGGGGACATGGTCGCGAGCTTCCAGCAGGAACTCAACTTCCTGTATACCCTGTTCCAGGCCGTGCTAGCGGGATTGGTCATCTGCGGATTCGGGTTAATCGCTTCGCTGAGGCAGCAGAACGGCGACCTACGTCGGGCGCATGCAGCGGCGGAAACCTTGGCTGTGCATCTCCGGCAGACCGGAGACCGTTTCGACGCGGCACTAAGCAACATGGCGCAGGGTTTGTGCCTGTTCGACGCGCAGGAACGGCTGATTGTGTATAACCAATGCTTCGCCCGGATGTTCGGTACGCCCGCACTCGGCATCCCTGCCGCGACCCTTGCGAGTGAACGTGCGCCAAGCGAGATGTTCGCCCCTCCTGGTCCCGCCGGCTGCGTCGGTGAGGATCGGCGCACATATGAACTGGATGATGGGCGCGTGATCCAAGTATCGCGCCAGGCCGTCCCGGGCGAGGGATGGGTCGCCACCTTCGAGGACGTGACTGAGCGGCGGCGCTCGCAAGAGCAGCTTTCGCACATGGCGCGGCACGACGCGCTGACTGGCCTGCCCAACCGTGTGCTGTTCCGCGAGCACATAGAACGCGTGCTGCCGCGCATGCGCCGGGGCGGCAACACTGCGGTGCTCTGCTTGGACCTAGACGGCTTCAAGAGCATCAACGACACGCTTGGGCACCCCGCGGGCGACGAGTTGCTACGCCTGGTTGCATGCAGGCTGCGCGACAACACGCGGGAAACGGACCTCGTGGCCCGGCTCGGCGCCGACGAGTTCGGCATCATACAGGCGGACGCCCAACAGCCGGCGGAAGCGGCATTGCTGGCGGACCGGCTGGTGGCGGCCCTGAAAGCGCCGTTCGACCTGCAGGGCCAGCAGGTGGAAATCGGCACCAGCATCGGGACCGTGCTGACCGACGCGCCCGACTCTACGGCGGACGAGCTTCTGCGTAACGCTAACATCGCGCTTTACCGGGCCAAAACCGAGGGGCGGGGTACCTGGCGGTTCTTCGACTCAGGGATGGATGCCGAAATCCAACAACGCCGCCTGATGGAAACCGATCTGCGCCGCGCGGTCGCCAATGGGCAGTTCGAGGTTCATTACCAGCCGCTGGTTGACGCGCGCACGCGGGTGCCCGTTGGCTTCGAAGCACTGATGCGCTGGCAGCATCCTGAGAGGGGTTTGGTCAGCCCCATCGAGTTCATCCCCTTAGCAGAGAAGATGGGTCTGATCATAGGCATGGGGGCTTGGACGCTGGCCCGAGCCTGCACCGATGCCGCAGCCTGGCCCGAGCATCTCAAGGTCGCGGTCAACTTATCGCCGATACAGTTCGCGGGCGGGCGGCTGGTAGAGGAAGTCAAGCAGGCCCTAGCCACGTCCGGGTTGGCGGCAGACCGTCTGGAACTGGAGATCACGGAATCCGTGCTGTTGCAAGACAACGACGTCAACCTGAGCATGCTGCACCGCCTGCGCGCCTTGGGCGTGCGTATTTCGATGGACGACTTCGGCACTGGCTACTCCAGCCTGAGCTACCTTCGCCGGTTCCCGTTCGACAAGATCAAGATTGACCAGTCCTTCGTGCGCAACCTGGAACAGGAGCGCGGCAGCATCGAGATCGTCCGCGCCGTGGTCGGCTTGGGTAAGGCGCTGGGCATGGACGTGCTCGCCGAAGGGGTGGAAACGGTGGAGCAATGGAGCATCCTGCAAACCGAAGGCTGCAACGAGCTGCAGGGCTATTTGTTCGGCAGGCCGCGGCCGGTTCAGGACATAGTGGGAGTCATTACAGGATACCTGCCCGGCAAGGACGGGGTGGTACGCGGCCCCCTGCTGGTCGTTGACAATGCCGGGGTGAGCCAGAGCGCCGCATGATGTCCGCGACATGCCTGTGGGTGGCTCGCGCGTTACCCCGCCGAGGTGGGCAGATCCGGAGGATCCCGGGCATGTATGCAACAGATACTCTCATCCCAAATCGGGCCGCCTCGCGCCCGGACCTCGGCTGCGACCCGAATCAGGCAGAGGGCTGCGTCGTCCGCTCAATCCGCGCCACCTCCGCCAGCCGGTCGTCTTTGCGCGCTGACCCGGCGCTGCTGCCGACCCAATAGCCCACTACGTTCGTCGCCATCGCCCCCAACGTGCCCAGCAGCACGTTCAGCACCGCCTCCGACCCTAGCGGGATCGTGCGCAGCAGCGTCAGCGACACCACGCCGCCGAACGTTACTAGCACCACGACGCTGACGACCGGCGCGCCCCAAGACATTACACTCTTATCCATGTCAGACCTCCATCTCGGCAGCGTGGAACGGCAGTCGGCATAGGCGGCGTGCCCAGCCCAGGCCAAAATGCGGCCAGGTCGGTAATGCCGCCATGAACATTAAGCGCTGCGCCTGCACCTCCGCGCAGAGTGCCTGCGCTGGGCGCACGTGCACGGCAGCGAGCGTTGCCGGCCCGGCGACACCATCCACCGTGACCCCAGCAGCAGCTTGCAGCCAGCGCAGCGCCCGGCTCACCCCATTGTTCACCGCTGCGTCGAACACCAGCAACGCCAACGGTGCCGGCAGCGCATCGCCGCTGACTCGATCCCAGTAGTCCCGGCGATAGATCGCCTGCGCTTCCGCCAGGCTCAGCCTAGCGATGTCAAGTTCCGGGTAGGCCGCCGCGGAGATGCCCCAGCGCGTGCCGCGGCAGACGCCTCGCCCAGGAGCGCCTCCTGTCCAATTGCCGGGGTCAGCGGTATCCGCGGTATATCCGCCCTCCTCTCCCACCACGATGGCAAATGCTTGGTCGAAGCCGCTGGGCGATGCCATTATTTTGGGTCCTCCAATCTAGGGATCGTCATGTCTGGCCAGGCCGGCTGTGGATGGCCAGCTTCGAAAGCGAGGACCTGTGCCGCTGCCTGCGCATTGACGCCAGCGTGCCGCAGCTCGTGCGCCCGGCGGTTCCACCAGCGCGCCAAATCCCAGCCGCGGTCGCGGTCGCGCTCCACCTCGGCCAAACGAGCCTGGCATCGCTGCAGTTCAGCTCGCATGCGCTCGAACAGGTCCGCTTGCTCACGGCTGAGCGCGGCGCGCTGCGTTTCCAGTTCGCGCATAAGCGCCTGGTCACGGGTGGCAGCCTGGACGGCGCGAGCGTCGCCACGGTCGGTCCACCATCGCCACACCACCCAGGCACCGCTGGCTGCCGACGGGACGGCAGCGGCCAGGACCACCCACCAGGGGTTGGTATCTATGCTGTGCCCTTCCACGGCGGCCTACCCGTGCCGTCGCAAAAGACGCAGGATGGAACATGCGTTGATGCCACACCACCCAGCATACGCCGCAACCGCAGGTGCCCAGGGAACTGCGATCCAGACGCTAAGCGTCAGCACCGCCCAGAACCAGCAGCCCGCCACGGCTCCGCCCCAACGCAGCCATCGTTGGTCGGCCAACAGGAACAGGAGCTGCGCCAGCCCCAGCCCACCGGCCAGCAGGTGCCATGTTCGCTCGCCGCCCAGGCGCATCAGCACCTGCATGGACGGCCAGGCGTCCAGGTCGTGCGCATCGCCCCAGGACAGACCCGCCCAGGCTAGCGCCGTAACCGCTGACCAGAACTCGGCCCACCACGGTTCTCTACGAAACACGCGCGGAACGGTCTGGACAGCCCGGTAAAGCGCACTGCTATATACCTTCATCGGTGCGCCTCCACGCAAGGTTAGCAGCCAAGGGCGGCCAGCACGGCATAGGCGCCAGTTCCGGTCGTCGCCGGATTGGACAAAGCGAGGCAGCCAGCCACCACGCCGTGTATGGTAGCCAGCAGCAGCACGCTGCCCAGCTGCATCCCGCGTGACGGCGTCAGCAGCCCAACCAGCCCGAGGCAGGCCGAAACCCAGAACGCCATCGCCCAGGCCAGCTCGCTTCCTATCGTCGCCATGCAAGTAAAGGGCTTGCTGACGCTGAAAGTGTCGCTTGACAGCGCCAGGATCACGGCGAGCCACGCCATCACGGCAGTCAGCGCGGCATGGATGGCCAAGCGCCCGTCGCGGAGCGCAGCGCGGAACTGGGCAAGCGGCATGTGGGGTCTCTCTTCGGAGCAAGGCTGCGCGCTTGGGCCGCCTCAGGTTTGGAGTGCTGTCAGGGCGGATGAAGCTGCTCGCCGCCGCTACATCCGCGCCAGCACCGACCAGTCGCCGCCGCCGTCGCATTGCAGCGTCACTGCGCCGCGCGCCGTATTGACCGTGTAGCTCGCCGCACCATCCACTGTGCCGGCCGCCGGAGTGACGGTGATGGGGTTGGCCGTAGCATCCCCCTTGCCGTCCTTCATCACCAGCACGCGCCCGCGTATGCCCGACACGCAGGCCGGGATGCTTTCCGCCGACGCAGACCCCGACGCCTTCACCCATTTGATCGTAGTGTCGGCAGCCAGCGCGGTGTCAGAAGCCCCGGACGTTACGATACGGGTGGCCAGCTTCATGCCCGTAAGCAGATTCACCTGGCCGGTCGTGGCGTTCAGCGTCAGGTCGCCCGTGCCCGTCAGCTTGGCCGTGGCGACCGGCAGGGTCACGTCGCCCGTGGTGCCTGACAACAGCAATAGGTTCGCGCTCTGCGGCTGATTGGTGATTGCCAGTCCGTTCGTGCCTGTGGCTATCTTAAGAAACTTGTTAGCGTCCGTTGTGATAACGGCAGCCGGCTGGAATCTGCTCGGTTCCCATGCACCCCCTCCAGCGCCAGGTCCCGCAGCACCCGCACATAGTCCAGCACCGCCCCTGCTGCCGTCCCGCCAATCTCCAGCAGCCGAGCATCGCCCTTCTCGCTCACAACCAGCGCGTTCCCCGCGCCTCGCACCAGTTCCCCCTCCAGCCCCGCCGGCTCCTTGATCAGCAGCGTTGGATCGCTAGAATATTTCAGTCCCCGCCCGGCCTGGCTGAGCTGATAATCAATCTCAATCCCCGTCTCGACCGCGCTCCGGAAGGTGCACGCCCCATCCGGCGCCACCCCGCCCGGCAGGTTCCGAATCCACACCAATGGCACAAACCCCAGCCCATGCCGAACGCTGCGTACCGCATCCACTGTAGGCGCCCGCGCAGCCCCACCCGCCTGCGGTACGAACCAGGTCTCATCCTGCGCGTCCCACCGCCGCTGAAACCAATACGCTGCCCCAGAGTCCGCCACGTCATAACCCAGCGCCAGCAACTCCCGCCCCGGCGCCTTGTATCGCTCCGTAACACTGGCCAGCACATCCGGGGCGTCAGCCTGCCAAACCGGCGTCAGCCACGTCGTGTCAAGCACGTCCACAAACACCCGCCCTTGCAAAACCCGAAGCAACAGGCAGCAAGACCCGACGCTCCCCCGGATCGCCGCCTCCGTCATCACTTGATTCAATCTGCAGTCTCGCGCCACCGCCTGCAGCGCATCCCGAACCGCTGCATCCGGGCTGGCAACAGCCGGGAAGTGCCCCTCGCTGAACAGCAATGCCACGCTGTCCTCAACCACCACCCGCGCCAGTGCATACCGCACGGACGGCTGCCGCCGCCGCAACGGGATGTACTCCCCCGACGGCGAGCGCTCGTCGTGGAACTCATACGGCAACGCATCATACAGTGTCCCGTCCAGCACCCGCTGCATCAACTCCAGCCGCCGGGCGCGCGGGGACGCATCGGCGTCCCATGGAATCAGGTCGCAGATCGTCTGGAACATGCCAGCTCCCTTCAAGGATAGGCCGCCCTAGGTATGGGAGGCGACGCTCCACCCGACCCGCACTGACCCTAAGCCGCAGTGATGGATTTTTTGGGGCGTTTGGTCAACGAAAATATTCCTATGCCTTCGCCGTTCATCACGTTCCACCAGTGACCTACTCGTTTGTGGTATAGTTTTCATTGAACCAGCGGGAGGATCGCATCGTAGCCAAGTCCAAACCACTGGACCACGCCCATGCCCCTCTCCGAGGAAATCAGCATCCGGGTTCAGGTCCAGGGCAAGACCGTCATGGCAGTCTATGAAGTCCTGGGAAATACTCTCATTCTCGCTAGCGCCGACTTCAGCGACGCCCAGGCTCCCCTAGAGAGCGCCCAGCCCGGCAGAGTTGCGAGCAGACTGCTGCACGCCTTGGCTGAAGCCGCAATGACACAGGGCGGCGATCCATTCATGCACAATGACGGATCACCCCAGCAAAGTGAAAAGGGCGAGAAATCAAAGCGTCTGCAATGCGCGCCGAAACGCCAATCTCGCCCGCTACCTCGCCGCCTTCAACGATGTTGCGGCAGCCCCTACTGCACTTAGCCCGCTCGAAGTCATTCTAGCACTGTATTCTGTAGGAGCTGTCGGATCCGAAAGCATGCTGCCTATCAGGGCAGCTGCCATCGCGCAGGCCAGCGCCGCAACGACCAGGGCCGCAGGCGAAAGCTGATGCCCGGCGTTAGACTCTATGCGGGCGCTATTTGGCGCAGCAACCCCGTCGTTCCCTGTACCCATCATGCCAATCCCAACCCAACCCCAGCTCATGGGCAACGCCCATCCCAGACCGGGATACAGCAAGCGCGCAGTTGCAACAACGAATCCTGCCACATCAGCCGTTCGCAAGTGCGAGATAACCAGCCCGCAACTCGCCGACGAGCGATTCCGCCCCAGTTCGGCTTCCCTACCTGCGCGCCCAATCCACCCGCGCGACCCGTGCCGGTCCAGTATTACTCTGCAGCATGCCGAATGCCCGGCTCAGCGCGTCCACTTGGTCGTCGCATCGGCCGGCCGGAAACGCCGCCAGCTCCTCCATCAAGGCACGGTTCCATCCCCCGCGCAGGACCGACACATTGCCAGCATTCGCCTGGGACGCTACCGGCATCGCCCGCACCAACTTCGCCCCAGTCTCCGGACCACTGACCACCCGCCACCCCGCAAGCCGAGACGTGAGAAATCCCACCTGCGCCCGCCCCGCCTGCCCTGGATCCTGCGGCAGCCCAATTGGCACGCCCACTCCATCCGCCTCCGCAGTGCGTCGGATCGCCGACACCACCGCCTCCGGCCCACCTTGCAGACGCACCACGTCCGCCACCTGCCAGCATCCCTCCCCGGCCACGAGCCGCAACCCGGTCGTCCAGTCCCCGCCCCCTTCGGTTGCTGCCAAGTCCCACGCCCGCACCGACGCGCCTACCAACGCAACGTCCGACACTGCCACCCGTCCAACTTGGAACAGCCCGCCCGTCGCCCGCACCGGCGCCTGCTGAAACAGCGCCGAGAACGCCCGGTCCCCAAGCGCCAGCCGCTTGCGCTCCAGCGCCGCCACCCCCTCCCATTCCGGCCACAGCGCCTCCCCCGGCACCCGCCCCAATAGATCACCTGGCTCCGCCAGCGCCGGCAGCCGGATCACCCGCCAGCTCTCCCCCGACTCCAGCAGCCGCCCGCCCAGGTCGTCCGGATGCCACCGCGTCATCACCAGCACCACCCGCCCTCCCGGCCGTAGCCGCGTCAGCAGGTCCGACCGATACCAGTCCCAAACCCCGTCTCGCACCCGTGCGCTGTCCGCGTCGGCCTGCCCCTTTACCGGGTCGTCAATCAGCAGCAAGTCGGCCCGCCGCCCCGTCACTGGTCCCCGCACCCCCGTCGCGAAATACGATCCGCCCCGGCTGGTCCCGAACCGCCCCGCCGCCCGGTTCTCCGAATCCAGTCGATACCCAAGCCGTGCCCCATGCTCCGCAACCAGCCCGCGCACCCCGCGCCCGAACGCCTCCGCCAACCCAGCCGTATGGCTCGCCGCGATCACCTGCGCCCGAGGATGCCTCTGCAGGAACCACGGCGGGAACAGCAGGCTTGCATACGTGCTCTTGGCCGACCCTGGCGGCATCAGCACCATCAGTCGGTCCACTGACCCAGCCGAAACTGCCTCAAGAGCCTCAATCAGCAACAGGTGATGCGGCGCCGGCGCCAACCCCTGCGGTGCCAGGACAAACCTGGCCCATTCAAGCAGCTTGTTCCGTATGCCACACCGCAGCATCCATTCCGCCTGCTGGGCGTCTGAAGTCCAATTCATCATCTGCTGCCTCTGCTAAGTGTTTTGAGATGCGCGACGCATGCGCCCGAGGATGCGCGAACGGTGCGGCCACCTTGGCCATCACCGCCGCTCCTGGTCCCTCCCCTGCCGCCCAGTGCTCGCGCATCAGGGTCATTACGATGTCCAGCGAACTGACCGGCGACGGTCTCATGTGCGATGTTCCTTGTTGATCGAAGGTTGCTTGGGATGAACTCCGTCGCCCTAGGCCCAGCGACGCAGCAAAGGTCCAAAATGCTGCCCACCTGCTCACCCGTTCCGGATGACGCTCCCGCCCTGGCCGCCCTCATGACGCCAGCATCAGCCGATGAGTCGGCTATCGGCGGGTTCCGTCCACGTCAGCGATGGCGGAGGTAGAGATCAGCGATGCCCTGAGCGCCAACGCCTGCGGTGCCGTCTTGACGGAGATCGTCTTGGATGATGGTGTCATTGACGCCTGGATCGGCGGCAGCCCACTTGGTCGCGCCAGCTTCGGCTATTGGCTCGGTGAAGCAAACCAGGGGAGTGGTCTGCTCCATGCTCTCGCCCCGGCTTGGGTGAAACACCTCCAGCCCCCACACAGTCTGGGCCGCGACCCAGCCCGCAAACGCGGGAAGCCGCCGCGTCCTAGCTGCCTGTAGCCCGTCCGACCCACGTGGTCGGATGCTCCAGCCTGCAACCGATTCAAGTGGGTTGAGGTTCGAAAGCGCATCTAACCACCCTCAATTACTTAAGGCTCTTATTGGGTTCCGGGGTGGTGAGGCCAGCATCGGGAAACGGGGCCGGG
>JAABUU010003667.1_pt1 | contig 19207 bp, 20 predicted proteins | sample 5559301 | NCBI WGS metagenome assembly JAABUU01 (sample SAMN10711884, study PRJNA513360) | rock metagenome | isolation source: Antarctica rocks | place: Antarctica: Victoria Land, Richard Nunatak white | reverse complement strand
AGGCGTCCAGATCGGTCCGGGTGCCATGGAATTGGCGCGGATGCCGTAGTCCGCGAGCAGTTGGGCCAGACCGTCGATGAAGTCACCATGGCCGCCTTCCTGGCCGAATAGGCGAGCAACTCCGTTCGGAGTGTCGGAGTTGATCGAGGCCGTGTTGACGATCGACGACCCCGCCGGCATGTGCTGCACGGCCGCCTTGCAGATACGGAACATGGCGGTGATGTTGGTCTGGAACGTGCGGTCCCATAGCTCGTCGGGCGTGTTTCCAGCGGGTCCCGCGTCATCTGGAAGGCGGCATTGTTGACCAGCATGTCCACCGGACCGAGGGCGTCCATCGCCTTTCACAATAGTGCGGCAATGGGCCGGGTCCCGCGAATCTCCAGACACCAACACCGCCTAACGCGCGGCCTCTCACCCGACGCGCTGTCTCCCGCCCATCCTCGTGCTCCTCCTCATGGGTCCGAGGTCGCATGTGCTGCGACTGATGGCGGTGCCGTCGTGTTCGCTGCAGCCGGCGACAACGACGCGTCCGACGGCGGGCCCGATCCGGCCAACGTCGACCTGCCTGCCGGCTGCCCCCACGTGATCGGCTGCGGCGGCACCACCAAGACCCGCGACCGCGAGGTGGTCTGGAACAACGATCCCGGCAATCCGGACGGCCACGGCACGGGTGGCGGCTTCTCGCGCCTCTTCACCACCCAGTCCTGGCAGGCCGGCGCCCCGACCGGTCCCGGCCGCCTGGTGCCCGACGTGGCCGCCAACGCCGACCCGCGCACCGGCTACGAGATCGTGCTCCGCGGCGAGGTGGTGACGCCGGGCGGCACCAGTGCGGTCGCGCCGCTCTACGCCGGGCTTTTCGCGGCCTTCGCAAGCTCGGCTTCGTCACGCCGAGGCTGTGGCTGAACCACGTCGTCTTCAATGACATCACGGACGGCGACAATGGCTTCTACCGGGCTCGCATCGGTCCTGATGCCTGCACGGGCCTGGGCTCGCCCATCGGATCCAAGATCGCGGCGCTGTTCGACGCTGCAGCCGCCGTGGCGGCCGCTTCGGCCATGCCGACCCTGCCGGAGGGCTGGAGCGGGATGGTCAGCATGCTCTACCAGGATGGCACGCCGGTCGGCGAGCCGATGGTGGAGAGCTCGGAGCCCTCCGCCGAGGCTTCGCCGTTGCGACCCTGATCGAAGACGACGGCCTCCGTGCGATCACCCCCCGCCGCTCGCCGGCGCTGCCGACCATCACTCATGAAGAACGAAGCAAGAACAAACTTGCGTTTGGGCGCGGAATATGCCACTGATCGGTACGTTGCGAATGGCACGCTTTGGGCTGCTGAGCCCAGCGCCTTCCCCCAGGCCCGCCCTCCGAGGCGGGTTTTTTTGTGCCTGGAGAACGGCCATGACCCGCTCCGATTTGCTGGCGCTCATCATCCCGACCATACCGCCTCTGCTTCTCGCCATGGCGAAACTGTCTGCCGAGGTAAGGCACTGGCTGCGGGGGCGACATGATCATCGCTGACGCACGCTTGGCGCGACGCCAAACCTCCGCATCGCCCCGGCTATGTCACCGACCGAAGCCCCACGGTCTCAACCGAGCGCCCTGGTTTGCGCGTCGCTGCACGCGCTCGCCCTGCGTCTGGCTCTATGCGGCGTTTATGCCAGCTTAGAGGGCCGCCATAGTGCTCCCGGTTGCCACCGTCACGGCCCTTTGCTCCTCCGGCACGGAAACGTCGGTTTCGTAGTTCAGCGCCCGGAAGCGCCGCGGAGAAGATCGAGAGCCTACGCTGGCAGATGCGGTCGCTGGAGGAGATGGAACGGTGGGTTCGGACCGCCGCGGACTGGCGGGTCTCCCTCATTGATTCCGACACACGCTTGACGGCGACGAGCGGCAAGAACCGACGTCGACGCTACAATGTGCATATCGCCGTTGGATCCGAGCACCACCTGATCGTGGTGCACGAAGTGAAGTCGGCTATGATCGAACCCAACTCGAGCCGACAGGCCGGAAAGACGCAGAGGTACTTCACAGGCTGCCGGCGGATCGCTGTCGAGAACCGCGTCGTAGTTGCGCCGGTACGGACCGTCGCGGAAAGGAAGGCTCGGAGCCTCGGAAAACGGGTGGGATGTCAAAGGACGAGGCTCGCGGACAGATCGCCCAAGCGTCAAGAAGCTATCTGCTTCCCGCCATAGGTCGAGAGGGAGCTAAGGACCTTTTCCCTCGATCCATCGTCCACCTCCACCGACACCTTTAGCTTACCTCCGAGTGCGGGATGGACGGTCGAGCTAGCCTTCTCATGTCCGTCCTCCAGATCGCTTCCTGACAGTTTCGTTCCAGCGCTGTTTTGAGCCGATGCTGAGATGACCGATACGGAGGCTCGATCGAGACCATGCTCTTGAACGATATGCTCGACCGCCATCTCGGCATCGCGGCGGGTTTCGAATTCGGCTGAGATTGTCTGTGACATCGAGGGCTCCAGCGCGGCCGATTGATCAGCGACGACGCGCTAACGACTGCCTCGGTCAACACGAAGCGCGAGCGCCGCGTTCCAAGCTGAGACCTGCAATCTCAGCCAGTTTGATCGGCCACTCTCAGTCCGAGCGGCTGCTCGCGACGGCCACCGATCCGTTCAGCCCGCGATCTGTACGTCGCCGGGATCGATCCGGAGCAGAGGCGGGCGGCTTTCTTGCCTCGCGAGGAATGGCGGCGCTGCCGCCAGGGGAAGAAAGTTGCTGGACGCCCGTCCTCCGCTGTGCTGCGGGCGTGAACGCTGCGTCGTCGATCGCCTCCGGCCTGCAGATCGCCATCGAGGCCGCGATGGGCGCAGTCCGAAAGGCAGACAGGAGACTTCCCCATGGCGACCATCGGCACCTTCACCAGTCGGGCGACACCTTCACGGGCTCGGTCAAGACCCTCAACATCAACGCCAACGCATAAGCCTCAAATCCCCATAGATCGACCTGGACCCCGCGGGTTCGTTCCTCGGCGACTTTCGTACGCCTACCGGCGTCGGAAACTCTTAACGAAAGCTGCCCGACGGCGCTGGAGCGACCATGCAAAGCGGACGGGGCAAGCCGGCCGGTGTCGGACCTTTTGTGACATTCAGCGATGTTGTGCGGAATGGCAGGATGCGGCCACTTCCAGCAATTCGAAGCTTCGCGGCTGCTGACGAAAACCGACCCATCTTGGTCATCTCGCGTTCAACCGCTTCGACGGGGGCACGGATCGATAAACTTACAGTCGCAACACGATCTTAGCGGCCGAGAGGACGCCTTCGTCCAACTCGCGGAAAGCGCCTGCTCCGTTCTCTAAACTACGCTCCTCGTACCATTCGAGCGACCCGAAGCGCTTCTCGACGAGTGCATCGACGACTTCGCAAAAGTCTGCATGCGAGTAGCAATAAGTCCCGCTCACCAGGATCTCCTCAAGCGTGATCCGGCGTATGTCATAGCCCTCCTGACCAGGAAGAAGCCCGACATGGACGATTGCCCCGCCGGGCTTCACCAGCCTGCTCGATGCTTCCCGCGTCGATTGTGCTCCAACAGCGTCGACGACGAGGTCGATCGACGCTGCCCCCGGCTCGTCAGCACCTCCCGGCGCATAGACACGAAAGTCACCGCTTTCCGCGGCGGTCCGGCGGCGGGCAGGGTTGGTTTCTCCAATGTGTATCTCCCGTGCACCTTCCATCGCGAGGACAAGCGCGGTTGCAAGCCCGATCGCACCCCCTCCAAGCACCACGCAACGTGCTGAGCTGAGAGGGCGGGCGAGGACGCGAGCGCCCTGATGGACGGCATGGTACGAAACTGCCAGAGGCTCGGCTAATGCGGCTTGGCCGATGTCGAAGCCGTCCGGGATAGCAACGAGGTTGCGCTCGGGGATGCGCACGAGCTCGGCAAACGCGCCGGGCCTTGGTGGCATGGATATAATCTGCCGAGAGCGGCACAACTGGCTTCGACCGCCCGTGCAGTATTCGCAAGTTCCGCAGGTCACCAGCGGGTCAACCGTCACGCGCTCGCCCTTACGAGGCCCACTCACGATCCGGCCCGCCGTCTCGTGACCCAAAACGAGCGGTGCGGGCCTGCGGGAGTCGTGACCATGGTAGGCGTGCATGTCGGACCCGCAGATGCCGACCGCCTCGACGCGCACGAGAACCTCGTCCGGACCGGGAGTGGGTTCCTCCTCCTCGCGATATTCGAGCGAGTGCGGCCCCGTGTAGACGAGCGCTTTCATCAGTTTCAACCAAGTTACCTGACTTAAACCGCTCCGGAGATCATTTGGCCGTAAAGCCCCCGTCGACGAAGAGAGTTTGGCCCGTCACGTAGCCTGACGCGTCCGAAGCCAAGAACACCACTGGGCCTACTAGGTCGGCGAGATCGCCATTGCGATTGACAGCCGTCTGCGCCGCGTTGCGGGCCGCGCGCTCCGGATCAGCGAAGACCGCCTCGGTCAGCGGGGTTCGAAAAAAGCCGGGCGCGATCGCGTTGCACATCACGCCTCGTGCGGACCATTCCTCGGCGACGGCACGCGTCAGCTGCACTACGCCACCCTTCGCGGCACCATACGGCGCCGAGTTCGGAAAGGCGCGTTCCGACTGAAGGGAAGCGATGTTGATTATGCGCCCCCAGCCGCGCTCAGCCATGCCCGGAGCAAAAAGCTGTGTCAGGCGAAAGGGCGCCCGCAGGTGGATAGCCATGTGGAAGTCGAAGTGCTCGACCGACACCGCGCCGAACGGCTCACGCAGGTTCACGCCGGCGGCATTCACCAGGATGTCAACATGGCTGCCGGCGAGCTCGCGCCCGAGGGCGTCGAGATCTTCCGGCGAGGACAGGTCGGCTGCGACCGCGCTAGCTTCAATGCCGTCCGCGGAGAGTGTGGCTACAGCATCGTCGAGGGCGTCGCGCCTGCGTGCCACGAGGATGGGCCTGCAGCCCGCCTGCCCCAAACCGCGTGCAATCGCGAGACCGATGCCGGAATTGCCTCCAGTAACAAGCGCCACGCGCTCTGTGAGATCGAACAGCCCCGAGAGACAGAACATCGTCAGGCCTCGACGGGAGATCCGAGGGCCAGGTTCGACCCGGGAAAGTACTTCCGGATGCGGATGTCGACCGTACGAGCGTGCGCCTCCATTCCCTCGTGGCGGGAAATCCGCGCCGTCACCTCGCCGATGGTACGGCTGGCCCCTCGATCCATGCGCTGCCAGGTGAGTGGCTTCAGGAACTTGTGGACTGACAGGCCGCCTGAATAGCGGGCCGCGAACTTGGTCGGGAGGATATGGTTCGGACCGGACGACTTGTCGCCGTAGGCAACGGTCGTCTCCTCACCGAGGAACAGCGAGCCATAGTTGGTGAGGTTCGAAAGCCACCAATCCAGGTCCTGCGCCTGGATCTCGAGGTGCTCGGCCGCGTAGCGGTCTGACACTATCGCTACCTCCTCACGAGTCGAGCAGAGAACGACCTCGCCGTAGTCGCGCCAGGCAGCTCCCGCGGCATCGCGAGCGGTCGGAGGAAGTTCCTGGATGAGTGCCGGTACGCGATCCATCACAGACGTCGCGAGGTCGCTCGACGTCGTGAAAAGCCAGGCCGGGCTCTCGTGACCGTGCTCCGCCTGCCCGACGAGATCGCAGGCGACGACTTCTGGGTCAGCTGTCTTGTCTGCGATGACGGCCACCTCGGAGGGTCCGGCGAACACGTCGATGCCAACCTTCCCGAACAGCGTCCGCTTGGCCTCTGCGACGTATTTATTGCCCGGTCCAACGATGATGTCGGCGGGCTTGCCCGTGAACAGGCCGTAGGTCATGGCGGCGATCGCCTGGACGCCGCCCAGCGTCATCACGATATCCGCGCCAGCTGCCGTCATGGCGTAGAGCACGTAGGGGTGGATGCCCTCGCCTTTGAAGGGCGTGGAACACGCGATAACCGTTCCGACCCCGGCCGCCTTCGCGGTCGCAACCGACATGTAGGCCGACGCGATGTGGGCGTATCGGCCGGTCGGGACATAGCAGCCCGCTACGTTGACCGGGATCAATCGCTGGCCGGCTTGCAGACCCGGGATCAGCTCGACCGAGAAATCACGAACGCTGTCGCGTTGCGCTTCGGCGAAACGGCGTACGTTGTCGACGGCGAATTCGATGTCCTTCTTGACGTCCGCTGGGACCTCACGCGTGCGGCGCTCGATCTCACCGCGTTCGACGACGATAGGGCCGGACCACTTGTCGAGCTGGAGCGCATACTCCTCGACCGCTGCCTCTCCGCGCGCCTCGATTTCGGCCAGCATGGAAGAGACGACCTTCTGGGCTGCTCCCGTCTCAGTTTCAGGGGTCTTGCTCGCGGTCTTCAGGTAGTCGACTGGCATGAGAGCCTCCATGTGCTTCGGTTTCGAGGCTCGGACGGGCCGTCGTGAGCAAAACTCATTTCGGGTCGAATTCCGTCGCGAACGCCTTCAGCTTCGGATCCGCCGCGACCATCTTCATGTAGTCGTCAACAACGTAAGTCTTCGTGTCGGGTACGCGCGGCAGCGTTCCGGTCCCGACCATGAAATCCGAGATCTTGCCCATCCACCCGTCGAGTTTCGATCCTGCATTTCCCGAGCGGTCCATCAGGCGAAGCTGTTCGGCGAGTGTGAAGGTCGGGCGGTCCGTGAACTCCTGGTCGAGAGCCTTGTCGGACACCTCCGCGCCTCCTTCGGCGTAAAAGGCTTTGATCAACTCGTGAGCTTCCTTGGGATTGGCTTTCGCCCAGCCCCAGCCGCGGAGATAAGTTGCTAGAAAAGCCGCGACCGTCTTCGGGTTTTCCTTCGCGAACTCCGCGCGCGCGATGAGAACGCCCGGCACGGTCGCGCCAGCGTCTGCGCCTGTGCAGAGCGTCTGGGCCCCCGTCTTTTCCCCGAGCGTATAGTTGTTCGGAGCCCAAACACCCGCGAGATCACCGTTTCCTGAACTGACGGCCGAGATGATCTGCGCTTGGCCGAGATTGACGAACTGCACGTCCGAGGTGGCGACCCCATAATGGGAGAGGCAGGCCCGAACCGCGTAGTCGCCGGTCGAATTCGTCGTAAGCAGGACTTTTTGCCCGGAAATCTTCTTGGGGTCGGCCTTCATGGCGCCAAAGCTTCCCTTGCTCGCCATCAACACGTTGGACTTGGACTCGTCGTTCGTCACACCGATCGTTACGAGTCCCGAGCGGACAGCCCCGAGAACCGCCGGTACCGAACCGGTCCCCCCGACATCCCACGACTTGGCCTGAGCCGCCGCTACCTGCGGAGCACCGGCTGGAAAGACGGAAAAGTCCGTCTTGAGGCCGACCTCCGACCACCAATTCTTCTGGCTAGCGACGTAGAACGGAAACGCCCAATAGAGCGAAGGTTGATAGCTGACGTTTATGGGTGTCTGGGCTGAAGCCGGAATAAAAGCGAGAGCGTTCATGCAGCAAGCGGCAATGCTCAATCTTTTCAACATCGTTCTCTCCCGTATTTAAGTACCCGTTGTTGTCGGGTCTTTCTCGTCTCGAAGTGACTTCCAGATCTGCGTTCTCAAATGAACGAACGACTCCAGATCCATCACGTCTTCGATCCTATCGTGACTGTCCCACCGCTCCGCATGGCGAAGGGATAGCACGTCGATAATTTCTTTGATCCGCCCCGGCCGCCTGGTCATGATCGCCACTCGATCCGCAAGATAGACGGCCTCCTCGACCGAGTGCGTGATGAACAGCACCGTCCTGGGTTGTATACGGGCGAGCCGAACCAGCTCCTCCTGCATCACGACCCGCGTCTGGGCGTCGAGGGCGCCGAAAGGCTCGTCCATGAGAAGTACGTCGGGGTCGAGGACGTACGCCCGCGCGATTGCCACTCGCTGCTGCATTCCGCCGGAAAGCTGATGGGGGTAGGCATCGGCGTGCGCCTGCAAATTCATGAGATCGAGAACCTGCCGTACCCGGGTCCGACGCTCGGCTTTTGGAAGACCCTTGTTGCGCAGGCCGAGCTCGATGTTCGCGCTCACCGATTTCCATGGGAACAGAGCGAACTGCTGGAACACGACCGCTCGCTCAGGCCCTGGTGACCGAACGGGCGTTCCGTCCACGGTAACTGAGCCGCTCGTCGCGAAATCGAAACCAGCAGCCATCCGTAGACATGTCGTCTTCCCGCATCCGGAGGGCCCGACGATGGCGACGAACTCCTTTTCGCGGACCTCGAGATCGACGCCGTCGAGTGTGACGAAGGCGCCCTCCGCTGCCGGGTAGGCCTTGCGAACGTCCTTGAAGCAGATCGCCGACATGTCAGGCGCGCCCGACGCGATGCAATGCGACCGCTTCCGCGGCTCTCAGAGAGAGATCGAGAAGCGCGCCGACCAATCCGATCGCGACCATTCCGCTCATCACTGTCGTGGTCGACAGGTTTCCCTGAGCTTGGACCATCATGAAGCCGACCCCCGTGGAAGCAACGATCAGTTCGGCACCGACGAGCGACTGCCAACCGAGACCGGCCGACACCCTCAGACCCGCGACGATCGACGGGATCGAGGCTGGGAGCAGGATCTCGGAGATGATCCGTGCGTGACCGGTCCCCAGCATCTCGGCCGCCTCGATCAGGTTGCGATCGACGAAGCGAGCACCTCGATACGCATTGATGAGACAAGGCGGAAACGCGCCCGCGAAGATGATCAGGATCGGGCCGCTTATACCCGTGCCGAACCAGAGCGCCGCGAATGGTACCCAGGCGATCGGCGCGATGAAACGGAGCGCATCGAAAAGCGGGCTCAGAACCTCATCGAGCAGCCGAAACCAGCCCATCAAGAGACCGAGCGGGACGCCGACCACGGCCGCAAGCACGAAACCGGAGCCGAAGCGCAGGATGCTGGACGCAAGATGACCTTCGAGCGTCCCTCCCGCGAAGGGATGGGTGAGAAGATAGCCGAAACGCGCGGCGACGCTCAACGGCGAGGGAAGGAACTGCGCCGATACTATCCCGAGGCCGGACAGAGCGAACCACCAGCCGAACAGGAAGCAGAGGCCAGCTGCGCCGTACCCCATCCGGGCGGGTAGACCGAGGGGAGACGTGAGACCGCTCACCGGACGGTCCGCCAACTCAACGCCCGCGTTTCAGCGTATCCGAGAATCGCCGTCGTTGCCCACCCCAGCACCGCGACGCAGAGCATCCCGACCAGGATCATCCCGGGATAGATGTCCTGCTGGGCAACGTTCAAGACCCGGCCGAGACCATAGATCGCGCCGACCAACTCGGCGGCGACGAGAGTAGTCCAGCTCGCCTGCAACGAGAGCCGCAGTCCAGTGAAGATCATCGGCGAGGCGGCCGGCACCAGGATCTCGCGAATGAAGCGACCCGGAGGCGTTCCGAGCATACGGGCAGCCTCGATAACCGCCCGTTCGATTGTTCGAACGCCAACGTGAGTGTTGATCAATGCGGGCACGAAGGCCGCGAAGAAGATAACCATGATCTTCGCCGCATCTCCGAGACCTAGCCAAAGGATCGCCAACGGGATCCAGGCGAGCGGCGGGATTGGCCTGATCAGAAGAAACACCGGGCTCACGAAGGCTTCGACCCGGCGGCTCCAGCCCATCGCGAGGCCGAGAGTGACGCCGAAGGCGCTCGCCACGACGAAGCTTGCCGACACCAGCCCTAGGCTGCGGATGACGTGAGCGTCGAGGCGCCCATTGGCATAGCCCACTGTCGAGATCTGCCGAAGCGAATCGAAGGTATCCGAAGGCGATGGAAACCGTCCCGGCCCGATCGCGCCTGTCAGCGTAGTGGCAATGTACCAAGCCGCCCCGAATACGGCGACGCTTGCCAGTTCCACCGCGATCCTGCGGGTCTGCACCGTGTGTCCTCCCAAGCCGGTATTCGCCAGCGGTGCCTATGTAAGCGTTTGCAGGAATGTCATCCCCGTAACATTGGATGTCAAGCACCCTCTTCGGTCGCCTGCCAGTTCGGCATTGCAAATTTTTGCAGATTCGGTTCATGTGGCAGCGTGGAAACTGCACGACGCCCGAAACTAGAGGATGTTGCACGCTTGTCCGGCGTGTCGATCGCGACAGTGTCCCGTGCCCTATCTCGGCCAGGAAAGGTGAACGACGAGACGCTGACACGCATCAAGGTTGCGGCTAGACGGCTGGGCTATATCCCGGGTGGGACCGCGCGCGCCCTCGCATCCGGACGCACGATGCTCGTCGGAGGGGTTTTTCCCACGATCGACCATGCCATCTTCGCACGGGCGATCCAGGGTCTGCAGGCACGCCTGACCGCGGCCGGATACCAACTTTTGGTCGCAGCCCACGACTACTCGCCCGCGGCGGAAGCCGCGGCGGTCCGGGCAATGCTCGCTCAAGGGGTCGATGCCTTGACGATCGTCGGGGCGGACCACCTCGATGCGACCTGGGATCTACTGACCGCCGCCAGCATTCCCGTTCTAATGACCTGGTCCTTCGACCCGCGGCTCCCGTCCATCGGCTTCGATAACGAACGGGCCGGCAGACTTGCGGCCCAGCACCTCGTCGCTCTCGGCCATAGCCGGATTGGCGTGATCTCCGGAGCCGTCCACTCGAACGACCGAGCACGACTTCGACTGGCCGGGATCCGAAGAGTTCTGGGTGAGGCGGGCTGCGCTTTGTCCGAGACGCGGGTCGTGGAGCAACCATTCACGCTTAGCGGCGGACGCGCGGGCCTGGCCCATCTCCTGTCGGCAGCCGCCCGGCCAACGGCCGTGATCTGCGGGAACGATCTCCTGGCTGCAGGCGCGGTCTTCGAGGCTCAGTCCCGCGGGATCGCCATCCCTTCGGACCTGTCCGTGATGGGAATCGACAACTTGGAGATCGCAAGCCAAATCAACCCACCCCTCACGACCGTCCATCTTCCAACCGCGGAGCTTGGCCAGCGCGCAGCCGACCTACTACTCGGAGCCGCGGCGGCAGGTGAACGCCTTCCAAGAAGCATCGAGTTACCCATCGAGCTGGTCGTGAGAGCATCGACGGCTCGTCCTCACGGTATCGGGGCCGTGCGATCCCGCAGGAAAGCGCTCTCATCCGGGGTGTAGTGTCAGCCTGTCCGGGCCAGTCGGCGATGAGGCGGGCGGGCGATGTCAACCCGCAGCTACGCGGCAAGCGCTAGCCAAACCCAGGCGATGCGTTGGCCGTTTCCTTTGGATCAGCGATCATCACCCGGCACTTGCCGAGAAGACTTATATAAGACAGATAATCTCCTTCCGTCGTCAATGCGCATTTCATCTCGGAGCCGAGCCTATTCCATGACGCCACCTGTCAGCGAGCGCACTCAGGTCGTGACCGAACGAACGACTGGATCTCTGGCGACGAGCGGCAGGGCCGCCCTCGCAGAGGGATGGTCGATGGGTCCTGGCATCACCCTCTGTGCTGCCATCACCGTCCTGGCCGTCGGGCTGCAATGGTTGGAGGTGCGTCTCTTCGGCCACCCTTACATGGAGGCGCTCGTCCTGGCGATCCTCATCGGAACGGCCGTGAGAACTGTCTGGAGACCAGGACCGATCTGGAAAGCCGGCGTGGCGTTCTCCGCCAAGATGCTGCTCGAGATCGCCGTCATGTTGCTCGGAGCGTCCATCAGCATCGGGGTGGTCGTGTCGTCGGGCCCGGTCCTGCTGATCGGTATCGCGGCGATCGTAGTGGCGGCTCTCACCGCTAGCTACGCTACCAGCCGTCTACTCGGCCTTCCCCAACGGATCTCGATCCTGATCGCTTGCGGCAATTCGATTTGCGGCAACTCCGCAATCGCCGCCGTGGCGCCTGTGATCGGGGCGGACAGCGACGACATCACTTCGTCCATCGCGTTCACGGCGATCTTGGGCGTGATCGTGGTGCTCGCTTTGCCGCTCCTCATGCCGGCTCTCGGCCTAACGGAAGGACAATACGGGGTTTTGGCGGGTCTCACGGTCTACGCCGTGCCGCAGGTCCTCGCCGCGACCCTGCCAGTAGGCCTCGTCAGCGTGCAGGTGGGAACCCTGGTAAAGCTCGTGCGAGTCCTGATGCTCGGCCCAGTCGTCGTGGTGTTGTCCCTCAGCCGTTCACGCCTCGGGCTGAGCGACGCGGGTGATGGTCGCCGCCCCGGGTTGAGCAAGCTCGTTCCGTGGTTCATCATCGGGTTCCTGACGCTCGCGGCTGCTCGATCCCTCGGGACCGTACCGGACGCGGCACTCCGCCCGATCACCTCCGTGGCGACCGTCCTGACGATACTCTCTATGGCCGCTCTGGGTTTAGGCGTGGACCTTCACGTCCTCGCCCGTGTGGGTAACCGTGTCACCTTGGCGGTGATCGTCTCCTTCATCGCGTTGCTGGCGATGAGCCTCGTCCTGATCCGGTTTATTCACGTCGGCTGAGCACCATCATCCGCATTCGAAACGTGGCGCTCCTCGACAGCGTCACCCTGCCTTCAAGGCAGTCGCGACGGCGTCCGCCACGACCCGGGAAACGCGGATGTTGGATTCGGCCGTCACGCCCGCGACGTGCGGCGTCAGGATGAGGTTCGGGCATCCATCGAAGATCCCGCCGCCGTTCGCGGACAGTGGCTCCTCGTCGAAGACGTCGAGCGCCGCGCCGCCGAGCCTGCCAGCCTTCAGGGCTGCGGCCACGGCCCCTTCCTCGATGACGCCACCACGGGCCGCGTTGATCACGATCGCGCCAGGGGGGAGCGCCGCCAGCGCAGCGGCATCGATCAGGTTTCGCGTCTCGCCCGTCAGCGGAACGTGGAGCGACAGGACGTCCGTGTTCGCCAGGAGATCGCCAAGGGATTGGCTTTCCACTCTGCCCCACGGCTGTGACCAGGCTGGGTGACCGGCCGGCAAGTGAGGGTCGTAGGCGGATATCGTCATCCCCAGGGCTGCAGCCCGCCGGGCCGTCTCTCGGGCGATCGATCCGTAGCCGACCAGGCCCAGCCTCTTTCCCGAGATTTCCCGCCCCATGAGGCGCGATCGCGGCCATTTGCCAGCAACCACGTCATCGGTCGCCGAGTAGGCGCCTCGCAGCAGCAGCATGGCGGTGGCGATCACGTATTCCGCCACGGAAAGGTCGTTGGCTCCCGTTGCCGGGCAGACCGCGATGTTCCGGGCGCGGCACGCTTCCTGGTCGATATTGTCGAGCCCGACCCCTAGCCGGCCGACAATACGCAGGCCGGGCCCGGCATCGAGAAGCGTCGTCCTCACCTGGGTTCGATTGCGCACGATGAGCCCTCTCGCTCCCGCGAGGAGCTTGCGCAATTCGTCTGGTTTGTCGACGAGGTCCGGATCGTAAGCCACGTCGAAGCCCGCGAGCCCGTCCCCAATGGCGGTCTCGTCCATGAACTCCGTGATGACGACGTCGGGCATCGGGCGTTCTCCGGACAAGGCCTCAGTAGGCGGCGCCGAGATACTCGGCGATGATCTTCGCATCCGCGTCGTCGATCGGGGCGTGATAGACGTGGATCATCTTCCGAACTTCCGCCGTCCAGAACGCCGCACCCAGCTTCAGCGGCTGAGTATCGACGTAGTCAGCAGAGTGACATGCCGCGCAGTTGTTCTGAGCCGCTGCGAAACCCGGGCCGCTAGCCGGCCTCAGCGCGGCCGTCTCGTCCGGGAGGACGTAAGTCCTCGGCTTCGCGTCGGCTCCGGTCCCAATCGCGAGGACGACCAGGATGAGCACTGGGGCGAACGAAAGGGGTTGCATGCAGGGCTCCTCAAATCGCTACGACGCGCGTGGTTTCGACCACGTTGCGCATGTAGCCGGCCGGGTTCCAGCGCGGCATCATCGGCTGCGACTGACCGGCCCGGTTCGTCGCCTTGACGCGGATCGCGTGGCCGCCCTCTGCAAACTTCACCGGCAATGTCCAAGGTCTGAACGAATAGCGGCCGAGATCCTCGCCGAGGCTCGCCGACGCCCAGTTCGCTCCGTCGTCGACAGAGACCGCGACGTCCGAGATCGTGTCGCCGCCATCGAACGCAATCCCTCTCAGAACGACCTCGCGGCTGGCGGAGATCTGGGCGCCGTCCGCCAGGCTTGTCAGGAAGGAGCGCACGTCGTAGCGATTGATCGGGATGGTGGCGCTCGCCGCCTTCCCGGGCTCCGTGCAGGCGCAATCGTTGTCCGGGATCCGATAAGCGGACTTCATCCAGAAACCGTCGAACACGGTGTCCACGACAGTGATTTCGTTCAGGTGCTTCACCCAGTAGGTCCCGTAATAGCCGGGCACCACGAGCCGGATCGGATAACCGTTGAGCCAGGGCAGCTCGGCGCCGTTCATCGCGTAGGCGATCATCACTTCGCCGTTGCGCGCATGGTCAATGTCCAGTGCCTTCGCGAAGTCCGGAGTCTCCGGCATCACCGGTCCGTCGAGGCCTCCGAACACGACCTGCCTTGCGCCGGACGCGACACCGGCTCTGTCGAGCACGGCCTTGAGCTGCACGCCTTTCCAGCGCGCATTGCCCATGGCGCCGTTGCCGAGCTGCCCGCCCGCCACGCGCGGCTCGAAGAACCCGCGGCTGTTGCCCGAGCACTGGTTCACCGCCACGATCTCGATCGGAGCAAAGCCGGTCGCCAGGTCCGAAAGCGACAGCGAGAGCGCCTCGCGGACCATGCCTTTGACCTCCAGGCGGTATGCATCCGGATCGATCTTGAGCGGCACGTCCGCGAGATGGTAGCGCACGAAGAAGGCGTCGTTCGGCGTGAGCAGGCTCTCGTCGAAGACGTTGAAGGGCGTCTCGAACTGCGGTGGCCGGGACGTGAGAACGATCATCGGCCGCTTCCCCGGATAGGTGACGAGCGGGCGCCCCCCGTTCGCGAAGGGGAGCTGCGTTTTGGCCTCGGCGGCGCGCGCGATGGACGATCGGGCGGCCACGGCCGAAACGAGCGCCCCTGACGCGCTCCCGAGAAAACCTCGCCGGTCCATCATGTGCCCCTCCCTTGGTCCGCTCGTCAGACCGCGTCGATCTCGCGCAGCAGCTTGTCGTCGACGGCCAGCCCGTCGTCTCCGGCCTTCCGCCGCAGGTCAAGCCGGCGCTGGCCCGGAAGGCGGGCGCCAGCCTGATCCTCGATGGAGCGTGCAAGCCGGCCGAACCGCCCTGTCGCGCCGGGTCCAAATGCCTCCGGGTCGAAGGCCAGGATGAGTTGGCCGGTGCCGGGCGGATCGCCCTTGTCGTCGAGAAACGAGGATGCCTCCGACGCGAAGGTCGCCCCGGTCAGACCAGCCGCGAGCAGCTCCACCATGAGCGCGAGCGCCGTTCCTTTGGCGTCGCCGAGTGGCAGCATGGTGCCGGCGAGCGCGGCATCCGGGTCGGTGGTGGGGCGGCCATCGGGATCGACGGCCCACCCCTCGGGAATGGCTTCTCCGCGCTGCTTCGCCGCCACGATGTTTCCGCGCGCGACCTTCGACAGCGAGAGATCGACCACGATCGGCTCCCGGCCCGGGAGAGGACATGCAAACGCGATCGGGTTGGTGCCGAACACCGCCGTTCGCCCGCCCCAGGGTGCGATCGCGGCCGGCGTATTTGCGAAGAGCAATGCTAGGAGGCCGCTCGTCGCAAGCTCCTCCACGATCAGCCCGGCGGCGCCGCAATGATGCGACCGCCGGATGGACGCCGCCGCGAGTCCGGCCGAGCGGGCGAGACTGGGCAGGCTTTCCACGGCAGCCCCGATGGCCGGATACGCGAAGCCGTGCGCTGCATCGATGGCCAGAACGGCGGGCCGCGGCTGTGTCACGACGGGAGCGGCATGGCCGTCGACCTTACCGGCCTTGGCCTGAGCCGCGTAACCCGTGACGCGCGAGAGCCCGTGCCCCTTCAGGCCGTCGGCTTCGGCCCGGACGAGCGCGCGGGCGACGCAGCGCGCGTTCGTGGCACTCGTGTTCGCGCGCTCCAGTGCGGCGGCCACGAGATCCTCAGCCATAGACAACGTGAGAGTGGTCTGACCCATCGACTCGCGTTCCTGTCCCTGCCGTCGGCCTATGCTGCTCGTGGGCGCGGCGACCGAAGACGCCGCTCCGAGGTCTCCGCGCAGGTGTCAGGCGCTACGGTATAGCTTGGTCATCACGAACTCGCGATGACCAAGCGATTCCGCCGCCGTGAGCCGGCCGTTCGCGGTGCGCACGACCATGTCGATCAGCGCGTCGCCCGCCTCGTCGAGCGTCATGTCCCGGCGCAGGACGCCCGTGACGTCGACGTCGATATGCTCGCCCATGGTGCGTACCGTCTTCGGATTACCGGATATCTTGATGACGGGGACGATCGGGTTACCGATCACGTTGCCCTGGCCGGTCGGGAAGGTATGCACCGCGTAGCCCGCTGCCGCCATCAGGGTCACGCACTCGGCCGCCGCTGAGGACGTGTCCATGTAATAGAGGCCGGGCCCCTTCGCGGGCGCTTCGGCGGGCTCGAGCGCATCGATATAGGTGCAGTCCCGGCCGATCTTCTCGAGATTGCCGAGCGCCTTCTCCTCAATCGTCGTGAGGCCGCCCGCGATGTTGCCCTTGGTGGGCTGCGAGTCGGAGAGGTCATCCGTCTTGTGCGCCTCGATGACGTCGTCCTGGTAGGCTTGCCACATCTTGAACCATTTGTCGGCCACTTCCGGGCTCGCCGCCCGCTCCTTGCAGAGGTGCTCCGCGCCGGTGATCTCGGAGGTCTCGCCGAAGCAGCCGTAGATGCCCTGCGGAATCAGCTTGTCGTACATGTTCCCGACGGTCGGGCAGGAGGCGAGCCCGGTCGTCGTGTCGGATTCACCGCATTTCGTCGATACCCACAACTCGGCGACCTTGCATTCCTCCTTCGGGAGTTCGGTCGCCCATTGAAGGAAGCGCTTCGCCGCGTAGCTCGCCTTGGCGATGGTGGCGATGTCGCCGTGCCCCTCGATGCCGTAGCCCACGACGGGCTTTCCGGTCTTAGCTATTCCGTCGACGACGCGTCCCGTCCAGCCATCCTCGATGCCGATCACCACGACCGCCGCGACGTTCGGGTTCGACCCGATCCCGATCAGCGTCCGAAAGTGGATCTCGAGGTCTTCTCCGAACTGCAGCCGACCGTAGGCGTGAGGAAGCGCGAGCGTGCCCTTCACGTTGTTCGCAACCGCCTCGCAGGCGGCGTTCGACAGATCGTCGAGCGGCAGGATCACGACATGGTTGCGTACGCCGACCCGACCGTTCTCGCGACGCCAACCGGTGAAGGTTGCGTCTTTGTAGTGCGCGGATGCCCGCTTCGACGGGAGTGCCTTCGTGGTGAACTGGTCCGGAGCCCCGCCCACGTAGGGCGACGACATCTCGTGCTCGATGGCAGCTTGCAGGCTCATGGTTTCCTCACCAGCGCTTCGTCTTGACATTATGGGTGTGCACGTGCTCGCCCCGGCCGATGTCGGCCACGGCCTTTCCGATGTCCTGGCCGTACTTCAAGATAGTGTCGCCGGACTTGATGTCCCTGAGTGCCACCTTGTGACCAATGGGAATGTTGTGCTTCGACTTCAGATTGAAATCGGAGTTGTCGTGGGTGACCACGCACAGCATGTCGGTATCGGCCTTGAGGCCCTCTACGACGACGACGCCCACCGTGTCCTTTTGATCATGAACGAGGAGTTGCGGAACTCCCATATGCGGCCTCCTGGGTGTCGTTGTTGATGGTCTTGTATAAGACCTGCGATTTGAGTGTCAATCCCGAGGACGCGTATTCTTGGACGGCGACGCTCAACGAGCCTCTTCCGCAGCGGTGATGAGCGTGGAATACCTGTACTCGCGCGTGTCGCATCGGCTGACCCGCAGCTCGATCGGCCGGCCGCAAGCGTCGAACGCAACGCGGACGATCTCGAGCAGCGGTGTCCCGATCGGCACGGCGAGAACGTTCGCCTCCTTCACCCTCGCCGCCGTCGCCCGCAGTTTCTCCTCGACGCGGGCGATGAGGATATTGTGACGCTCCTGATAGATGACGTACATCTCCTCTTCCATCTCGCGATCCTTGGGTAGCGGCAGCGAGGGCACGAGTGCGACCGGCGCGAATATCTCTTCGTAGATAGCCGGCGCGTCACCGAGCAGCCGCAAGCGCGTCACGGCATGGAGTTTCGCACCGGCCTCGAGGCCGAGTTGATTGGCCTGCTGGACCGTGGCCGGCCGGATGCTCTGCCGGAGCACCCGGCTCCTCGGCGTCAAGCGTGCACCGCTAGGCTCGACCATCCGAAAGAACCGAAAGAGCACCGTGTCCCGCGCGTGACGGGCCACGTAGGTTCCGACACCTTGACGGCGGACGATCAACCTCTCGCCTTCGAGCGCGATCAGTGCCTTCCGAACAGTGCCCTGGCTGACACCGTATTCGGCCGCGAGCTCATATTCCGTCGGCAAAAGCTCGCCAGGCTTCCAGGCCGCATCGCCGATCCGCCGGGTGATCAGGGCCTGGATCTGCGCGTAGAGCGGCTGGAACTCAGGCTTGGGAGAGGCGGTCGCTTCGTCGCTCATCTGATGGCCTGAAGGATCTCGGCAGGATAGAAGTTGACGTTCTTAGCTATCTTATATAAGACCTGTGACTCTCGTACGAGAAGTCGCAAGGGCGTGCCAAGAATAGCGATAGCGTTCGAGTTCGCCTATGGCGGTCGGTCTCCCGTGCCCGATCCCGGCGGCGCCCAAAGAAATACGTTCTCGGGAGGGAGCGATGAGGCTACCATCAGACGATCCCGTTGGACGAATGCGTCTGTCCGTCGTCATGGGTGAGTTCCTCTCTCCACGAACACCGACCCATCGTCGCGGCCTGTGCGGGGACGCGGGTTTCCGACAATCGCTCCCCGGTCGAACTCTAGCGCGACGTCCTGCCGGCCGCGACCTGCGCGGTCCGTGCCGTTTCCGGCCTCCCGAGGCAAGTCGGGGCTCCAGTTACAATCTGAGCCCCACCCCAGCCTCCGTCAGTCGGGGCCGAGGAAGATCGTGACGACAGAGAACGCGTACCGGCTGCACGCGCTCGACGACCAAACTCAGTTCCATGTTCGCGCCGGGAGGCTCAGCAGATGACGATCCCAAGTGAGGACAAGGTCGACCGCCGAACGATCTCGCTTCTCGCGTTCTCTGCGACGTCCGGCGTACTCGTCGAGTTTTACGATTTCTTCATCTTCGGATACGCGGCCGCGAGCACGTTTCCGCATACGTTTTTCCCGACGATCTCGCCGACCACCGCTCTCGTCTTCTCTTACTTGACGTTCGGTGCCGGGTTCCCGGCCAGGCTGCTGGGAGCGTTCCTGTTCGGCCA
>JAABUU010003666.1_pt1 | contig 19214 bp, 18 predicted proteins | sample 5559301 | NCBI WGS metagenome assembly JAABUU01 (sample SAMN10711884, study PRJNA513360) | rock metagenome | isolation source: Antarctica rocks | place: Antarctica: Victoria Land, Richard Nunatak white | reverse complement strand
TGGGAGAGGGTTGGGGTGAGGGAAACCACCAGTGCACACTCTACAGTTTGCAGAGCGGATCGGCGCTGTAGGCGGGACGATGCGGTTCGGGTGGCCTTTCCCTCACCCCAACTCTCTTCCGGAGGGAGAGGGAGAGGGAGTCGTTGAAGCCGATACGGCCATCCTGTCACCATAGTTGACAAATCCGCTCCGTCCCGGCGTCATGCTGCAAACGCCCGGAGCAACAGCCGGGGCAGGGGAGGAGCGCGCATGGCAGGCGCAAACGACTTCGAAGCGCTGCATCTCGACCGGCTGACCCGGCGCTTCCACACCCATACCGCGCTTGACGCCCTGAACCTCACCGTCCGCCGGGGGGAATTCATCGCGCTGCTGGGTCCGTCGGGCTGCGGCAAATCCACTGCGCTGAACTGCATCGCAGGGCTGCTGCAACTGTCGTCGGGCGAGATCAGGCTGGACGACCGGCGCATAGACACCTTGCCGCCGGAGGCGCGCGGCTTCGGCATGGTGTTCCAGAATTATGCGCTGTTCCCGCATATGACGGTCCGCCGCAACATCGGCTTCGGCCTGCTGATGCGCGGGCTGCCCAAGGCCGCCATACGGGCAGAGGTCGAGCAGGCGCTGGCGCTGGTGCAGCTGCAGGCGCACGGCGACAAGCTGCCGGGGCAGCTTTCGGGCGGGCAGCAGCAGCGGGTCGCCATCGCCCGCGCCGTCGCGGTCAACCCGCCGCTGATCCTGATGGACGAACCCTTGTCGAACCTCGACGCCAAGCTGCGGCTGGAGATGCGGCACGAGATACGCCGCATTCACCACCAGGTCCGCCGCAGCACGATCTACGTCACGCACGACCAGGAGGAAGCGCTGGCGCTCGCCGACCGCATCGTAGTGATGCAGGACGGCCTGGTGCAGCAGATCGGCACGCCACAGGAGTTGTATGCCTGGCCGCTGAACCTGAACGTGGCGCGCTTCATGGGCTACCGCAACATCCTGCACTTCGACGCCGCCGTCCGGCGCAGGGCGGGCTGGTGCGGCTGCACCGGGGCGGAACGTCCATTTTGGCCACCTTGCAGGCCGGCGTTTCCGCCGGGCCGGTGACGGTTGCGATACGCCCGAACGACATTGGGGCCGGAGAGGGGTCGAACGGCATCGAGGGCCGGGTAATGGAGGCCGAGTACTGCGGTGCCGACTATTTGGTGGACGTCGATACAGCTTTCGGCCTGCTGCACGCCACCGTGCACCAGCCGGTCCGGATCGGCAAGACCCTGCGACTGATGCTGCCGCCCGACCGGGTGCTGGCCTATGCCGGGGCGCCGGCCGCGCAGCCTGCCGCTTTGGCGGCGGAGTAGCAGGGTGTCTGCAACCGTCGCGGCCGCCGGTCCTGCCACGGCGAGCGCGCCGGGCGTTCGCCTAGGGGCGGCGCCGCTGCTGCTGGCGCCCGGCGTCCTGCTGGTGGTCCTGCTGTTCCTGTATCCCGCCTTCTACGGCCTCGTGCTATCGTTCCGGCCGATGCAGGGCGGGATGTGGAGCAACTATCAGCACTTCTTCAATACGCCCCGGCTGTTCGGCACCATCCTGACGACGCTCGGCATCGCGCTGCCCGCAACGCTCATCAACGTCGGCCTGGCGCTGCCGGTCGCTTACCGGCTGCGCAACCCGTGGCGGCACCGGCGGCTGCTGACGACGATCCTGGTGGTGCCGATCACGCTGGGCACCGTGCTGGTGGCGGACGGGCTGCTGTCCTACTTGGGGCCGCAGGGCTGGTTCAACCGGGTGCTGCTGTCGCTGCATCTGGTATCGGTTCCGGTGCGGCTGGTGCACAACTACTGGGGCGTGCTGATGTCCCTGGTGATCGTCGGCTTCCCCTTCGCATTCCTGCTGCTGCTGTCGTTTGTGACCGGCATTGACCCCTCGCTGGCGCGAGCGGCTGCGACCCTGGGGGCGCCGCCCAGCGCTCAGTTCCGCTACATCGCGCTGCCGTTGCTAACGCCGGGGCTGGCGATGACCTTTGCGCTTTGCTTCGTGCAGGCCTTTGCGGTGTTCCCGTCCGCAGTGCTGGTGGGGGCGCCGTCGGGGCAGACCTACGTGATCTCGATTGCGGCTTACGAGGCGGCGTTCGAGCAGTTCGACGCCTCGCTCGGCAGCACGATCGCGCTCATCATGGGGCTGGTGCAGCTGGCGGTGGTCGGCGCGGTGCTGGGACTACGGGGCCTGGCGTATCGCGGACCCGCCGGGGGCGGCAAGGGATGAGGGACCTGCGCGCTCGTATCTGGGGCACGGCCATCTGGCTGGTCATGGGCTTCGTGCTGCTGAATATCGCCGGGCTGATCGCGGCGGTGGTGGTCAACTCGCTGGGCACGCGCTGGTTCGGCACTTGGTTCCCAGCAGGCCTGACGACTCGCTGGTATGCCGGCGCGTGGGACGAGTTCGCGCTGCCGGACGTACTGCTGACCACGATGGAGGTGGTGTTCGCCGTCGTGCTGATCTCCGCCGCGATCGGCGTGCCGGCGGCGTATGTCCTGGCGCGGCACGACTTCCCCGGCAAGCCCGCGGTGGTGCTGCTATTCCTGCTGCCGCTGATCGTGCCGTCCATCACCTATGGCATCCCGCTGGCGACGGTGCTGTATCAAGCGGGCCTCGGCGGCACCCTGTGGGGCGTCATCTTGGCCAACCTGGTGCCGTCGGTGCCGTTCGTGATCCTGACGATGACGCCGTTCATCGAGCAGCTTGACCCCCGGCTGGAGGCTGCGGCGCGGGTGTTTGGCGCGCGGACGCCCAGCCTGTTCCGGCACATCCTGGTGCCGATGCTGGCGCCGGGCATCCTGGCGGCGTCCTTGCTGGTGCTGGTGCGGACGATCGGCATGTTCGAGCTGACGTTCCTGACCGCCGGGCCGGACAGCCAGACACTGGTGGTGGCGCTCTATTATGCGGCCTTCGCGCCGGGGATACGGGCGGGCCAGTCGGTGGACGCGATGGCGGTGGTTTACATGGCGGTCACGCTGTTCTGGCTCGTGGTGGCACTGCGTTTCATTGATCCCACGGCAATCGTCGGTCGGGGACGAGCGGCGGGGTAACGGGCCAGGACGCGGTGTGTGCGTTTACTGGCGGCATCGCTGGCTGCAGCACGCGGAAGCGTTGATTTGCGCCTGTGCCGCCCGCTGCCTAACGCGGCTGCAACCGACTGCACGACCGGCAGCGGACCTAAGCGGGAGGCGACATTGGACGGCACGAAGCAAGCTGCGTTGCGCGGCATCACCGCCAACGCCGACGGCGTGTTCTGCCGTCCCGCGGAGCACACGTCATCTGTCTTCTGCCTTAGGCTGGACTATCGCTCCCTGAACAACGCGGATGGAGACAATTTCTCCAACCCACCAGTCCAGTCGCGACCGTAGATGGACGCACAGTTGCAAGGCCGGATCGCCCTGGTCATCGGCGGCTCCGGCGGCATTGGCGCGGCTACGGCGCGGCGGCTGGCTGAGGCCGGCGCGCGCGTCGCAATTACCCACACGTCGCGCTCGGCAGACGCCGCCGCGGCGTTGGCCGCCGGGCTACCCGGCGGCGGGCACCTGGCGTACTTGGCCGACGTCGCCGACACGGCGTCGCTGCTGGCGCTGCGCGGCCACCTGCAGGAGCAATGGGGCGAGGCGCTGCACATCCTGGTCAACGCCGCCGGCTTCACCAAGCCGGTGCCGCACGCCGACCTGGATGCGTTGGACGATGCGCTGATTGACCGCATGTTTGCCGTGAACTGGCGCGGTCAGTTCGCCGCCATACGCACCTTCGCGCCGATGCTGCAGGCGTCCGGGGACGGGCTGATCGTCAGCATCTCCAGCATCGCCGGGCAGACCGGCACAGGCAGCAGCATCGCATACTGCGCGACGAAGGCCGGCATAGACGTGATGACCAAAAGCCTTGCCCGCGCGCTGGCGCCCACGGTCCGGGTGCTGGGCGTGGCGCCGGGCGTCGTGGACACCGGATTCGTGCCCGGACGCGGCGCTGAGTTCAACGCCAAGACTGCCGCCAGCACGCCGCTGCGCCGGGTCGCCACGGCGGATGACGTGGCCCAGGCCGTGCTCGCCTGTGCCACTACGCTGCGCTTCTCGACTGGCACGACCCTGGTCGTGGATGGCGGGCGGTCGCTGTAGGCCTGCTTGCCTGGCCCCCACCTGCCTGGCCTATGAGTTTCAGAAGACCATCGTTGTCCGCAGCCCTGCAGACCGCCCCGTTCGGCCCCCGCTCAATCCGCGTCCGTGCGGAAGCGGCAGATGCCGCCGCCCTGCCGCACGTCGTCCTGGCCGAGCCCGCCAGCCCACCCGCACCGCGGCCCCAGCCAGGCGCTGGTCGAGGTGCGCGCTGCCGGCGTGAACCCGTCTGACGTGAAGGCGGTGCTGGGCGCCATGCCGCACGCGGTCTGGCCGCGTACGCCGGGGCGCGATTATGCCGACGTCGTGGTGGACGGCCCGGCGGAGTGGGTTGGCAAGGAGGTCTGGGGGTCCGGCGGCGAGCTGGGCATCCGCCGCGACGGCACCCATGCGACGCACCTGCTGCTGGACGCCTCGACCTTACGGGAAAAGCCGGGCGCCATTACCCTGGCCGAGGCCGGCGCGGTCGGCGTACCGTTCGTGACGGCATGGGAGGGGCTGCGGGAGGCCAGGTCCGTGCAAGCCGGCGATGTCGTGCTGGTGCTTGGCGCCAACGGCAAGGTCGGCCAGGCCGCTATCCAGATTGCCGCGATGGCCGGCGCCCGGGTGTTCGGCGTCGAGCGTACGCCGGGATCGTACCGGGGCCATGCGGCTGGTGAGATCACGATGCTGCCCGCCGCCGGCGACACCGCGCAGCAGGTGCGGGACGCGACCAGCGGGCACGGGGCGGACATCGTCTACAATACGGTCGGCTCGCCTTACTTCGAGGCTGCGAACCGTGCGATGGCCGTGCGCGGGCGACAGATCCTGATCGCCACGACCGAGCGTGCGGTGCCGTTCGACATCTTCGCCTTCTACCGCGGGCGGCACCGCTACGTCGGCCTGGACACGCTGGCGCTGGACAGCGGCGGCTGCGCCGGCATCCTCGACGCTCTGCGCCCGGGGTTCGAAAGCGGGGCGCTGCGGCCGTTTCCCGTCCTGCCCGCCAACGTCTATGGACTGGACCGGGCTGCCGCCGCCTACCAGGCGGTCCTGGGCGGCACGCCGGACCGCATCGTGCTGGCGCCAGGCGGCGCGGCATGAACGTCACCCGGTTCGCGCAGGCGCCGGCCTACCAGGCGCAGGACCATATGGACGTGCAGATGGTCCGGCTGCAAGGACGGGAGGCCGGGCCGGCCGACGTGATGTGGCTTGGCGTTTCGCACATCATGCCCGGCGGTGGCACCACGCTCGACACCTCGGCGCAGGAGAAAATGTATGTCGTGCTGGACGGCGAGGTGACGGTGTCGAACGGGACGGAGGAGGTCGCGCTCCGCCGCTGGGATTCCTGCCGCATCGCGGGCGGCGAGGGCCGGCAGCTCAGCAACCGCACCGATCAGCCTGCCACCATCCTGCTCGCGATGCCGCTCGCCTGATGCCGCCCCCGCCGAGTGGCGTCACCGCTTCCGTGGTGGCCCCAGCGCCGCCAGCAGCGCCGGCACGAACAGCAGCGTGGTCAGCAGGGTGCAGCCCAGGCTAAGCAACAATAGCCGCCCCATGCTGGCGGTCCCGGGATGGTGCGACAGCGCGAGCGACCCGAACGCCGTCGCCGTTGTCAGCGCCGAGAACAGCACTGCCCGCGCCGTCGCCGATCCCAGCGGCGATTCTCGCCCGGCCCGCCAGTTCATCACGAAGTAGATGTTGAACGACACGCCCACGCCCAGCAACAGGGGGAGTGCGATGATGTTGGCGAAGTTCAGCGGCAGCGGTAGCAGCACCGCCGCCAGCACCGTGAGCAGGGACGACAGCACCAGAGGCACTATGACCAGCACCACATCCACGATCCGGCGGAGCGCGACCACGAGGATCACGGCGATGGCTGCTAGCGCGAGCGCCGCGGCGGTACGGAATGCGCCTACAACCGTGTCGGCCGATTCCGTGATCGTGATGGCCGCTCCGCCGGCGTTCGGCGCCACCGTACGCACCTGCGCCACGAAGTCGTGCAGCCCGGTGCTGCTCATTGCCGCACGCTTCGGCACCACCTGCAGCTTCGCCCTTCCGTCCGGCAGCACCCAGTCCCGAAGGATATCCGCCGGCACGTCGGCCAACGTGGTCGGCGCCGCCTGCAGCACCGTGCCCAACCGGTCGAGCTGCAGCGGCAGGAAGCGCGTCAGCGCGGCGTCGGCGGCCAGCAGCACCGGGTCGGACGCGGCGGTCAGGGCCTGCAAATCGCCGCTGATTGCTGCCAGCGTGCTGCCCGGCGGGATTTGGTCACGCACGGCCAGCAGTGCCGCAGATGCCTCCTGCGCCGCCCGGCGCAGCTCAGGCGCCGCCGGGCGCGGCCCAGCCGGGCGCGCCGCCAGCGTCGGGCCGAGCAGCGTTGCGGCGTCGGCGACCAACGGCAGCTTCGCCGCCTGGTCCGCCGGCACGAAGCTGTTGGCGGTGATCACGCTGTCCACCAGGGACAGGCGGCCCAGCCGCTCCGCCATCGCGCCGGCATCGGCGGCGGAGGGGGCCAGGATGTCTATCGTATAAGGGTTGGCGACGGGGTCCTCGATCAGGTCGTGCAGGGTGCGGACGGCCTCGGTCGTCTGATCCTTGGTGTTCAGCGGGTCGCTGTCGAAGGCCAGGAGCGGCAGCCACAGCAGCCCTGCCACGCCGAACACCACGAAAACGCCCAGCACCAGCCGGTGCTGCCGCACGATGGGCTGGTCCAGCCGGGCCAGCCACGCCAGTCCGGCCTCCGTCACGCCGTCGGGCGGCTGGAACAGGGTGATCAGCGCCGGCAGCACCGTCATCGTGCAGGCGAAGGCGATCAACATTCCGCCGCCGGCGATCAGCCCCAACTGCGCCACGCCGACGAAACTGGTCGGCGTGAAGGCCAGGAACCCCGCCGCACTCGCAACCGCCGCCACCGTCACCTGCGGCCCGGCATAGCGGACCGTCGCCACCAGCGCGGCAGGGGTGCCCGAGGTGCGCAGCCGTTCATCGCGGAACCGGACGCTGAGCTGGATGCCGAAGTCTACGGCAATGCCGACGAACAGCACGGCGAAGGCGACCGACACCAGGTTCAGCGTGCCGACCGCCAGCGCCGCGAACCCGGTGGTCAGCAGCAGGCCCAGCACCAGCGTCAGCAGCACCGGCGCGATCAGCCGCCAGGTCCGCACCGCCAGCCACAGCAGCACGCCCACGAGCAACGCGCTGCCGAGCAGGCCGGTGACCGCGCCGTTGGCGATGGTGGCGAACTCCTCGTCCTCCAGCGCGACTGATCCGGTCAGCCGCACGTGGGCGCTGCCGGCCCTGACGAACTCCAGCTTGGCGGCGGCGGCGCGTATGGCCTGGGTTGCCGCGGCGCCGGGCTGTAGTGCGCCATAGTCCAGCCGCGGCTGGGTCAGCACGAAATGGTAGGCGCCACCCATGTCCGCCATCGAGCCGGCCAACAGGCGCTCCCAGGACATCGGCTTGGCGCGGCCCGCCGCGGCCTCGGACAAGGCGGCGTGGAAGCCTTTGAGCGATGGCTCGAACGGGGTCAGGTTGGCCTGGCCGGCCTTGATGCCCTCGGCGATCAGGCCCAGCGCGCTGAGCAGGCCGCGCAGGCTGGGGTCGGCGGCAAGCTGGCCCAGGAAGGGCTGGGCGTCCACGGTCTGGTCCAACAGGGTGCCGAGCGGCCCGGCATCGAGGAACAGCAGGCCGTTGCGCTCCAAGTAGGGCGAGGCGTCGGGGCGGCGGACCTCCTTGAAGTGCTGGGTGTCGAGTTTCAGTGCATCGGCCAGCGCCGCTGCTGTCGCTTCGGACTCCTCGGGCGTGGCGCTGTCAACGACGGCTACTAGCAGGTCCTCATTCTGCGGGAAGGCCTGCGACATGATGACCGCGTCCTGCCGCCAAGGCAGGCTGGCAGAGAACAGCGATCCGGTGTCAGTCGAAACGCCAAGCCGTGTCGCGGCCAGCCAGGCGGAGCCGGCAGCCAGCACGACTGCCAGCAGCGCGACCCATCCGGCCCGGCGCACGCAAGCGGCTGCCAGGCGGGCTAGAAGGAGGCTGCGCACCTTTAGGTCCGCACCAGCGGCGGACTGGTCAGCATGTGGTGGCCTGGACCCTCGGTCGTGCCGCGATGGGCGGGCCAGCCCTCTGCGGGACAAAAACCAGTGGCCATCCACCCTGACCGTTTTTCCCGTCATTGCGAGGTGCATAGCGTCGCGGCAACCCAGAGGCGGCAAGGACCGTGCTGGCGGTCCCTGGATTGCCACGCCGCAAGGGCGGCTCGCAATGACGGTGCAGTTGCGGGGGGGGCAGGGCAGATGGCTGTTGGTATAGGGCCAAGCAGGGTTCCAGCGGCTGGTCGTCCGGGATGCTAGGGTCGTTCATTTCACGCAGCCTACATTATTCCTGCGCTGCTGCTGACCCATGGACTGCTCACGACCTCATGCGGCGGTTATCCCGTCGTGGCCCGCGCCCCGTCCAAGAGGGCGAACTTGGCGTCCTTTACTGTGAGCAACCGGTATGCCGGGTCTGGCACGCGCCTCGTGCGCGGGTCGAATGCGACCGTGCCGTAGATCACGCTCGGCACGTCCCTGATGGCGAGCAGCCCTTCCTGCATCGCTTGCCGCGTGGTCCCGTACTGGTCGCACAGGGCGGCGAACAGCACCATCGCGTCGTAGGCCCCGGCGCTGAAGCTGTCCGGCTCCTGGCTGTACTTGGCGCGGTAGCGGCGGACGAAGTCCTGCGCTTCCGGCCGGGGGTCGCCGGGGAAGAAGGTGGTCATGACATGGACACCCTCCACGCCTGCGCCGCCCAGCTCGATGAACCCCGGCAGGTGATTGCCAGTGCCGGCGAGGACCGGGAACGACAAGCCGGCGTCCTTGGCCTGGCGGCAGATCAGCGCGCCATCGGCGTAGTAGGACAACAGAACCAGGCCGTCCGGCTTGCTGTCGCGGATGCGGGCGAGGGTAGGGCGGAAGTCCGGCTCGGCGGGCAAGTAGCCCTCGGCTATCGCTACCTCCATGCCCAGGCCGGGCGCGGCATGCAGGAAGGCGTCCTTGGCGGTGCGGCCCCAGTCGGTGTTCCGGTGCAGCAGCGCCGGGCGCTTGAAGCCGAGCTGGGCGGCGTAGGCGGCAAGCTGCGGCTGTTCCTGCGCCTGGCTGGGGGCGCTGGACCACATGCGGTCTCCGCCTGCAGTGAAGTCAGGGTGCGAGTTGGTGAAGCCGAACTGCACCAGCCCCGCGCGCTGATAGACCGGCGACGCCGCCATGGAAGCAGGGGAGGAGAAGTCGCCGAACTCGATGATGACCTGCGGGTTCGCCACCAGATGCTCCGCGACGGTGACGGACTGGCGCGGGTCGGATTGGCTGTCCTGGAAGTCGTAGGCGAGGGGCCGGGCCTTGTTGCCGCCATCGCTGGCCCCTGGGCTGTTGATGCCATCCAGGGCGAGGTCGAAGCCGCGCTTCCATTGGGCGCCATACTGGGCGTTCTGCCCGGTGAGCGGGCCGCTGACGCCGGCCAGGATGGGTTCGGCGGCGTATGCGGCCGTCCATCGCAGGACAGGCAGGGCGGCGGTCGCGGTGAGCAGGGAGCGGCGGCTGAGGGGCACGGCGTCCTCCGGGGTGGCATGGGGCGGGACCGCTGCCACCGGCGGCGCACGTTGTTGCCGGGCCGGGGGCGTGTTGCGGTTGCGGCTGGGCGTCCCCGGAATTAGCGCCGGGGAATGACCGGAGTTGCCGTTGCTTGATTGGCCATGCGGAGAGCCTGCGGCAGCTTCAACCGGATGGAGACCTCATGAGCGGTTCAGCGGCCATTGCTGATGTTCCCGTCTCCAGGGCCTCCGAATGCAGCAAGGCGGTCCGGCTGCCGACGCCGAAGTAGTCCGCCCGTGCCGGGCCGTCCGGGTCCAAGGACACGATGGCGTAGCCGTGGTCGTAGGTCACGCCGTCATCGCCCAGCCGGGGCGGCAGCAACGCAGGCGCTGAGCGCAATTCCGGCAGGGGCGAGTAGGGCCGGTCGGCCACAAACATCGGGATCGCGCCGCAGCCGATGCAACGCCCACGCGCCAGGCCGGCGAACGGCGCGTGTAGCGCCAGGGTGTGCTCGTGACCCCAGAACCAGGCCGCGACCCGCCCCGCCGCTGCGAAGCGGCGGAAGCTGGCGAGCAGATGCGGGTTCCAGCCGTCCGGGCCGCCGGGGCCGATGCGGGCCGAGGCGGAGAACAGGGGATGGTGCGACAGCAGCACGGTCTGACCGGGGAACTCGCCGATACGGGCGGCCACCCAGCTTTCCTCGGCAGGCTCCAGGAAGGTCAGGGGATGCCGCTCGAACGGGTCGTAGGCGTGCAGCCCCGTGTCCATTGCGATGAACTGCCAGCGGCGGTTGGCGCTGCGCAGGCAGAAGTAGCTGGCGCGCTGCCGCCAGGGTCCGTCGTTCAGGCGCCCGATCAGGCCGTAGTAGCCCTCGCCGCCGCTATACATGTCGTGGTTGCCGGACAGGGTGTAGACCGGGACCTGCCGCCGCGCCCGGTCGAGCGCCAGGTCCATCGGGCGGCGGAAGTTATCCTCGCACTCGGCGGCGGTGCCGGCATAGTAGATGTCGCCGAGGTGGATGACGATGCCGGGCTGATGCCGGGCCAGGTCCTGCAGCACCGCGGTGGCCGTGCGGCGTCCGGTGCCCCAGTCGCTCAGCAGGGCGATGCGGGCGTTGTCGGCGATCTGGATGACGCCGGGTCCGGCTGCTTCGGGCGGGATGTAGGGGATGCGGCGGCGCTGGCCGTCGCGGCCGAAGTAGCCGAGGTAGCTGAGCAGCGTGCCGGCCCAGCGCGGGTCGCAGCGGCTGCCGGTGAGGGCGTCCTCCAGGCGGGCGCGATCCGCCGGGCTGCCGCCTAGCTCCGCCCGCAGCAGGTCCAGGCCGAGCCGCGCGCAGGTCCATGCCTCCGGCCGGATGTCCGAGGGGCCGCCGGGCGGCACGGCCAGGCCGGCGGCATCGAGCGAGGCGACGGCGGCGGCGGCGCGTTGCAGGTCCGGCATTGGGGCGGCGCCGGCTGGCCGCAAGGAATCGGCAGCCGCGGCCTGGAAGATGGACAGGCGGTGGTCGCGGAAGGTGCGGAAGGGATTTGGCAACATGCTTCGAGCTTCTCAGCCGCGGCCTGGCGCGGGCGGGGTCGGGCGCATCATGTGCAAATCCAGCGGCAGCAAGCGTGCGGAGTGCCCGGCAATGCTGGTCAGCCTGCGTCCTCCATGAAGGCTTTTGCCGCGCCGGCGTAGTCGGGGTGCCAGCGGGACAGGGGCGGGCGGTTCTCGATGATGTCGCCGGCGGCCCACAGGATGCGGCGCTCGTCGAGCGCGCGGGGCACGTCGTTGTCGGGGCACAGGATGTAGAAGTCGCCGGCGTCGAGGCGTTCCAGCATGAAGTCTACGACTTGGTCCGGCGTCCAGGCGGCGGCTGGTTTCTCGGTGCGGCCCTTGGCGGTCAGCGGCGTGAACACGAAGCCGGGGATCAGCAGGTGGGCGCTGACCTGGCAGCCTGGCGTGCTGCGCAGCTCGTGCTGCAGGGCCTCGGTGAACGCCTTTACGCCGGCCTTGGCTACGTTGTAGGCGGGGTCGCCGGGCGGGGTGGTGATGCCCTGCTTCGAGCCTGTGTTGATGATCAGGCCTGGACGGTTCCGGGCGATCATGCCCGGCGCGAAGGTGCGGGCGCCGTGGATGATGCCCCACAGGTTGGTGGCGATCACGCGGTCCCAGGCTTCCGCGGGGCCGAACAGGGCGCTGCCGGGTTGGATGCCGGCGTTGTTCATCAGCACGTCGGTGCCGCCGAAGCGGTCGCGGACGGATGCCTCCAAGTGTTCGACGGCTTCGGCACTGCTGACGTCGGTGGAGGCGGCCATGATGTCGCCCTCTCCGCCGGGGGCTGCGGCGGAGAGGGCGTCGGCTGCGTTTGCGAGGGACTCGCCGCCGAGGTCGGCGATGCAGACGCGCAGGCCCATGCGGGCGAAGCGCATCGCCGCAGCGAGGCCGATCCCGGATGCGCCGCCGGTGATGACGGCGATGGCGCCGGGGGTGATGGCGGGGTGGGACATGCGGGTTCCTCCTGGTGTCAAGCCATTGTAAGCCGTTGCCGGGGGTCCGCCAGGGTCCGACCTGGTGGGCCGTCCCATCACCAGTCAGGAGGCTTCATGGATTTTACCGGCAAGCGCGTCATCGTCATGGGCGGCAGCCGCGGCATCGGCCGCTCCATCGCGCTGGGCTTTGCGGCGGCTGGCGCGGGGGTTTCAATCTGCGCGCGCGGCGCCGGGCCGCTTGAGGCAGCGCGGCGGGAGATCGAGGCGCTGGGCATCGCCGCGCACAGCGCGTCGGTGGACCTGACCGATGCCGAGGCCATTGCAGCCTATGTGCCTGCGGCGGCGGCGGCGCTGGGTGGGTTGGACGTGCTGGTGAACAATGCGTCGGGCTTTGGGCAGACCGATGACGAGGCGGGGTGGGCGGCGTCGCTGGCGGTGGATGTGATGGCGGTCGTGCGCGGCAGCCATGCGGCGATGCCGCTGCTGGGCGCGGGCGGGAGCATCATCAACATCGCCTCGATCTCGGCGCTGCGCGCCACGTCGCGCTCGGCCCCGTATGGCGCGGTGAAGGCGGCGGTGATGCACTATACCGCCAGCCAGGCGAAGATGCTGGCGGGGCGGGGCATCCGGGTGAACTGCGTCGCTCCCGGGTCGGTCGAGTTCCCGGGGGGAACCTGGGAGCAGCGGCGGACGGAGGACCCGGGGCTGTATAACGCCACGCTGGCGCAGATTCCGTTTGGCCGGATGGGCAAGCCGGAGGAGATCGCCAGCGTCGTGCTGTTCCTGGCGTCGCCGGGGGCAAGCTGGGTGACGGGGCAGAGCATCATCGTGGACGGCGGGCAGCTTATCGGACCGTAGCCGCGGCGCGGGGTCCGGCGGGTGACAGTGCCGCTGGTGCCGGGGCATAGAGGGGCGGACAGGGGAAGGCGTGGGATGGCGGGTTCGGAGTGGACGGTTGTGTTGGAGACGGACCCTGATCCTTCGCTTCGGGCGAAGATCCTGGAGCCGTTGACGGCGCACAACGATGCTGCTGCGGGGCCGGGCAATTGGGCCACGCTCGCCGTCACCGTACGGGATGCGGCTGGCGAGGTCGTGGGGGGGTTTTGGGGGCGGACAGGGTATGGGTTCGTGTTCGTGGAGCTGCTGGCGCTCGGCCCGGCCCGGGGCGGGGGGCTGGGGCGCGAGGTGATGGCTTTGGCGGAGGGGGAGGCCCGGCGCCGCGGGTTGGTGGGGATGTGGCTCGATACCTGGACGTTCCAGGCGCCCGGGTTCTACCAGAAGCTTGGCTTTACGGAGTGCGGGCGGATTGTGGAGTATCCGCGGGGGCATGACCGGATTTTCTATGTGAAGCGTTTTACCTAGGGCTGGCCGTGTCCAAGCGACGGCGGGTTGCGGGCGGGAAGATGTTACAGAACGATGATGCTTATCTTGCGCGAGACGACAGGCGGGTCGAACGGCACATGGGTGACATCGCCTAGGACAAGCTGCAGTGTGTGCCGCCCGCGTGGCAGCTCGAGGCGGGTCTCGGTCTGCCCGGCGCCGAAGTGCACGTGCTTCTTGTCAGCCATGATGGCTATCTCGGTGTTGAGTGGCTCGTCAACGTCAATGAGCAGGTGGTGATGCCCGGTATTCGGGGTGGCGACGCCTGCCGGGGCGACCCCCATGTTGCGCAGGCCGAAACGGCACCAGAACGCGCCGCGCAGGCGCTGCCCGTCATACGGCGTGATGAGGTAGAGGTTGGCGTCCTTTGCAGCCGGCGTGGTCCCTGCGAACGCCGCAGGCGACGCTGCCAACGCCAGCAAGGCGGGCATATGCAGGACTGCCCTGCGTCCGATCAGCAAGCCGCTCTTCTTCACGGTTCGACTCTCCTATTTGGATTTGGCGACGCGGAACCCGTGTGTCGGGTAGCGCACAGAGGCGTCGTAGTATTCACGGCTGGACACGCGGACGGACACTGCGTCGTCCATCCAGGACCCGCCGCGCAGGACCCGCTCGCGGCAGTCTGGGGCGTCCCAGGGGATTGACCCGCTGCGCGGTGCGCCCTGGTAGCTGCGGTGCCAGCAATCGGCGACCCACTCCTTGACGCCGCCGCCCATCCCATAAAGGCCGAATGCGTTTGGCGGGTAGGCGTCCACACGCGGCGGGTATTGCAGGCTGACCGGCCCGGCACATCCCTTGCAGCTCGCGCGGCCTGGCATCATTGCGTTGCCCCAGGCATAGCGGGTGTTCGTTCCTGCACGGGCCGCATACTCCCACTCGGCCTCGGTGGGCAGGCGGTAGGGTTGCCCGGTGGTCCTCGACAACTAGGCTGCGAACAGGCGCGCGTCTTCCCAGCTTACGTTCGTCACTGGCTCGCCGGGCGTGCCTTTGGAGACGGCAGGGCACGCCTTGGCGTCCACGCACTGCTGCCACTCGCGCACCGTGACGGCATGCTCGGCGAGCAGGAATGGGGCGACCACGGCAGCATGAGGCGGACGCTCCGACGGGTCGTCGCTGCTGCCGATCCGGAACTCGCCGCCGGGCAGGGTCAGCATGGCCGGCTCAAGGATTGCGGGCGCAACCGCAACTTCGGCAGCGGCGGGCTGCACCAAGGCGGCGATCGGGGCGGCGATGGAGGCCGCCGGCGGAGACACGGCCGCAGGCGGAGCGGGGGCGACCGCGGGAGGCTGGGCCGCAACCTTAGGCTCCGCTGGTTCGGCGGGGGAGGACGCCACCTCTGGAACGGGGGGCAGCGGCTCAGGCGGTGGCACGTTTTGCGCCAAGCTAGGCTGGGCGGCGGCAGGCGCGTCGGCGGCCTGGACCGTTGCCGTTCCGCGACCGTCGGGGCGCAGGGCGTTCAGCACCTGAGACACGATCAAGCCGATGCACACGGCGCCAAAGAACCCGGCCACGATCCATGGGCGGCGTGACGGCGCTGCCAGGGCCGCAGGCGCCGTCATGGGCCGAGGCGCCGCGACGGGCAGAGACGCCGCAGGCGCCGATTCGGTGAGCGCCAGGTGCAGTGACAACTCCTCCCGCAAGTCGCTCAGGTCGTCCGCGGCGAGCGCCTCCGCAAGCTCGGGCTTGCCGGCGAGGGCAACGCAAAGCTGCGCCCGTTTGCAGACCAGGGACTCAATGTAACGCAGCGTCACCTTCGGCATGAGATGAGCGTTCTCGGCCAGCAATGCGATCCGGTCGCAGGATGGGTCAAGGACGGTCAGGGTGTCGTAAGCGCTGTCCAGAAGGCTGCCGTCCTCCTCAGAGGCGGATGGCGCGATCTGTTGCATGAAAGAGGTCAAGTTGTAGGGGGGACGGACGTGCAGGACGCGGGTGCGGGATGCACCTAACAGGGCAGCGGCTTCGTCCAGCAGGGACGAGGTGGCGGCAGGGCTGGCAATCAGCGCAGAGGCGCCGCGCTTCATCGCCGCGGCAAGTTGCCGTGCCAACTCGGGCTTCGTCAGGATGGTCACGTTGGTGCGCGTCTGCAGAGTCGTCATGAACATTGGTTTATCGCAAAAATCATTGCTCGACCAGATGTTTCGACATAATTTCGTTGTTGATAAAGATCAATGCGTGACTGTGACAGAAATGCAAGTCCGCCTGCCACGGTTAGGCCGGATTTCGGGCTTGCTTCTGCAATGATGACGGAGAACGGCCGGAACAAGGGGGCGCCGGTATCATGGCATCGAGTGCGGGAACAGGGATGCGGCGACTGGTCACGTCGAGATCCGTTCCGCCATGCGCCGGAACAGCACCTGCTTGACCCGGCCGCTCGACACGGACAAGGCCTCGACCCCGCCGGTCCCGCCGCGCAGCACGCGCACGTCCAGCCAGGACGGGAACAGGATGTCGGGGACGTGGATGCGGATGACGTCGCCCTCGATTGCCTCGATCTGCCAGGGGCCGCCGGAGACCACGGGGCCGCGGGCGGTGACTTGCAGGCCGGCTTCGCCGGTGGCCAGGGTCCAGGTGGCTGCGATCTCATCGCTGCGGTAGGCGCCGGGGAGGCCGTCGGGCAGGGCGGCGCCGTCCGGGACGCGGTGGTAGGTTGCGGTGTGGCCGGCGTCCATCTCCACCTGCAGCGTGCCGGGGTCCATGGGCCGCAGGGCGAAGGGGGTCATGCCGCGGCTGGTGCCGAGGCGGCCGTCCGGCTGCACCGACGGGACGAACGGCAGGCCGTAGGTGGTGAAGGCCGTGTTGCCGTCATCGTTGACTGTGATGTCGAGGGTCGCGCCGGTGTCCCGGTTCAGCCAGCGGCCAGCCAGGGGCGTCGTGGCGGCGGCGGCGGGGCTGGCGGGCGCCGGGGCAATGCCGGGCCGCCCGTCGAGCATGAGGTCGAAGACCTGGTGCGCCAGCAGGCTGGTGTCGGTGTCGCCGCGGTTGCTGATGGCGATTATGGCCAGGCCCTCGTTGGGAACGCGCAGGAACTCGGTACGGTAGCCTGGCCATAGGCCGCCATGACCTACGGTGGGCACGCCGCGGTAGTCGCGGACGACTTGGCCGCGGGCGTAGAGGCTGGGGTGGCCGTTGGTGAAGGGGGCTTCCTTTGCCAGGGCGTCGGTGAGGGCCGGGTTGGTGTCCAGCCAGCGGTTCCAGAGCGCCAGGTCCTCGACGCAGGAGACCAGACCGCCCTCGCCGTGCAGGGGGAAGGCGTGGGGCGCGCGGACCCAGGCGTCGTCACGCCGGAGGTAGCCGGCGGCGAGGCCGGGGACGACGGCGGCGACCTGCTCGACCAGGCGGCTGCGGGTCATGCCGGCGGGGGTCAGCAGGCGGCGGTCGAGCACGGCGGCCAGGGTTTCGCCGGTCAGGCGCTCGACGATGCGGCCCAGCAGCAGGAAGTTGGAATTGCTGTAGAGGAAGCGGCTGCCGGGGGTGAAGTTGAGGGTGCGCTGGCGCAGGATGCCGTCCATCAGCTCGTCCGGGCGCAGCGGCTGGCCGAGGTCGGCGCCGCCCATGCGCTGGATGCCGAGCATGTCGCGGATGCCGCTGGTGTTGTGCATCAGGTGGGCGACGGTGACGGGAGCGCCCATGTCCGGGAGGTCCGGGAGGTGGATGCGGGCGTCGTCGTCGAGGCGCAGACGGCCCTCGTCGGCAAGCAGCAGGATGGCGGCGCAGGTGAACTGCTTGGTGACGGAGGCGACGCGGAAGGTGGTGTCCGGCCCGACTGGGACGCCCAGCTCCAGGCTGGCTAGGCCGGCGGAGCGGTGGAGGGTGAGCGCGCCGTCCTGCACAACGCCGATGGTGGCGCCGGGGCCGCCGTCGAAGCGTTCGAGCAGGCGGGTGATGCCGCGGGTTAGGGCTAGGGTGGCGAGGGGAGTCATGGCTCGCTCCGCCAGGCTTCGGCGCCTTGGGAGAAGGGCTGTCCGCGTCCGTCTGGTTCGAAGCCGCGGAGCCATGCCGGCAGGGCCTGGGGGATGACGGTGATGAACAGGGGCAGGGCGGGCAGGCGCTCGGCATAGATGCGCTGCATGGTGGCCCAGGCGGCGTGGCGCCGGGTTGGGTCAAGCTCGACCTCGGCGGCGGTGCTGGCTGCGTCGAATGCGGGGTCGCTGAAGCCGGTGAAGTTGGCGCCGCTCCAGTTGTTGGCCTCGGCTGGGATCATTGCGGAGCCGAGGGTGAGGTTGGGGCTTTCGCCGACGGAGCTGCTCCAGGTGTACATCACCAGGCCTGGGAAGGCGCGGTGCTTGGTGGTCTGGCCGAACAGGGTGCGCGATGGTTCGGTGCGAAGGGTGGCCTCGACGCCGACGGCTTTCCAGGCGTCCTGCAGCACGGCCTGCAGCAGCTCGTTGACGCGGAAGCCGGCGCCGACGAGGAACTCCAGGGTCAGGCGCTGGCCGGCGGCGTTGCGGCGGGTGCCGTCAGGGCCGGGGGTCCAGCCGGCGTCGTCGAGCAGGCGCCGGGCTCCTGCGGGGTCGTAGGGGACGGCGGGGATGCTGGGGTCGAACTCGGGGTTGTTCTGGCTGACGAAGCTGGTGGCAAGTGCCACCTTGCCGCCGTAGAGACGGTCGTTGATGGCCTGGCGGTTGATGGCCATCAGCAGGGCGCGGCGGACCCGCACGTCGGCCAGGACCGGGTTGGTGCCGCTGGCGTCTATGTGGGAGTAGGTCAGGCTGGGGGCGTAGGAGTAGGTGAAGCGGGTAGGCTGCTGCTTCTGCAGCGCCAGCACCTGATCGAGGGTCAGGTTGTTGTCTATGTCTATGTCGCCGGATAGCAGGTTGGCCTGCAGGGCCGCGGTGTCGGCGACGAGGCGCATCTGCACGGTCTTGAAGCCTGGAGGTTGGCCGGTCCAGTGCGGGTTGGGGGCCAGGGTGATGGTGGCGCCGGACTGGTAGGCGCTGACCATGAAGGGGCCGTTCCACAGGCCGGAGTTGAGCGGGTTGCGGTTGTATTCGGTGGTGTTGATGTATTCGCCCGGGGCCTTGGCGCGGTCGTAGATGGGACCCTCGACGTGCTCGGGCAGGAGCTGGTCCCATTGGGCGTAGGAAACGACGGGGCGGTCCAGGTGCAGGACGGCGGTGTGGTCGTCCACCACGTCCACTGACGTGGCGCGGGTCCAGGAATTCGGGTTGCTGAACCCGGCGTTGGGGTCGCGGCCGACGCGCCAAGTGAAGGCGACGTCGCGTGCGGTCACTGGCTCGCCATCGCCCCATTGGAGGTCGGGCCGCAGCTTCAGGGTGATGGCCAGGCCATCGCCTTCCTTGCGGGCGAGGCCGTTTTCGAGGGTGGGGACCTCGGTGCAGAGCAGGCACATCAGGCGGTTGCCGGGGCCGTAGGTGGTGACGGTGCGGGTGGCGAAGCCGAGCACGTAGGTCTTGATGAGCAGCGGGTCTATCGAGGGGTGCAGGCTGGACGGGAACTCGGCGATGCCGATGGTCAGGGCGTCGCGGGCCTGGGCGCCGGAGAGGGGCAGCAGGGCGGCGGCGAGGACGAGGGCTAGGCGGGGGGTCATGGGTGGGTGCTCCGTTCAGCCGAAGGAGCCAGCATGGAGGCTGGCGGGGCGGTTGGGAACAGCAGGCGCGTGAGGGTTTGCTTGAGGTGGGGGTGTGGGCCGGGCTGGCGGGCCGTTGCCGCGCCGGGTG
>JAABUU010003664.1_pt1 | contig 19229 bp, 17 predicted proteins | sample 5559301 | NCBI WGS metagenome assembly JAABUU01 (sample SAMN10711884, study PRJNA513360) | rock metagenome | isolation source: Antarctica rocks | place: Antarctica: Victoria Land, Richard Nunatak white | reverse complement strand
GACCACCGTGCGGGAGGCGCACGCCGCGACAACACCGCCGCCAGCCCGCGCCATCGCCCAGGTCGCCTAACGAGGCTATCTCCATGATGCACCAACTGTTCATAATTCGCTTGACGGACTACTAGTGATGGTAATACCGGTAGCGGATCGTAGATCGGGAGACAGTAGATGGATTACTCCCTCGAAAATCTCGGTCCAGATCGCTTTCAACAGCTCTGTCAAGCACTACTAGTCAAAGAGTTCCCCAAACTGTAGAGAAGCTGGAGGTTATTAAATGCTGGACCAGATCAAGGGCGAGATCGGTGTCGACCCCTACTATAAGCAAAACTATGCGAATGATGGACAGCGGTTCGTCGCGTGGTATCTACGCCGTGTTCTACTCCGTTCACCTGTTGAAGCACGGCAGGCGGTCACGGACGGCGCCGACGATAAGCAGATTGACGCGGTTCTTGTCGACGATGATCACCAGCGTGTCCTGGTACTTCAGGGCAAGTTTATTGACGCTCACATGGTTGACGGTGAGCCGCTTCGCGAGGTGCTCAGTGCCTGGATGCGTCTGAAAGACTTGCCGTCTCTCCAGAAGGACTGTAACGACCGCCTCAAAGAGCGACTCGAGGCCGTGCGTAAGGCCCTCGAAGACGAGTATCAAGTCGAGTTCGAGCTATTGACGACGGGATCTCTCACCGACGCCGCGCGCGACGATCTCGCGGCGTTCTCCGAGCAGATCGCGGCAAGCGCTGACTTCCCTGCGACCCTCCACCTCGTGGATTCAGAGGTGCTGGCAAGCCGACTCGCCGAAGCCGAGAGCCAGGAGTTGCCGACGATCGATCATCGAATCAAATTGGACGCGGGAAAGGTGATGAGCGCCGACATGCTGGGGACGCGATGGCCGTTTCGCTGCGCGAGTGCCTCAACATCCCCGGTATCACCGATGGGCGCCTTTTCCGCAAGAACGTGCGCCAGTTCCTTAGTTCGAACAACAAGGTCAACCGGGACCTGCGCAACACGCTACGCAGCGAGCGGGTGCGCGATTTCTTCTTTTACCACAATGGGATCACCGCCCTCTGCCAGAAGTTCGACTTGAACGATAACAACTCGCAGCTCACCGTCGAGGATCTGAGCGTCGTAAATGGTTGTCAGTCCCTTACCACGATTTACTCTGAGTCGGAACGCATCCGTAGCTTGCCGAATGGAGAGGGGTACGTGCTCTTCCGTTTCTATGAGATCCCGCAACGCGAACTCGCTGATAGGATTAGCATCTATACAAACTCCCAGAGTGCCGTAAAACCGCGAGACTTGCGAAGCAACGACCGCGTGATGCTGAGCCTCAAGAAAGCATACGAATCCGTCTACAAGGACGGTTTCTTTATCACTCAGCGGGGCACCAAGCGTCCGGCGGATTGTGATGTAGAGAAAACTGTGGGTTGCGCCGAGTTCGGCAAGGCGCTGATGGCATGGCAATGCCAGCGACCGAACATCGCGTACAATGAGAAGCGTTTGTTCGACGAGTATTACAAAACATTATTCCGTCCTGACTACGATCCGCAGTCGATATTAGCACTTCAGACGTGGATGAACGCCATTGATCGAGCTTGGCCCAACCTCACACTAAACGACGCCCTCAAAGCAGGAAAGAGTTACGTGCGGTTCCATTTGCTCTACGCCGTGTCGGCTCTCATCGCGCAGGCGAGCGGGCACGACGACAAAGTAGCCCATCCCGCGGCAACCTTACCTGTCGCGCAGCATCATGCCACGGAGATTATTTCCCTCGGGGTCAATTGTTTGAATGAGGCGTTGAAGGGGGCAATGCTATCTGCTCAGGTCGCGGATAAGGTTTTCAGCCCACAAAACTGGTCTAAGAACTTGGGGAGCGTGCAGGCGGAAACGCTTGCCACGAGTACCGTGGTTAGCATGCTCGCCGGGTTTAGCAGTCAAGCGGGACTCAATACTCAGGACATTCTGACAAAGCTGAAGGTTCCGGCCCACGAATTCGGGCTGCGCTGGATGGCAGAGTAACGCACATGGAAGTGATGCGAGTGGCTTTCCCCCAAACGCGCGGGACCGGTGAACCGATGACAGTATCAGGGTCTCGCGCTTCTAGTCGCTGTTACACATCATTATAGGGCGCATTCGAGCCCCGTAGCTAACGGCGAACCCTTCTGGAGAGAAACGCAGCAGCAGGCCCAGCCGCATAACTGACACCCTTTGCCCCGCTGGCGTGGTACAATACCTCGAACGTTTGCGCTAGCTACGATCCGTTGGTACCGCTACGCAAAGGCGCGCCGACGGGTGGAGAACCTCGTGACCCCGACCGATATCGATGCCGCCGTCGCCGCGACCAGATGGGATACCCCTATTGAGTCCGTCAATCCCCTCGACCCCGATGTGCTGCTCTACGGCGCCGACCGCACGCCCGGCATCGTCTCGCTCGATGTGCGCAACGATGGAACCGTGACCGTGTGGCGGCGTATCGGCAGGGACGAGGTGGTGTGCGAGCGGGACACCTTCGAGCCCTGGTTCCTGGCCGCCTCACTCGATGTGTTGGCTCCGCTCGGCGACCGCCTCGTACGACTGGAGCGCGGGCAGCCGGTCCCCCCTGATAAGCTGGCCGGTTACGAGGAGTTGGCCGGCGACAACCATTACCGTCTGCTCGTACGCGCGCGCCGCATCGCCGACCTGCACGACCTGCTGACGCGCGGCTACGAGGAGCGCAACGACGGCTTGCAGGTCGCGGCGCTACGCGAGATGCGCGGCGAGATCTACATCCGCGCGCACGTCGAGCAGTACCTGATCGCCAGCGGGCGCACCTACTTCAAGGGCATGGCCTACGACGATGTGCGGCGCATGCAGATCGACCTTGAGACGACGAGCCTCTCGCCCGAGCACGGCCACATCTTCATGATCTCTATCCGCGACAACCACGGCTACGAAGAGATCCTGGACGCCATGCCTGAGCGCGAGTTGCTCCAGCGCCTCGTCCAGATTGTTACCGAGCGCGACCCCGACATCATCGAGAACCACAACATCATGGGCTTCGACGCGCCCTTCCTGGTAACCCGCGCGCGCAAGAACGGCGTGCGGCTGACCCTGGGCCGCGCGATCCCCGGCAAGCCGAACGGGGCCGAGTTCGAGGACTACCAGGACTCGCTCAAGCTCGCCGCGGAGAGCCAGCGCTTCCGCCGCTACGCCCTGCCCGGCCGCGAGGTCGTGGACACCCTGCACGCCGTGCAGCGCTACGACGCGGTGGTGCGCCACATGCGCAACCACACGCTCAAGAACGCCGCGCGCTACTTCGGCGTGGCGCCGACCGACCGCGAGTACATCGACGGTCCCCAGATCTACGCCGAGTATGGGCGCGACCCCGACCGCGTACGCCGCTATGCCCTGCACGATGTCGAGGAGGTCGACGGCCTCTCGCGCGCCCTGATGGGGTCGACCTTTATGCTGGCCTCGATGGTCCCGCGCCCCTACGACAAGATCGCCACCAGCGGGACCGGCCAGGGCCTGATCGAACCGCTGCTGGTGCGCGCTTACGTGCAGGCGCGCCACTCCGTGCCGCGCGGCGAGGGCGGCCGTGAGTACGAGGGCGGCGCCACCGGACTCTTCCGCTCCGGCGTGCTCTCGCATGTGGTCAAGGCCGACGTGGCCTCGCTGTACCCCTCGATCATGCTTACCTTTAAGGTGGCCCCGCGCAGCGACCGTGACATCAACGCCATGTTGATCACGCTCGAATACCTGATGCGGCAGCGCCTGATCCACAAGCGTGAAGCCAGGCGCCTCCCGCCGTCCGACCCGCGACGCGCCTACCACGACGCCTTGCAGGGCGCGGTCAAGATCCTGATCAACAGTTTCTACGGCTCACTCGGCAACGCCGTCAACCTGTTCGCCGACGCCGACGCTGCGGCCGAGGTGACGCGGCGTGGGCGCGAGATCCTCTTCAAGATGCTCACGCTGCTGCAAGAGAAACCCGGTGTCGCGTTGATCGAGGCCGACACCGACGGCGTGATCTTCGGTACGCCGGAGGGCTGGACCGAGGAGCAGGAGAAAGCGTTGATCGCCGAGGTCAGCGCCGTGCTGCCGGAGGGCATCAACATCGAGCACGACGGCCGTTGGGCGCGCATGTACTCCTACATGGAAAAGAATTACGCCCTGCTCGGCTACGATGATATGCTCACCATCAAGGGTTCGTCGTTCCGCTCCAGCCGCAACGAGTTCTACGGCGAGCGTTTCTTCCGCGCCGTGCTGCCGCTGGTGCTCACGGGCGACATGGCGGCGGCGCGCGGCCTGTACATGGAGACGGTGCGCCAGGTCCGCGCGCGTGAGATGCCGGTGGGCGACCTGTCCATCCGCGCGCGCCTGACCAAATCGCCCGAGGAGTACCGCGCGGCGGGCCGCAAAGAGGAGCCTTACGAGGTCATGAAGGCGGCCAAGCGGCGCTGGTCGGCGGGCGACCGCATCTCGTACTACCAGGCATCGCGCGGGCGCCGCAAGCTCGTCGAGGACTTCGCCGACGACTACGACATTGAGTATTACGTGCGCAAGCTTACCGACACCTACTGCGCGCGGCTGGCCAAAGCCATCCCGCCGGAGCACTTTGCCGAGCTCTTCGGCGAGCAACTGACCCTGTTCGCCACACCGCCCGCGGACATCAAGCCGCTTGTCGTGGTCGAGAACACGCTGGAGAACCTAAAGACGCGCATGGCATAATACGTGGAATGGAGGTGGAAAATGGCTGGAGAAACAAAACGCGCGGACAGCCTGGCGTCATTTATCGAGAATCTTTCCGCGACGGCGCTGGAGTTCTTTTCCACGGGGGAAGTGGATGTGCCGGTGCTGCACTTCCTGAAGGACGACGCGATCGGCGTGCTGCCCCTATTCCCGCAGCCCGGACTGGAACCAGCCCACATGGCCCGCCTGGTCGTGGGATTATATGACCCACCGGTCGCCGCCGTCCTCGCCGAGGGCTGGGCGACCAACCTGGCGCTGCCCAAAGACGTCGACGAGGCGCTCGCGGGGAAACGGCCCTGGGGCGAGGTGAGCGCGCGGGTACAGAAGCGCGTGGCGCCCGCGCTGCGCCACTACCCGGCGCTGGCCGAGCCCCTACGGCGCGGCGACGTGGAGTCCCTCCGCGGCAAGCATCGCATGGCGCTGACCTATGCCTGGCATGACGCGACGATGGGTCCGGTCGTGCGCGACGGCAAGTCGCTCAAGAGCTTGCCGGAGCATATGCGGCGCAAGATCATGACCCTCTTCGGCGAGGATCGGGAAGGCCGTAGTGAAACATTGCTCTGGCGGATCGAGCGGCGCGACGGCCGGCGTCACTTCGTGCAAGAGCCGCTGGAAGGGGCCGATCAGTACGCCTCGCGCTGGCGCCCCCTGTACCTGGCGACCGAGATGGCCGCGCGGGCGGGGACGCCGACGGCGTTCGTGCGCCTGCGCGTGCGCGAACTCTGCCGCGAGCAACTGAACTCATACCAGTTGGTCGAAAGCATCGCCTTCATGGACACGGCCAACTACTTCGGGACGCCGCCGCCTTTCAAGCAGTAATGTCCCGAGGGCCGGCGCCTAGTTCCGCTCGGGGTTGAGGCTCCACACACGCCAACTCAGGATCGTGGCGAAGAGGGTCCAGGCGCTGTAAACGCGGGTCGCGACATTATGCGCCTCCTCGCGCCTTGCCGCGCCTGGCGATAGAATTGAGCGGGGGACCGGATTCTACCACCGGCGCCGCAAGCGCATCATCATTCCATCGTGCCGTATTGGAGCGTAACCATGGCCACTTTCCGCCCGCAAGGGCTCACCTATGACGACGTGCTGCTCGTGCCCAAGCGCTCGGCTGTGGCCTCACGCAAGCATGTGACCACGACCGCGCGACTCTCGCGCCATATCACCCTGGGTATCCCCATCGTGAGCGCGAACATGGATACCGTGACCGAAGCGCCCATGGCCGTGGCGATGGCGCGCCAGGGCGGCATTGGCATCATCCATCGCTTCATGTCCATCGACCAGCAAGTGCGCCAGATACAGCAAGTGAAGCGCGCCCAGGGCTCCGTCATCGAGCAGCCCTACACCATGCTGCCCACTCAGACGCTGGCCGAGGCGCGGCGGCAGTTGTCCGAGTTGGCCGTAAGCGGCGTGCTGGTCGTCGACGACGGCGGCCATTTGCTCGGCATCCTGACCGCCCGCGACATCCGCTTCGCGACCGATCCGCTGCAGCCGATCTCCACCCTGATGACGCCGCGTGAGCGGCTGGTGACGGCGCCGCCGAGCATCGATGCCGCGCAGGCGCGGGCATTGCTCGACCGGCACAAGATCGAGAAGCTGCCCCTGGTGGACGACGGGGGCATAGTCCGCGGGCTGATCACGAGCAAGGACCTGCTGCAGACTAACCGCTATGGCGGCATGTCGCGCGACGGCAAGGGGCGGCTGTTGGTTGGCGCGGCGATCGGCGTGGTGGGCGACTACATAGAGCGCGCCGAAGCCCTGTGGCAAGCCGGTGCCGACGCGCTGGTCATCGACATCGCGCACGGCCACTCCGATCATGTGCTTGCGGCCGTCCACGCTCTCAAAGGGCGTCCCGGTTGCGGCGACGTGATCGCGGGGAACGTCGCCACGGCCGAGGGAACGCGCGCGTTGATCGACGCGGGCGCCGACGCGGTCAAGGTCGGCGTGGGCCCCGGCTCCATCTGTACCACGCGCATCGTCACCGGCTGCGGCATGCCGCAGCTGACGGCCGTGCTGGAGTGCGCGGAGGAGGCGGCGCGCGACGATATCTCCGTCATCGCCGACGGCGGCGTCAAGGCGTCCGGCGACATCACCAAAGCCCTGGCCGCGGGCGCGAGCACGGTGATGCTGGGCAGCGCGCTGGCCGGCACGCGCGAGAGTCCGGGCTACACCGTGACACGCAACGGCCAGCGCTACAAAATTTGCCGTGGCATGGCCTCGCTCAGTGCGGCTATTGGACGCCAGGAGCGCGAGCAGTCCGAGGTGGCGCGGGACGACGGCTTCAACGAGGTGGTACCCGAAGGGGTGGAGGCGGTCGTGCCCTACCGCGGCGACGTGGCGGACATCATCTACCAACTCGTCGGCGGCCTGCGCTCCGGCATGAGCTACTGCGGCGTGCGCACCCTGCCCGATCTGCGCGAGCACGCCACGTTCGTGCCCATCACAGGCGCCGGGATGCGCGAGAGCCAGCCCCACGACGTGCAGGCGCTCTCGTGAGCGCGCACGAGAGCGGCGGTTATTTTTGTGGCGTGCGGATAGGCAAACTGGGTTTGGCCCGCGGACCGCGCAGGGGCGGCCTGGGGGCGCGTCCACGCGGACGGCGCCCCGTCGCGCGCCGTTTCTGCCTGTACCACCACCCACGAAACAGAGGGCCCGCTTCTCTCCGATAAACTGTTAGGCGCCGCGGATAACGACGGGAGCTAGAACAGGAAGCTAAGGCTAACGGAAGAGGTCTGCAAGGAGATATGAAAAACCCAGTACGACATCCTCCCCGTCGAGCGCATCGCCAAGGCGCAGCCTGGTCGAGGGACGCATGTCCTGGTAGCGCGGCCGCAGGTCTTTGGGACGCCATACATCGACCTCGCGGCGCGCAGGCCACAGGACCCACGCCAGGCGCGTACCGCCCCGGAGGTAGATCCGCACCTTGGCGGCCATATCGCTCGCGTCCTGCGACGGCGAGACGACCTCGGCAGCCAGATCCGGGGCGAAGGGGATGGGCTTGTCCTCGTCTTCCACAAGCGCGTCCCGCGCGGCCACATAGAACCCGACATCGGGAAGCAGGCCTGTCTCCGCGCCGGGAAACGTGTACACGCCGTCCGCGCCCGTAGCAACGCCGAGGTTGTGTTCTTCGACGTAGGCAATGAGGCGACCACCTAGCCGCAGACCGATTTGTGTCGCCCGTTTCCCGCTTCCCGCCACCCGGACGAGTACCCCCTCCACCACTTCGTAGCGCCAGCCGTCGTCGGGCATAGTCAGGAGGGCATCGACCGTCACCGGACCGGCGCCGGGGATAATCTCCGCCCATGGAGCAAGTATATTCGACGGTGGGATAGCTCGCTGTGCGCTCATGTGTCCATTGTCGCGCGTTTGCTTTGGTTTCGCAACTGCTGTACGAGCCTCACTATTGCGACTATTGTGTGGGCACGACCCCAAAGCTGAATTGCGCGGGCTCGACAGGCGAGGCGGTGAGGGCGCCGCCGCATGCGTCGATGCCGCCTTGTCCGGCCCAGACGATCGTGGACGTATACGCGTTCGGCGGGGTGATCCGCACGAAGGAGGCCGTGGGGCAAGATTGGCCTGTTGTCGGGATGCGGGCCCAGGTCAGGGAGAAGTAGGCGTCGGCCCCTGGGGCGAGATAGACGAGCCGCCGAGGCGGAGTGTTGCCGCCACCCCATTGGAGGTGGGTGGGCAGCCCCCGATAGGCGGCGTTGAGCAACTGCGCGCCGGGATAGCCGTAGAGCGTGCACGTTTGCCCCGCGTGGTTGTGGACGAGGAAGATGAGGCTGGCGTGCCCCGCGGCGCCCTCGCTGTAGTCGGGCGCGATGGCGAGCTGGGCGGTCTGGCAGCGGGCTACGGCGGCGGGGCGGGATGGCGCCGCAGCGTGCGCGGCGCCACGCGGACTCGCCACGAGCGCGACCAGCGCGCCAAGGCCGGTCAATTTTTGTCGCTTTGTCACAATGAGCTCCTTCCTCCCTCTTGCTACCCTATTGCCCTTGACGCGGAGCAGGTATAGGTCAGCGTCGGTTAAATGACGAATAGCTGTATGAAGTCGGACACAGCGCTGTACTCCAACCGATTTTGGTCCAAGCACAAGGCCATAATCGCGTCGCACTGCTTGGCCGGAAAGCGTGTGCCCAGATTGGTGGCGAACTTCCGCTCTAGTAGCGGGATGCCTTCCTCACGGCGACGGCGATGCCCGATCGGATACTCCACGATCACCTTTTCCGTACTCGTTCCGTCCACAAAATGCACTTGCACGGCGTTAGCAATGGAACGCTTGGCGGGGTCGAGATAGTCTCGACTGTACCGCTTATCCTCCACAACAACCATCCTGGCGCGTAAGGCATCGATGCGCGGGTCAGCGGCGGCCGGGTCTTCATAATCCTCGGCGGTCAAATGGCCGTGAAAGAGCCCTATAGCCACCATGTACTGCAGGCAGTGGTCGCGGTCGGCCGGGTTATGGAGCGGGCCGGTCTTGTCGATGATGCGCATGGCGGACTCGTTCGTCGTGAGCGTGATCAAGGCGACCTCATTGAGGTGGCCCTTGACCTCATGGTGCAGGGTGACCGCGCACTCTACCGCCGTTTGCGCGTGGAACTCGGCCGGGTAGGACACCTTGAAAAGGACGTTCTCCATGACATATGACCCGTAAGGACGCGCGACGACGAATGGCTTGCCGCGGAAAAGGACGTCATAGAATCCCCACGTCCTGGCCGTGAGGGCTGAGAGATACCCCATCTCCCCCTTGAGTGCCATCAGGGCGAGGCGTACCCCCCGGCTGGTCGCGTCGCCCGCGGCCCAGGACTTACGCGATCCGGCATTCGGGGCATGGCGGTAGAGTCGCAAACTGCCGCCGTCGATCCAGGCGTTGGACGTCGCGTTTATGATGTCGTCCTTGCCGCCGCCAAGCAGACCTGTGACGACAGCGGCCGACGCGACTTTGACGAGTAGGATATGGTCCAGGCCCACCCGATTGAAGCTATTCTCCAGCGCGAGCACGCCCTGGATCTCGTGTGCTTTGATCATGGCGGTCAGGACATCACGCATGGTCAGCGGGGCTTTGCCAGCGGCGATCCGCACCCGGCTGAGGTGATCCGCGATGGCGAGGATGCCGCCCAGGTTGTCGGAGGGATGGCCCCATTCGGCGGCGAGCCAGGTATCGTTGTAGTCCAGCCAGCGCACGGCGCATCCAATGTCGAACGCCGCTTGCACCGGGTCGAGCTCCAACTGGGTCCCTGGAACACGCGCGCCATGGGGCACGATTGTCCCCGGCACGAGCGGTCCGAGGTGCTTGGCGCACTCGGGGTAGCGTAGGGCCAGTATGCCACAGCCCAGGGCATCCATGAGCACGTTGCGCGCGGTGGTATAGGCCTCGCCGCTGTCGACGACATACTCGGCGACGTAGCCGGCGATAGCGGCCAGCGCCTGGTCGGGTGCCTGAGAGGGGTTGGCGCTGCTAGTCGTCATGCGCCCGCCCCTCCGCGAATAGCCTATCCAGCGTCTGTTCGTAGGCCTGATAGCCCAGCACATCGTAGAGTTCCGCCCGTGTTTGCATCGCGGGTACGGCCCGCCGTTGTGTGCCGTCGCGGCGCAGCGTCCGGTACGTGTCGAGCGCGGCGGCGCTCATGGCGCGAAAGGCCGATAAGGGATAGAGCGCCAGGCGCACCCCCGCGCCGCCCAACTCCTCCGTCGTGAATAGCGGGGTGAGGCCAAACTCCGTCAGGTTGGCCAGGATGGGAATACCCACGGCGTCGGCGAACTGACGGTACTGATCCAGCGCGGTCAGGGCTTCGGGGAAGATCATGTCCGCTCCCGCGTCCTTGTAGCGGCGCGCGCGCTCGATCGCCGCGTCTAGCCCCTCGACTGCTAGCGCATCCGTCCGCGCCATCACGATGAAGTCGGGGCCAGGCTTCGCATCGACGGCCGCCGCGATGCGGTCGACCATCTCCGTGGCAGGGACGATGGTTTTATTGGGACGATGGCCGCAGCGCTTCGCCGACGCCTGGTCTTCGATGTGCAGACCGGCGGCGCCCGCCTTCGCCATCTCGCGGATGGTGCGCGCGATCATGAACGCGCCGCCCCAGCCGGTGTCCGCATCGACCAAGAGCGGCAATTGGGTGGCGCTTGTGATGCGGCGCACGTCTTCCAGCACGTTGTCCAGCGTCGTCATGCCGAGGTCGGGCAGGCCGTATGACGCGTTGGCGACGCCGGCGCCGGAGAGGTAGAGCGCGCGGAAGCCCGCGCGCTCAGCCAGGAGGGCCGTGTAGGCGTTGATTACGCCCACGACCTGGACGGGGCGCTCTATCTCCAGGGCGGCACGGAATCGGCCACCCGCCGAGATAGCAGGGTCACTTCCCATTAATGTACTGGCTGACGATCGTCGCCGGCACATGCAGCAACGTGTGCAGGGTGTTCCCGGTCGCGTCGAACTGGGCGATGTCCCAGTCACCGAAGACGTTGTGGTACGCGTTGAAGTCTTCCGGCCCGGTGGCCCCTTCGTAGTTGATCTTCTTGCCTGCGTTGAGCAGCGGGACGCACTGGGAATAGAAGTAGCACTTCGTCCCCGGCGGATTCGACACGCTAATGATCTTGTTGATCCAGACCGCGGGGTTCGTCGTCTTGGCCGCCGTCATGGCAAGCGCGGCGATGATCACCCCGTCGTACGTGTTCTGCGACAACTCAACCGGCTTATTGGTGTTCCAGGCCGCCTGATAGCCGTTGACGTAGTGTTGCCAGGCGGGTCCTTGTGGTGGGGCGCCCGCCACACCTACCAGATACTTGGAGGCGGAATCAAGGCCCATGGCCTTGGCAAAGTCGAGGGTGGCGCCGCCGTCATCGCTGATGAACGGCAGGTTCATGTGACCTAACTCTTTGATGTCGGAGAAGAGCGTGCTGCCGGTTTGCGGATCGGTCTTGACGAACACGACATCAGGGTGGGTGGCAAAGGCCTTCGCCACCTCGGTCCGATAGGAGCTCTGATGCAGGGCAATCTGCTCGGTGTCCAGGATCTTGCCGCCATGGGCCGTGTAGAAGTGCGTCACGTTCTGGAGCTCGGAGGTGGCGTCAGAGGTCGTTTCGAAGAACATCACGGCCTTCGTGTAGTGCTTCTGGATCGCGTAGTACACCATCGCGGCCGTTAACGTGGTGTCCGATGGCGTGGTGCGGTAGACATACTTGTAGCACATGTGATCGACCTGTGACGTTCCTCCCTCCATGAAATCGATCAGGTGCGCCGCGTCGTAGAGCTTGATGACCCCCTCAATGTCGAGCGAGGAGGGGCCAACCTCAAAGGTGGGGTTCCTGGTGTTCAGTTGTCGCCACGCGGGGACGGCATCGACCGGGTCTCCCCCTGTGTCGCCCAGCACGGGCGCGAGTTGCCGGCCCATGACGCCGCCGTGCCCGTTCACGTCGGAGACAGCCACCTTGGCTCCATGCACGAACCACTGACCGACGAAGGCTTCCCGCCCCGACACGGGGAAGAGCTCCGCCATCACAATCGGGGAACGCGCTGCTGTCCTGGCGGACCTGGCGCCGGTACTTGCGTTGCTGCTCCACGTCGTGGACCCGAGAATCAGCGCCGTCGCGCTTACCGCGACGGCCAGCCTCTTGACCGTATGCATGATCTTCTCCCTCCTTGTAGGAACGTACCGTTCTGAAAAAAACTCCTAATCAGAGCGTGCGCCGAACCAGGTCTATCGTCTATCGTCTATCGTCTATTGAGCATCTCCTCCTCTCGCTCGTCACCGTCCCGACATACCGATCCGGTCGGTGTGGCCTCCGATGGGACATCGTGCGCGCTCGCGCCTCCCAAGAAGATGGTTGACAGATCCTCCTTCGCGACCTCGCCGGCCGGTCCGTCAAGCCGGTTCCGACCGGCGACGAGGACGTAGACCCAATCGGCGTTCCTGACGGCGAGATCAACGTTTTGCTCCACCACGACCACCGCGGTCCCGCTGTCGGTCACCCGGCGAATTTGCTGCCAGACGACCGACGTGTAGGCGGGCGAAAGTCCCGCGGTCGGCTCATCGAGCAGAACCACCTTAGGCTCGAGCATCAGCGCCCGCGCCATCCCCATCATGTTGCGCTGCCCTCCGCTCAACTCGCCAGCCTTCTTGCGCGCGGCTTTGGAGAGGTCCGGAAAGACAGCGAGTACCTCCTCGATCCGCTGCCGCACGCCCGATTGGCGGACAAAGCCCCCCATCTCCAGGTTCTCGACGATGCTCATCGAGGGGAAGACGTTGTTCACCTGGGGTACGTACGCCATGCCGGAGCGGGCGATGCGGTAGGGAGGCCAGCCGCTGATGTCCTGACCGGCCACCTCGACCCGGCCGTGCGCCTGCGGGAGCAGTCCGAAGATGGCCTTGAGGAAGGTGGACTTGCCGGCGCCATTCGGCCCCACGATAGCCACGACCGCGCCCGGCTCGGCGCCAAGCGACACGTCCTGGATGATGGGGGCCTTGCCGTAGCCGCCCGTGATCTTCTCAACCCGCAGCGCGCTCATTGAGCGTCCCTCCTAGGTAGGCTTGGACGACCTCCGCGTTCTGGCGCAAATCGGACATGCGGCCGGTTGCCAGTGTTTTACCCAGGGCCATCACTACCACATGGTCACAGAGTCGCTCCACGACGTCGAGATTGTGCTCGACCAGAAGGAATGTGATGCCGGAACTGTTCAGATCCTGGATGTGGCCGATGATGCGATCGATCAGGACCGGGTTGACACCGGCCAGGGGCTCGTCGAGCAGGAGAAGAGTGGGCCGTGCCATGACCGCGCGCGCGAGCTCCAAGAGGCGCTTCTGGCCGCCGCTCAGGTTGCGCGCGTACTCGTCACGGAGCGGGTAGAGTCCGAAGGTGTTGAGCACCTCGAGAGCGGTCTCGCCGTGCTGACGGTCCTGCGCCTTGCCCACGGCCGGATGGAACAGCGCATTCACCAGACGCTCACCCTGTTGATGCGGCGGCGTGACCAGCATGTTCTCCAGAACCGTCATCCCGCCCCATTCACGCGAGATTTGGAAGGTCCGGATGAGACCCTGCTGGGCGATCCGGTGTCTGGACCAGCCGGCAATGTCCGTGCCGGCGAAACGCACATGGCCCTCGCGCGGCTTGAGCGCGCCTGACACCAGGTTGACGAGCGTCGTCTTGCCGGCGCCGTTGGGACCGATCACGGCGCTGATCGAGCCTTTCTCGATGGTGAAGGAACAGTGGTCGACCGCCCGCACACCACCAAAGGCGTGCGATACGTCCTGGATGCCCAGAATGTCAGACGGCTGCATGTTGGATCTCCTCCTTCGGCGTCCTGAGCGGCACGTCGAACCAGCGGATCTTGCGCTCAGGAAGGATGCCCTGCGGCCTGAACCAGAGCACACCGATCAACAGCGCGCCCACGATCATGTTGCGGATCGCCGAAATCAACTCCGGATGGCCGGGGACGGCGGGCAGGAAGCGGGTTGCCTCGTTAAAGACGACCGGCACGAGCAGGGCGCCGACCATCGCGCCCAGGTTGTTGCCCCGGCCACCGACCAGAAGCGCCGCCCAGATCACGAAGGTCTCACCGGCGGCCCAGCCGCTGGGGCTGACGGCGCTGATGAACCCGATCAGCATGCCCCCGCCGATCCCAGCATAGATGCAGCCGATGACCATGGCGGTCATCCGGATCTTGAAGGTGTTCTTCCCGAATGCCTCGGCAACGTCGGCGTCGTCTCTGATCGCCCGCATCGTCCGTCCCAGCGGTGATCCAGAGAGCCGATTCGTGATCACCCAGAAAATGGCCATGACCACGCCGCTGAAGACGACATAGAAGAAAATGTAGCTGTTGGGATCCAGCTTAAGCGCGCTGTTGAAAGGGTAGGGGATACCCGCGATGCCATCCCATCCGTTAAAGAGGGACGTGAAGTTGCCCACGAAGTCGTAGGCGATCGCGCCCACCGACACGGTCACGATGGCGAGGTAGTCGCTGCGCAGCCGATTCAGCGCCACCAGGCCCACCAGCAGCCCGAGTAGTCCGGCGGCCACCGCGCCCAACAACAGCGCGGGGATGAAGGGCCACTGCAAGCCGAGGATGTAGCGCATGTTGGAGTCGGCGCTGGGCTTGCCGAGCGCGCCGGCGCCGGTGAAGTAGGCGCCTGCGGCAAAAAAGGTGATGTAGGTGAAGTCGAGTATCCCGGCGTACCCGAACTGGATGTTCAGGCCCCACGTCAGAATGTTGTAGATGAAGAAGAAGACGACGAGCGTGGCAAGGTAGTAGAGAGCCGCTTCCATGGTGCTACGCCTTTCCCGCCATGCGGATCAGCCCCTGCGGGCGCAGAAGCAGCATGACGATGAGCAGGATGAAGGCAACGTCGTTCTTGTAGGCCGAGTTCAGGACAACCGCCGACATTTCGGTGGCCAGTCCGATCACCAGCGCTCCCAGCATCGCTCCATAGGGAGAGCCCACGCCGCCAAGAATGACCGCCGAAAAGATGACAAAGAGGAACTCGCCGCCGAACGCGGGCTGGAAGCTGGTGATGTTGAGGGCCAGCACGACTCCCGCCAGGCCCGCGAGGAAGCCGCTGACCAGCCAGGTAAACGTCGTGATGCGCTCGGTATTGATGCCGCTCACGCGGGCCAGATCAGCATTGTCGGACATCGCCCGCATCGCCTTGCCCAACTTCGTTCGCGTCAGCAGGAGGTGGACGCCCAGCATCACTACCACCGCGATGCCGATGATGACCAATTGGGCCGACGTGAAGATAAGAGGGCCAATGGTCAGAGCCTGGGAGGCATTCGGGATGTCGTAGCTCTGGAAGTCCGGGCCAAAGATGGCGAGGACGGCATTCACAAGGATCAGTGAGAGGCCGAAGGTCACGATGAGCAGGAAGAGGAGCGGTGATCCGCGCTTGATGAAAGGGCGGAACACGAACTGATTGACGATCACTCCGAAGATGCCCACGCCGATGGCCCCGATGAGCATGGCCAGCCAGATGTTCATATGAAGGCCGCGATTCACCGTCCATGCCAGGTACCCGCCGATGGTGAGGAACTCCCCGTAGGCAAAGTTGATGTAGTTGGTCACCCCAAACTGCAGCGTCAGCCCAACCGACGCCAGGGCCAGGACAGACGCCGTGACCAGACCGAACCCAAACGAGAGTGCGAGCAGGTCTGGCGATATGGAGAAGTTCATCGCGCCGCCTCCCTTACCTTGACCCGCGCCGCGATCCACGACGCGCCGCGCCTGTTCCGCCACTGGATAGTCCACGAACTGCCCATCCACCTGGATCGAAGCTGAACCGCCGGCGAGCGCGCTCTCAAACGCCGCGACGACACGCGTTGCCCGCTCGACCTCCTCCGACGGCGTGAAGATGCGGTTCGCTATCGCCACCTGGGAGGGGTGGATGCAGGTCTTGCCCTGGAAGCCGAGCCGCTTGCCAACCTCGGCTTCGCGGGTGAAGCCGTCGATATCGGCGAGGTCCGGGAAGACGGTGTCGACTGGCGCCTCCAGGCCGGCCGTGCGCGAGGCGATCACGATGCGAATCCGCCCCCAGAGCACGCCCTCGTTGCCCGTGCTCCAGGCCATCCCCGTGTCGAGCGTGAAGTCGCCGGCCCCGAAGGACACGCGGCGCACGCGCGGCGCGGCCGCGATCTCGTCGATATGCGACAGGCCAGCCGCGGTCTCCACGATAGGGACGACCTGCATGCTCCCCAGCGCGAGGCCCTGCTCTCGCTCGATCTGCTGGAGCAGCCAGTCCACCGTCATGACCTGGACAGCCGACTCGATCTTGGGGACCACGATCCCGTCTAGCCCGCCTACGACGACCTCCTTCAGGTCGTCGTAGGCAAAGGGCGTGGTGAGCGCGTTGATCCGCACGAAAGCGGCGGGACCGCCCCGTGGCCGGTTTCGCACCAGATCTCTGGCCGCCGCCCGTGCCCGCGGCTTCTGATCGACTGAAACCGCGTCCTCGAGGTCCAGGATCACGGCGTCATTGGCGCCGTTCAGCGCCTTTTCGGCGTGCCGCGCGTGGTTGGCTGGAGCGAAGAGCATGCTGCGCAGGATCATGGGCGGCCCCTCCTTCTTCCTTCTCACTCATATGACACCCTCCGCCGCCAGCTCCTCCAACTCCGCGGCGTCAAGCCCGAGCTCACCATAGATATCCTGGTTGTGCGCGCCAAGCTCCGGACCCGTATGGCGGACCCGGCCCGGCGTCGCGCTCAACCGCGGTACCACGTTGACCAGCTTCATGGATCCAAGCCGGGCATCGTGGATGTCGATGAAGCTCCCGCGTTCGCGCATGTGCTCGTCGGCAAAGATAGCCGGGACGTCGTAGACCGGCGCCAGGGCTACCTGGGCTTGCTCCATGGCCACGAGTACCTCAGGCCGGGTACGCTGCCCCATCCACGCGGCGATGATACGGTCGAGCTCCTCCACGTTCTCGACACGAGCGGCGCCCAGGGCGAAGCGGGGATCCTGCTTCAGTTCGGGGCGCCCAATCGCGTCCATCAGGCGTTCGAAGATGGATTGGGCGCTGGCGGAGAGCGCGACCCACGCGCCATCGCCGCACTGGTAGGTGTTGCGCGGGGCGACATGCTGCGACCGGTTGCCTACCCGACCCAGGCTCAGGCCGAGCTGGTCATAGTCCATCAAGGCCGGCTCCATCAGGCGGAGCAGGGGCTCCAGGAGAGAAACGTCGATAACCTGTCCCTTCCCACTATGGAGATCGCGGTGGTAGAGGGCAAGCATCACGGCATAGGCCCCGGTGATTCCGGCAAGGCCATCGGCCAGCGGAAAATTGGGGAGCGTCGGCGGCCCCTCCGCCAGGCCGGTCAGGTGCGAGAAGCCCGAGAGCGCCTCGGCCAGGGTGCCGAAGCCGGGCCGCCCACGGTACGGCCCGGTTTGACCAAAGCCCGTGATCCGGAGCATCACAAGACGCGGATTGGTCGAGGACAGGGTGTCGTAACCGAGTCCCCAGCGCTCAAGCGTGCCGGGGCGGAAGTTTTCGATCAGCACGTCGGCGGTGGCGACCAGGCGCTTCAGCAGTTCCGCGCCCCGTTTTTGACGGAGATCAAGCGTGACCGACCGCTTGTTGCGTCCGATCGATTTGAAGAAGATCGCCTGGCCGTCCTTCCGCGATCCCCAGTGCCTCTGATGGTCGCCGAGCTTCGGCTGCTCTACTTTGATCACGTCGGCGCCGAACTCGCTCAGGTAGGCGGCGGCCCAGGGGGCCGCCGCGAGAGTGGCAATATCCAGGACCCGGATTCCCTCCAGTGGTAGAGACGCCTCTTTGTTCATTGCGTTCACCCTGCCTCCTCTTCAGGCGGTGTGCCGTCCGCGATCCGCCGCGCCTCGAGAGTCGCCGCTTCGATACAGACCGCGGCCCCCATGCCGAGGTGCGCCTGCATAGCGGCCTCGGCGCGAACGGGATCGCCATCACGGATGGCATCGACGACGCGGCGATGCTCGTCGGAGACGGCGCGCACACGGTCAGGTCTGTTCGCCGTGGTGACGGCCCAGTAACGGTCGATATGCCGGCGAATCTGCCGCAAAATTTCCCGACAGCGCCGGTTGCCCGCCATCATCGCCAGGCAATCGTGGAAGTCGAGACCCATACGTATCACCTCTTCCGGGTAGGCCTGCAGCTTGTCCATGCGGTCGAGGAACTGGTAAAGCTCCGCCACATCCCGCGCGCTCGCGTGGGCCGCTACCTCGCGCACGAGGTGGCCTTCGAGGACGGCGCGGACGGAGAAGAGATCGCGGATATCGTCGGGATCGATGCCGGCCACCATCACACCGCCTGTCGGTAGCCGCTCGACAAACCCTTCGGCGTCGAGGTGACGGAGCGCCTCTCGCAGCGGCGTGCGGCTGACTGAGAGGCGCACGGCCAGTTCCGGCTCACGCAGCCGCGTGAAAGGGCGGAGTTTGCCCTCGATGATCTGGTCACCCAGCACCTGGTAGATCGCCTGGCCTGCCGACTCGCGGCGGATGCTCATGAAACCTCCTCCTCCACTGACATGTTGGAGTTGAGCCTCTGATACGTTTCGCTCGCGACGATCAGACAGGAGAGCTTACGCACACCCGCGGCGAGCGCCCTTTCAACGCCCCGATAATTGGGGACCAACGCGCGCAAGCACGCGCGATGCGCCCGCGCGAGAACGGCGGCCACCACCTCCTCGGCGTCGGCCAGACTGGGGATAACCCGGGGATGGACAAAGCCGGCGACCTCGATCTCGGGCACTCCGGCTCGGTCGAGCGCCTCGATGACCCGCACCTTCTCAACGGTGGTCGGACTATACAAGCCACGCTCGTGGACCAGCGTCTGTAGGCCATCCCGAGGGAAGACGTCGACGAGAGTGACCGCGGGGAGAAGCCGGTCTTTTGTGTACATGCATACTTGTATACAATGTAATCGCACATGTGGGGTCTGGTCAGGATCTTGCAGGGCGGGTGGGGCATGAATGAGTCAGCGCCGGAGGGGATCACAGCGGAGGAGTGGGCGGCGACGCCGCTGTCCGTGCGCGTGCTGGTCCGGGCGTTGCAGGAG
>JAABUU010003660.1_pt1 | contig 19245 bp, 18 predicted proteins | sample 5559301 | NCBI WGS metagenome assembly JAABUU01 (sample SAMN10711884, study PRJNA513360) | rock metagenome | isolation source: Antarctica rocks | place: Antarctica: Victoria Land, Richard Nunatak white | reverse complement strand
CGTGTCGCCGAGGTCCAATCCCGCTGCCGCCGCAAGCTGCAAGCGCTGGCCGAGGCCCTGGCCGCACCGGTGCCGGAATCGAACCATGAGGCACTCCATGTCGATCCCATCGGCGCTTCGGTTTAGGGGCCCGCCACGCGCGCACGCGCCACGAGCAGTCATCACCGGGAGCACGCGATACATGTCCCAGGAATGGCTCGAGGAGCTACCGCCGCTACTCTGCGGGCTTGGACGCGGCGAGCGAGCGGTGGGTGCGGTCCCGTTCGCCCGGCCGGGGTCTCTCCCGGTTCGCCAGGAGGTCGAGGGCGGCCCCGTTGAAGCCGAGGCGGGCGCGGGAACGGGCGCGGGCGCTGCCTCTGGAGGAGGCGCGGCGCGGCGACACCGCAACCGGTAATGGCCCCCCGGCGGGGCCGGTTGTGCCCGGTGCGAGAGGACTCGCCCGAGCCGACGGCGCGGCTGCGGCGCGCCTGGCGACAAAGCACCGACCAGCCACGCCGGAACGTGCCGACCGGGTGTTCCACGGGGCGGTGACGAGCGCATCCTGACATGCTGCGTGCGGCGTTTTGCCTGAATGGGGAGGGGCGACATTGGGGGGGATCGTACGGGACCGGCCGCCGATACGCGGGCCGCTGTACCTTTCGCAGGTGCTGGACCGACCGGTGCTCGACGCGCAGGGCGAGCGGATCGCGCGCATCCAGGATCTCGTCGTGCGCTTCGGCAGCGGGCCGCACCCGGCGGTCAGCGGCCTCGTCGCGCGCGAGGGGCGGCGGCGCTTCTTCATGGAATGGGCGCGTGTGGCCTCACTTTCCGGCGAGGGCGCGCGCCTCGACACCTTCACCCTTGATCTCCAGCCATTCGTGCGCCGCGATGGCGAAGCGCTGCTGCGCCGCGACATCCTCGACAAGCAATTGATCGACGTGGACGGGCGGCGCGTCGTCCGGGCGAGCGATCTCCAGCTCTCGCCGGTCGAGGCCGATTACCGGCTCGTGGGGGTGGACGTGAGCGTGCAAGGCCTGCTGCGGCGGCTCGGCCCCGCCGCCCTGGCGCACCGCATCACGGGTGAGCGGCTCATCGATTGGGCCGATGTCGAATCGTTCGCCACCGACGTGCCGATGGTCCGTCTGCGCGTGCCCCATACGGGCGTCGCGCGGTTGCACCCGGTCGAGATCGCCCGCATCGTCGAATCGCTCCCCTTCGACCAGGGGCAGGAGATCCTGGCGGCGCTCGACGACGAAACCGCCGCCGACGCGGTGCAGGAGCTCTCCCCCGACGACGCGGCGAGCCATCTGGGTGCCTTCGAGCGCGGACGTGCCGCCGATATCCTCGACGAGATGGACCCCGACGAGGTCGCCGACATCCTGGGCGACCTCGATGAGGAGCACGCCGAGGATCTCCTGGCGCGCATGGAGCCGGATGAGGCCGCCGATGCGCGCGAACTGCTGGCCTACGACGAGGACACCGCAGGCGGCCTGATGACGACCGACTTCGTGACCCTGCCACAGGCGCTGACGGCGGGCGAGGCACTGGCTACGACTGCGCGCCCTCGCTGAGCCCCCCGACCCGCTCTACCACGTCTACCTCGTCCCCGAGGCGGGGAGCTGGCGACTGCTCGGGGTTGTCTCGCTGCGCGCCGTGGCGCTGGCCGCGCCGACGACGTCGCTCGCCGTGCTCGTGCACGAGGGGTATCGCACCGTGCGCGCGGCCGAGCGGCCGCGCGCGGTTGCGCACGTGATGGCCGAGTACAACCTGCCCGATCTGCCGGTGGTCGATGACGCGGGCGATATCCTGGGCGTCGTCCTCATCGACGACGCGATCGACGCTCTCTATCCCGATCTCTGGCGACGACGGCGCATCCGGGGGTTCCGCTAACGGTCGCGCCGAGCACCACCGGCGAGCGCCTGCGGGAGGCGATCACCGCCCAGCTCGCTTCGGGCTGGGACCGGGCCGAGCCGGCGCGAAATGGGCACCGCACCGTAGCGCCGCGACAGGGCGTGCCGGAGACGCCCGCCGTCGGCGCGGCGACGAGATGGGCGCGGCCACCGACAGTACTTGGGCGGGGCGGGATCGCCTCCCGGCACGTCGGGCCAGCGCCAGATCCGACGGGCTTACCGCCCGGCCCGGCCCTCTTCGTCGGATGCCAGCCGCCGCGCGAGCGGCGCCGACGCGGCATCGATCCGGGCGAGATGCGCGTCGATCCGCCGTGCGGTCGCCCGATAGGGCACGAGCGTGGCCCCCTCCGCGTGCCGGAGCCACATGCGGACCCAGGTCGCCCACGGTCGGCACCAGGCACCGGCGGCCCCGATCCGCCGACGCAGGTACGCCGCCCTGATGCGGTGCATGGTCGTCCAGAGTTCGCCCTTGACCTGACGCAACTCCCGTCGGCACGCCCCGAGTTGTCGGAGCCGCGCCCGTACCTCCGGCACCGCTAGACAAGTGGCATGCGGTCGTGTCGGCCGAGACAGGCGCACGCGCCGCGATGGCGACCCCAGCGCGGCGCGCGCGATGTGGTCGGCCCTGGCCCGATAGTCCGACGCGGTGCCCATGCTGCCCCCTCGGTGTCGCCGCGCGGCGTCCTGGCGCACCGGCGTCCCGGCATCATCGTTCCATGCCCATTGTGCTCGGTAGGCTGTGCGCTATGACGCCGGATAGTATCTCGCGGATGATCAGATAGCGACCTGGCGTCGAGATGCTACGCGGTATGGCGCGCGCGGCGTGCGAAGCGCCGCGCGCGTGTGCTGGCTCTTTACTCCACCCAAGGTGATCTGCTGGCAGTCCAGGTGCGAGAGTGTCAGGGGCTGGCTGCGGATGGAGTAAACGGCCAGCACAGGGAACCGGTCAGGAGTGCGGGAACCGCAACAGCGAAGAAATAACGTCGGTGCGCGAGGATCCGCCACGCCGCCGCAATAAACCCCACGAACCAGCCCCCCTCACCCCGCTCGCCAGACCCGTACTCCTGGAAGACTGCTCACCGACCTGGCGAACGTCTGGCGGGAACAGGATCGTTCAGCGCACGAGGGGGAGCGGAGTTACCTCCACAGATCGGCACGATCGTTTTCGGGCGACCATGTGGCTCATACACGGCTGCACCAAACGGCGGTGAGGCGATTTCCCGTGGTCAGGACATCGCGCGACAGTGTCTGAGCTCAGCCGCGCCGGTCCCGCCCTGCCGCGTGGACCGCCCCGGCGAACTCAAGGATGAGCTGTGCGGCAAGCGATTGGGTCAGCCCGCCCGGGTCGAGCGGCGGGCTGACCTCCACTAGATCGAACGCCACCACCGGCCAGCGGGCGGCGATGCCGCGCAGCGTCTCCCGCATCAGCGCGTGTGAGAAGCCGTCGAATTCCGGCGAGCCGGTACCAGGGGCGATCGCAGGGTCGAGCGCGTCGATGTCGATACTGACGTAACATCTCCCGTGGCGTAACGGCAGCGCGTCGAGGATCGCGTCGACGCCGCGCGCCTGGAACTGCGCCATCGTGACGATGGTGTTACCGCGCGCGACCGAGTCGGCGAAGGCGTCCTCGCGAGCGCGAATCCCCCGTAGACCGAGCTGCGCGATGTGGCCGATGAAGGGTAACTCGCTGACCCGTTTGATCGGGCTCCCATTCGCCAACCGGACGCCATGCACCGCGTCGTTATAGTCGAGGTGGGCGTCGAGATGGATGACGTCGAATGGGCCAACCGCTTCGAGACCGCGGACGACCGGGAAGGTGACGGAGTGGTCGCCGCCGAGCGCCACGACGAGCACCCCCCGCCCCGCCAGCGTGCGGACGGCCTCGCTCATGCCATCGAAGGTGTAGTCAACATCGAGGTACAGGGCGTCAACGTCGCCGCAATCGACGAGCCGCGCGCCCGCGAGCAGGCGCGCGCCCAGCTCGATGTCCCAATACCCGTTCGGTTGCATTCCCCGTTCGCCGAAGGCGAAGCGCGTCGAGTACTCGCGGATGCCGCGCGGGCCGAAGCGTGCCCCTGGACGATAGCCGACCCCGGCGTCCCAGGGTACCCCGAGGATCGCGATGTCCGCATCGACCGCAGCGAGGTCCTCGACGATCGGCAGTTTGGCAAACGACGCGATCCCGACATAGGGTAGGTTGACCGGGTAGCGCCCCATCGTCCACTCCATTCGCGGTGACAGTCGCCGGTCCACGGTCGGCGGTGGGCAGGCGGGCGGCCTAGAGCGAGCAGCGGCACCAGCGGGGAACCGTCGCCTCTCGTCAGACGTTGCGCAGCGTCGGATCGAGGACATCGCGGACCCAGTCCCCGATGCGGCCGACACCGATTGTCGTCAGCGTCAGGACGAGGCCGGGGAAGGTCGCGATCCACCACTGCCCGGTGTTGATGTACTCGCGGCCAGCGCCGAGCATCGACCCCCAGGAAGCGGTCGGCGGCTGCACGCCAAGTCCGAGGAAAGAGAGGGTCGATTCGAGGATGATCGTCCGTGCTAGATCGAGCGAGGCAATCACGATCAGGGGCGAGAGGATGTTCGGCAGGATATGGCGGAAGAGGATTCGCCCGTCGCTGCCGCCGCTGCTCCTAACCGCCGTGACGAACTCGCGCTCCTTCAGCCCCAGCACCTGGGCACGGGCGATCCGCGCGTACGTCACCCAGCCGCTGAGTCCAACGACCACGATCAGCGTCGTCAGGCTTGGCTGGACGACGGCCAGCACGGCGATCGCCAGGAGAATAAAGGGGAAGGCGAGTTGGATATCGGCCACGGTCATGATGATCTCGTCGACCGCGCGACCGAAATAGCCGGCCACCAGGCCGAGGACGCTGCCGAGGATGCCGCCGACCAGCACCGCCGCGAAGCCAACTGTCAGCGAGATCCGCGCCCCGTAGATGATCCGCGACAGCACGTCCCGCCCCTGCTCATCGGAGCCGAGGAAATAGGTCGGATCGCCGCCTGGCAGCCAGGACGGGGCGAGCAGCCGCCCGCGCAGCGTGCCGGCGTTCGGCTCGTACGGTGCGACGAGCGGCGCGAAGAGCGCCATCAGGACGATCACGGCGACAGTGATCATGAAGAAGGCGACCGACGGCGGGATCGACCTCCAGGGGCTGCGCCGCCGCCGCACGGGCAACTCGGCAGTGCCTGCTAAGGTGCCCACAGCCCTGACCATGCTTTCCTCCCGAGTGCGCGGATGTGGGGTGCGCGAGCGGGCGTATTTTCGCGCCGTTACGCCCTCCCGCCTAGCTATAGCGGATGCGCGGGTCGAGCTGACCATAGAGGAGATCGACGAGCAGATTGATCAGCACGAAGGCAACCGCCGCCAGGAAGACCGAGGCCTGCACGACCGGATAATCACGGCTACGGATGCTGTTGATCGCCAGCAGACCGAGCCCCGGCCAGGAGAAGATCGTCTCGGTGACGACCGCGCCGCCGAGCAGCGTCCCGAATTGCAGCCCCATGATCGTCACCACCGGGATCAGCGCGTTGCGGAAGCCGTGCCAGAACACGACGGTCCACCCTGCCAGCCCCTTCGCCCGGGCGGTGCGGATGTAATCCTGCCCCATCACGTCCAGCATCGTCGAACGGGTCAGTCGGGCGATCGAGGCCAGGGCATAGGTACCAAGTGTGGCGACCGGCAGCACCCAGGTCTGCCATTCGCCGCGCCCGCCGACCGGCAACCAGCCGAGGCGCACCGCGAAGAAGAGGATCAGCAGGATGCCCAGGTAGAAGGTGGGCACCGCCTGCCCGACCAGCGCGAAGGTCATCGTGACGTTGTCGATGATGCTGCGTGGCCTGACCCCGGCGATAATCCCGAGTGGCACACCGAGCAGGGCGGCGAAGAGGAACGACAATACGGCTAGTTGCAGCGTGGCCGGCATCCGGTCCAGCGCCAGCCGCATCGCCGGTTGGCGCTGGCGGATCGATTGGCCGAAATCCCCCACCACCGCGCGCTGCAGGAAGACCCCGTACTGGACAGGGAGGGACCGGTCCAGGCCGAACTGCGCGCGTACCCGCTCGACCTCCGCGCGCGGCGCGTCGGCGGGCAGCAGCAGCGTGATGGGGTCGCCGGAAAGGCGCGTGACGAAGAAAACGATCGTCGAGACCCCCCAGAGGACGATAAGCGTGCGCAGCAGACGCCGGAGCAAGTATGCGCCCATCTGTTCCCTTCGTGGTCGTCGCGCCGAAGGTCGGAAGTCAATGGTGCAGCCCCTGGTGTACCATGCGACTTCCGACCTTCGACCCCGCGAGCCGTGCTACTTGACGAGCTTCAGGTTCTCCTTGCGGAGGTTGAAGTACGTGCTGCTGTAGGGGCGCCACTCGACGTAGTTCTGCACGCCATAGGCCTGGTAAGGTTGCAGGATCGGGATCCAGGGGAAGTTCTTGAGGAAGATTTGGTTCATCTCCTCGTAGTTCTTCTTGCGCTTCTCCTGATCCAGGGTCGAGTTCGCCTCCTTGCCCAATTCGTCCCAGCGCGCGTCGCGCCAGTAATCTTGCGCGCCGCCGGGGCCAAGCAACCGCCAGGCCATCCCTGCGGGATCGGCCAGGGTGTCGGTTGGGTCGGTCCACCACAGCCCCTTGAAGGACTTCTCCTTATTCTTCTGTGCGCGGACCGACACTTCGACAATTTCGACCTTCGCGTTGATACCGACTGCCTGCCACATCGGGACGATCGCCTCGGCCATCAGGCGGTCGTTGGCGACGTAGCCCTGGGTCGTCTCGATGACGATCTCTTCGTTGTTGTACCCGGCCTGCTTCAACAGCGCCTTGGCCTTGGCGACATCGTAGGGGATCGTCGGCAGGGCGGGGTCGAAGGCGAAGGACCCCTTGTTGATCATGCCGCTTGGCAGGATACCCTGGCCCCGCCAGACGGTGTCGATGATCGTTTGCCGGTCGATCGCGTAAGCGAGCGCTTGCTTGATCTCCGGTTTCGAGAGAATCGGGGTCTTCGAATTAACCGCCAGCGCGTAGAGTCCGGCGTAGAGGGCCGATTCCGTCCGCGCCTTGCCGCTCTTGTTGATCTGGTCGATCTGGTCGGGCGGGACGTTGAGGGCGATGTCGGCCTCGCCGCTGAGGAGCGAGCTGATGCGTGCCGCTGTCTCCGGGCGCGGCTTGAAAATCACTCGCTCGACCGCAGGCGCACCGCCCCAGTAGCCCTGGTTCGCCTCCAGCGTCAGGTGGTCATCCTTGACCCACTCGACAAACTTGAACGGCCCGGCCCCGACCGGCTTCTGGTTGAACCCGTCCGCACCGACCTTGGCAAAGTAGTCCTTCGGCATGATCTCGCCGCCATAGAAGGCGAGGCGCGCGGGCAGCAACGGGTCGGGGGCTTTGGTCTTGAAGACGACCGTCATGGCATCCGGGATCTCGATCGAGGCGATCGTCGTGAAGATCGAGGCCACCGCCGAGCCCTTGGTATTCGGGTCATAGGTCCGCTCGATGGTGAATTTCACGTCCGCCGCCGTCAACGGGTCACCGTTGTGGAACTTCACGTCCGATCGCAGCTTGAACTGCCAGGTCGTATCGTCGACCGCCTTGTACTCGGTCGCCAGCATCGGCTGGAGCTTCCCGTCGGCGTCACGGTAGAGCAGGTTATCGTAGAGCGTGAAGGACACATTGGGATCGTTACCGGCGGTGCTGAGCTGCGGGTCGAGCGTGGTGATATCTGTGCCGGTAGCGATGACCAGGTCTTTCTTACCCGCCGGGGCGGGCACCCGGTTCGCGGTCCCACTCCCGCTCGGCGTGGTACCGGCCGTCGCAACCCGCGTCCCGGACACCGGCGCGGCACTCGTCTGGGCGGTCGTTTGCGCCCCCGCCTGCCCCGTGGTCGCGGTTGCAACGCCGCCCGGATTGGGCGTCGCACCGCCGCCGCAGGCAGCGACGACGGTTGCAACGAGCACGATCAGCGCGAGCGCGCGGAAACACCGCCAGTTCATCAGATAGCCGGATTTTCGTGGGTCCGCGTGCATGACCGTTCCTCCTGTCGCGCTTGTCCAACCGTAGGCGATAGGCGGATCCGGAACCACCGGGGATGGGGTGCGACCATCGCACCGTGCGAGGTCAGATGCGGGTGAACGAAACATTATTCCCGTGTATGGCTGTGAGCGGAAGTATACCGGACGCCCATCATCGCGGCAAGCACCCCTCGCCATGCAACTCGGTGGCCCAGGGGCCGACGTTACGCCCCGCGGCCTCGGCTATCGCTGTCTCGGCTACTTCCCGTATCCGCTCATGGCTTCACGGTGCTGCGCGCCCAGGCGGCGCGCCGATAGTCATGGTGCAGCCCGCCGAGAATGGGACGCGCCACCACCGCGCTGCCGCGTTCGCTGGCTCGCGGCGCGGGCGCGGGGTGGGGTAGACGCTGCCCGATCCCTTGGTGCGGCCGTGCCCCGTTGAAGTAGGCGACGTACTCGCGCAGCACGCGGGCGAGGTGGCACTCGCCGAGGACGAGCAGGTGATCCAGACACTCGCGGCGCACGCTCCCGAGGAAGCGCTCGCAGGTGGCGTTGGCCTGCGGGGCGCGGATGGGCGTGCGCAGGACCCTGATCCCGCTCGCGGCGGTGAGGCGGTCGAAGCAGGCCCCGTATTTGCCGTCGTTGTCACGGATGAGGAACCTGGGGGCCTCGCCGAAGGGCGTCGCCTCGCGCAGCTGCTGCGCCACCCAGGCGTCGGTCGGGTGGCGCGTCACGCCGACGTGCACCACCCGGCGCGTGTCGAGCGCGATGATGAAGAAGGCGTAGAGTGGCCGGAAGAGCAGGTCGGTGACCGGCAGGAAGTCGCAGGCCCAGATGGCACCGGCGTGGGCGCGCAGGAAGGTCGCCCACGCCTGCCCGCGCGGGCGCGGCGGCCGCGCCCGCCGCAGGTAGCGCTGGATCGTGCGCTTGCTCACGCGGATGTCCAGCTTCAGCAGCTCCCCGCGGATGCGATCTGCACCCCACAGGGGGTTCTCGCGCCCCATCTGCCAGATGAGGGCGATCGTCTCGCGCGGTAGCCGTGGTGCGTGCGTCACCGCCCGCGACTTCCGCCGCCAGACGAGCCGAAACCCCTGGCGGTGCCAGCGCAGCACGGTCTCAGGGCGCACGATCACCAAGGCGCTGGCCCAGGTGCGCAGGCGGCTGGCCAGGAGGACCAGGAGCCCGCGATCGGTGGCGTTCAGCCGGGGGCGCTTGACCGCGCGGCCGAGGACGACGAGCTGGTGGCGCAGCAGCGCGTTCTCCAGGAGCAAGTCCGCCCGGCTCCGCGTCGCGTCGGCCGCCGCACCGACGGCGACGGCGATCGGCGCTGGCCGCGTCAACCGGGCGATCCGCACCCGCGCGGCGTCCACGACTCGGCACGCCAGGTGACGTCGACGCGGGAGAGGTGAGGCGAACATGGCACGCCCTTCCGGGCAATAGTCGGCGGCGTGACGAAGCGCCGCCGCGTCGGATTCTATCGCCCACGCCCCATGCTCGCACCGCGCGAAAACGCCGAGAGTCGGGCGGATGGCCCAAGTAGCCGAGACAGGGTGCGTGGAGGCGTGGTGCGGCGGGCGGGTCTCGCCGCTCAGACCATCGCCGGGGTGCCGGTGGCCGCCCGCCAGGTGGCGAAGGATTGGTCACGGGTCTGGCGCTAGTTGCGGGCGGTCATCCGGTGGCGGCGCGGCCGGCAGTGGCCGGCGATCGGGCCAGAGGCGGCGAGGAAGCGTCGGGCGTGGCCCGGGGACGTGCACCGCCGCATCCGGCGTTCCCGCTCCCGGGTCGGCTGGTGGGGATTCCCGGCCCGGTTATGCAAGCGCTTGTGCTGGCGATGCTCGACGCGCGGTAGGGCCTCACGCATCGCCGCCCCGTCGCTTGCGCGCTTGTCGGTGATCACCACGCGTGGGGCGTAGGTGAGCCCCTTCAGCAGCTTGCGCAGGAACTTGGTGGCTGCGCGCTTGTCGCGGCGCGCCTGCACCAGGATAGCGCGCACGTGCCCGTCCCGGTCGACGGCCCGCCACAGCGAGTGTTGCTGCCCGTTGATCGGGATGAAGGCCGCGTCGAGGGGCCACGTATCGCCCGGGCGCGGCCGCTGGTGACGCAACGCGTCCGCGTCTACCTGCCCGCACTTCCGGCACCACTGGCGCACCGTCTCGTCGGTGCGGATGGCGCCGCGCTCGGCGAGCAGCTCCTCCACGTCGCGATAGCTGAGGGCGAAGCGGCAGTACCGCCACACGGCGTGGCCGCTGATCGCGGGCGGGAAGCGCTGGCGCTTGTAGCTCGGCGCGGAAGCCTGTTCTTTCATGCACCGGAGTATCGCACATGCAGCCACTCGCCCCGCCACCAGTTACCCTGACAGTACCCCGTGGTGAGCGAGGCCGGACGTGGCGACGAGGGCGAGCGGACCAAGACAGCCGTGCCCGCCGTGCCGCACAGCATGAGGCCCAGCGGTTGCCTGCTCGACGACGCGCGACGCGCAGCACTGCCTGACGCCGACCGGGATGGACACGCTCACGCACGCGATCGCCCGCCCCATCCTCCCCTCCCGTGGACCCGACAGCACGCGGGCGTGACGGCGCACCCGTCAGGGACAAACCAGCAGGGCCAGGCGCGTTCGCTAGCGTTCGTACTCGACAGAAAACTGGGTCGATCATCGCGCCGTCCTCGGCCCCCGTCGTCAGCGCCCCTTGTCCCGATGGTGACGTATCGGTTTGACACGTTTGTACAGCACTTCTATAGTGACAGGGTCGCCGTAATGGAAGGGTAACGGACTAAAGGGACAGGAGGGGACACCGATGCGCACAGAGACCGACCGACGCCCCGCGCGAGGGGCGGTGTCGCGCCGTCATGTCCTGACCGGAGGACTCGGTATCGCGGCGACGTTCCTGCTCGCCGCGTGCGGCGGTGCCACCACGCCTGACACGCCGACGACGAGCAGCGCGGGGACCGGTGGCACCGCGTCAACCGCGCCACCAACCGTCGCCGTGCCCGCGCCCGTGGCGACACGCGCGGCGAGCACGACCACGACCGGTGGCCCCGCCACCGCCGTGGCAAGCCCGGCGGCCGGCACGTCGGCCGCCGGAGGATCGGCGTCGTCCTTCATCACCCTCCCGCCGCCGGTCGCGCCGTTGCCGACCGCGCCGACCACGCTGCATTGGCTGGGCACCGCCGGCGAGCGCAAGCTGTTCGTCGACGCGCTGGTCCCCGCCTACCACCGGGATCGCCCGAGCCTCACCATCGAGTACACCGGCCTGCCCTTCACCGAGATCGCGAAGATCCTCCCCGCGGGGATCCAGAGCGGGAACGCCCCGGACCTCTTCGAGCTCCCGACGGGCGTCACGGGGGCCCAGGCCGTGCAGCAAGGGTGGGTCCACCCGCTCGACGACCTGATCCCGGACTTCGCCGCGTGGAAGGCGGCCTTCCCGGCGGGCTCCTTCGTCGAGGGGAACAACGTCTTCGGCGGGAAGACCTACTCCTTCCCGTTCGAGTCCGGTCAGAAGAACAACGCCCTGCTCCTCTACAACGTGGACTACCTCAACCAGGCCGGCGTCGATCCGCAGGCGAAGCCGCTCACCTGGGACGAGTACCGGGCCGCAGCCAAGAAGATCACCCAGCAAGGGGCGGGCAAGTACTACGGCTGCATCATCGCCGGGGCCCAGGCGAGCCGCCTCGGCGACCAGATCCGCTTCTTCGCGCAGATGGCCGGGGCGTCGGGCGGCAGCGGCGGCACGGTCGCCGACATGGACCTGCGGACCGCCCAGTACAACTACACCAGGGACGAGTACCTCGCGGCGATCGATCTGCTGCTCGGGGTCTACAACGACAAGAGCTTCTTCCCGGGCACGATCTCGCTCAACGTCCAGCAGGCCGACAGCCAGTTCGCCCAGGGCGTCGCCGCGATGCAGATCAACGGCTCCTACACCTTCCCGCAGTGGAAGATCGACGCCCCGAACTTCAACTACGGCGTCGCCAGCCAGCCGGTCCCCAACTCCGGCAAGGTCGCGCCGTTCAACTACACCGCGGGCGGCACCAACTACTGGGCCTACGCGAAGACCGCGCTGCCGGCCGTCGTCGGCGACATCCTCTCCTACGCCGGCAGCAAGGCCGGCCAGGTCGCCCTCATCAACATCATCGGCGGCAGCCAGCCGTCCGTGTTCCCCGAGGCGAACGGCATCGCCACCCTCAGCCCGCAGGCGAAGCAGGCCCTGGCGCTCTTCTCCCAGCAGATCCGCCTCGCCCCGGCGCCGAGTATCCGCAACCCCGACGTGACCAAGGTGGACGGCGAGATCCACGCGCTGTCGCCGGACTTCGGCACGATCATCCAGGGCCTCCTGACCGGCCAGCTCAGCAACCCCAAGCAGGCGATGCAGGATCTGCAGGACCGCGCGGACAAGGAGTTGGAGCGCGCGATCAAGGCGGCGGCGGCGAAGGGCGCGAAGGTCTCGCGCGACGACTACAAGTTCCCGACCTGGGACCCCAGCCGCGACTGGACCGACGCGGACTACGCCGCGGCCAAGTAGGCACACGATGGGGCGGCCCCGGCACCGGGTGGTGCCGGTCCGTCGCCCGGGAGGAACGGGACATGCTCGGCGTATCGGCACTTGGCCATGTGGCCCTGCGCGCGCAAAACTTCGACCTGTTGTACGACTTCTACGTGAACAAACTCGGCTTCCCCGAGTTCCTGCGTTTCAGCACGCCGGAGGGGAAACTCCGCCTCGTCTATCTGTACATCACGGATACGCAGTGCCTCGAGCTCTTCCCCGATGCGGTCGGCGAGGCCCCGCCGAAGAATCACCCGGGCGTCTTCCACATCGCGCTCACCATCGACGATCTCGACGCCACGCTCGCCGACCTGGATCGTCGCGGCGTCGCCTACAACGACCCGGTCAAGAGCACCGCGTCGCGCTCCGACGGCAACAAGGCCTCGGGCATCACCGACCCGGAAGGCAACTACATCGAACTGATCCAGATGCTGCCGACCGGCGCCCAGCCCGTGGCGCTCGAGCGGTTCCGCGCGCGCGGCTAACGGGAACGGACGTGACCGCCACGGCCGGGCGGTCGTGGCGCGACACCACCAGGGAGGAGCGATCATGAGGACCGTGACCGGGATCGGGCACGTCGCGATGAACGTGCGGGACATCGACACCATGCTGGCGTTCTACCGCGACCAACTCGGCTTCCCCGAGATGTTCCGGATGCACCAGGAGGGTCGACTCTGGATCATCTACTTGCGGATGACGGACACCCAGTTCATCGAGATGTTCCCCGGCGGGGCCGGCGAGGTGCCCGACCGCAAGAACCTCGGCGTGGCCCACGTCTCCTGGGACGTGGACGACATCGAGGCCGCGATCGCCGAGCTCGCCGGGCGCGGCGTCCCGCTGACCACGCCGCTCAAGAAGGGGCAGTCCGGCAACCTGCAAGCCTGGATCACCGACCCGGAGGGCAACCGCATCGAGCTGATGCAGACGATGCCCGACAGCTACCAGGCGCGCGCGATCGCGCACCTGCGTGATGGCGATGGCTCGCCGCTGCCCGTGCACGACTGAGCGCGGCCCCGTCGTCCCGTGTTCCGGAAGGAGATCGCCGTGTCCGCACCCACCGCTCGTGCGCTCGCCGCGTCGGAACCCGCGCGATCGCGCGGGGCGTTCTGGCGGCGGATGGTGGCAGCCCGCTGGTGCTACCTGTTCATCCTGCCGTCGCTGATCCTCGCCGCCATGTTCACGTTCTGGCCGATCGTCGCCTCGTGGTATTTCTCGCTGCTCGACTTCTCCGGCTTCACCACGGACCGCCCCTTCGTCGGCCTCGATAACTACCGCGAGCTGGTGGCCGATCGGTATTTCTGGCAGTCGTTCGGCCACTCCTTCCTCTTCGCGGCCGTGACGGTGCCGATCCGCCTCGCCTTCGCGCTGATCGTCGCGATGGTCCTCAACGACCGGGCCTTCCGCGCCGCGCCCATCTTCCGCACGGTCTTCTTCCTGCCGGTCGTCTCCACCACGGCGATCATCGGCATCCTGATGACCTTCCTCTTCAGCCCCTTCAACGGCCCGGTCAACAAGGCGCTGCTCGCGCTCCACCTCGTCGCCCAGCCGGTCGACTTCCTCGGCGACCCGCAGTCGGCGTTGTGGACCGTGATGGCCGTGCAGATCTGGAAGAACTTCGGCTTCTCGATGATCTACTGGCTGGCCGCGCTGCAATCGATCCCGCCCGAGCTGTACGAGGCGGCGAAGGTGGATGGCGCGACCGGCGCGCAGCAGTTCCGGGCGATTACCGCGCCGCTCCTGCGCCCCTTCGCGGCGGTGATCCTCCTCGTCACGGTCGTGAGCACCCTGCGCGTCTTCGACCTGGTCCAGACGATGACCGGCGGCGGGCCCTTCTTCGCCAGCGAGGTGGTCGAGACCTACATCTACCGCAACGCCTTCTCGTCGGCGGGCGGCGTCCCGCGCGAGGGCTACGCCTCGGCGGTCGGCGTCTTCTTCGGCCTCGCGGTTATGCTGATCGCCCTGCTCCAGGGCTGGGCGGTGCGCCGCGCGAACAGCGTCCGGCAGGGCCTGGAGTCGAGGGGGACGGCATGACGGCACGGACCACGCCCCTCGCCGCGCGACCGCCCACCGGGCTCGCGCGCGCGCGTCGCGGCCCCCGGCCGCGGATCGTCGCCACGATCGCCATCCTGCTGCCGATCTGCTTCCTCTGGCTCTACCCCTTCCTCTGGGTCGCCTCCGCCGCGGTCAAGACGAACGCCCAGATCTTCCAGGAACCCGGGCTGATCCCCGCCGAGTTGCACCTCGAGAATTTCGCGCGCGCCTGGACCCAGGCGCACATCGGCCTCTACTTCCTCAACACGGTCATCGTCGCCGTGAGCGCGACCGCGATCGTGGTGATCACCACCGGCATGATGGGCTACGCGCTGGGGCGGTACGAATTCCCCGGCAAGAAGCTCGTCGTCACGCTCTTCGTCGCGACGGTTTTCCTGCCGGAGGGCTACACGATCATCCCGATCTTCGACCTGATCACCCGGCTCCACCTCAACAACAATCGGTTCGGCCTCATCCTCGCCGAGAGCGGCGGGGCGCACGTGATCTACATCCTGCTCTTCGCGGGCTTCTTCGCGCAGCTGCCGCGCGAGCTGGAGGAGGCGGCGATCATGGATGGGGCGGGCTTCGTGCGGATCTTCTGGCAGGTGATGCTGCCCCTTGCCCGGCCGGTGATCGCCACGACGATCATCCTCCAGTTCGAGCGGAGTTGGAACAGTTTCTTCCTGCCGCTCGTGCTGACCCTCTCCACCCCGAACCTGCGCACGCTCGGGGTCGGGATGTACTCCTTCCAGGGTGAATACTTCAACGATGTCGCCGGGATGGCGGCGGCGGCGACGATCGCGCTCGTCCCGATCATCGGCGTGTTCCTCCTGTTGCAGCGCCACTTCGTCGAGGGGATCGCCGGTGCCGTGAAGCAGTGAGCGGCGGCCCTCGCGGGCGTACCCGCGCGTCCGTGGTGGTGGCGGCGGAGGTCGGGTCGCTCGGCACGATTGCCGCCGGGAGCGGCGCGGCGGCGCGGCAGATCCTCCACGAGTGGGAGGGTACTGTCAAGGTAACGAGGGCAGTCGGGTAGGCGCTACGCCCGGGCATGAAAGAGCACCCATCCGCCCCCGGCGACAAGCGCCACCGGTTCCCGCCCGCGATCATCGGCCACGCCGTGTGGCGGTACTGCCGCTTCGCGCTCAGCTATCGCGACGTGGCGGAGCTGCTCGCCGAGCGCGGCGTGGTCGTCGCCGACGAGACGATTCGCCACGGGTGCCTGAACTTCGGCCAGGCCTACGCCCACGGCCTCCGCCGACGGCGGCCCCGGCCTGGCGATACGTGGCACCGGGACGAGGCCTTCGTCGCGAGCACTGGGGCGCCGCACGACCTGTGGCGGGCCGTCGATCGGGACGGGGACGGCCTCGACCTTCTCGTGCGGGCGCGTCGCGACAAGGCCGCCGCCACGAAATTCCTGCGTCGGCGGCTCAAGGGCCTGGCGTCTGTGCCACGGGTGGTGCTCACGGATACGCGCGCGAGCGACGGGGCGGCCCGCCGCGCGGCCTTGCCGGGCGTCGGACACCGGCGACACAAAGGGCTGAACACCCGGGCGGAGGACGCGCATCAGCCCACGCGGGAGCGCGCGGCGGATGCGCCGCTTCAAGGACCCGGGGCACGCCCAGCGCTGCCTCGCCGCCTCCGGCCCGGTCTCCAGCCACTGCCGCCACCGCCGCCACCGCCTGACCGCCGCCGCCTACCGCCAGACCCGCCGCGAACGCTTCGCCACCTGGCGCGCGATCACCGGCACCCCGGCCATGGCCTGAGCGGCGAGGAGCCTATGCCGCACCACGCCCCCATGCCCCAGCGCGTCGCTCGGCCAGACTTTACCTGACAATACCCGTCTGACCGCCGCCTACCGCCAAACAAGAGGTGAATGCTTCGCCACTTGGCGGGCGGTCACCGGCACTCTCGGGCTGGCCTGACCAGCGGTGCCTCCCTCCTTCGGTGCGCCCTCGTTTGCCAGAAATCCTACAATCTTGGCTTTACCTGACAGTACCGGATCGAGGCCGACCGTAGCGACTGAACAGGAACAAGAAAACGCCCCCGCCTCGATATCGAGGCGGGGGCCTCCGCTGCTCGCGTTTATGGCTTATAGGTTGCGTTTATAGCGAATAGGTGCTATAGTAGTGTTATGGCACCACTAGGTGCCAGGGGACGGAGGATGATAGGAAAAGCGTACGACCAGTAAGGAGAAAACAACGTAAGCACCCCGATGGGCGAGGAGGGAACTGTGGCTACAACCATGATGATGCGGCAGACCATTGAGCCGACCGTTGCCGATAGCGAGCAGCTTCAAAGCGTCATCAAGCGGTACAAGGGTCGTCTGGCAATGGCTCGCTTTATCGGACCAGACGAGGAGGTGATCGAGTTACCGGAGTCCGTGAATCAGATTCTTATTCAGGTGATGTATGCCATGTCGCGCGGGCTTGCCGTGGCGGTGATACCGCTGCACAAGGAGCTGACCTCGCAGGAGGCGGCGGATTATTTGAACGTATCGCGCCAGTACTTGGTCCAACTCCTCGACCAGGGAGCGATCCCCCACACGAAAGTAGGGAAGCATCGTCGGGTCCGCTTTGGCGATCTGCACGCGTACCGGGAGGCGCGGGATCAGCAGCGCGGGACGGGATTGGATCAACTCGCTCAGCTGAGCGACGAATTGGGGTTGTACGATAGCGACTTCCCCAAGGAATAGGGGCAGATGAGTACCTTCAGCGCCACCATCGACGCCAATGTCCTCTTCCGCGCCAGCGTGCGCGATACGCTGCTGCGCGCCCACAGGGCTGACATGTTCCGGGCGCAATGGACGCCGGACATCCTGGCGGAGGTCGAGCGGAATCTGATTCCGCACCTGGCGGAGCGTGGCCACGATCACCCCGAGGCGAAAGCGCGGCGGCTCCTGACCACGCTGCGTACGGTCTTCCCGGAGGCGATGGTGGTGGGCTACGAAGGGCTCATCTCCTCCATGCGGAACAATGAGAAAGATCGGCACGTCCTCGCCGCCGCCGTCAAGGGCGGGGCGGAAGTGATCGTGACCTACAACTTGCAAGACTTCGACGCCGCTGCCCTCGATCCCTTGGGGATCGAGGCGCAGGGGCCGGATGAGTTCCTGTCGAATCTCTTCGACTTGTATCCCGAGGGAATGGTCGCCCTGCTTCACGAGCAGGCGGTACAGCTGCGCAATCCCCCGCTCGCGTTTACGGAACTGCTGGACGAATTGAGCCAGACGCTGCCCGAGTTCGTCGGGATGGTGCGTGATCACGTATCGCGCAACATGTAATGCTAATCGTTGACGGTGACACAGCAAACACCCCCGCCCTTGCCTGGGGTGTAATAGGGCAAGGGCGGGGATTGGGTGCGGTGCAAGTAAGGTGCGCGATGATGGATCGCATGGTTACCCTGGATGAATGTCTTACGGCCCGCGCGGCCGATTTCGTGTTCTGGTGGGTCCGTATGACCGGCCTGCGCAGCGCCGTGTTGCTCACCGCGACAGTATCGTTTGTCAGTGCCGCCGGTACCGCTTGGGCAGTGCTGAGTCGCGCCTACTGGCTCATCATCGTACCGTTGGCCCTACTCTTGCTCCTCTACCGACCGAGTCGTCGGTCCCGCTTCCCAGAGTCGGCACCACTCTATCATGCGTGCTTGGCGGTACTGGGCATACAGTCCGCGACGAGCTTCGCCTCAGGGTTGATCGGCGGCTATCCCAACTGGACTGATCTACTCGCGGCGATAACGGCGTTAGGCTTCCCGGTGGGTTCTGTTGGGTTGTGCGGTGATGGGTAGTCGTGGTGTCCAATTGACGCGCGATCCGTGGCTTGTCAGGTGTCAAAGGTGGCCAAGGCACCCAGGAACGGGCTTGCAACTGTGACTCTTGATGACGCCTTTTTCGGCCCGGCGGCCCATCACTGCACAATCCAACAAAACCACCACCAGCGCGTACGCCCGGCCCTGCTCTTCCAGCCAAGCCCGCAGCTCGTGCGACCGGCCATAGCAGGCATCCCCCACGACCCAACGCGCGGGGGTCCCGGCCGCGAATGCCCGTGCGAGCAGTTCCTGGGCCAGCGCGATCGTGGTGGCGAACCGCGTCTCCTCGGGGACGCCTGCCGCGACCCGGCGGTCGCGGTCGTCCGCCCACTCCTGCGGCAGGTCGAGGGCGCGGTCGATGAAGGCGGCGCCCGCCGCCGAGGCGTACGCCAGGAACACGCCGACTTGGCAGTTTGCGGTGGCACCCACCGTGCCGGTGTACCGGGGCGCGACGCCGCACGACGTCGTCCCCTGCTTCAGGAAGCCGGTTTCATCGACGATGAGCACGCCGGTCGCCGCATCCCCGAGGTGCGCGACGACGTCGTCCCGCAGATCGTCGCGCACGGCATCGGCGTCCCAGACCGCGGCGTTTAGGAGGCGCTGCACGCCCTGCGGCCCCGCCTCGCCGAGCGCCTCCGCGAGCTGCCAGCCGTGCTTGCGCTCCACCCGCCCGAGCAGGCCGACGAGGTAGCGCTTCGCCCGCTCGCGCGCCGCGGAACGGGCGAAGCGGTGGGCGATCCGCGCATGCAGCGCCGCCAGGGCGTCCGGCCAGCGCTCGATCGTTATCAGCCCCACGGTGTCAGTCACGACGTCCATCATCCCGCCCCGCCTTACTCCGAAGGAAACATACTCTACGGCTACCCTAAGGGACGGGCGAATAATTATGCCTCCCAGGCCAGCGAGGCGCGAGGGCTGCTGTCGATGAACCACTGCTCGAGTTGGGGCAGGCGCGTGAGGTGGTTCTCCACGTCCGCCATC
>JAABUU010003658.1_pt1 | contig 19248 bp, 20 predicted proteins | sample 5559301 | NCBI WGS metagenome assembly JAABUU01 (sample SAMN10711884, study PRJNA513360) | rock metagenome | isolation source: Antarctica rocks | place: Antarctica: Victoria Land, Richard Nunatak white | reverse complement strand
ATCCTGAGGGCTATCGCCGATCGCTCGCCGCTAGGGCATAGGCTTGTTCCGGAGCCAACCCTATTCAGGGTTAGCTTATGTTCCCCTGAGTCATATAGATAGCCGGCCCTTCCCTTCTAGATACTTTTCTTCCTTAGCATTTATATACTCGTTACATTACACCCATATGACTCGCTCTATGCTGACCCCTAACATGAACTATAGAAATCATAAATTTTGATATTTCTTCGCTCATGTTCAGCTCATCTGTTGTCTTCTAAAATTGATATTAGTTTCTACAACTGAAAGATAATGCATATAGATAATGCATATCTTCATTGCTTTCAAAGCAATTTTCTCTGCAATACTATTTGCATCTTATGTCGCAGCAGTTATATTGAAAAGCTGTGTCATCTCAATGATAATCTCAGCATCTGTCTTGCATCTGATTTTCGATTCAAAGCATTCAACTATAAACAGATCAGCGCTTTATCTAGTATTGCATTACTGAGATGCATTATCATGAATATCTTTGTTCTTTCGCTTTTGTTCTATCTCGTCTTTTACATTGTCTTTCATTGCTGCTTTGTTGATCTCATTCACTTCTTTTCAAACATTGAACTGTTTTAGTTTGTGTAGTTGTTTAAATATGATTACACAATCATTGTTCTGTCGCTTGTAGTGTTCTTTGATTTCATTGAATCAATTTTCATCACGATTTCAACTTGTGATAGACTTTGAGTTTACAAATAAAGTGAACATTATTTGTTAAAGTCAGCATTATTCTCTTGATAATGCATTTGAGTAATGCAACAGTATTGATGAAATTTAAGTAGTTCAATAGAATATGAATTTGTAGAGAATTTTAAAAAGTAAGAGATAGACTGATAGTTCATCAAGTGAGATGAATTAATTTTCATGAAGAATTATTTCTGAACTGTTGAACAGAGTGAAAAGTATCTGTTAAAGTCAGCATTGTTCTCTTGATAATGCATTTGAATAATGCAATAGTATTGATGAAATTTGAGTAGTTTGATAAAATATGAACAGATAGAGAATTTTGAAAAGTAAGAAATAAACTGATAGTTTATTAAGTGAAATGAATTAATTTTCATGAAGAATTATCTCTGAACTGTTGAACAGATTGAAAAGTATCTGTTAAAGTCAGCATTGTTCTCTTGATAATGCATTTAAGTAATGCAACAGTATTGATAAAATTTAAGTAGTTTGATAGAATATGAACAGATAGAGAATTTTGAAAAGTAAGAAAAAAACTCATCAAGTGAGATGAATTTGAGTGCAACAGAAAATATTTAATTATTATTTTTAACACTTATTTCTTAACACTTATTCAATATTTTCTTTAAATTTTTTTTCTGATTTTTCAATCACTTCTTCTATCATATTTTCTTGAATTGTTTTAGTAATCAACACTTTAATAAATAATACTTTTGAAGATAATACTTTCAAAAATCAAGTTTACATAAATTAAATCAATCATTCTTGATAAACAATGACATTGTCGTGAGACTGTTCACATCATTTTCACAAGATAGTTAGTAAGAGAAAAGAGATCGAGATCTGAATCAATGATAGAAGAGTCGAGAAACGTTTCTCGAGTGTACATATAGATGTCATGATGACTTGTAGATAGAAACAGAAACATACACATTTTACAGTATCTTTCTACTAGCACGATCATTGCATGTGTTTGTTGTTTGCTTTCTCTGTTGCTCAGATACAACTTTCTATATTGCATCTGTACTTTATTTCTCGACAACATGCAGCAAGAATGTTATTGATAATGCATACTGATAATGCAATATGACTTGTTTATTGCTGACAAGTTCATTTTTAGCATGTGCATCAGCACGTAAGACGTCTAAGAGCTTGATGCATTCAACTGATCATTATGTTATCAAAGAAACTTCAATCTTTAAATTTACTATTATTACTAAAAAGATAATGCACATGAGTAATGCATTATTTACTGACATACTAATGCTTTGCAACAGAAAAGACGCTACAAATCAGGCACTGTTGCGCTGCATGAAATTCGAAAATATCAAAAGATTGCAGAAAATCTCATTCTCAAAATGATTTTCGAAAGATTGATTAAAGAGATTATGCATGATTATGCTTAAGCGAACATGCTACAATATGATTTTCACATTCAGCGCTTTGTCTTGAGTGCTCTTCAAGAAATCACTGAAAACTTTATGATTTTCTTTATGAAAAGTAAGTGCATTATTCTTTCACATTATCACTCTTGTTGTAGAATTTTCATTGACATTTTGCTCTATGCAAACATCAACTTGATGACAATTCATGTCAAATGCATCATCATTCAAGATAGAGATATGAGATTTATGAAGAATCTTATGATAAATCTTGATGTCATGTGTTAGAAATCAGCATAGAGCGAGTCATATGAGTGTAATGTAACGAGTATATAAATGCTAAGAAAGAAAAGTATCTAGAAGAGAAGAATCAACTATCTATATGACTCAGAAGAACATAAGCTAACTCTGAATAAAGTTGACTTCAAAACAACTCGATAGTCTAGTAACGAGCGATCGACGATAGTCAGAAACATAGTCATCAACATAGTCATCAACATAGCTATTGTCACGATTCTAGCCTTGTCAGGCTCAGTCTTATAGTCTTGCCAGATCTATTCTCGCTTCGTCACCTTGACTAGTCTCTATTGAGCCTAGCGTCGGCTGAGAAACACACATATGTAGTCAGCTTCTTTTCTGTAGCTATCTTTCTTTCTTAGCATTTATCTTCTAGTTAAATGACATCTCTATGACTCGCTCTAGATCGACCCTCAACATTAGATAAATGCTCATCATTTACTACTCTGCTATCGACGAATAAACGATACAAAACAACCTATTCAGTAAGAAAAATTTGCAAGAAATTCTTCAAATTTGCACCATCATTTTAGATCGCAAGAAATTCTTCGATTTTACACTCATTTTCACCAGTCTATCCGCAAGGAATTCTTCGAATAAAGCATTCAATTATTACCTGAAATTCACAAGAAATTCTTTGAATTTTCACTCATCAAAAAACATCAATTCAAAACATCAATTTCTCATCTATTCTTACCTCAACAACTTCTACCTTCTCTCATCATGACACGCGATGTCGAGTCAGTTGAGCTCCGAACAAATCGCCTGCTCAGAAGCACTGTCAATAGAAGAGTTTCACTTCTACTCATCGATGCTTCAGTCGAAGCTGAGAAAGCTGTCATCACATGAAACATAAACATCGAAGAACAACTGTTTCATTGAGTCAGCAATCAATTCAACGAAGTCATCAATATGCTGAACGAGCTTCGAAGTCAGCGCGACTTGACTCTACAACTCAATGAACACTGACTTCTCGTACAAGAAGATCACAAAAAAAGAGCGAAACAACTAGAAGTCGCTTTTGATAAGAACGATGAGCTAGAGAAAAAGATTCATCAGCTACAAGATGAGCGATTGAACTTCAGAGCGAAACAACGTCAAGCTGATCGATCTATGCCTCGTCAAAAGACTCAGCCAGTCGAGCATCGAGTCAATCAGAAAGAGGCTTCATCGATCTCTGAAGTCGATCAACGTCTTCGAAGCTCACGAGAGTCATTTTCTCTATTCGATAACGAGAACGATCATCACAAGTTCATCAAGCTTCCGAATTCACTCATTTTCATCGAAACAGATGACTCTATCTGAGAGACATGAAACATCAAAATAGCTGACAAGCTCGATGTCAACGCGAATCATTACCCTACTGAAAAGATTCGTATTGCCTATGTGATTTTCAGGCTAGAAGACGATGCTGATCAGCAAATCTATGCAAAGCGTCGTGTTGATGCTCTCTCATTCTATCAATCACTATCAGAGCTACTGAAACATCTGAAAGAAATTTACGAAGATCAGAATCTGATTCGAAAGTGTCGTCGCGAATACGTTGCTCTGAAGCAGCTCAACAAGTTCTTCAGCTTCTTCTATTCAGAATTCACTAGAATATTCAGCTTTCTGAACTACGACGATATCATTCTGATGAACGACATTCAGAATAAAATCAATAATCGTCTTCAGAACGCGTTGTCAGTTTGCCTCATAGAGTTTAGCTCGCTTGATAAGCTCAAGATCTTTCTTCAAGATGTGAATAACAAACAACGAGTCAATTATCAGCTACGTGACGAGCAATGAACAGTCAAATCGATAGCAGCTTCGAAAAAACGTTTCGTTTCTTCGTCGACATCAGCATCAGCTTCGACTACTAGCTATGTTCGACTCGCTACTTTTTTCATTCTCGAATCTGAACGATCAAGAATGTCAATCATCTGCTTCAACTGCAAAGTATCGAATCATCTTTCAAAGAACTGTTCTCAGCTGAAGGCTAGTACTTCAACATCTCGTGCATTCACTTCTTGCCTTAATGAGATCGTCATGTCGAAAGAAGAGAAGAAATTATTTACAGAGAAATCGAAGAATGAGGCAAAAAACTAGTGACTTTCATCAAAGACGCGATGAAAGATGTGTTAATTTCTTCAACAACGAGCAGTTCAAATGATTTCTTTGCTTCGAAATCTTTGACTACTGAATGTGTACTATCTAGCAATGAAATTAGTTACTCATTAAAGTCATTGATTGACACTGAAGCAGCTGACTATTCGTTCATTGATGAATTAATCGCGCAGAATGTTTGTGATCATTTGCAAATCGAATCTTTATCTTTAATCAAGCTCAAACCAATAAGGGGATTCGATGATCATTATGCAAAAAAGCTCATTACTCATGCGATTTATTCAAATCTAACTGTTCAAGATCATATGAAACGTTTCGCCTCTATGCTAATCACTCGATTAGATCAACATCAGATGATTCTCGGAAAAACATGAATGAACAAGATCGAAGTGACTATTGATATGAGAAACGATCGTCTTCAATTTTCTAGTTTCGAAGCTCATATCAAAGCTTCTACCAAAGCTCATTCGGCTGTTCTTTCGAGCAAGAAAATCGCGATAGAACAGAAGAGTTCGATCTCTACTCAAATACTAAAGAGATCTATTCTTTCTGTCGTCACTCGACTCAGCGAGGAGTCATCTTCATTCAGTAGAATCGTGAAACCATCTAGTTCAGTCAACTTCGCTTCGTCTTCCGATTCAATGAACATAGCAATGATAGAGGCTGCAGCATATAGATCACTAGTCAAATGATCGAATGTGACTACTTTCGCGATCATCGTCACGAAAATCGATCGACTTCTAAAAACAGCTAGAAATAAACTCGAAGATGTAAATCTACAAGAGCTTTCACATGAAGAGATCTTGAAAGAAGTCAAAGCTAAGCTTTCTTTGAAATATCATGACTATCTAGACGTGTTTGATCGAGCGATGACTGATCAACTATTCTCTCATCGCTTCTACGATCATAAAATTGAGTTGATCGACGAGAGAACGTCTTCTCGAAGTCATCTCTATCATATGTCTGATTACAAGCTTCAAAAGGTGAAGAATTATCTGATCGAACATCTGAATAAGAGCTTTATATCTTCTAGCTCGACCTCATACGCTTCGCTCATACTATTCGTCGAAAAGAAAGACGATAGTCTGCGTTTCTGCGTCGATTATAGAAAGCTCAATGCTTTGATCAAACGAGATTGCTACCTTCTACCCTTAATAGACGAAACTCTCGCTCGTATTCAAGGTAGCAAGTATCTGACTCGATTGAATATAATAGTCGCCTTCAACAAACTACGCATGCATTCAAGAAGCGAAGATTTGACTATCTTTATTACCTCTTTTGATTTCTACAAATATCACGTGATGTCTTTCAAATTAATCAACGACTCGACTTTCTACCAACACTATATGAACGACGTGCTATTTGACTATCTTCATCAGTTTTGCCAGGTCTATCTAGATGACATTATCATCTACAGCAAAACACTGAAGAAACATAAGAAACACGTACGACTAGTTCTACATAGACTACGAGAGATCGATCTTCAGGTGAATATAAACAAATGCAAGTTTCATGTTCAGAAGATCTTCTTTCTGAAACTATTGCTATTCATCGAAGAACTAAAGATGAATCTCAGAAAAGTACAAGCAGTAGTTGAATGATCTACTTCTACAAATCTCACTCAGATGCAGTTCTTCGTCGACTTCTGCAATTTCTATCGACGTTTTATAAAGAACTTTTCGAAGATTGTTCGTTTCCTGATTCAACTAATTCAAAAAGAGGTGATATTTGAATGAAATCAAGCTTGTCAAACGATCTTTGATCATATGAAGAAACGAATGACTGAAGCCTCTATTCTTCGCCATTTTGATCAGAATAGAGAGGCTATTCTTGAAACAGACTCATTCGACTACGTCAACGATGACATACTTTCTCAATATGACGACGAAGAAACATTGCACTCGATGATCTACTACAGCAAGAATCTGAGTCTCGCTGAGTGCAATTACGAGATCTATGACAAGAAACTACTAGCAATCATTCGTGCCTTCAAGCATTGACGACCTGAGCTGAAATTGACTGAGCTACTCATCAAGATGTTCACTGATCATCAAGCTTTAACGTCATTAATGAAAGATAAAGAGCTAAGTAGACGTCAAATGCGCTGAGTACAAAAGCTCGTCGACTTCAACTTCAAAATCATGTATCGCTCAGGCAAACAAAACATCAAAGTCGATGCATTGACTCGTCGAGCCGATTCAGTTTCTAGAAGTCTCGAGAATGAACGATGTCGCTATCAGCGAACTACAATTCTCACGTCGAATCGAATGAAAATCGCTGATCTAGAAGAGAAAGAGAACGATGAATCAATTTATCGATTGATTCTAGAAGCTAACAGAATCAACGAGAATTGTATTCTACTTCGTGAAGTCGTATTAAAAGATGAAGCTCAATACGAAGATACTAAATTAAGAAATTGTCGAGTTCAGAACGAAATACTATATCGAAGTGATCTTCTATGAGTTTTCTTCGATGAGCATCTTCAAATGAAGCTAATTTGAGAAGTTCACGATCAATCTTCTATTGATCATCTCGGAATTCTCAGAACGATGAAGATCATAAGAAGATACTACTATTGATCTTCAATGCGAAAGACAATAGATCGATATATTCGAAACTGCTACATTTGTCAGCGATCAAAGACTTCTCGAGATAAATTCAATGAACTACTACATTCTCTACTCATATTCGAACAGCGATGAAAGAACATAGTCATGAATTTCATCATCGACTTATCTCTTTCGAAAGGCAAAAACATCATACTAACAGTGATATGTAGACTGACAAAGAAACGACACTATATTTCTTGTTCTACTGATGACGAAGAAATCACAGCAGAAAAAACAGCTGAGCTAATGCTTCAGTGAATATATCGAATACACGATTTACTCGATTTCATTGTTTCGGATCAAAGCTCTCAATTTACCTTCATTCTATGAAAGTCTCTTTGCAAAAGGCTGAGCATTAACCTTCGATTATTCACTGTCTATCACTCTCAAACCGACGATCAAAGTGAACGAGTCAATCAGAACGTCGAAAGATATCTTCGATTCTTCTGTTCGTACATGCAGAATGACTGAGCTAAGCTACTACTCATGATCGAGTTCATCGACAATAATGCTCTGTTCTCAGTCATCTTCTCGACCTCTTTCTTTCTAAACAAAGACTTTCATTCTCGTATGAGCTTTGAACTCGATGTCAGCGAATATGAAAGTTCTCGTGAACGCTTGCAGACGACTAAAGCCGAGAATATATCTGAACATATGAACAAAACACTGAAGTTTGCTCGCGAGTCGCTAGTCAAAACACGAGAACAAATGATGAAACAAGTCAATAAGCATAGAAAAGAAGTTGATTACGAGGTCGAATCAAAGATGTTTCTGAATGAAAGAAACATCGTTACAGCGAGATCTTTCAAGAAGCTAGATGACAAAATGCTCGATTCTTTCACCAATCTAGATTTCGTCGACTCTTCATATAAACTGAAATTATCAGAGTCTATGCGTGTTCATGATGTATTTCATCCTGATCTGCTTCGCTCTGCCGTCGACGATTTCTTGCCTGGTCAAAAGAACGAACTCTCAGGTTCAATAGTGATAAACGACGAAGACGAATGAAAAATCGACGATATATTGAATTTCCGTCGATATCGAAGACGACTTCAGTATAGAGTCAAATGAAATGACTATGACAATGATCTCAATTGATACAACGCTGATGACGACGAATTTATGAACGCTCAGAAGATAGTTGACGATTTTCATATTCGATATTCGAACAAATCGCGCTAGAAGCGCTTTCGACTATTCAGTCAATCAGAATTTAATGAGTCTGAGCCTGTGAAATCATGATTGAGCAATCAATCGAATCGGGCAGAAAATACATTCATGCGAACATGAATCGTCGAAGAGAGAAAGATAATGTCACGATTCTAGCCTTGTCAGGCTCAGCCTTATAGCCTTGTCAGATCTATTCTCGCTTCGTCATCTTGACTAGTCCCTATTGAGTCTAGCGTCGACTGAGAAACACACATATGTAGCCAGCTTCTTTTCTGTAGCTACCTTTCTTCCTTAGCATTTATCTTCTAGTTAAATGACATTTCTATGACTCGCTCTAGATCGACCCTCAACAGCTATCAACATAGATGCGTAGCTAGAATCGTAACATCATGTTTTTTAAGACAGACTAGAAAATGTCTGTCTTCATCAGTTAAATAAACAGTGTAATTCTTGAAATCACATTCACATTATTCTTGTGCATTATTCTTGTGCATTGATTCAATTGTACTTCTAATAAATACTTGTTTTAAATGCAAAACTTTTAATAAATGAAATGATATTGCAGATTTATGAATAAATCTGCGTCAGAACAGTCTTCAAAGATACTTGAAATGAATCAGCAGACTCGTTGATCTCTTGATCATCATTCTTCTCTCTGCAATAAATATTTCAGAACTCAGTAATAATCTCATCTGAATTCAAATTCATAGTTCAATTGTAATACTTTATCAGCATTATTTATTTCATCGTTTTTGAACTCATCTGTGATTGATTTCATCGACATACTCTTCTAGCAAGACTGAAAGTTTGCTCAATATCTATTAAGAATATTGAGCATGAAAGAACATTTTTAGTCATTTGCGTCAATCTAGAAAAATTCAAAGCATTGTCTTTTCAAAATTATCATGTCAAACATTTCTCATTTATAACATTAGTGCAAAAATATTAATCATCTTCATCTTGAAAAGAATGAGCATGCTGAAATTGTTGAAGCAATGATCTTCTAACAGTTGCAACAGACTACAAGATCATTAGTAAATGATTAAATGCATTATCATAATGCGTTATTTCATTAGCATCACTTCTTGCTCTTTGTGCTTCTGCTCTCAAATCAACAGCTGAATCTTCGTAGTAACGATGAAAATACTCTTTGAACTCTGTCTTGTACTTGATCTCATAGTGAACAGACTCTTCATCATGATTTGTATCTTCATTGTCTTTGTCATTTCAAGTCTTGTAAAGATCTAACTTCATTGTAGAATTCAGAATATTTGCAAGATTATATATTGTTTCATTGCTGTTTTCAATCTTGACATAATACTTCGCAAGTTTGATTGAGACTTTTTTGTAAGTCTTTACTATAACAGCACTTAATGAGCAAGTACTTCTTCTTATATTCTTTTCAATCTGCTCAAGATGATTAAAAAGTGCATTAAATATTTGAAATCTCAAGTGAATATCTGCATTAGTTGTTCATGACACTACTAAAGTGCATTCGTAGAAGAAATTTAATAGATTGTCAACAAGCAAAATCATGAATCACTCGCTTTCATCAAATTTGATCTTTGCGATCTTGAAATCTTCGCAGTATTTCTCTGTTCAAAGATCAACAAATTCACGTAGTTGATATGCTTAACGAAGCATCAAGTATGTAAAGTTTCAACAAATGCAAATATCTTGTATCAGTTTTCTAAATCTTTTGTCATTCTGCTCTTGAAAAGTTCTGAAGCAAATCAATCGCTGAGAAGAGTCATTGACAGCTATCATCAGAGCACGAATCTAATTTCATGATTAATAAATGCATTACTTTTTTGCATTATCATTCGAAGCAATATCTTTTTGATCACAACAGATAATTCTCTGCTTGTTTCAATATTTTGCACTTGCTCATTCTTTAATTGAGCAATAACATTATCAGCTATTGTCTTCAATTCAAGAGCTTGAATAAAATCTTGAATCACAAGATTGATGATGTAAGTCAAGCAATTAATGAAATTCTGTGTTCTGTTTCATTGAAACTTGCTGTCAGAATCATGTCTAGATGATACAATCAATGAAGATCAGAGTTGATAGTGCTTGATCTTTAGAGATAACTATAACTGAATATTAAGAATACAGAAGAAGATTGATACAAAAGCTTCTATTTATGTAATGTTCAAAGACTGCGTTAGACTTGAAAGAAATGTGTTTGTGATATGAAAAGAAGATGATGTAGATGAACAAGATGTTGATGAAAGAAAAGAGTGTTGAGAAAGAAAAAAGATGTTGAATCATATCTGAGTCAAATCTGAGTCAGATCTCGATCAGATCGTTGACTAGCTTTAATTATTACACAAAGTACTCGCTAGCATGCATTGCAAATTGATTAGAGCTTCAGTCTTGTTCAGTCTTATCAGTCTTGTCAGTCTTGATACGCTCGTAACATTATTTTCTTCTTTGAAAATTCATGTTTGCATGAATGTAGTTCATTTGCTCGCTTTTTGTTGATAGTTATTTCAATATTTAGCGCGATTTGCTTGAATTTAGCTTATGAAATTCATTCAAAACTTTCTCTGAGTCATCGAATTTCTCTTTATTAACATAGTATCATTCGTCGTTTCTATCTAGATCTTTTCATTTGACTTTGTACTGTATTTGATCTCAATAGCGTCTAAAGTTCAATATATCATCTATTTCTCAATGTTCATCGTCTTCAATAGTGATTGATTTGAGTGATTCTGAATGTTGTTCTGATAGAAAGTTTTCTGAATACAATCATAATAGCTTCGAACTGAACATTGAATGCAGATGCTTCATGCTGATTGATAGATGAAGATGATAGAAGATACTCACTTTAGCAGTGATTTGATAAAGATTTAGCTGTTTATCTTTCAAATCTTTGCAAAGTCTCGTTGTCTTGACGTTTTTGAAAGATAGTCAAACTCAGTCATCTACTTCATATGTAACATTTCGTCTATGTTTATTGATCTGAACTTCGATGATCAGCTTCATCTTTTTCAATTCTTGATGATCAAAGCTCAGTAACTCTTTCATTTAAATGACAATATAATTTGCTTTTTTAGCTTCAAGTCGTTCATGAATTGTTTCATAGTCAGTTGTATTGAGATTGAAACTCATTCGAGAGTGAAATTCTTTATTGAAGTAGAAGAGAATCATTGAAATGATCAAGAAGATATTGAAATTGTCGCTGAATTTCATCATAAATATTCATTTGACTCAGTCATTCTGCATGTAATTGCAGTAGATTCTAAGTTCGCATTCAACGTCTTGATTGACTCATTTCAATTGATCATTGATTTCAGAATGATAGACTGTGAATAGACTAGCTATGATTCTCAGTCGCTTGCAAAGACTTTTTCACATAGTTGATATGAATTGAGAGTTTCTGTTTGAAACAATAGAACTGAGTAAATCATGCAGTTGATAAACGTTTCATAGCATGATTCAAATCATTTCTTCGACTGAGATGTCATCGTCTTCTCAATGATAGAAAACATAGTGACGTTCTTTTATGAGATAACATATGATTGTGCAAATGACGTTATAGTCTTCTGACAAAGATAGTTCAGTGATGAAGTTCATAGCTATATCTTTTCAGCGTTTCTGTGAAATCGAAAGAGAATGATGAAGTTCATTGATGCTATTTCTAAAGACTTTGCTTTGCTGATAAGCATGACAGTTTTGAATGTATCATTGAATAGTAGCTTGATGATTTGATCAATAGTAGAAACGCTAAACTAGATTGATGATTCATTTATTGTTGAAGTGAGAGATTGAAGATTGATCATGCACTTCTTGTAGTAATTTCGTGTGCATGTTCTCAGAAACTCACAGTAGATCTTTTCTAAATAGAACGTCGTTAATGATTTTGCAGTTCTTCAGTTTAGTGATATGAAATTTCAGCTTGTTGTCATTCATAGCTTGTTTATATTCGCTGCAGAACTCATCTGTTTGATTGACTAATCATACTTTCTAATAGAGATTGACTTCTGATTTCGAATTTGCGCTCGATTTCAAGTCAATAGATAGAATATCAACTCTATCAGAGATAAGAATAGTTTGAAAGCAATCTTCAAATCATTTAGCTGATTCAGAGACGTTCGCTAGAAACATTCGAGTTAGCGCATCGACTTTAGTGTTCATTTTGCCTGATCTAAAGATGATCTGAAAATTGAACTTCGATAGAATGTTCAGATAGTTGACTTGACGTCGACTCAGCTGTTTGTTTTTCATGAAGATCTTCAGAGCTTGATGATTGATGAATATCTGAATGAATAATTTAGTACATTTCAGCTTGAGTCATTAATGTTCAAAACAGCGAATAATGATCAGCAATTTCTTGTCATAGATATGATAGTTGATTTCAGCGAGAATCATGCTTTTGCTGTAGAAGATCATCAAGTGAAGTACATTCTCATCATCGTACTGAGACAGTATTTCATCTTTTACATAGTTTGATGCATTGATTTTCAAAATAGTCTGACGTTTAAGATTGAAATGATGAAGAACTGAAGCGAAACTGATCTGTTTCTTCGAATTTCTGAAAGCTTGAACGCAAACTTCGTTTCAAACAAAAGACGTGTCTTTTCTAGTCAATTGAGTGAATAATTTGACTAGTTTAAAGAAGTTTCTAATGAAACGACGATAGAAGTTCACAAATCTCATGAATCTCTGAATTTCTTTCAAATTGATCAAAGTAATTCAGTTGACTATGATGATCATCTTACTTGAATTCATGCAAAGATCTTGTTCTGATACAATGACTTCTAGAAAGACTGTCTCTTCTACATTGAATTTGCACTTTCGAATATTCATCTGCAGTTCAGCTTTGCATAGTTGATTCAATACTAGTTTGACGTGATCTTTATGTTTCTTTCTTGTTTTGCTATAGATGAGAATGTCATCTAGATAGATGTCATGATTCTAGCCTTGTCAGATCTATTCTCGCTTCGTCATCTTGACTAGTCTTTATTGAGTCTAGCGTCGACTGAGAAATACACATATGTAATCAGCTTCTTTTCTGTAGCTATCTTTCTTTCTTAGCATTTATCTTCTAGTTAAATGATACTCATATTGACTCGCTTTATGCTGATTTCTAACATTAGATAAATGCTCATCAACTACTCTGCTATCAACGAATAGATGATATGAAACAATTTATTCAGTAAGAAAAATTTGCAAGAGATTCTTCAAATTTGCATCATCATCATTTTATATCACAAGAAATTCTTCGATTCTACATTCATTTTCATCATTCTATTCGCAAGAAATTCTTTGAATATTACAAACAACTATTATCAGAAAATTCACAAGAGCTTCTTTGAATTTGCATCAAATCAAAACATCAATTTCTCATCTATCTTTATCTCAACAACTTCTATCTACTATCATCATGACACGCGACGTCAAGTCAGTTGAGCTTCAAACAGCTCATCTGCTTAGAAGCACTGTCAATAGAAGAGTCTCACTTCTACTCATTGATGCTTCAGTCGAGGTTGAAGAAGCTACAACATCATGAAACATAAAGAACAAGAAACAATTGTGTCAATGAGTCGCAAATTAGCTCGATCAGATTATCGATATGCTGAATAAGCTTCGAAGTCAGCGAGATCTGACTTTACAGCTCAACGAGCACTGAATTCTTGTACAAGACAATCACAAAAAGAGAGCGAAACAACTAGAAGTCGCTTTTGAAAAGAATGATGAGCTAGAAGAAAAGATCAATCAGCTACAAAGCGAGCGATTGAACTTCAAAGCGAAACAACGTCAAGCTGATTAATCTATGTCTCGTCAAAAGACTCAGTCAGTCGAGCATTGAGTCAATCAGAAAGAGACTTCATCAATCTTTGAAGTCGATCAACGTCTTCGAAGCTCACGAGAGTCATTCACTCTATTCGATAACGAGAATGATCATCACAAGTCAATCAAATTTTCGAATTCATCTATCTTCATCGACACAGATGAATCTACTTGAGAGAGCTGAATCATCAAGATATCTAACAAGCTCAATGTCAACGCGAATCATTACTCTATTGAAAAGCTTCGTATCATCTATGTGACATTCAGACTAGATGATGATGCTGATGAGCAGATTTATGCAAAGCGTCGTATCAATGCTTTCTCACTCTATTTATCACTGACGAAACTGCTGAAACATTTGAACGAAATATATGATGATCAGAATAGAAATCGAAAGTGTCGTCGCGAATACAATGCGTTGAAGCAGAGCAATAAGTCGTTTAGCTTCTTCTACTTTGAATTCACAAAAATATTCAGCTTTCTTGACTATGACGATTGAACTCTGATGAATGATCTACAGAATAAAATCAAAAATTGTCTTCAGAACGCATTGTCAGTTTGCCTCATAAAGTTTAGCTCGCTTGATAAGCTCAAGACTTTTCTTCAGAGAATGAATAATAAATAATGAGTCAATTATCAGCTACGTGACGAGCAATGAACAGTCAAATCAATAGCAGCTTCGAAAAAACGTTTTGTTTCTTCGTCAACATCAGCATCAGTTTCAACTACTAGCTATGTTCGACTCGCTACTTTTTTCACCCTCGAACATGAATGATCAAGAATGTCAATCATCTGCTTCAACTGCAAAGTATCGAATCATCTTTTAAAGAACTGCTCTCAGCTGAAGACTAGTACTTTGACATCTCATGCATTCATCTCTCGTCTCAATGAGATCATTATGTCAAAAGAAGAGAAGAAATTATTTACAGAGAAATCGAAGAATGAGACAAAAAACTAGTGACTTTCATCAAAGACGCGATGAAAGATGTGTTAATTTCTTCAACAATGAGCAGCTCAGATGACTTCTTTGCTTCGAAATCTTTGACTATTGAATGTGTACTATCTAGCAATGAAATTAGTTACTCATTAAAGTTATTGATTGACACTGAAGCAGCTGACTATTCGTTCATTGATGAATTAATCGCGCAGAATGTTTGTGATTATTTGCAAATCAAGCTTCTGACTTTGATCAAAGCGAAGTCAATTCGAAAATTCGACAATCATTATGCTAAGAAACTCATTACTCATGTCATTTATTTGAATCTGACTGTTTAAGATCATACAATTGACATCACTTCTATGTTAATCACTTGATTAGATCAACATCAAATGATTCTTGAAAAAACATGAATGAACAAAATTGATCTAGTAATTGATATGCAAATCGATTTTCTTCGATTTTCGAATTTCACTTCTAGTCAGAAATCGATTGTTCTACTCTCAAGCAACAAGACAATCACGAAGCAGAAGAGTTCAATCTCTATTCAAATACTAAAGAGATTTATCTCTTCTGTCATCACTCAACTCAGCGAGAAGTCATCTTCATTCAGTAAAATCGTGAAATTATTTAATTCAGTCAACTTCGCTTCGTCTTTCGATTCAATGAACATAGCAATGATAAAGACTGCAGCATATAAATCACTAGTCAAATGATCGAATATGACTACTTTCATGATCATCATCACGAAAATCGATCAACTTCTAAAAACAGCTAGAAATAAATCAGAAGACGTAAATCTACAAAAGCTTTCACATGAAAAAATCTTGAAAGAAGTCAAAGCTAAGCTTTCTTTGAAATATCATGACTATTTAGACGTGTTTGATCGAGCGATGACTGATCAGCTATTCTCTCATCATTTCTACGATCACAAAATAGAGTTGATCGACGAGAAAACATCTTCTTGAAGTCATCTCTATCATATGTCTGACTACAAGCTTCAAAAGATGAAGAATTATCTGATTAAGCATCTGAATAAAGACTTTATATCTTCTAGCTCGATCTCATATGCTTCGCTCATACTATTCATCGAAAAGAAAGACGATAGTCTGCGTTTCTGCATCGATTATAAAAAGCTCAATGCTTTGATCAAACGAGATCGCTACTCTCTACTCTTAATAGACGAAACTCTCACTCATATTCAAGATAGCAAGTATCTGACTCGATTGAATATAATAGTCATCTTCAACAAACTACGCATGCATTCAGGCAGCGAAGATTTGACTATCTTTATCATCTCTTTTGATTTCTACAAATATCACGTGATGTCTTTTGAATTAATCAACGACTCAACTTTCTATCAACATTATATGAATGACGTGCTGTTTGATTATCTACATTAGTTTTGTCAGATCTATCTAGATGACATTATCATCTACAGCAAAACACTGAAGAAACATAAGAAACACGTACGACTAGTTCTACATAGACTACGAGAGATCGATTTACAGATGAATATAAACAAATGTGAGTTTCACGTTCAAAAGATCAGCTTTTTAGAACTATTTTTATTCATCAAGAAACTGAAGATGAACTCTTGAAAGATACAAGCAGTTGTTGAATGATCTACTTCTACAAATCTCACTCAGATGCAGTTCTTCGTCGACTTCTGCAACTTTTATCGACGTTTTATAAAGAACTTTTCGAAGATTGTTCATTCTCTGATTCAACTAACTCAAAAAGAGATGATATTTGAATGAGATCAAGCTTGTTAAATGATCTTTGATCATATGAAGAAACGAATGACTGAAGCTTCTATTCTTCGTCATTTTGATCAGAATAAAGAGACTATTCTTGAAACAGACTCATTCAACTACGTCAACGATGATATACTTTCTCAATATGATGATGAAGAAACATTGCATTCAATGATCTACTACAGCAAGAATCTGAGCTTCGCTGAGTGCAATTACGAGATTTATGACAAGAAGCTACTAGCGATCATTCAAGCATTCAAGCATTGACAATCTGAGCTGAAATTGACTGAGCTATCAATCAAGATGTTCATCGATCATCAAGCTCTGACATCATTAATGAAGAATAAAGAGTTAAGTAGACGTCAGATGCGCTGAGTTTAAAAGCTCGTTGACTTCAACTTCAAAATCATGTATTGTTCAGATAAATAAAACATCAAAGTCAATGCATTGACTCGTCGAGTCGATTCAATTTTTAGAAGCTTCGAGAATGAATGATGTTGCTATCAGCGAACTACGATTCTGACGTCGAATCAAATGAAAATCGCTGATCTGAAGAAGAAAAAGAATGATGAATCAATTTATCGATTGATTCTAGAAGTTAATAGAATCAACGAGAATTGTGTTTTACTTCGTGAAGTCATATCAAAAGATGAAGCTCAATATGAAGATACTAAATTAAGAAATTTTCGAGTTCAGAACGAAATACTATATTGAAGTGATCTTCTATGAGTTCTCTTCAATGAGCATCTTCAAATAAAGCTAATTCAAGAAGTTCATGATCAATCTTTTATTGATCATTTCGAAATTCTTAGAACGATGAAAGCAATAAGAAGATACTACTATTGATTCTCAATGCAAAAGACAATAAATAGATATATTTGAAACTGCTACATTTGTCAGCGATCAAAAGCTCTTCGAAATAAATTCAATGAATTACTACATTCTCTACTCATATTTGAACAGCAATGAAAGAACATAGTCATGAATTTCATCATCAATCTATCTCTTTTTGAAGGCAAAAACATCATACTAATAGTGATATGTAGATTGTCAAAGAAACGACACTATATCTCTTGTTTTACTAATGATGAAGAAATCACAGCAGAAAAAACAGCTGAGTTAATGCTTCAGTGAATATATTGAATACATGATTTACTCGATTTCATTGTTTCGAATCAAGACTCTCAATTTACCTTCATTCTATGAAAGTTTCTTTGCAAAAGACTGAGCATTAATCTTCAACTATTCACTGTCTATCATCTTCAAATCGATAATCAAAGTGAACAAGTCAATCAGAACGTCAAAAGATATTTTCAATTCTTCTGTTCATACATGCAGAATGACTGAGCTAAGCTACTACTTGTTACGATTCTAGCCTTCGTCTATTCTTCGCCTGGTTTCATTCTAATCGAGCCTAGCGAAAACCTGATCTAGAAGTGATATCATTGAGACTCTGCATCATATGTGTAAGGCGTCAACTCAATCGAGCCTAGCACAGAGCTGAGAAACACACATATAAGAATCGAGTTCTTTTCTGTAGATACTTTTCTTTCTTAGCATTTATCTATTAGTTAAATGACATCTCTATGACTCGCTCTAGGCCGGTTTCTAACAGTAGATAAATGCTAACCAACTATTCTGCTATCGACGTGTAGACGATACGAAATAACCTACTTCGTTTATTCAGAAAATTCGCAAGGGATTCTTTGAATTACTTTCATCAAAACACATCTGCAAATTTACTCAAATTTATCAAATCAACCACTCAATCTTACTACAATCAAATCTATTCTTATCTTTCTCACAATGACACGCGACTCTGAACCAGTCGAATCACGAACAGCTCGTCTGCTTAGAAGCACTGCTAGTAGACGAGTTTTTCTTATTTCTTTCGATGCTTCAGCGAGATCTCAGAATGTCGCTACCTCATGAAACATCAACACGAGTCAACAACTTCGTCAATGAACTATTGATCAGTCAGACGAGATCATCAAGATGCTGGTCGAGCTAAGAGATCAACAAAACATGACTTTGAAACTCAACGAGCAATGAATCGATGTTCAAGTCGATCACATCAAGAGACTTGATGAGCTAGAGATCAATCAAATGACAATAGACACTCAAGAAGAGACTATCATCGAACTACGAGAGAAAGTCTTGAGTCTAAAAAAGAGACAGCGTTCAGCAAATTAGTCTCGATCTCGTCAATCTACTGAATCTCGAGCTTCTACGAAATCTCTATCTCATCAATCTATCGAGAATCATACTCGACGTGACTCATTCACTCTATTCGATAATGATCATCACAAGTCTTTCAAGTTTTCGAACTCATCTGTATTCATCGACAAAGATGAATCAACATGAAATAGCTGAAGAATCAAGATGAACGACAAGCTTCAGACAAATGTCGATCACTTCGATAATGAGAATATCTGTATTGTCTATGTGATATCTAGACTAGAAGATGATGCTGC
>JAABUU010003656.1_pt1 | contig 19260 bp, 24 predicted proteins | sample 5559301 | NCBI WGS metagenome assembly JAABUU01 (sample SAMN10711884, study PRJNA513360) | rock metagenome | isolation source: Antarctica rocks | place: Antarctica: Victoria Land, Richard Nunatak white | reverse complement strand
CCAACAAAAGTTCAAAACATTGTATTGTTTGTTTTGGCGGAGGTGTTTGTTTCAGCTGGATAAAGTGAACCTTGTTTGTACATACCTAAGCAGGCTCTGCCACCCATCAAAAGCGCATGATGTTGATGATGATGATGATGTTTGAGCTGAGGAGTGCTGGTGCAGGTGACAGAGCCTACAGTTGGGGAGAAGCAGTGCAGCGAGTGTGGGCAGCACAAGCCTGCCTCCCACTTCTACAAGAACCGCACCAACAAGGACGGCCTGTTTGGCAAGTGCAAGCTGTGCAGTGAAGGCACCAAGAAGGAGCGGGCTCTCACTGAGGTCACCGTAGACAGCAAGGTAACCAGTTTGTACCAGATGGCTTCATTCAGCAATGTGCATAGAAAGCAGTAGACACAAAGAGAAGCAAAGGGAAGTCTGTGCCTTTGTGCATTCATGACGGGACCCTCCTGAGGTGGCAGCCTGGAGACTAATGTGAGTAATGCAGCCAGAGTCTTGCATGATGATGGCAAGCATGAGCATGAGCTGCTCAAAAGGTGCACACGGTTGTGGCAGTATTAGTTTGTAGATAGACAATTTGGCTGAACAATGTGTCATCCTTTTGTGTGTTGCAATCTTGTGCATACTGCAACATGCATTGCCTGCTATCTGTACGGGTTGACAAGTATTGCTATAACCATGGATATCACTGTTGCAGGGATTGCGTATCTCAACACCATCTGCAGCCGCAGACATTGTTTCAAGCACACATTATATGTATGTGTACATAAGTGCAGGTGTGCAAGTCATGTGGTGAGGAGAAGCCTGCCAGTGATTTCACGCGCTACCGTATGCGCCGGGACGGGCTGTACAACTGGTGCAAGGCAGCACACTAGAGGAAGCCATGGATTATTGCCTTCGAAGCTGACTAATCATGACGCAAGGCAAGACAGAGTGTCCTTTCAGGCAGTATATGCCATCATATAGAATAGCTACCAGGACATACATTGTTTCACAGCTGCATCAAGGGCAATGACAACGGCCGCTGTAGATCTGGATCTGGAAGAGTTGCAATAGCGGCGCACAAATGTCTCATAAGCCAGACCTCAGTAGAGCTGATCAATCACAGCCAATCTCCAGAGGACAGAAGACCAGGTGACCTAAGACCGTGAGCACTGAGAATGACAAGGCATCACATGCAGGCCTGCCACTGCCCTACAACATTGCGGCCAGGGCTGGGGACATGAATCCAGCACTGTTCAAACAAGAGGATGCAGCGAGCATAAGCGTGCGATAAGACAATCCTACTCAGACTGAAATTGCACATAGGCATACATGACATCAAGATGGCTGATCAGCTTGAAAAAGAAGCAGCAGATGAATGGTGCACGGGCAGGCAATTTGACTATGACCTGCCTCATGGCTACACACAACCATTCAGGCACAAATGCTGGTTGCAGCAAACCATTCAGGTGCAGACAGCAGAGGGGCTTTTAGAAACATGTTTGCCTAAAAGACCTGGACGACTCATGGAAAAAAGCTCTGCATGACAAGCATACACTGGGCCAGTCAAACCAAAACTCAGTGTACTTTCAGCCGTGGTGTAAGGTGCAGCCATTCAGGGTCAAGCCACACAGTGATGCGCTGTGGACCATGTCGTTGTTTCCAGACTCACACAGGAGAAATATCTTCAAGCACAGGACCAAAACACTGTGAGGCAGCATGTTTGTGCAGCCGTCCTCTGCATTGTGCTGCAGACGTGTATGGATAAGGTCGCAGTATTGCATGAACCAAGACTGCCTGTGAAGTATTGATTTGCTTGTGGACATGTGACAGACTCAAAGCATGCAAGTACTGTACACCTTTGTTGGACAACGTCACACTATGCATGGAAGCTGCGCAAACTTATACTTACCAGATCTTTTGTCAGAAGGCACACATCGACCTCGTGGTCCTTGGCAACTACTGTCAGTCGAAAGAGATCCTGAGTCTCTAGCTCTTGAGCTCTGCAATGTCCATGATGGACACATTTCGAGCTGCTGGCGCTGCTGCAACTTAACTAGACAAATCCTCCTCTGCTTCCAGATCAGGAATGTCCATAAACTGCATTTTGTATTAGTGGTTCATGCAGGAGTCTGTTAGACTCAGCAAATATCATTGAGAATCTATGTGGCTCTGTGCATGTTGACTTCTATCTGCTGGCTTGGTTCAGCAAACTCTGGCTGCCTGCGTCAATCATTGCTTGTCACACAGAATACACAACCCAGCATTGATTCATTTTGCACAAGAGTATACTGGATGCGTGAAACAGCTGACCTGGGTTGTGCAAAAGCTACGAATACAGCTGCTCCCCCTACCTTTCTTCGTTTCTTGCAGACACCTGAGCAGCTTTCCTGCGTGACATGCCTGAGAGTTGTCAGTTGTCACCATTTGCTGCAGCGGTATCTGTTGATGGTGCTTGCATGACTGCCTGACTGCTAGAGCGTAACGGCCTGTCAGCCGCAGCATCTCCCCAGCCAGCTCTCCTGCGAGGTACCTGATAGCAGAGTGCTGATATTAGCAGGATAGTATCAGGCTAAATATCCTGTGACAGTACAAGCTGCTCAACCAGTCAGCTGTAATCACACCTGGGGTTTTGGCCCAGCTGGTGCAGCTGGATTCACATCGTCGCTCGTAACCTCAGCATCACTGACAGCTGGTACCCAATTATTCGCTGCACGTCTGCCGGTTCGGGGTCCCTGCCAGTAGAACAAGAGGTGGTCACAGAAGGGCTATTGTGCCTGCTGCCATATCCTGTCTTTACCTGTGGCCTTGAGCTCAAAGCTTCTGCAGGCGGCGCTGATGCCAGATCCATGCTTGCCGAGACATGCGCATAAAAAGTCCCGTCTCTGGCTGTTGAATGTGGGATGCTTTGCAAGCTGTGATCTGCTGCATCTGCGGAAAAGTGTAACGGCTGCCGATAGTATATCTGAGTGAGATTGGGCAAACCAAGCAAAAATTGGCAGCGGCAGCAGGTGCCCGGATTCAAAAGGTGGTGTGCTGACGGCAAGCTTGCCGCGTCTAGCGATGATGAACCTACATTGAAGCAAGCAGAATGAGTGCAGTGATATTGGTCAAAAGTCCGATAGCAAAAGGCGGTGAGCACTATCGTCGCCCATGGAGATGGTTATCAGTTGTACACGCACCTATGTGTGTAACAAAGGTCTTACAACTGCGAGTCACAACAGCAACTTCACCCGCCTGCGTCCAGGCGCTAATGGTAGCATGCAAGCAAATAAGCAAGCAGCCTTGGTTCAGGAGTTAGTACGCCGTCAGCACGTTTCTTGTCCAGCCCATCCAGCTTACAGAGAACCATATGAAGACCATGTTGGAAGTGAAACCCATAGCGATGGCCCTCCTCACATGGTTTCAGCACCTTCAGCAGCTGCTGCCAGACTTGAATCATACTTTGCCAGTCCTTCCTTTGACCGAACAGCAGCAACACATACAAGACTGGCACAGGCACCTGGACATAGCATACCAAGTGATTGCTTCATGTCTGCTGGCTCATGGGCAGACTTCTGCATCAAGCATGACCTGACACATGCACGGCACGCAGCCAAGGACAATCAATTGAGCAGCAGAATGCGGCATACCCAGCTGCAGGCTGCTTTTGCTGACACCAATGTCTCCAGGGCTGTTGCAAAAGATCCTCTGCTGCTTTCATACTGCGCAACCACACTCATCAGGCACATGCAGCACCTCCAGCTTTTATTTGGCAAATCTGAAGCCTCTGCAATGGTTGCAAAGATGCCGACCTTGCTGCATTACAGAACAGCTACCTTGTCAGTCAAGCTGGATGGACTGTATGACTTGCTGCCACAAGCTGACGTCAGCAAGGTAAAGCATGACAGCCAAATTGCTTTCTGCCCCGCCAACCTTCTCATGCGTAGCAAGCTGGATGATATGCTGTAGGCTGATGGTATTCAACTCTGAATTCCTGTTTTGTTTCTGCCAATTTGCATGGGTTGATGAGCCATTGTCATTTCTTGGTCAGCAGTGCTGATGTCATTGCAGATGGTGATCAGGTCACCCTTCTTGCTTGGCCTTGGCTCTCAGACCCTGGTAACACGGTTTCAGGCTTTACAAGCAGCGTTCCCAGATGCTGATGTGCAGCGTATGGTTGAGTATTATCCGAGTCTGTTAGAGGTGAATGCCGCATGCCACACCACCACTACTGCTGCCCTGCAGCATCAGATATTTGTTGATGTCATACGCATAGTCAGCATGCTGTCAGACGGGTATGTTGATACTGACCTGACCAGCATCAATAGCATGTTGCTCTGAGTTCACAATGTCTCAGTCATGGATGGTTGTCGATCTTGCATGACAATGCACCACAGCATTGTGCTGATTGTCTATCCAACAACAAGCAAGATTTTGCAGCTGGAAGAGACAGTCTTGTTTTTGTGTGCAGTGCAAAGTAGGCAAAGTCATAGGAAACCTGAAGGCTCTACAGCAGCTGTTTCCTGAAACAGTGAATATTGTTGCTTTGGTTGAGTACATGCCAACTCTGCTTCTCAGCAACATGCAAAAGGTAGCTCTTCTCAAGACCAACTAGTATTGCCAGCTATGAGCTTTATGTGGCCATACAGTCATGCAGGTCCTTTTCTGAACATGTGTCGATCACACTGAGTCTTTTATCACTGATCACTGTTGTTTTTTCAGGACTTTTGTTTTTAGGACACGGCACCCAGCACGTGGCTCAGCAGCATCATGGCTCCTTGCTTGTCTGCATGCAGGTTGAAGAGAAGTATACTCGCATGCAGATTCTGTGCATGCACAGACCCCGGTGGCGCAAAGATCTGATTGCAAGTCAACAGAAACCTGCAACCTTTGCACGACTGCTTGGTGTTTCTCACAGGTGAGATCATTATACGGTTAAAGTGCCTACTGCTAAGGTGCACATGAGCATATGCCAGCAGTTACTCCGCAAGAGTTTGATGTGCTGAGTCTTGATGAGTCTTTTCCATACAAGGTCAACGAATTGAGTCATGACATTGATGCAGGGTTATAGACCGTTTATCCTTCCTGCTGGAACACCCAGACCTGGCTGATTTAGCAGCCTCTACGGTAATGCTCATGAGCCGGAGTAAATTCGCCACCAGATTTGAGCAATTTGAAGCATGGCAACAGCAGAGGCATGCAGGACAACATATCAGTATATGGCAGTCTGACAATGCCTTGTCACTTCTAGACGGCCTGGATCAGCCACTGCAACTGTCTTCAGGCAGCGAGACGCACAGTAGAAAGAAAGAGATCGCCGTGACTCATCCTGGCTAACAGTGTCAGTCACTTCCCGACTAGGTAAACATTTTCAAGGACCTTTTGATCGAGCGTTATGGGCTTCCGAGGAGCGTTATGGGCTTAGTACTTTAAGCAGTACTTCAACGTCGTTGTCGGGAGACATGACACAAGTCTCGACATGAACGCGATCATGCAGGTCGTGACATAAGCCACGGCGAGTGGAACCGCTGCTTGTGTTAATCTTACCGCTTCTGATAATCCATGGTGTCGCTTGTTCCCGTGCCTGCCTCGCGCCAGATGGCAGACAACGAAGCTGCCCACTGCTGCTGGGTGTGTCTAGCGCCGGACGACCAAGCTCAACCTCTCGTACAGCCATGCAGATGTCCAAGGCCTGTTCACCAGGCTTGTCTTGCTCGCTGGCAACTTCAGTCGGTAGGAAGAAGGTATGTACGACATATGATCACTACAGATCCTAAGCGTCTTTTGACAAAGCGTGCTGAGGCTGCCGACGCCGATGCAAGCTCCGAGGATGTTGACAACCATCTGTTTGACCAACAGTCCAGAACAGCCTGACACACCTGACTGTCCGGTGCCCTGCAGTGAAGAGACTGCCTGTCGCTTCTGCTATGGGGAACTACCGGACTGGAGGACAGCATACAATCTGCCAGCTGCGACTCCTGTTATGACTGTGTCACACAATAGCGTGCAGCACCTGTTGGAAGTCAAGCCAGGAGAGGCAGGAAAAGTTGAGTTTCAGCAGAACATCAGAAGAATCTTTGGGCTGAGTCCAGAAGATGTCATTGACCTCACTTTTGGCTGCAAAGCACCAGGGACAGGTGAGCTGGATTGCCTCAATTATCGGGCTACCTCTCCCTGCTGTCTTGACAGATCACTTGCACTAGCCATGCTGTCTTGACAACCAACATGGTAGCTGCGCCCTGCAGATCAAGATGTTGCTCTTAGGGGCTGGCAATCCTATGATGCAGCAGTACACTGTGCAGCTGTTTCAGCTGGAGCCAGACAAGCAAGTAAGCCTGCATTGCAGACAGCACGGAGTCAGCCAATGCAAGGTCAAGGCCAAGCATTAGGGCATCAGTCCTCAGAAAACAGCAGCTTGTCATCATCATCTACAGCTTGGTCTGCATCAACACCTGTGCAGCGGACCTATTCGACAGCATCCACAAACTTCTCTATGCAGCATGCTGCCGTCTCACAAGAGGCAATGACAGGGCAGCAAACATGCAGAGGTGCAGCGGCAGCAAAGCCTTCATTGCTGCCTGCTTTGCTGCGCAGCCTGCATGCAGGCCACAAGAGGTGTAGGCAGCAATGAGCGCAAGCAGCATTCATCATGCTGCCTCAAATGACAGTATCAGTGTCAGCATAACTTTGTGACCCCATGCTGACAAAGTGTGCAGTATACTACGCAGTACCGTAATCTAAATTCCTGCAATGTCTTATTTTGCCAAATGGCCGTGCCAGTCCTTTGGCTCTGGAGCTGCAATGGGTCTTGCAACTCATCTTGTGTAACAAAATGATGCAGTTGTGTATGACATTGATGCGGGACATCCTCTTTTACCAAACTCAGCATTGTGTTGTCATGTACTAAATTACAAATGTACTGTTTGTGTGAAAAGTGACATGCCAGCAGCTGGCCATTGTGCAACAGTCACATCTTGAGTCGATGCATCATACGCATGTTGCAAGATTTGTTTCTTGCCAAGGCGATACTGCACCACCAGGTGCATGTTGTCATTGAGCTCTCTACTGCGCAGCTGTTGTACATCCTGCTGTATGCTTGTGACGAACTGACTGAGCATCTGATTGCATCGAAACGAAAGCAAGGCACCTGCAGGACATCAAGCCAAACTATGTCACACATGAACTATGTCCACCACATGCATTGGCTGCCCAATGCTATCAAGATCACAGCTGCACAGCTGAAGCTTCTTCACAAATGATCCTGACCCCAACCTGACACAGCAACTGAGACGCTTAGCTGGCTCACATCCACACATACCAACTCCTACCATGTCGTATCTGCACCGTGCACAAGCAGCAAGGGCAGACATACACAGCACTGTGTTGCATCTTTGCCTGGGACAGGCCCATTTAGTGAGACCAGCCTTTGGGGTCTAACAGGATAGGCATAGTACCAGTATCAACTCCGTAGTTGACATGCTGAGTGATCTGACCTCTCGACCTAGAGGGCCAGGCATCAACGTGTAAAGTTGAACGTCAGACAAGTGAATGACTTGCATGTGTGGGTGCATTGTGCCGCAAAGGCATGGACAGCTGGCGCAAGGCAGTGCACCAGGGTTTGCATGGGTTCAGACTGATACAGTCATCTTACCAAGACTTGGCACCTGGGACTGCAGCTGCTCATCATCAACGTTGCTCCCATGCAGATGTACAAGTGCTTGAGCAGCATGTATGAGGCGGCCATCAAAGCCTGCTGCAGTCACAACCAGCCTGCACACCATTTGATCAATCGCCTGATACAATCCAGCTTACTTTAGCCGAAATCACTGTTCAGAGAAATAAGAAAGCTGGCAAAAGTGGTGCTGCCGTGTGCGCTAACTGTGCCGTTCTCATCAATGCAGGTCCAGGCGCAAGGCAGCTGCAGCCCTTACAAAACAGGGGTAGCTTGTGGCGGCAGGAAAATCCTCCATTGACTCTGCTCAGGCGCGATGGTGCCTCAAACAAGCATGTCTTTTTGCGCATTACGTAAATCATGCTCAGGTCTGCTCTGGCAATCTTGGCCTTGCACGCTTGATGTTGAATGCTCTGGACAACATTTTGATGTTGTCTGCCCTGCTACATTGACGCTGTGGTGCCTGCTACATTGGCGCTGTGGTGCCTGCTTCATCATGGTCTTACCTTGTCCAATCCCCGGGGCCCAGTCTGGCTTCTAGAAGTGCCAGCTGGCGCTCTGTCCAATCTGTGCCTGAGTCTGAGCTTTGAGACTCAGGCATGCCGTTGGCATGAAGGTCCAGGAAGGCAGCTTCAAAATGTACCGCATCACCTTTTGCTAGTGACTGATCTGAATCAGACTCTGTAATGGGACTAGCTCCTGCGTGTGACTGTTCAAGCTGACTGCTTCTTGACGGTCCTTGGTCAGTGTTGACATGAGAGCTGCTTGCATGTGCTTGGCGCTGAGCCTGGGGGTGCCCTGCTGGCTGCTGATGTGCATCTGATGTTGAGGCCTGAGGCTCAGGATCTTGAGTCTCACTGCAATAATCATCATGCTGATGCTGCAAGTGCTGATTCTGTATGTGTTCCTGTCTTGTTGTATGCTGTGCCTCTTGCAGCTGTTGCTGCTGCTGCGCTTGTTGCCCCTGCTGCTGCACAAGCAAGTCATAGCAATGTGCCAGGTCTTGCAGAGTGTCAAACAGCACGACTGAGTCATGCTGGTTTCCTTCTGGCAGGAAGCCAAAGAAGAGGAGGAAGACATCATTGGGCCAATCACCATAGCTGATCGTCACCTCCTCTCCATTCCTGCATGGTCACCCCCCCCCCCGCCTCATGATGTACACATGAGTGCATGTTTGCGAAGCACCACGTCTTTGTCTGCCATGTTGCACACCATATTGCCATGCTTGCACTTGCAGCTTGGATCTGCACTGCGCTGCCTTCTGCTGGGCTACATTCCAATGCAAGAGCCACTGAGCAGAGCTACTCGGTTCAAGCCCATGCTATGTCGCTCAGTCATGCATTGCGACAGACCATTTAGTGTTAAGGAGCAGGTGAAAGCAGCAGCTTGCCTGACGCCATCAGGTCCTGACAGCAGCTGAAACATGGCAGGCTGTGCTGGAGGGGGGTCACACACATCTTCTTCTGCTTCCCGCCCTTGACTGGCCTCAGGGCTGTACACACACCTGTCACAGTAGAACCAAATGTCACCAGGCCATCGTACAGGGCAGGGCGGGGCAGGGCAGGGCAGCGCTTGCAGGACATGTGCAGGGCAGGGCAGAGCAGGGCAACAGCACAGAAAGGGCAGGGCAGTGAGAGGGCATGGCTCAGCACAGGGCAGGGCTCTGCGCCACATCCCAGCAGCACAGCCAGTAACATGGAGTATATGCTGTTGCATGTTAACACTGTGTTTGATTGAGCAACAGCCAGCAAAGCAGAGGACACCTGACAGTAGCATTGGGTGAGAATGAATGATTGGCCATATCCACGCCGGGCACTGTCATGTGGATGCTTTGAGGCCCTTGGATGAAGCAGCGGCTGTGCAGCACTGAGACTGCCCAGTCAAAGTCCTGCCTGTTGCATCCCACCACCTCCAGATCCTCCTCCAGCTCCTGCACATCATCCCATACTTACCTAGTACGCATGCGTGATAGCTGTCTGATGCAACTGGACCTGCTGTTCACAGTTGATCATTGAGTGATCTCTGCCGGACACACGCATGCATGCAAGCTTGTCTTTGCTAGCTTGTGATGAGCTTTGTCACTGTGTTTGGAACTGTGGCAACACTGGCAAAAGAGGTACTACCGTTAGGCATCAGTAGTGACAACACAGCTGCCATGACGCACTGAGATTAGCACAGCGCATAAGGTCTGTATGGCAGCATGCATTACGCAAGCTGAGCATGGAATCTGCCCAGCTAGCAGTGGCAAACAATAAGACCCTGACGTTGGGCACATCAGGTGGTTGGAGTACAGTATCCTATAGGAGAGTTCACCGAATGGCTGCAGAAGGGTACATACCTGGAAGCAAGCTTCATGTGAGAGCCTCATAGCTTGTACCTCTTGCACAGTTTCAGGATCTTGAAGTGCCATTATTTCAGCATCTGAAAAGTGGATGTGAGGAAGGATCACCTGAGAAACAGGATGCAGCACCCTGAGCCTCAAAGACTTCACGTTGATGATTGCAAGGTATTGAAGACATCACGTAGATGATTGCAAAGTGTTGAACGACCCCCATCATGCGGCCCACAAAGCATGCACACACACACACCTACACGCACAACAAGCAGCATCAACTTTTTGGACATGCATTTCAAGGCTAAACAGCTGTGTGAATGAACCTCAGGCATGTGCTACATGCTGATGTCATAATACCATACGGTAACACAGATTGCCCATGGAATACCTGCCTGGGAAGAGCAGCTATCCAAGGACACATAAGAGCATCATCAGGGACTGCTTTGAGGCACAGAGACTTGTGCTGCAGCAAGCGAAGTGCCATTCGAGCGCTCCAAGGTATGTACGTGTCTGCATCAGTCTGCAGCTACGTGTCAATAGCACTGCATGTGCCTACTCAGCAAGTGCTGTGAGTAAGCTGACCTCGACTTGTTGACCTCAAATTGTCTGCACAGAGCTCAGCAATATGGCCAATGTCAAGGCTCTATTCAGCTGACAGGATACCTCAATGTCGACGAAAACGCTTGTGAGTGGCACGGACATCAGAACTTCATCAGCTGCGAAGTTGCGGCTGGCTAGCAAGCGTCGGCCGGCGGTTGATGGGCTTTCGTCGACCTCAGCCGCTGTTCGTATCGCTCCGGGCCGGTCAGCAAGCCAGTTCAGCAAGTCTTTGGCTGCCTCTGAGCTTGGGACTTGCTGTTGAATGACTTTGTTGACATTACTGCATCGCGCACACCAGCTGGTCGCACGTGCGAGTGATGCAACGCCTGAATTACACGGGCGATTGAGTGATCTTGACGTTGCTATCTTGCTGCGGTCCGTGATCATGATCCGGCCTGCGTAGCGTCCTGCAATATCCAAAGCCATTTTGGCCTGGCTATTCACTGAATGGTATTCAGACTGTCTTGAATTGCTAGCTCATATCACATATGATCCTTAGTATGGAAGATGAAACGGTGAATGCAGTGCCTTGAGAAAGTATAGTGCTCTGCAATTCTTTGCCACCGCGACAACCTATGCTCCTGATGCAGCCTATAATCCTTCAAAGTCAGCAGTCTGCACTTTTTTACACACCTTTGCCAATCCCGCTTTTAGTGTTGGTCGTTTGACCTGTTCCTGCTGCCTGTTTGGTCCCACCGTTTATTGGTCTGGTCAAGGTGCGACAGTCGAATCAGGCTGTACTGACAGCAGCGCAACAGTTAGTATTTGCCGAATGGGTCTGGACGGTGGGACATACATCACTAGATCAGACGTCCTGCGAGGTCAGTCTTGGGAGCTTGCTACTGCTGACAATAGTCGCAGCACTAGAGGTGGAGATGCCAGCACTTCAGCGGCCAAGGACCGAAAGGCGGTGGATCCACGCACCGTCAGGTACGCTGCCCAGTTGATGTGAAACCTCACCGAGACAGAGTCAGCAGTTGACAGTGTCAGTGCAGGCTGATCTGTGGTGAATGTTGACAGGAGCACCAAATGGTCGACTTGCTCACTATCCAATCAGTCATTGCAAGTTTCTATTGTAGCAGATTATCTTGGCAGCCTATACAACAGGCAAGCATAACAACCTTTGAAGCTGTTGTCGTGCTTGCCAGGGTAGCATATTTGCGTGAACCCACTTTGCACCTGCTCATGCCAGCTGCTTGCTCCATGGCACTTTGTAAAGATTGACCCTTGCAAAGAGCACACACGTTGCATGATGTCATGACAAGCCACACAAATGGCAATGTAGGGAAGCTGTGCTAGAGTTCCTCCTATCAAGGGGAGGAGCCTTCGTTGACGACCTGGCTCAGGTCAGATTCACTTCATGTTGCAAGCAGCTTGACAATGCAGTGTGCATCTGACTGAGCATCAACACCCTGCACTGCACCTGCAGCATCGATACCTGAATCAACAGCGTGCCTCCAAGTTTGGCTATGAGCATCTGAAGTCCACCAGGTATGCCATCCCTACAAGCTGTGCAAGTCTTCAATGGCTAAGTCTGTCAACTTCAACATTGACGATTCTGCCAGCCTCAGCTCAGAATGTCACTCTGGAAGGAATTGATGTCTCTGTGCATGGTTGATTTTGGGTTCTTTGCTTTGAAATGCTGATTGGCATCATGCAGGGACATTTTCACTGTTCATCTCACAGACTTACAAGACACACAGACAGCTGGCCTGCCTACAGCTACAGATGCTGAGGCACCTGAGCGTTTTGTCTGCCCTGTCACGCATCTCCACAGCACTCGCTACCCATTTGTGGCTATCAGTGGGTGTGGGCATGTGTTCAGCGACCGAGCCATCAAGCAGGTAGCAGCAAGCATTTATACTCTAAACAGCATGTGGTGACAGACAAAGTGGTTGCACATACGACAGTAGACATGGAGCAATTGTGCATGCTTGGCTGTTGTTCGATTCGAATGATGTTCCAGATGCTGTGTGAAAGAGCCTGGCACAGCAGTCCTCTCAGTAAGCTCTCAGCAGTGTCACATGTGCAAAGCAACACAGACAGGCTTTTGCTGATGCACACTTTGCTGACAGTGTCATCTGGTTGTGCAGATGACTGATCTATCATGTGCCACTTGTGGAGTGAGCTTCACAGAGTCAAATCTGATACCAATCAACGGCACAGCTGAGCAGATTGAGAACTTGAAGGCAGCTTTACCTTCAAGGAAGCACAAAAGCAAAAGCAAGGGAGGGAGCAAAAGGAAACGCAGCGCTTCAAATGTTGACCCTCCCTGATGCAATCATGACTTTTGCAAGTCTGCCAAACTCCAAGGTGGCTGTTTGTGTTTTATGCAGTCTGCTCTGCGAGCAATGCGGCCAATAAACACGATGCCTTTGCTGCAGTGTTTGAGCACTTCAATTTTTGCTTCAATCACTGCCTGTGTCATCATAGGATTCAGTCAATGACACAACAGACAAGCCATCAGCCAGAACAAATAGAGATAATATTCATGTCAGATCTCCTCAAGGGGCCTGCATGCAAAGTAGTACGTTTTATGATTGAGCCACCGTACAAGCCTCAGCCCCTGTTTCATGCATGCCTTCGCATCAGTTTGACCAAAAAGTACAAGTACCCGCTGTCAATAGTGCATACTACAACCATAAGTACTACTATAGAGACCAGAACAGCGAATGACTTCCAGACAAGGTCAGACCAGCTTGGATAATTCATTTCAGGCTGAAATGGCAATCGCAATGCATCTGAAACAAGTGTCTTCAGACTGGGACCATTTGCTGGAGTCCAGGTTTGTGCAGTTTTGATGCAGTTCCTAAGCCAGCTGGGCGTCCATGGATGGGCACGCACCCTGCTCCAATACCCCATGCTGCACACATCAGCAAACTGGCTTCAGCGGACATGCAAGTTCTTGACTGGACACATGATGAACAATAGTACCTTCCAAGCCAATCTTTGCTGTGCAATGTCTGATGCAAGAGCTGCATCAGAGTGCATTTACCGGTCAGGACTCTCAGGCTGTGACACCATGCTGCCTTGTCCCGCAGCAGATGCTGGGCAGCTTGAGAGGTGCTGGCACCGTGAATGTCTGTTGCAGTGCTGGCGTGTCAACACAAAAGGCTTTGCCTGCCTTCTTGTTTGGACGCTGGCCAGGAGCACAGCAAATTGGCAGTTGCTGACACATTGGCTGGGCATTTGGCAAGACCTGGATAAAGGCTGTACTGCTTCACTGGCCATATGGTTCCCGAGTCCATCGATTTGCGGCCGAACGCTGGCTTGGAAATGCAGCAACATAGCCACCGGTGGCAAGCAGACCCCTGGCGCAGAGCAACTGGTGTGGCAAAAGCCTAGTGCTGAAGGTGACTGTTAACAAAGGTACAGCTGTGTGTTGATCGCGGCTGATGAGTGATATGACAGCAGGTGCTGCCACTCTTTTCTACCTGACTGGCGGAGCAGACCGAGCGCTTCAGTGCGGGTACGGGCAACAGCTTGAGATCAACGGCAAGTCCTGAGTCAGATGATGTTCGCCGGCTGTATCGAAGACTTGAGGCTACGTGTGGCATGCCATAGACGAGCGGTTGTAACCCTGCACCCAATCGTGAGCACCAATCGTGAGCAGTGTCGTGTATGAGCATCCGGAAAGCTCTGCCGGAAATTTTTGCTTCACTGTGCTCCGAAACCATATCAACTCTTTGACAAGGATTTTTCTTAGTGGTACGACAAGGATTTGCCTCTGCCCTCCTCTGATATTCAGCTTTGGATGTCATCACTTTAGACTGGTACTGTATGACAAAGCTGCTAAAGTGCCTTGGACTTGTCTTGCAGGTGGTTGGACTAACAGCTGGCTCCAAGTGTATCCTGCACTGACGGCACGCTGACCAGTGACAACACTGTTGATGTTCTGCTGCAAGCCTGTGGAGATGGCTACATTGGAATTGCGTGCTACTCAGACCTCTGTCCCTCTGATGATGTGAGGTCCTGCAACTTCATGCAAAGCTTTTCATGTTTTGATCATATTGATTCAAGCTATCCAACATCATGCATACAGCGTGTTTATTTCACATTCATAGACCCTATTTCAAGGTCAAGACCGCAAAGTACCCAACGATTTCTTCATATTCATGAATTGCAATTGATGTGCTCTTGTCAAGTCCAAACTACACAGTTCAGAGACGTTGAAGTATATTGTGTCTGTGTGTGCTGTGTCATGTTGCAAAGTAATTAAATCTCATTCTGTTTCTAGTCCAATGCCTCTAAGCTCAGCAGCTGTTGATGATGCTGTTGTACTGCGCATCATATGCTTAGCTTGGCGGCCTTGCATCACGTCACTTGTGCTTCTGCTTAGGGACCCGTAAAATGGGTCTTGTCACACTCTCATGCCATGACATACATACATGTGTGCATCTGCACATACACTTCTCTGCAGTAGATGCGTTTCTGCCTTGTCTTCTCATGCATGGCTTGATTGACTAATGCTCTGGTCTGCACCATGGAATGCTGCATTTCCCAAGTACATGCCTGATATATAGGCATACATGTTTATATATATATATAAACAGCTGTGTGTGTCTGCATGGCACCTTTGGAGCTGAGTTTGATTCACAGGGGAGACGTTTCACCACCGGCTGGCTCTGGAACAGGAGAGAAGACTTGCTACGGTTCTGGTGGTACTATTGGCGTGAGTTACTGCCACAGATGTCCAGTCGGATGTACTGTCATGCAAACTGTCTATGTGTGTACTCTTCTTCAATCTGGCACTCCTATCTGGCATTAGTTTCAGTTGACGTCAGGACCAGGTCTGTTTGCTTTCAGCAACTGTGCATGTCAAGCAGCCCATGCTCATTGTGCTGAATGTGCTGGGTACTAATTTTGTGAATGATATGCTGTGCAGATGACAGGCAGCTGTTCCAAAACATCATCTTGAAATGTTGGAATTCAACTAGGAACAAGTGGGTGCTCAATAGTCTTCAACCAGCGCCCTTTGCTGGTCTGTCTTGTGTTCTACTTCATTTGCCTGCAACTGTGCCATTTGCCTTAACTGCTGCATGATCCTGAATGTGCAGCAACAGGGCTGCATGCAAGACTTTTTGTCAGTCAGTGTTAAGACCGCAGTACAAAGACTGATTCAGCGTGTCCAGTGCACGAGCAATGCAATTTGCAATTTGTGTTGCACAATGCTCTGTCTGTCACATGTGTTGATGTGATTGTCCTGGATGCACCATCTCTGTGTTCTGGTCATCTGAGCTCGCTCATGCAATGCTGCTTGTGATGACACCCAGTACCCTTCAAGTAATCGCTGGTAAGGCCTAGGACCAGACACCTAGGACAGCTTATCATGCTGGGGGTCTTTGCTAACACTGAAAGATTGCGAGACTCCAAAGCTGATTTCTTGTGGACTCTCTGTTGACAACTTGCATTTTACTACGTGCCATCTTTGCAGAGCTGTTCCAAAACATTGAGGCCAAGCTGACAGCAGGCTTTTCGCAAAGTTACACTGAAGGCACCAGTGCAACTGTGTCTGTTCAGGTGCCGACCAACAACCATGGTACTCTCACCAAAGGTACAGCTCACCACCTTCTACCTCATCCCGCAAACCTCATCCAACCCCATCCCCATCCTCTGGGGGTGGACGGCTGGGGGACCTTTCTTCCCTTCTCTGCCCGCCTGCATTTGCGCGCATGTCTGTTTGCGCTACTGTTATGGCTGAGCTGACTTTGAAAGTGACATGTATTAGTATGACTCCGTTCTGGTCTGGCAAATATGTAAATGCTGGACCCAATGGGCAAAGGTCAGATCAATCTTGCATGCATTCCACTGGATTGCAGCTGCCGAGGTCAGGCATGCCTTGATTGCTCTACATGTTTTACAATTGGGTCAGTCAGTACCTTTCTTGGTGGTCCTTGTGTTGCATAGACACACATCATCATCACCATGGACAGCGTGTCAAAGCAGGCAGCGAGTCAGGCTGGCTTGATGAAATATTTGACTTGTGCTGATATGCTGCAGGCACGTTGGTTCATCATTCCATTGGATGGTCGCAAGTCAGTGTCTATGATGGACCCTATGAAGGTTGCAACACCTTCCGCCTTAGTAAGCACATGCAGATGCCTCGGCAAGCATTGTGACCTGTCTGTGTGAAGGCTGTGCCATGCAGCCGCACAAAAGCTTGCACCATGCACACATGCGCAGCAGCATTGCTTTCCTCTCACTTCCAGCAAAGGCTCGAATTCACGGGCTGGGTGTGGGCGTTTAGCAACAATGTGCTGAGCGTCAGGCATACATCATATCAAACTTGTTGTTCTGCCAAATGCCAACCACCTGCTGTCATGTCCACTTTTGCTGATGCATGGTGCGTGACATCCACAGTTGCATGGTAGCTTTAAGGCTAGACATCCTGCCTCTTTAGATGCTGTAACGCGCAGTATTGTCGACAGGCATCCCGAAATTTTGTATTTTTGCAGATAATGTGGCTTCTGACCTAATTATGCCACAGAGCAATTACAGATTCGTAATTGGGTTTGGGAAAGAGGTGCGGCCCTACGGATACCTGTTGTTGAATGGCCATAAAGGCTATGCCTGGTCTGATTGACGAGGAAGACTGCTTCAGAAGGAAGCGCATGTGGGATGCTTTTTACCCAGCCTCTGAATTTGCGGAGCATCAGTGTACATTTTGCCTGATACATTATTGTTATTCTGCAAAACAACAGTCTGAGCAAAGTCAACCTGCTGGTCAAGTGTCTAGTCTTGAGGTAGATATGTCTGAATTGACCTGGCAGGTGCTATAGTACTGCAAAGATGCTTGCTGAGATGGGTGCAGCATGTACACAATAGACTGTACTACATAATGTAGTCGTCGATGTGCACATCGTTAAATGTAGTCTGTAGTATTGCAGCTTCTGGAGTCTGAGGTCAAGGTTTCGACATTAGTGACGCACTGATCAACAGCGTTATTTGCAATGTTGTTTGTGCTGAACCTCGTTGTCATGTATACTGCACGGCCTGCTCAGCATAGCAAAGGTGGAAAGGTGTGTATGCACACGCCTGTGCACTAGACAAAACTAACTATATCAGGCTTTAGCCACGAAACAAAGCAGACCACAGGATTGCAGTCCAAAACATAGTAAAAACACCCTGTGATTAATGGTCATCAGGGTCCATACATACTTATATACATACATACCTCTGGCCTGAGCATGCATATTGAGGGACTACCAAGATGTCTTTATGATCACAGAAAAAATCCTATCAAGTAACACACATAATGTACATTGCAAAAAGAGGCAGATGTACATTCAGCTTACCAAACAAAGCTAAACTTGCCGCTGACAAAATAGCACCAAACAAGCCGCCAGCTTGCAGTACGTGTCTGTTGTATCATCTGGACACACTGTAGCACTGCAATACTGCACAGTCTGGATCCACAACGATGGCAACACAATGCGCCACAGCCTGTACATAAATCGACAGCACAATTCCAATGAAGCTCATTGAGCTACCATCTGCATGATGGTAGGCTGATGATGGTGCTCCAAACCAGTCACAAAGGAATCACCAAGTCCTGTGCCTGCGCATCAAGCCACAATTAGCCACAAATTGTGCTTGACATCGTGCTGACGTTCTATGACACTGGATTGTTCAGCCTTTTGCAGCTTATGCTTTCAGTTTTGCACGCCTCAAACAAGCAGCAAGCATGTTGCACACGATGCAAACCAGCACAGTCAGCGCTGGAAGCATAGTGATGTTATATTGCATATTGTGTCATGCAGCTGCATGCACAGGGCCATGACAATGCGTACCTGGAACTGGCTGACCCATCTGGTGTGGGATATGAGGAATGCTGTGCATGTGGGCATGTGCACCATGGTATGGAATGGTCAGCTGATCATCATCTTTGATGTCGTCATCTCCCAAGTCATCATCTGGATCCATGCTGCCTTCCTCCTGCAGCCCTTGACCCTGCACAGGCATGCCCACAAAGGTCACAACACTATGTTTAGCGTTTTGCACATGCATGCTGGGCACAGCTGCTGCACAAGCACACCCACAACTTTCTTGTGATTGCATTTGCATGCTGGGCCCAGCTCTTTGACATGGCACCTACGCTGCATTGACATCAAGAGCACTGCTAATTCTGTGCTTCAGGGTCTGCCCTGTGTTGAGCCTGAACCTCACTTATGCAGGGCCAAGGCCGCTGTTGATTGTTATTTCAAGCACATGCAGTGCCAAGGGTTTGCAGCAACACAGCCTACACTGGACACTAGGTGCTGCTGCATGTGCAGATTGCAGACAGCACATGTGTTTCTAGCTGCAGATTTGCATGCCTTGCTACATGCACACTCACATGCACACATACGCAGGTACATACACACACACACACACACACACACACACACAGACCTGGAGCAGGCCGCCAGCCATGGTGTAGGAGGACTCATCACGCTTCCTCTTGCGCCGCTCTTGGCGTTTCCAGATGTCTCATCTGGCATGCAGGTGGAGCCCATGACATCCCAGAGACGCGGATTACTAACATCACCAATCTTATTCAACTTGGGTAAATTGTCCTGAGCAGGCAACAGGTTCTACAATGACTTGACCGTATTACATGTAATGGTCATTGTTCAACTGAAAGTGATATCTTTCCTGCATGACCTTGTGTTCAAGTTTCTGCAACCAAACCCCGTCGTGTCATGCCGTC
>JAABUU010003654.1_pt1 | contig 19271 bp, 17 predicted proteins | sample 5559301 | NCBI WGS metagenome assembly JAABUU01 (sample SAMN10711884, study PRJNA513360) | rock metagenome | isolation source: Antarctica rocks | place: Antarctica: Victoria Land, Richard Nunatak white | reverse complement strand
CATCTGCGCCGTCTGGCCGGTTCCGCCGACCCTCGGGCCGCACCGGCTCCAGGTTCCCGGCCTTCCTGCGGTCCTGGTCGTCTCGACCACCGGTGATCCGGCGACTCCGTACGTGAACGGTGTCGATCTGGCCAAGCAGCTCGGAGCCAGATTGCTCACCTTCGAGGGCACTCGCCACACCGCCTTCCTGTTGGGCGGCAGTTCGTGCGTCGACGACGCCGGGAACTCGTACCTGATCGATCTCCGGCTGCCGGCGGATGGAGCCCGCTGCAGCTGATCAGGTCTGGTCGGCGACCCAGAGCTTGATCAGCCCGCGGAAGTGGTCCAGGAAACGGTCGTGCTCGGCTCGCGGGTAGGTCTTGCGCACGGTCTCCACCAGCAGGTCGTCGAAGTCCGGTGAGTCGATCCAGTCGTGCACCAGATTCGGCAGTGAGGCCAGGGAGGTGGAACAGAATTCCCGATACTCGTCGGCCTGGAAGTACTGATCGGCCAGCAACGCGTACCGACCGAGCTTGGCGATGTCCGGGCAGGCGTTCGCATAGTCGATCGGCTGCACCCTGGTGCCGGTCACCAAGGCTTCGCAGGAGTTGAACTCCCATCGGAAGAACGCGTTGATCGTCCTGGAAAGGGTCAGGATCTCCATGCCTGCTTCCGGCGGCAGGAACGAGTGGACCACCTCGTACCGGTCGTGCATCGGCAGCTCCGGCCGGAATTTCATGATCTTGGTCTCCGGTCCGATGGTCAACGATCTGGCGAAGGCGTCGAATGGCGACACGGCTGCCTGTAGGTGCATCAGCATCTGACCGGACTGGTCGTAGGCCTCGTGCAGCGCCTTGGCGTCGTCCACCCTGGACACTCCGCGCCAGGCGCCCCCGTCGAACGGCTTCATGTACATCGGATAGCCGACGCGGTCGGCGACCGCGTCCAGCTCGAACGGCAGGTTGTACTTTTGCGCGGTGTAGGCCCACTTCTCGTGGTCGAGGGGGTTCTTGTACGGCACCAGCATCGTGTTCGGAATGTCGAATCCCAGCCGCATCATCGCGCAGTAGGCCGAGTGCTTCTCCATCGCCTGGAAGGTGAACGGATTGTTCAGCAGGTAGGTGTCATTGACCAGCGCCGCCTTCTTCAGCCATTCCCGCGGGTGGTAGTACCACCAGCCGAGCCGGTCGATCACCACATCCGGCCGCACCGGGTCCCGCAGGTCGAATGGTTCGATGGTGAGCCGCTCGGTGGTCAGTTGATGCTCCCGGCCCTGATGGGGAACCGGACCCAGGCGGCGGGTCAGCGTTTCGAAGGCCCGCGGCCAGTCGTCCTCGGTGCCCAGCAGCAGCCCGATCAGATGCTGGGTCGAATCGCGTCGTGGCCTACTCATGATGTCGACTCCATCCCGCGGATCATGCTCCGATCCTGTCAGTTGTGAAGTTTCGGGCTTGCGGCGGATGCTTCCTCAACCGAGCGGCGCAAGATAGACCGCAGCCTGCGCACGCCAACTGGTCCAGTCGTGCGGCCACTCCGACCCCCAGACGTGGAGCTCGTTCGGGATGTGCCTGCCGTCGAGAATGCCGGCGAGCTGACGGGTCGAGGAGTTCGAGCCGGTGCTGTCCTCCCATCGGCCGCTTCCCACCACCAGGGTCAGGAAGAGCCCGGCCCGTAGATGGTCGAGGTGACCGCCGGAAGTGCGGGGCAGGAACTGCACGGGATTCGTGAGGAAGGTATCCGCATCGCTGTCGCCCCAGCCGTGCCAGTCCCAGGGGTTGTAGCTGCCGGAGAAGGCGACGGAGCGACCGAACACGTGGGCATGGCGCAGGGCGAACAGCACAGCATGGAACGCACCGAGAGACGGGCCGGCCGTGACGATGTCGTCCCGTCCACCGCAGCTGTTCCGGATGAAGGGCACCACCTGCCAGATGATCCAGTCCTCGAAGCGCCGGTGGGCTCGCGCCCGGTCGCCCTGGCGCAGACCCAGATCGGACCAGGACGACGAATCGTAGGAGGGCACGCAGAAGATCTTGAGCCGACCCTCGTCGAGAGCCGGCGCCAGCGCGTCGAGCATGCCCTGTGCCTCGAACTCCGCCGCTCCGCCCGCCTCGGCCGGAAACCACAGCACCGGACGACCCCAATGCCCGTGCACCGCCACTTCCCTCGACCCGCCGAGGGACGGCGCGTCGAGCCAGTGGTACTCGGTCCGGGTCATCGACCCGGCCGCCGGCCGACCGTGTGCAACAGCGCATCCATCCGAGGTGACCAGGCATTTCGCCAGCCGATCATGGTGTGGGCGTCGGGTTGCAGATCCAGCTGGACCCGGTATCCCAGAGCGCCGAGCGCGTCGGCCATCTTTTCGTTGTTCGGCCGGTTCTCCTCGACCGTGCCGCAGGTCATCAGCACCTCGCAGGACGTCGGCATCCCGCCCGAACTGACGGCCGGTCCGGCGATCAGATCCATCACGGCCGCACACACCTGATCGAACCTCGGGTAACCGCGCTCCTGTGCGTCGAGTCCGAGAGTGAAGTAGGAGCCTGACTGCAACACCATCGCGTCGAGCAGCTCGGGGTGGCGGCGCTGCGCGAACAGCATCGCCAGGGCGCCCAGACTCGCTCCCAGACCGACGACGGCCTCGACGGCGACCCGATTCTCGAGCGCCGGCAGCACGATCGTCGACAGGTGGTCTGCGTACGTCGGGTCGGCGGCGTACCACTGGTCGCGCAGGCCCGGCGGTGGATCCAGCAGGGCCACCCGGAACGGACGCGCCCGGGCGGCCTCGGCGGCCCAGCGCAGCAGACCGCCACGCCCGGCCAGGTCCGAGCCGTCGTTGGCCACCAGCAGTGGCGCTCCGGTATCCACGTCCAGACCCTCGGGTGACCACAGCGAGATCGGCACCGCGGTTTCCAACGCGGCTGCGGGCGTCGACACCTTCAGCACGGTTCCGCGCTCCGGCGCCGACAGCCAGTGCGGCTCGGAGTAGTCGGGGAAGATGATCTCCGATTTGTCGCCGAAAGGGTTCGACACGGTCCTGGGATTGGACGGATCCAAAACGTAGGCGACGCCGTCGGCGGATCGCACGGTGAACTGATACTCCATGCGGTACACAGCCGGACGAGGCAGATGCAGCGACCACAGGTCTGCGTCCCGGCGCAATTCCGGGTCGGTCGGGAAGACCGAGAAGTCCAGCTCCAGCCGAACACCCTGGACACCCGGGGCATGCGGCAGCCGGAATTCCACGGCGTCCGAGGTCACCGTGGTGGCCGGGATGGCCGTGGCGGCCGCCCTCGGCGTCGTCCGGCTCGGCTGCGCAGGCATCGCGCCACCGTACGTCAGCCGCCTGCCGATCGACCGAGTCGCCGAACCGAACGAGTCGGCCGGCCGGGCAACATGCCCGAAATACGGCGTACATAGGGTGTGGTCATGGACCGTCAGCAGCAGTTCGTCCTGCGCACCCTCGAAGAGCGGGACATCCGCTTCGTCCGGCTGTGGTTCACCGACGTCCTCGGGTACCTGAAGTCGGTCGCCGTGGCCCCCGCCGAGTTGGAGGGTGCCTTCAGCGAAGGTATCGGCTTCGACGGCTCGGCAGTGGAGGGTTACGCGCGCGTCTACGAATCGGACATGATCGCCAAGCCTGATCCGTCGACGTTCCAGGTGCTGCCGTGGGAGACCGACGAGGGCAAGGTCTACTCGGCACGAATGTTCTGCGACATCACCATGCCTGACGGCAGTCCGAGTTGGGCCGATCCGCGGCACGTGCTGCGCCGGGTGATGGGTGAGGCCGCCTCGATGGGCTTCACCTGCTACGTGCACCCGGAGATCGAGTTCTTCCTGATGAAGGAATTGCCGAGTGACGGTTCCGCACCGGAACCGGCCGACCAGGGTGGATTCTTCGACCAGGCCTCGCACGACGTCGCCCCGCACTTTCGTCGCCGCGCCATCGAAACCCTGGAGGCCATGGGCATCTCGGTCGAGTTCTCGCATCACGAGGGCGCGCCGGGCCAGCAGGAGATCGATCTGCGCTACGCCGACGCACTGACCATGGCGGACAACATCATGTCCTTCCGGTACGTGGTCAAAGAGGTCGCGATCACCCAGGGGGTGCACGCGAGCTTCATGCCCAAACCGTTTCCGGAGCATCCCGGATCGGCGATGCACACCCACTTCTCGCTGTTCGAGGGCGAGACCAACGCGTTCTACGACGCCGATGACGAATACCAGATGTCACCCACCGGTAAGGCGTTCCTGGCCGGTGTGCTCAAGCATGCCGCCGAGATCACGGCTGTCTCGTGCCAATGGGTGAATTCGTACAAGCGGCTGGTGATCGGTGACGAAGCCCCGACCACCGCGTCCTGGGGCCACGCGAACCGGTCGGCGCTCATCCGGGTACCGAACTATTCACCGGGCAAGTCATCCAGCCAGCGGATGGAGTTTCGACTGCCCGATTCGGCGTGCAATCCGTATCTGATGTTCGCGGTCGTTCTCGCGGCCGGACTGCGCGGAATCCGCGAGGGCTATGAACTCCCCGCACCGGCGAAGGACGACGTGTGGTCCTTGAGCGAGGCAGAGCGTCGCGCACTGGGTTACGTGCGGCTCCCGGCCTCGCTGGAGTCCGCCCTGTCGGTGATGGAGCACTCCGAGTTCGTACCAGAGGCGCTGGGGGAGCACGTGTTCGACTTCTTCCTTCGGAACAAGCGGGCCGAGTTCGAGGCCTACCGCCGCCAGGTCACCCCGTTCGAGTTGAAGCGGTACCTGTCGCTCTGAGGTAACGCTGCGCCGGCGCTGCCGGACTGTCCTCTACGGTGACTCGACATTCCCGGGCGAGAAGGAGCACGTCATGGACTACAAGATCGAACTGATTCTGATTCCGGTCAGCGATATCGATCGGGCGAAGGCCTTCTACGTCGACCAGGTCGGATTTCACGCCGACTTCGATCAACGCGTCGACGAGAATCTCCGGTTCGTCCAGCTCACTCCGCCCGGTTCGGCCTGCTCCATCGCATTCGGGCAGGGTCTCACCGACGCCGAGCCGGGGTCGGTGAAAGGCATGCAGGTGGTCATCGACGACGCCGACCGGGCCTTCGCGGAGCTCAGCGCGAAAGGGGTGACGGTGACGCCCGTGCAGGACCTCGCATGGGGTCGCTTCGTCTACTTCTCCGATCCGGACGGGAACGCCTGGGCGCTGCAGCAGCCGCTGAAGCCTTAGCAACCCGGCGTACGTCAGCTCCGGAGCAGCGCGTACTCCCGGGCTCGCTGTTTCACCTCAGGGGTGGCCTTGGCCACGGATCCGGAATCGAAAGGCGGTTGCGGGTCGTATTCGGTCAGCAGCTGCGCCGCCATGGCGGCCGTGTCGTCGACAAGATGCGAAATGATCGTCAGCGCCATGTCGATCCCGCTCGAGACGCCGGCGCTGGTGACGATCCGCTCGTTCCACAGCGGATCGACCCGCCCCTGTTCGACGCGCGCACCGAGCTTCTGGAGGACGTCGTACACGCTCCAGTGGGTCGTGGCCGGCAAGCCTTCGAGCAAGCCAGCGGCGGCCAGCACCAGAGATCCCGTGCACACCGACGTCGTCAGCAACGTCGTCCGGTGTGCCGTCCGCACCCAATCCAGCACCCGCTCATCGGTCAGCAGCGCCCTGGTGCCGACGCCGCCCGGCATCAACAGCACGTCCGGAAACGGCACCTGGTCGACGGTCGCATCCACCAGCAGACCGAGCATGCCGTTCTCCGAACGGATCTCGCCGACCTCATGGCCGACGAAGACGACGTCGAGATCGGGAACGCGCTGCAGCATCTCGTACGGTCCCACCGCATCAAGGGCGGTGACCCGGTCGAACAGCGCGACGGCGATCTTCATGCACTTCTCCTCGTTGGTTGAACCGGTCCCGGTAACCCTCGGGCGGAACACCGAGTCGACGAACGAACGTCCGGCGCATGGTCTCCGATGTACCGAAGCCGCATCGGGCGGCGATGGCGGAGACGGTGTTGTTCTCGTTCTCGAGCAGGGTGCGTGCGTTCTGCAGCCGCAACCGCTCGACATACCGTGCGGGCGGTTCGCCGATCTCAGCGGTGAACAGCCGGCCGAGATGACGTTCGCTCAACCCGACTGCCGCGGCCAGGACGCCGGCGCGGTGATCGGCCGACGGGTCGGCATCGATCAGCTGCTGCGCGTGCACGACCGGAGGGGTGGTTCCCCGCGGTGCCCACATCGGTACGGCGTACTGGCTCTGCCCACCCGGTCGGCGCCACGACAGCACCAGATGACGCGCGACGAGCTGGGCCAATCGGCATCGTGGTCGTCCTCGACCAGTGCGAGTGCCAGATCGACACCGGCGGTGACGCCGCCCGACGACCACAGTTCGCCATCCCGCAGGTACAGCCGGTCCGGGTCGACGACGGTGTCCGGGAATTCGGCCTGCAGCTGCTGGGTCCGGAACCGGTGCGTAGCCACGGTCCGACCCACCAGCAGGCCGGCGCGTCCGGCGACGAAGGCGCCGGTGCAGACGGTGGCAATTCGGCGACAGTGAGGGGCGACCTGCCGCACCCAGATCGCGGAAGTGGAATCGGCGGACACTTCGCGCGGTCCGTTCCCGCCGGGGATCACCAACGTGTCCAGAGCGCGGTCGGGTTCGGGCAACGCATCCGCGTGCAGGCCGAGGCCGCCGGAGGTTGCCACGCGACCCGGGGTCGAGCTGGCCACCACGAGTTGGTAGCCGCCGGCGCGGCCCTGTGCTCTCGGTGCCGTGTTGGCCCCTTCGAAGACCTCGTACGGCCCCGCGAGATCGAGTATCTGGAACTCGGCGATGGCGAGGAAGACCACGATCCGCTTGTCGATGGGACTCCCGGCTCGATCCTGACCCATGGACGACGATGTCGTAAGGACGCAGTGCCCACGATTTCGGCCATGCTCGTGGTCAGGCGCTGGACTCCGGCTCTGATGCGTGGACCCGGGTTGCTGGTGCTCCGGATCGATGAGGAAGAGTTACCCGAAGGACGGCGAGAGACCTCCGGCCCACCTGATGTCCATTCCACCCGAGGAGTTCCATGCAGTCGACGCAGCCAACCGTGTTCGTTCTCTTCGGTGCCACCGGTGATCTGGCCAAGAGAATGGTTCTGCCGGCCTTCTACCAACTGGCGCAGCACGGGCTGATGCCGCAGTCCTGGCTGCTGATCGGCAACGGACGCGGCGACGTCGCGCACGAGGACTTCCGAACCGATGTCCGCGCCGCGCTCGACGAGTTCGGCGACTCCGCCGTCGACGAGCGGGTCTGGTCGGATTTCGCGTCCCGCCTCAGATTCGCCGGTGGCGGATTCGACGAGAACGACTCCGGTTCACTGCTGGAGGTGATCAACGAGGCACACGATCTGCTGGGAGCGGACGCCCGGCACATCCACTACCTTGCGATTCCGCCGGTGGCCTTCGAATCGCTGACCAAAGGCCTTGCGGCGCACCAACTGCTGGACGGGGCCAGAGTCGTCTACGAGAAACCGTACGGAACCGGCCCGGAATCTTTCCGAAAGCTCGACGATCTGGTGCACTCGGTGATGCAGGAGGAGCAGGTTTATCGGATCGACCATTTTCTGGGCAAGGAGGCGACCCAGAACCTGCATGTACTGCGCTTCGCCAACCGGATGATGAACCAGATCTGGTGCCGGGAGCACGTCGAGCAGGTACAGATCGACGTGCCGGAAACCCTGGACGTCGCCGATCGAGCAGCCTTCTACGACGCCACCGGCGCATTTCGGGACATGATCGTCACGCATCTGTTCCAGGTTGCCGCCGAGATCGCCATGGAGCCGCCGATCGACTTCTCCGCCGAGAATCTGCAGCAGGCAAGGGAATCGGTGTTGTCCGCGTTCCGCCCGCTGGCGCCGGAGGACATCGTGTTCGGCCAGGCGGACGGATATCTGGACCTACCCGAGGTCGCCGACGAATCCACCACGGACACGTATGCGGCAGTTCGGCTCTGGGTCGACACCGATCGTTGGCACGGAGTGCCGTTTCTGCTCCGCAGTGGCAAATATCTTGCCGAAAGCGCGCAGCGGGTGTCCATATTGATGAAGAAGCCGGAGGGCCCGATGACCGGCATTCCGGGTCAGGGGACCGTGCTGAGCTTCTCGCTGGCGGGATCGGGATCGGTCGCGGTGGACGTGGTGGTGAAGAAGCCTGGAGCCAAACTCGATCTGGTGAGTCAGACCGTCGACCTGTCCTTGGCCGATGTTCCGGGCGGGGATCCGCTGCCACCATATGTTTCGCTGATCTACGACGTGACGATCGGTGACCGGTCGCTGTTCACCACCAGCACCGGTCTGGCACATGCCTGGAATGCTGCGGCGGGCATCCTCGACCATCCGCCCGCGGTGTTGCCCTACCCGGCCGGCTCCAGCGGTCCGGAGGCCGGGTCAGCGCTACCCGGTCCGCAGGGCTGGTTCCTGGACGGGAGCCGAGCCGCTGGCGCTTCGGCTGGAGGGTGAACTCAGACCTGCCCGGGTAGTTGGAACATCCGAGCGGCCAGTTCGACCAGCACCGAGGCCAGCGCGTCGTCGGTCAGCGGGGAGTCGAAGGTCCCCAACGCGTTCAACATTCCGAACACTCCGTGCACGGTGGTCCTGATCACCTCGTCACTCCAGTCCGGGTGCACCCGGCCGAGCAGCGTGCGCCAGCGCCGCACCAGGGTCCGCTGTCGCTCGGCCAACCGGGCACGATGCTCCGGTGGCAGGTGATGGACCTCGCGGACGAAGACGGCCATCAGGCGCCGCCGGGTCGCGACCGCTGCGGCGTAGACCTCGATCAGTACGACGAGCTCGTCCTGCCCCGTCGTTCCGGCCGGGAGGTTCCCCGGTGCGGCCGTGACCGCATCGATGATGCCGTCGAACACGGCGGCGAGCACGGCCGCCTTCGAATCGAAGTGCCGATAGATCGCCGGACCGGTGATGCCTGCTGCGGCACCGATCTGATCCATGCCGGCAGCCGGATATCCGTCCGCGGCAAACAGGTCCGCAGCGGCTCGGATGATATGGCCTCGACGCGCCCCGAGTCGTGGAGGGGCGTCCATCACAGTTCGACGGTGCCGCCGGAGCGCCAGTAACGGCCGTCCGCACGATCCATCAGGCCGAAATCGATCAGGGCGCGGCGAAGACTCACGTAATCGTCGTAGATGCCGATCAGTTCCCGATTCACCTCGACCTCCAGATAATGGACACCGGGCATGAACCTGGCCGCGATCACATCCAGCACCGCGAGCTTGCGGGACTGTTTGCGCGGCATCGTATGCAATCGCCCATCGGCGTCGAAGTATCGTTCGCGCACCACATCTCGTTGCGCCGCGGCAGTCCTGAGCAGTTCGTCGCCAGTCACGATCAGACGGGATCCCCACGACGGACCCGTGGCCGCGGCACCCGCCACTTGCGAATTAGACACGCCCGATTGAAGGCGTAGAAGCCCAAGGATCGCGAACGGGACGACGAGCCGGTGCCGTCGCCCTTCGGGAACTTGGCCGCCACCTTTCGGCTGACCTGCCGGCCGAAGATCACGGAGTCCACCACGGCGGCGAGAATCGCGATCAGCAGGATGAGTGGGCCGATGGTGGCGACGACCTGGTTCCGGATCGTCAGGATGATGAAGGAGACCAGGACCACCGGCAGCAAGATGCCGGCGACATTGCGCCGGGCGTCGATCAGATCCCGGACGTAGGCGCGGACAGCGCCTCGGTCTCTGGGTAGGACGTAGGCGTCGTCGCCGCGCATCATCCGCTCGCGCCGCTCGGTCGATTGCACACGACGCTCTTCCTTGGTGAGCGTCTTGCCGACCTCCTTGGATCGTTTGATCGCTTCGCGCTGAGTTTTCGGTGGGGGCGCCACCGGCCCGCGGCGGCCCTGGGCCTGGCTCCGCTTCGGCGTCGGCCGGCCTTTGCCAACGGTCGGCAGCTCGGGAAGTGCTGCCGGAACCGGCTCAGGTGTTTGCTCAGCCGACTTACGGCGCAGAAGACTCACCAGCTGAGAATAGTTGACGGCGATGGACGCCGACACCGGTTCCCCGCTCCGCACCACCGGCGGAACCCGGCCCGAATGGGGTCGAAACCCAGGTCACAACCCAGGTCAGAACCGAGGTCGAAACCGAGGTCGGGCCGGAATAGGCGGCCTTCGAGAAAGGTTGACCCCAGCAGAGTGACCCGGCCGACTCCCTCGATGAGACCTCGCGTGGCATCATCGAGGTGGTACCCCGAAATTTCGAAGTGACCAGCTCGACAACATTCCGCGCGATCCGTGGGTCGCCGAGAGAGGGAGTCAGATGACTACCGCCGATATTGAGGCCACGACCCAGCCCAGTACGCCGACCGAAGAGGTAGCGCGTGCGCATGGCGTGACACTGTCCGACACTGCGGCAGCAAAGGCCAAGGCGCTGCTTGAGCGCGACGGCAATTCCGAGATGGTGCTGCGGATCGCGGTGCAGCCCGGGGGCTGCTCCGGGCTCCGCTACGAGCTGTTCTTTGACGACCGCAGCCTGGATGGTGACGCGTTGGTCAAATTCGACGGCATCGGGCTGGCGGTCGACCGGATGTCCAAGCCATACCTGGACGGCGCGGTGATCGACTTCGTCGACACCATCGAGAAGCAGGGTTTCACCATCGACAATCCGAATGCGCAGAATTCTTGTGCCTGCGGCGATTCGTTCCACTAGCCACCCGCCGGGTCCCTCGGCAGCAGCCGCACCGGTGGTGCGCAATCCGTAGTCCTGACGGCCGTCACTTCTGTTGAAGTGACGGCCGTCGGCGCGTCGAGGGGCGAAGCTGTCCGGATTTCCGGTGCTCGTCCGGGTCGCCGGGATGCCGGTAAGGTCGCGGTTGTCCGACGGCGCCGGTTCCCCTGGTCCGCAACCCGAGAACCGAAAGAGGCCTCGTGCCGATAGTCGTCACCGGCTCCATAGCCACCGATCATCTGATGCATTTCCCGGGCAAGTTCACCGACTCGTTGCTGCCCGACCAGTTGCACCGGGTGTCGCTCTCGTTCCTGGTCGACGACCTGGTGGTGCGTCGGGGAGGTGTCGCGGCCAACATCTGTTTCGGCATGGGACTGCTCGGCGTGCGCCCGATTCTGCTGGACGCGGTCGGTGCGGATTTCGACGACTACGCCAGCTGGCTCGAGCGCCATGGTGTCGACTGCTCGTTCGTTCATGTCTTCCAGGATGTGCAGACCGCCAGGTTCGTGTGCACGACCGATGATGCGATGAACCAGATCGGCTCGTTCTATGCCGGCGCCATGGCCCGGTCCAGGGAGATCGAGATCGGTCCGGTCGCCGCAGCCGGGTCCGGCATCGACCTGGTGATGATCGGTGCCGGCGATCCCAGCGCGATGGTGCGCCACGCCCAGGAGTGCCGGGAGCGCGGGTTCACCTTCGCGGCCGACCCCTCGCAGCAGCTGGCCCGGATGGACGGCGTGGACGTCGCGAAGCTGGCGGCAGGCGCTGAGCTGTGGTTCTCCAACGACTACGAGCTGGGCCTGTTGCTCTCCAAGACGGGCTGGACCGAGAGTCAGCTGCTGGAACGCATCGGTCACCGCGTCACGACACTGGGCTCCAAGGGCGTCGACATCGTCGCATCCGACGGATCCCGGCTGCACATTCCGGTGGTTCCGGAGTTGGCGAAGGTCGATCCCACCGGAGTGGGGGACGCTTTCCGATCGGGATTTCTTGCCGGCCGCTTCCGCAACCTGTCCTTCGAACGGTCGGCGCAGTTGGGTTCGCTGTTGGCGACCTTGGTGCTGGAAACCACCGGCACCCAGGAGTACACCTTCGATCCCGGTTCCGCGATGGTCAGGCTCGCCGACTGCTACGGCGCAGAGTCGGCGGACGAAATTTCGCACGCAATGGGCTTCGTCACGGTCTGAGTCCGCCGGTCACTCGGCCTGGGTGCGAACGGTGAGGTAGTCGTCGAGCCTTCGGTAGCGCAGGGGACGGTCGAGCCCTCCGGTAACTCAGAGGACAACCGGATAGGCCGGCTCCGGAACAGCCGGAGTGATCGATCCGGTCACGAAGATCTCGTGCCAGAGCTGGAACACCAGCACGGTCCAGATGGGCCGGGAGTAGTCGGCCTCGCCGGCCCGGTGAGCGTCCAACATCTTCACCATCGCGGCGGCGTCGAGGTACTGATCGGTCTGCGCTGTGGTGAGGATGTTCCGCGCCCAGTCGTACGACCCCTCCCGCAGGTAGTGCCGGATCGGAACGGGGAACCCGAGCTTCTTCCGGTTCAGCACATGTGGCGGAACGATCAGCTCCATCGCCCGGCGAAGCGCCACCTTGGTGGCCTTGCCCTGTACCCGGTATTCCGGCGGCACGGTTCTGGCGACGTCGAAAACCCGGGGGTCCAGAAATGGAACCCGCAATTCCAGGGAGTTGGCCATCGTCATCTTGTCGGCCTTCACCAGGATGTCACCGCGGAGCCAGGTGAACAGGTCGATGTGCTGCATGCGGGAAATCGGGTCGGAGCCCACCGACTTGGCGTAGATGGGATCCGTGACCTCCCGCAACGACCGGTCGGGGGAGTAGGTGCGCAGCACCGGTGGCAGCTGGTCCTCGCGGAAGATCCGGGCATTGCCGTAGTAACGCTGCTCGAGGTCGATGGCGCCGCGGCGCAGCATGTCTTTGCCTCTGAACCCGTCGGGTAGTGAGTTGCCGACGGCGGCAAGGCCCTTGCGCAACAACTGCGGCAGCGCGGTGATCGGTGCCAACGACGCCGGCTCCCGGTAGATGTTGTAGCCGCCGAAGAGCTCGTCCGCACCTTCGCCGGACAACACCACCTTGACGTGCTTCCGAGCCTCGTTCGCGACGAAGTACAACGGAACCAGCGCCGGATCGGCGACCGGCTCGTCCAGGTACCAGACGATCAGCGGCAAGGTGTCGGTGAGTTCGGACTCCGACACCTTCCGGATCACGTGGCGGACGCCGATCGCCTCGGCGCTCTGCGCGGCCACGTCGATCTCCGAGAACCCGTCGCGATCGAAGCCGGTGGTGAACGTCATCAGATCCGGGTTGTACCGCTTGGCCAGCGCAGCGATCGCGGTGGAGTCGATTCCGCCGGACAGGAACGAACCGACCGTGACGTCCGCCCGCATGTGTGCGCCGACCGAGTCGTCCAGGACGTCTGCGATCCGCTGGTACAGCGCCTTTTCCTGCGCCTGGCCGGAAATCCTGGTGGGCACGAACGTGGGATGGAAGTACCGCTCGGCCCGCAGTGCCCCGCCCGGCGCCACGGTGAAATGCGTTCCCGACTCCACTCGCCGGATGGCCGCGTCCATGGTCGCCGGTTCCGGCACGTACTGGAGCACCAGATAGTGCTGCAGCGCGGCCTGGTCGACGACCGCGGGCCCGGTGAACTCCCGAAGCCCCTTCTCCTCCGAGGAGAAGCCGATCCCGTCAGCGGTGTCCGCGCGGAACAGCGGCTTGATGCCGAACGGATCCCTGGCACCGAACAACACCCGCTCCTGCGTGTCCCAGATCAAGAAGGCGAACATTCCGCGCAGCCTCGAGACCGCCGCCTTTCCCCAGTGATGGAACCCGGCCACGATGGCCTCACCGTCGCCCTCGGTGTGGAATCGGGCGCCGAAGTCGGCGGTCAGCTCAGCCCGCAGCTCCAGGTAGTTGTAGATCTCACCGTTGAACACCAGCGCGTACCGCTCGGGCGACTCGGGTGGCCCCCAGCGCAGCGGCTGGTGGGAATGCTCGATGTCGATGATCGAGAGCCGGTTGAATCCGAAGACCACGTCGCCGTCGTTCCAGGTCCCGGCTTCGTCCGGTCCCCGGTGGCGGGCGCACCGCATTCCGGCGGCCACCTCCTGCACCCCTTCGACCCGGTCACCGGCGTTGCCCGTCGAAGAGAGCCAGCCCATCAATCCGCACACGAGGTCGATCACCCAATTCTGGTCGGCACTTTCGGCCACGCACGGCGGGCGTGACTCCAGGGGACAAGTATCCGCCCATCCACCGGCCCACCGGTCCGGCCGGTCCCGACAGTCCTTTGGTCCCGCCGGCCCGCCGCCCTGCCGGCGCGCTTCCACCGGCTCGCCGCCCCCGGTGGCCGAACAACTTCGACAAGTTGTAGATTCGATACGCGCAACATGCGCCCTGCCCGGACGCGAGCGGGGGCTGTCGAGTAATCTTGGCGCGAACATGAACCGTCGCACAGCGCATGATGGAAACGGCGACATCGCACATCGGTGATGATCGCGGGTCTTTAGGAGGGCACCCGAGTGGCTTGGTCTCGTAGTACTCGGCGGTTGACTCTGGCCGGTTCGCTCGCGCTTGCCGGTCTGGCTCTGAGCGGCTGTACGGCCGACGACCTGCCACGGTTCGGTTGGCCCGAGGGCGTCAGCCCCCAGGCCAAGGCCATGCAGCACTTCTGGTCCTGGACCTTCCTCGCGGCGTTGGCAGTCGGCGTCCTGGTCTGGGGCCTGATGTTCTGGACCTTCACCTTCCACCGCAAGAAGAAGAACTCCCCGCTGTACCCGAAGCAGACGAAGGAAAATCTCCCGCTGGAGCTCGTCTACACGGCCGTTCCCTTGCTCATGGTCGGGGTGCTCTTCTACTTCGCGGTCACCACCGAGAACACCGCCCTCAAGGTGATTCCCAACCCCGACGTGAAGATCAACGTGGTCGCGTTCCAATGGGGCTGGGACTTCGGCTACGAGGGAACGAAGAACCCCGACGACGGCGGCACGGTACATACCGTGGGTACGTCCACAGAAGTTCCGATCCTCGTCCTACCCGTGAAGAAGACCATCCAGTACACGCTGTCGTCCAAGGACGTCATCCACTCGTTCTGGGTTCCGGACTTCCTCTTCAAGCGTGACGTCTTTCCGGACCCGAAGGCGAACAACACCAACAACGTGTTCCAGAACAGCATCGACAAGCCGCTCGCAATGGTGGGCCGGTGCGCAGAACTGTGCGGTACCTACCACTTCTCGATGGAGTTCGAGGTTCGAGCCGTTCCGCAGGACGTGTACCGCGAGTACATCGGGCTCCGTGCACAGAAGAACCCGTCCACCGGTCGGGGATACACCACAGCGGAAGCGCTCACGAAGACCGGCAACGACATCAAGTCGTGCGGCCACCTGTGCGATCCACTCGCGACGACGACGTACCCGATCGACCCCAATCGTCAGGCCAGATCGGCTTCTGAAAGAGGAGGCAGCTGATGGCGGTCGAACACTCGCAGACTCCGGCTCCCGCCCCGCGCGGACTCCGGGTGGAGGCGTTGATCTTCTTGGCGTTGACCGGCTTCTTCGTGGTCGCCGCACTCATCTACGCATACTTCGCGGGAGCGAATGAGCCGGTCGGGGTCGTCGCACTCGGACTGACCGCAGGTCTTTCGTTGATCGTTGGCACGTTTCTCGCCTTCTCCTCGCGGCGTTTGGACGGGCCTCGGCCCGAAGACCGCGAAGATGCCGAAGTTTCGGATGGAGCGGGCGATCTCGGCTTCTTCTCGCCGGGCTCGCTCTGGCCCTTCGGAATGGCGCTGGCCGCCGCTTTCACGGCAGTCGCGACGGCATTTTTCCTGGTCTGGCTGATGATCATCTCGATTGGTTTCTTGCTGGTCACCATCTGCGGCCTGCAGTTCGAATATCACCGACGGCCCACCTCGCACTGATCCCACTCCGCTCACCGCGCGGTTCCGAAGGTCGCTCTCCGATGGCTCTCCGATGGCGACCTTAGTGCTGGCACTCAGTGTGTTGCTGGAACCGCGCCTAGATCACCCAGTGCTCTCGCCGAGATCGATCCAGTAACGCCGCACACGTCCGTGTTCGCTGTCCCAATCGTCTTCCAGGACGCCACCATTGCGTTCGATCGTCTTGACCAACGCGAGGGCACTATTGCCCGCGTTGCGCGCCATGAGCCAAATCTTCTCGCCGGGCGTCACCTTTCGAGGATGCCGAAGTCGATCTGCCGCAGGGCACGCCGGGGGTCGCATCACTACGGCGCGTGATGTCCGCCGGGCCGAGCGTGTCGAAGCTGGTGGCTTTGATCAGCTCGGCCCTAGTTTCGCGGTGGCGGGGTGTTGGGGGGTCGTGAAACAGCTGGTGATCTCATGGCGGTCAGTATGCGCAACGGTCGCCCAATTCGGCCACAGGGCCGCCGATGCTTTCACCCCGCCACGCGGGTCGATGTGATGCCGCTGGATTTGGTGGCCGCCGTTAGCGAGCGCGATGCGGTCAGAACGAGCGTCAGCTGTTCTCGGCCTGTCGCTGAGAAGCGTGTCATCAGCCGCCACCCGCTATGGGTCTTGGTGGGCCAGGCTCTCATGTCGCCGACGAGCCCGGTGCGCCACGGCGAGCGGAGTTGAGCGCTTGCTGTCAATCGCACGCCTGGCGTCCTTGGCGACGCTGCAGCGTCGGTGCCGCTCTCTAGAGTTGACGGACCCCCTCTGCGGGACGCACCGGTAGGTCCGGACAGTGCGCGCCTAGGAGGGAGGTGGTTCGGGTGGATGAAGAAGATCCGCCGCCCGGACAGCGAAAAGCCCCGATCGACTGGGCCAAGTGGCTTGGCGCTATTAGCCGCTCGTCGGGGCAATCGCTGCGGTGGTCCGGTCCCTGAGAGGGGGCTAGCCCCGAATCAGGGGAGGTCATCGGCGTTGGACCCAGTGGCCTCCCCGCAAGAATAGCCACTTGTCGGTCAATCCGTCCAGCGTCCGCGTTGACTCTCCTGAAAAGTCCGCGTAGGTCGGTTAGCGGCGGTTTCTCGCTGCGCTGGCCCGTCCCAACAACGCTCGGCAACGTGGGTCCGATGGTCGATTCCACACCGGCATGCAGCGGCAGCGGCCCCGAAACGTGCTGGCACCCGGTCGTAGGACCGGGTTGCCGACACCACAGGTCGAATCGGCGCAGCGAGCTAGCGGGGACCGCTGCCGCTGCTCACCTCGAGCGCGCTCTGACCGGCATGGTCGGAATGCTCGATGATGCCGGTCTCGTCGACGGGACGCAGGGTGCCCCTCGCTGCCAATCCGGCTGAGCCCAACTGGTTCATGCGCTTGGGTACCGGCGCACCCTGGTAAGCGAGCGGAATGGGATGGTTGTGCTCGTCGACGGGGCCAAGCGGCTGATGAATCTCCACAAAGGCGCCGTTGGGCAACCGCTTGATGATGCCGGTCTCGATTCCGTGTTCGAGGACATCACGATCGGAATGCTGCAGCCCCAGGCAGATCCGATACGTGATGATGTACGCGATGACCGGCAGCACGATCGACCCGACCCGGCCCACCCAAGTCATGACGTTCAGCGAGATGTCCAGCTTGAGGGCGAACAGGTCGTTGGCGCCGTTGATCAGGTTCATCACATAGAACCCGAGGAAAGCTGCGCCGAGCGAGGTGCGAACCGGAACGTCCCGGGGGCGTTGCAGCAGATTGTGCATCGCATTGTCCTTGGTGAACTTCTTCTCGATGAACGGGTAGGCCATCACCAGCATCATCAGCACGGTGGCGCCCCCGATCGAGGGGAAGAACACGGCAGGCACCATGTAGTGACCGAAGAGATTCCGTATCTCCCAGGCCGGCCAGACCCGGACCATGCCGTCCAGGAAGCCCATGTAGAAGTCGGGCTGGACGCCGGCGGAAACCTGCGAGGTGTTGTACGGACCTATGTTCCAGACCGGGTTGATCTGGAACAAGCCTGCCATCAGTGCGATGACGCCGGTGACGACGGCGAAGAACCCGCCTCCCTTGGCCGCGAACGTCGGTAGCACGCGCACGCCGACCACATTGTTCTCGGTGGCTCGCGGCCCGGGGAACTGGGTGTGCTTCTGGAACCACACCAGCGCAACGTGCACAGCGATCAACGCGAGCAGCACACCCGGGATGACGAGAATGTGCAGCGAATAGAACCGGCCGATGACGATGGTTCCGGGATAGTCACCACCGAAGACGGCCCAGTGGGCCCAGGTGCCGATGACCGGGATGGACAGAATGAATGCGGAGACAGCGCGCAGGCCGGTGCCGGACAGCAGATCGTCGGGCAGCGAATAGCCGAGGAACCCTTCGGCCATGCCCAGCACGAGCAGCAGAACCCCGATGAGCCAGTTGGCTTCGCGAGGCTTGCGGAATCCACCGGTGAAGAAGATCCGCATCATGTGCAGCATCATCGACCAGAGGAAGATCAGCGCTGCCCAATGGTGGATCTGCCGGACCAGCAGGCCGCCCCGCACCTCGAAGGACAGGTCCATGGTGGACTTGAAGGCCAGCGACATCGGAACGCCGCGGAGCTTGTCGTACACCCCGTTGTAGACGGTTTCGCCCATCGAGGCGTCGAAGAACAACGTCAGGTAGACGCCCGAGAGCAGCAGGATCAAGAAGGAGTAGAGCGCGACTTCGCCGAGCATGAACGACCAGTGCGTCGGAAAGACCTTGTTCATCGCCGTTCGAAGCGGCCGGGCACCGTGATAGCGGATATCGGCGCCGTCCAGCGCGCCCTGAATGGGGCCGGCGGTCTTCTTCTTCGTGCGGGTGGTGAGCCGACTCATCAGGAGCTACTTCCTTTCGGGTGCGATCCCCATTTGCGCGATCCTTGCGTCGACTCCCAGAATCCCGGGCCGACGGCTTCGATGAAGTCGCTCGTGGCGACGAAATACCCCTCGGCATCCAGTTCGATGGGCAACTGGGGGAGCGGCCGTGCGGCCGGTCCGAAGACCGGCTTGGCGCCGTCGAAGACATCGAACTGAGATTGGTGGCACGGGCACAGCACCCGGCCGGTCTGCTGCTCGAACAGCGACACCGGGCATCCGACGTGGGTGCAGATCTTCGAGTAGGCGTAGTAGTCGCCGTATTCGAAACCGTCCTGCCCGTCTCGGATCTTCACCTGGTCATTGGGCCGCAGTCGGAAGAGCATGACCGCGGAGTCCGACGCCTTTGCGCCGCCAGCCACCCCGGGGAACACCGTCGCGAGCGCTCCGGCTGCCAGGTCGGAGGGGCGCACCGGCGTCCCGTCGACCTGGGTCAGACGCACCTTCTTGCCGTTGACCGGCTTCCAGAGGGTCACCCACAGGTCGGAGTTCCCTCGCTTCTCCCAGGGATTCTTGATCAGGCCGCCGAGTACCGGAATCAACGTGACCAGGCCGACGGCTCCGCCGGCCAGCACCATCGAGCCCTTGAGCACTCCGCGCCGTTTGACCAGGCCCATCTTGGTCCCGGTGTCGGTGATCTCTGCGCCGAGGGTGCTCCGGTCGACCTCGTCCGACATGCCGATGTGTCGTTGCTGGACCGCGACCTCGTGTGGGGTGAGCTTTTTTGCCAGCGCCACGACGCCGATTCC
>JAABUU010003652.1_pt1 | contig 19280 bp, 20 predicted proteins | sample 5559301 | NCBI WGS metagenome assembly JAABUU01 (sample SAMN10711884, study PRJNA513360) | rock metagenome | isolation source: Antarctica rocks | place: Antarctica: Victoria Land, Richard Nunatak white | reverse complement strand
AAATAAGTGTTTAGTTGTGATTTTAACATCAAAATGCTGTTGTTTGAGCTTGATTTTGAAGAAGTTTCAAAAAAAAAGTTGCGTGAGTGCTGGAGCCAACTTTGTAGGATCCGCTGTAGGTAAGCCCACCCGAAACAGCTGCTTTGACATGTGACATATCAAACCGCTTGACGGAGGTTGCCGCTTTACACCTCACACTCTTAGACATTGTTATTGAGGTTCTTCACTTCCGTTGCCAAGGACGGTACCCATAGAAAACCCTGGGAAGGGATATCTTGGACGCTGCAATCTAAAGGTCTTCATTGACAGCCCATATCAGACGGATAAAGAATCTATTTCCGCACGATACCTGTTCAGCTACCGCACTTAAACATGACACCTTGAACGATATCTCCCCCGACGGGCAGCCTGCTACAGTGACAGATTCAATTTAAAGATTGACAAATAAATCGACAAGCTTACTCGTCATGGCTACTCACGATTCTCTCATCCCTGAGGTGGACCAGCCAGACTTGATGAACGACCCAGCTTACGCCACAAATACCGACAGCAAGAGCAAGAGCCGGGAGGACCCAGATACATGTCGGATATGTCGAGGCGAAGGGACAAAGGAAGAACCCTTGTTTTATCCTTGCAAATGTAGCGGGAGTATCAAATATGTCCATCAAGACTGTCTCATGGAGTGGCTTTCCCACTCGCAGAAGAAGCATTGCGAGCTGTGCAAGACGCCTTTCCGATTTACGAAGCTGTATTCTCCGCAAATGCCACCAACTCTACCAACACCAGTCTTCCTCCGTCAAGTCGTGATACATAGCTTCCGATCTCTTCTCACCTGGTCGAGGTTTCTTCTGGTCACCTTCGTCTGGCTCGTTTGGCTGCCTTGGACGATGCGGGTGGTGTGGCGGGGTCTGTTCTGGCTTGGGGACGGAGGATGGGTGGATGCGCACCTTATCGGCACCGGACCTACCCGTGCCGCTCATGAGCAGGTAGCTAGGCTATCGGCGAATGGCACCTCCCCTGCTGCCCGTACCCTACACTCATCCAAGGAGGCGGCGGCATCGGCTCTGATCTCGAGCATGGCGAGCCTGATACCGAATATGTTCTCTCCAATCTCACAGACGCTCAACTTCACTTCCAATGAGCCAACTGTTTACAGGCTCGGCAAGAGCTTCGTTCTCAAGTCTTTCAAACGGCTGACAACTCCGATCGCTACTTCTAGCATCTACATGCCTGCCAACGTTACCGATAAAATGAAGGTCGAGTTCAAGCATCATTCTTGGTTATCCGATGTCAGAGTGCTCAAAACACTGAGTCGGTCACAACTCCTAAACGACTTGATCATCGACGTTCTGGAAGGCCAGCTGATTACGTTATTCGTTGTTGTTACCTTCGTCCTTATATTTCTGATTCGCGAATGGGTTGTACAGCAACAGCCGGGCATCAACTTGGGCGGAGATCCGAATGCTAACCCTGCTGGTGAACCGGGTCTGCAGCAGCTGGCGCGACAACATGCGCAGCTCAGAGGCGAACGTTTGGGGAGACAACCTGATGCCGAGCCGGTCGAGAATGGGCCTGACGGTCCGGGCGTGGTAGAAGGAGGTGCTGTCCCGCGCGTGAGAATCATGGCACGACCACGACCAAGGCGGAGGGCACGCTCACCACCCCTTGAACCCCAGAGGCAAATCGACCGTCAGCCGCTAGCACTCCCCGCGCAGGACACGCAATCATTGGATGACACTGCTAAGCCAGTCGCTATGTTTGCAGATAGATTACCAGAGGGTGAAATATTCCGGTTTGGAAGCAGTGCTGATAGTGAAGGAACAAATGCTCAGCAGAGACCTGGTATGCCCACCCGGAACGCACTCGCCAGAGCTGCCGAGATCCGGCGCACTATCGAAGAGGGGGATAGTGCCGCGGCTCAGCGAGATTGGCCAGGACTTCAAGTCTTTATGGATTTGTGGCAGCGCGCAGACAGTAAGCCGGAGGAGGTTTTGAGGATTATTGAGGATGAAGGCCGCGCATCTGAACTAGGATGGGTTGTGTCAGAGATGAAAAGACTGCAGAGGGTGAACGTCTCGCCGGAAGTACGGCCCGTCGAAACCCTAGCAATCGGCTCCGGGGGTGAGAATATTCTGAACGAGCAGAACAGTGAAGGCAGTAGTCAAAGTTGGGAAGAAGTTTCAAGGTCGATCTTGGGCGAAGAACTAGGATCCGGCAACGAAGCATACCAAGTTCCGGTGCCAGCACAGCTAGAAGGGAATATAGGCGAACGGGGTTCTAGTGGCGAGACTGACCATGAATACACCTCCGACGGCGTTTTTGGAAGCGAGCAGGTAGAGCGATCACGTAAAGGGAAGGGGAGAGTCGCTGATGACCTCACGTCAATGAGCGGTACCGGTCACGGTGAGAATCTCCATACGGACGAGAACGATCTTCAATTTCCCAGTTTTGAGCAATCGGGCCATCACATTGTCAATCCGGGCCGCCAGAGCGATTCTACTACATTTAGTGATCGTCCGTATAATGGGCAATATCCAAGGGAAACTATCGGCCACGGAGATTCTTCGAACGAGACGTCTATCAACCCAGAGAAACTCAGTGGAGCTCCCAGAAGTGCATCGGACGGATCATCCTCGGATGGCTCTATTGCAGGGCAGGCGGCCTTACAAGAAGCACACGCTACGCCGCCTTCGCCCGGTGCAGCGTTTCCTACTACACCAGCCGAAGCTCAACCGCATATACGTCAGCAGCAGCATCCGATTGGAAATGATGACGCTGCACCCCAAAGTTTCACAGACAAAGTAATGGCGTGGCTTTGGGGAGGTGTCGCAGAGACAGATCAGGAGCATCGTCAAGAAATACTCGATAGAAACGAAGAGGAGGTTGTGCAAAACTTTGCCGACCAGGCACCGTTTGTGCCAGTGATCAACGGACAAATTGCTGTCCAACAGGCTCACGGACCAGAAAACCTCGCGTTGAACGACGACGCAGAAGGTGGCCCCGACCCCAACGATGCAAATGCAGTGGAAGAAGGAGAAGACTTGGAGGGGGTGATGGAGCTTGTTGGAATGCAAGGCCCCTTGACGGGTCTTCTGCAAAATGGAATGTTCAGCGCAGTGCTTATCTCGACCACGGTAGCTGCTGGTATCTGGCTCCCTTATATCTGGGGCAAGATGGTACTTTTGCTCCTAGCGAATCCGGTATCTATGATGGTCAGGCTTCCTCTTCGATGGCTCTCATCCACTGCCGACACCATTGTTGACATCTGCATCTTCGTCGTCGGTTGCCTTGTCTACTGGATTGATACTGGCGTCCGTTTATGCCTCATTCCTGTTGGCATGGTCTTCCCGAGCATTGCGAGATTGACGTATCACAGCCCCTTAGCGACGGGTGCGAAGGTAGTCGCAGAGGGTGGATTGGAGAGACTAGCGAAGAAAGTGGTGGCTACCGGCAGCGGCTTCGCTGAAGCGGAGTTCCCTATATTCTCAATCGTGTCTCACGAGGCCTTGCACTCCACGGAGGCACATATTGCTCACTCGGTACGATTCTTGTTCTACGTCGTCCCTACAGGCTTTACCGCAATGCTGCGACAGATCTTGCAGAGTCCGCACTCTATCCAATCTCTCAAAGAAATCTTTCTCACAACAGCATGTACTTTGCCCGCCTCCCTTCCAAACAGAATATCTGCCCTTGTGGGCTACGCGCGATCAATTTCCACCGTGAATCCGTTGAGTATTACTCTTGAATATCCTCGTCGAGCCTTGCCGCTTGATTATAGCTTGGCATATTGGGATTCAAAGGATCGATTCATCACAATCCTCCTCGGTTACGTCTTCTTCACTACAGCCGGATTCATATATCTCAAGATCAGCGGATCTCTTGCAAAGGCTCAGCGTGGGGAAAAAGTCACCGGAGTCGTGGCCGAAACTTTACAGCAAGCTGGGGGTGTTGCTAAGGTGATCCTCATCATCAGCATCGAAATGATCGTGTTCCCATTATACTGTGGCTTGCTGTTGGATGTAGCTCTCCTGCCACTTTTTGAAAATGTGACCATCATCTCACGACTTAGATTCACCCTTCACTCGCCGAGCACTTCTTTGTTCGTTCATTGGTTTGTTGGAACATGTTATATGTTTCACTTCGCACTGTTCGTGTCCATGTGTCGAAGGATTCTGCGGAACGGGGTCCTTTGTGAGTAGTCCTTCCGTCGAGTCTGTAACAGTTGACTGACCACTAACTGCTGGATCCTCAGACTTCATTCGAGATCCGGATGATCCAACATTCCATCCTGTTCGTGATGTTCTCGAGCGGAATGTTTCAACGCAACTGAGAAAGATCGCTTTTAGTGCCCTGGTCTATGGCGCTCTTGTAATCATCTGTTTAGGTGGTGTGGTCTGGGGTTTGTTCTACGCATGTACTGGCGTGTTGCCCATTCACTGGTCCTCCAACGAGCCTGTGCTGGAGTTTCCAGTTGATCTTCTTTTTTATAACTTCCTTATGCCTCTGGCAGTGAAGTTCATCAGGCCTTCCGATGGGTTACACGCGATGTACCACTGGTGGTTTCGAAGATGCGCAAGGCTACTTCGACTGAGCCATTTTCTTTTCGGAGAACAAGACCCAACCGAGGAGGGCCATCACGTTCATCGCACTTGGTGGGGGACAATTACTGGGAGACGAGGCGATGTCGATAGCCCGGTCCTCAGTAGCGATCGAAGATTTCTAGCTGAAGACCCCAACGTGGACGCATACTTTCTACGGGACGGTACCTTTGTGCGTGCTCCGGCATCGGACCAGGTTCGCATCCCGAAAGGAGCGAAGACCTTCCTCGAGGTCACCGATGAAGATGAACAAGTCGATGACGAATGGGTTCCTCACGACGGCCTTCTTAGAAAGAACGCTGGCATGTTCACGATAGTGTATATTCCACCCTTGTTCAGACTACGCATTGGGCTGTTCATTCTCCTCATCTGGCTCTTTGCTGCCACGACTGGTATTGGCATCACGGTTGTGCCTCTTGTTCTCGGCCGCATGGTATTCGCCTATCTCCTTCCCAACCATGTCCGCATGAACGACGTCTATGCCTTCTCCATCGGCATCTACATTCTCGGCGGCATCTTTTACAGCATGTTCCACCTTCGCAGAGCCTTCAACTCCATGAAACTGGCCTTCCTCTCTCACGCGAATCTGCACCAAGCAGTTCGTAAGACCTACAAGTACACATTGCGCTTTCTCCGCCTTTTGTACACTTACGCGACGTTCGCCCTCGTGCTACCCACGCTCACCGCACTCGTGGTAGAGTTCTACATCGTAATCCCCCTCCACACATACCTGGGCGCTGGGGAGCGCCACATCATCTACTTCATCCAGGACTGGACCCTCGGCGTGCTCTACGTTAAGACTGCGAGCCGGCTTATCCTATGGTATTCGACATCGCGTCCGGCGCGGGCACTGCGCGCAGTTGTGCGGGACGGATGGCTCAACCCAGACGTCGGACTCGCGACAAGAGGTTTCATCTTCCCTGCATCTGCGCTGATGATGGCCGGGCTATTACTGCCGTTGCCGTTTGGGTGGATAGCGAACAAGACCTATTTCCGCAGTGCGGGCAGTGTGATGCAAAGCTCCGTCTACCAGTACAGCTACCCGGCCGTTCTGGCAGTGGGCCTGTGGTCGGTTGGTCTGTACGTGCTGGGCTTGGCGTTGAAGGGCTGGAAGCAGAGGATCAGGGACGAGGTTTACTTGGTTGGCGAGCGACTGCATAATTTCGGAGAGAAGAAGGCTGATGCGGTTGGGACCTCATCGAGAGTGGTGGTGCAGGGCTGATTGTCGTGTGAACTGTACGGATGCTGGCGTTGGGGGAGTACAGAGGAGAACTTCAGAGCGTGTGGTTCATCAATCAGCTCTAATAGGATTTCCGGTTCTCTCCAATCTCTAGGAATAATAGGTCACAACATACAATGTTCTTCCTAAGCCCTCTGTAAGGTAGTGTAAAACCTCCCATACGAGTATCACAAAACGAGGTATAGGGTCTACATCTACCTCAAACACCATTTGCTGACTAAGATATGGACACCTTCAGCCAGGCAATCCATCCTTACCACCGACCACTAACTGGCTTTGAAGATCTTAGGCTCTTGGGAGATTGGCCATGCTTCTGTTGCCTATGGTGGAGTTGCGTTCGATTCTAAACTAGGAGATGAATTATAGGTAGTTTGCTGAGATTGGAATGTCATTGCGATTATAGACTTACGAGCAGGCTTCACTTTGTGCCAATTCTAGGCAGCAGCTTAGGGACTCTTATTAACGACCATCACGACCCCATTTTGACTCTGATCTTTTGCCGTCGCTGCTACATATTCAAATTTACCTGGAGTATTTATCTCCCCTTATCAGATACTAATCACACTTCTTAATCGTCCATTTCTTTCATCAAGAGCGATGTCAGGCTTCCGTGGCGGTCTGCTACCGCGACGGTTAACCAGAATGTATGCAGAGACCAAGAGGTCCTACGACAATGTCATAGAACCAGAAAAGACGCAGACTAGCTCGATATCGTCCAGTTTGCAACGGAAGTTGCGTATACAGAAAGATCGTTTGATCACCTGGGGCTTGGACTGGAGTGACGCCAGCATGACGCAGCCGGCGGATATCGACGATGCCCTTGACCGCGCGGGGCTCAGCGATATCGTGGCCAGTGTGATGTTGTCCATTCAGGAACTCCTCGATGAAGCCGAACAGCTCCGCATGACGCGGCCACCCAAGTATCCCTGGAAGCTCTCGGTCGAGAAGAGTTCGGAAGACAACGCGAATGGAAACCAGAGATTCGACAAGACCCGCTTCGAAGACCTTTTGAAGGACTTGACTGTGTCTATTGACACGTTGTTCGACCTGTCGCGGTCGCGGCGGGGTACTAGTTCGCCTGATCTTTCCCGAAGCATCGCTGTGAAAACAACAGCTCGGATGCCTGCAGAGAACGAGCCGGCATCAAGGGTAGATGAGCTACATGAGCTTCCCAATTCCGAGGTCAAGAAGCCTGGATGGTCATCATCACAAGCAGATCAAACCACAGGGTCTTCGGCTTATGGCAAGCCTAAGGGTTCTAAGGAGTTTGATTACGTGACGGAGAAACCAGGCACGCCAACATCTCTTCCGCCTCCGTACGAGGCTGTGACAGCCTACCAAGCTAGCACAGTCAACCTGGTCACGCTTTTGCAGCTCCCGGCAGACTATACCGGGGCAACGGTGCCCAATCTCGAACACCGCCTTCGTCTTGCTTTGAATCTGGCGTCGAACCTCAAAAAACTTCACATACTGGGATTCGCCCACGGCAATATCAGTAGCGACAGCGTGATTTTCTCCCGCTTCAGTAAAACGACACAAGGATACTCTTCCCGAAGTTGGCGAGGATACGATGTTCGAAATGCCGCCCTCTCGCCGGGCAATGCCCGCGATATGGCGATGGCAGAAGACACTTCGGAACTAGGTTTCTCAAGCATCTTCCATCATCCTCGATTGGGACATGCGAGCTCCCTTGCGCACAAGCAAGCATGCGACGCTTATAGTCTCGGCCTCGTGTTATTGGAGATTGGATTCTGGATGCCCCTAAATGCGTTTTGGAAGATGAAGTACACCCTGGATACCTTCAAGTCAAGAATCGAGAACGTCTACGTCAAGAAACTCGCGGCGAAGTGTGGTAGCATTTACATGCGCACCGTACAGTACTGTCTCACGTTATCGGATCGCCTGTTCCCGACACAGCCGTTGTCTACTGTCCAGGCTGGGGACGTGCAGCACGATTTCCACGCTAAGATCATCAAACCACTGGAACGTTGCTGCTTGCTAGATGATCCCTGCCTAACCTCAACTCGCAACATGACAACTCCCAACATCACAACTCCCAACATTACGACTCCGCCTCCTAGCTCAGAGACGAGGCCAATCTGGACTCCAAATCCCACTCTGGTCCCAGACAGTCCCATGAAAAGTGAAGCAAAGCACCAATGTCCGGTGAAGAGGAAACTCAAAATCTGGTCTGTCCTCCCTCCGACGACAGTATTGAGCGATTGGAATAATCTTCTGTTACCGTGTCTGGAAAGGATAGTGAACAAGACACTAAAGAACCCTCGGGAGTCTTTCAGTGCGGACCTCATGATGATCGGAGAGACATCAGAGACCTCGAGGCCAACAATCATCATCACATGCGCCAGCGTTCGTGAGCTTAAGACGGCTATACATCGTCATCTCAAATACGAAAAGCAAGTCTACGACGTCAAAGTTCGCAAGGGTGAAATCCGTAGGTCCAAGCTTTCAGGTGCCAGAAGACAACGCAGGCCTCGCCGCTCAGCAGGTTGTGGCGATCTTAATCTTAGCAACGGTCAACAACCAGCTACGAACCCACACTATCAACAGCAGCCAGCTTGTGGTGCTTCAATAGGTGCGTTTCGAGATAATGAGCACCTGCCACCAGTCTCTCTCGGAGGAGTCATCTTGATTGATGACGAACCATACGGAATGACCGTGCACCATATGCTCGAGCAATTGAGTGACGACGAAGATGGGTGCTCCATAGGAGATGATGAGGTTCCTACCTGGTCTAGCGCTACCCCTGTCTCAGGTCTGCTGCAGTCTGATCCTGTGCAGTTGGCATACGCCGGAGACACACTGCAAACTCAATACCCCTTCGAGATCTCGGATGACGATGATGATGGATACAGCTCCGTTGCTGATGACGATGAGGACGATGATGGGCCATGGTCTCTGGAGGAGTCCGACGTTGACGAAGGAACAGGAGCCGACGACGACGATATATCACTCGGCGACTCCCCCGGCATCGACCCAGATGACGATTATGGCTCAAATTACCTAGTCACGCAACCCGCAATTGACGATGTTGACGATACCTTCTTTCCCAGCGAACAGAACCGAGACGAGGAACACCTCGCGTCTCACTTCCTCGGCAACATCCACGCGTCGTCCGGCATCCGAAGACGCAGGCGCGACGGCATGAAGCACGAGGTCGACTGGGCCTTGATCCGGTTCAGCGATCAACGTGTCCAACATCAAAACATCATCAAAGGTGGAAGGCGATACTGCGCAAAACGAGAGGGCGACAGCGAAGACCTCTACCCTCACCACATCGCCGGACTCGACGAACTCAGCGGCCTCAAGGTCCACTCTCTCGGCCGGACGAGCGGGCTGCAAGGCGGCACGATCTCGCCTGCCATGAGTCTCGTCAAATTCCAAGGCCGGTATACTTCCTCGCTGTCCTGGCACGTCGTCGGCAACTTTGGCGGTATGTGATGGCTATTTTCTCCCCCAATCCAGCGGGTCATTTTCAGAGGTAACATTGACTGACAAGATACACAAATAGTGGGAGGCGACTCCGGCGCCTGGGTCATCGACAACGACCACGGTCGCGTCTGCGGGCACGTCCTAGCCTGGAGCTCGAAGAACGGCGTCGCATACATCGCGCCCATGCAAGTGATTTTAGAGGACATCGCCGAGGCGCTGGGCGCCGAGCGCATCACGCTTCCGGAGCCCAGAAATATACATGCCTCCGAGTCATCATCGCTCCTATGCAAACAACAACAACAACCGAACCGACCCCAACAATCCGGAACACCATCGAAGACCACGGCCCCGATCGAGAAGCCCCTACCGCCTCTCCCGCAGCCCGCTCTACCAATCCCCCCACGCACACCCGAGTCTCCACCTCTCTCAACAGAGCGGGGCACCGTGTCCGATCTGGCAGAATGCATGGACGAGCTACAAGGCGTCGTCGGCCTGGGTGGAGCGCATTTTGATCTGGGTCTGGATCTCGAGAATTTCCGGATCGCGGACCCGTCGGCTAAGTCGTTTCTGGATACGACTAGATTGCACGATATTCCGACTTCTTATGAGAGGGGGAAATTGGTGTTGGGCGGCGAGCAGAGGGCGGGGGATCAGGTGGCTAGGTGTTGAACGGGGCAAGCGGAGCGCTCGCGACAATGAATGTCAAGTCGATGTGAGGTCGAATCCAGAGTACAAGGGGGAGCTTGTAGTCCAGTCGATGTGAGGTCGACCAGTGCACAGAAGGGAGCTTGTAGTCCAGTCACGTGATATAGCCTACTTCAACACGCACTGATTGATTGAATACCTTGACAAATACCTTATACTCCCAGTAACCCTACCTTGTACCGTGCATATAAGATCTGACAGCACTCACCCTTACCCAGTCGGTACAAGCTGCAAGTAAGCAGATCGTCGTTGTTCGAGTGGTGGGAATTGGCTAACATTACTTCGAATCGCAAGGCACGCCTTGCCAGCTATGTTGCTCCCCCTCCTTGAGCCGTAAGTTATCCTCAAGTCTACCTCGTACATCTACCTTTCTCGCCGTTTGAGAATATCGATCTCTTCACTCCATTTCTCCGTTTCGCTCCTCCTTTCTGTGCGTTGAAGTTGTTTGTTTGGTTTCGACCGTACAAGTACCTTAGAACTGAAGACAACCAATCTAGTGGCTGCAATCTCCCCCCCCCAGGGCCTTTGGCTGCAGGTTCCCCCTCCCCCGCAGCTCACCGTAAGGTATTGTATTATACAGTGCAGGTATGATTAGATGGTTTGGGTCGCGGGAGCTCCAGCAGCAGCTCATCTCACTCCGATCATATCCCATGCGAGTATAGCATGGTCTGTCCAACTTTCCAAACTTATTTTCATTTAGCGTTTATATGTGCGCAGCTTCGCGCAGAGATAATACTCTCCTCTTTGATGCTATGTGCCTGAGGCCTACCATATTAGCTTACGGATCTTCGAGGACCCTTCCGCCCACTGCTCGCAAGACTGCCGCCTCTGCTGTTCAGCCTTGCCTGACTGGTCACTGACTCAGACGAGTCATTGTCGGCCTCATTCTTTCGTCTGAACTACCCAGGCATCGCCTTCGTGGAACGTGGCTCTTGTGGCAGAAAGCGAACGTCCCTAGGGTAGACAAGTCTCATCGCACGTCATGTCCTTTGGTTGGGCCGGCAGTGATTTGCTCGCTGCGACAAAGCTGGCATGGGATCTTTACCACAATTGTTACCTCGTCGCGCGCGACGCTCCGGACGAGTTCCGGCAGCTTGTCAACGAGCTCGCCTCCCTTCAGGGCGTTCTCAGGACTCTGCGGGATGATGTGTACTCGGACAAGTCTTTCTCGGACCGGATAGGCAACGCGCGGAAGCAAACCCTTGAACGGTGTTTGAACGGCTGCTATGGGACATTACGGAGGCTCAACGACTTGGTCGTCCAGTATCGCAAGCTCGGGGTCGGCGACGGACTGCAATTTTGGCGCAGGATTAAGTTTGCTTATCAAAAGTCGGAGGTGGCAGATCTGAAGGCGAAGGTGATGGTACATACGTGCAATCTGAGCTTGTGCATGAGCGCCATCGGAAAGTAGGTCCCCTTGTTTTTAGGAGCGGGCTTCCGTCAAAGTGCTTACAAATCTGTTGTTGTAGTTCTTCCTTAAGCCGAATAGAGACTCAGTTGACAAAGGCGCTTGAGCGACAAGAAGCTTCGGAGGCGGCTGATGAACAGTCTGATGATACAAGTAGTCCACTCAAAAGATCCAGAACGAATCCGGTTGAGCTTCATGAGTTCGCCGAAGCAAATGGCCTCGGCCTACGCGGCATGCAGAGACAGTTCACAGACATCACCCTGGTGGATCGAACAGCTTCGCCGGAATCAACGCCGTCATTGAGCGAGGAGGATGCTTCAGACCTTGGTGTTGCAACAAGGCCAACCGCTGTGTCGCCGAGGAGAGCATCTAAGCCAGATGGGAAGTCTCGACGGAGTGTGTCGAACACAATCGACTCAAGACCTTTTCCGCCTAATAACAAGATCTTCGACGCTGAAATAAGCGGAACCACGAGAACAAGATCAAGTGGAAGTCTATCTATAGCAAATGGGGAGCCTAGCGTGAAAGGCGGCAACGCGCCGAATGTGCTTGAAGTTGTTGCGGAAGCTATGAAAGAATTATCCAGGATCAGACAGCGGGAACAATCCCAACGACCGCTAAGGATTGTCCCTCAGGATCCCGTCCACAGACCGGACGACTCGTTAAGGGAGAAGTTTCAAGAGTCGGTAAACGACGAATCAAAAGTGCGGAGTTCGAACGCCAGAGACTGGCTCAGGGTCGCGACTTGGTGGCTTCTCAAGGTCAAGGGCACCGTTGAAGTTTGCGGTTCGAGGGCGCTGACTTATCGGATATAGGCCCGAAATCGCATGGAAGTTCACGAGAAACCTCACATGGCCAATGTTCACGGCAGCTTCAGCCGCTCCTCTGACTCGAGATCACCCTCGAATCAAGCTTATGTCGACCTTCTGAAGGCGTCGTGGATCCTTTATGAAGTTATTCTGAAAGGCGAGAATCTAACTCTGCTGCTCACTGACGAGAACCGGAAGCTCTTCTATAACCTTTCTGACGTGAGTAACTCCCATGCGTCCTAGCAGATCCGACTGAGAATGGTGTAGGGCATCAAACAAGACTTTGACTCTTTTCGTCCGGTTGACATTCCAGACAAAGATACATTATATCGCCAAAACCTTAACATTTGGGAGTTTTTGCAACCAGAAGAGGAGAATATGGAGGACGAGGACCTCTCAATGGGCAGTGACAACGGGCGGTGGGTTACGGTGGAACAAGAGGACGCCGGCGAAGAGGACGAAACAGTTCATTTTCGTACTTTTGTTGATGCGAAGATTGGCGTCAAAAGATACAGGATAAAGTCCAAAGGTGCTCCATATCTCTTGCTACTGTCAACGAAGGAAGGGGAGAGTGAGCCGAGAATCACAATCTGCAACCAAAGTGGGACGCTCGGATTATCAAGAGAGTGTAAGCAGTCGCCTCTGATTCTCAAAGATGGACCCTGATTCGTACATAGTCACACTCGAAGATCTTCGACCTCGTATCCTGTCCGAATTTGGGTCAAATTCAGCACAGTCTGTGGGTCTTGAAATGGCTGGTAATGAGGATATACCGCTCAATTTTGGCATGATGAGATTATCCGTTAACTTTACCAGCCTTAATGGTATGTCTAACTGGCGGCCGAGTCCGAATACATCAACTAACGTGTCTATTGCAGACTTTGATCGGTTCATGTCCATCCCAGAGCGATATTTCAGTGTCGTCACCAAACGAGAGCCACGGGAGCTGAAAGGGGCTACAGAGACGTTGTTGTTCAGAAGGTGAGTCTCGCAGTGATGTTTGCGGAACCGTGCATGCTCACGTCTTCAGTTCTGTAGAAGTCTTCGAGCAGCTGAAAGCATCGACAGTGAAACCGCTGAATCCTAGGCAACAATCGCAGTCCTGCGATCTTCGTGTACTTGAGACGACTGGTCTAGAAGGTTGGCGAACAACTCGTCGCTTGGTGGTCAGCTCTTCTGCTGGTGAACGGAGACCATGGTCCACCGACTTCTGTCAGTGCCCTGCCTCGTCAAACTATCTTATGGAACCTTGCTTACATCGGCTAGTTCTACCCTTGAGTCGAGTTCAGCTATGCAGAGATGGGATATCTCGCCAGATTCTGGCCAAATGGTCCAACTGCCAACACGAGATCCTAGGCAAAACTGACGGCAACTACAACAAGGTCTACAGTTATTCTTATGACGACAGCAATCCTAACATTGCTGTCAGTTTGCAGTTCCGTACTCAAGCGGATGCCACCGACTTTGAGAACACGATCTTAAAGCTGAACCTTCCTGTGGCCTTCAAATGGAGTACCGGTGTCGATTCACGTTTCGTGTATGATATCTCTGATACCGAGCCAACGCCCAAAAAGTACAAGGCTCTGATGATCACCCGCACACGGCTATCATGGAAGTATTCCGAGCTCTACTACATGTACCGCGACGCCGACTATCATTACGACCACGCCAATCTTCGCGTCCGATTCCCCCAAGTCTATTACACCGACTACATTTCTACGCACGTCGACAAGCTTTACGAACCACGACAAGGGCAACTCCCGAAATTCTCCCACTGCGTAAAGAAGGTCGGTAATCTCCACCTCACCTTCGACGACTCGGACGTCGCCCAGGCATATATGAACTCTCTCACCGGCGGTCACGAGCTTGTCTTCTCTCGTCGAGCACACTGGATAACCACGAAGCCACGTTCACGCTTCGGTAATCAAAAGTCGAACAAAGGTAACGCAGAAGTACAACTCTGGCGCAAGAACAGCCCCGCCAACGGCATGAGCACCAACGCAACAGATAGCATGCGTCTAGTATCCCGCTGGGACGACCACGTGGAAGACAAGTGGATGACAATGGCCATTCCGCCCACTTTGATGTCCGGTGGTGCCGATAATGCCAGAGACAGTAATCGCGCAGTTTTGCCCCGTGTTGAATACGATCGCGGCAGGTTGATCGATATGGCGAATATGGTGGCCAGAAGTCCAAAGGCCGCCGCCGACGCTAGGAAGACGGGACCTGTTACTATTGCCTTTCAGACTGTCAAAGGTGAGTATCTTCATCCCTCTAGTTCTTCGGCTTGCTTGACCACCTCTCTGTTTTCTCAGTTATGACTCGCGTCGGACCCATGAGGAACCGCGTCTTTCAAAGTAGAGAACAGTACTAACAGAGATAATTCTTTAAAGACAGGGAAGAATTTACAGCTGCGCTCGAGGGAGTCTCGCCTCCGAAGATGAAGAACGCTGTCGGCGATCTACTTGGGCCACTAGAGGAATCTTACTAGCCATCGCCCTTCAATCCCTCATTCTCTTTCTCTTTCTGTCTAATGCTACTTTGAAAGCAACTGGGACTTACGGTACCGCTAATGATAAGGAGCAATCACGCAATGGGTAATGATATACTCAACTCAGGACGACTTTTGTTCTTTTTTCTTCTCCGATCCAGCTCGATTTCTGTTCATTTCTCCCGATATCTTGAGGGATGAAGGTAAAAGCGAGCTTCTATGGTTATACTTCTTCTTGGGGGTCTATCTTGTGTCTTTACGGTCTGAGAAATCGGAGAGGGACAGGTTCTTCGTACTTGGATGGTGCTTTTTGGATGGTATAATTCGCTTTACACTGACTTGGGCCAGAGTCTATGATACCAGGCTCTCGACGTTGGTCTGGAGTTTCAAAGGCTCCGGACAGCGGACAAGGTAGTTGAGGTTTGAGCGTTGCGTTTCGTGTCTCTATCAGCTCACTCAACTTTTTTGATGATGACCACCATGTACGATTTCTACCGAAAGACATACTATGATCCAGTACGAGCAGAGAAACGGCTAGTATCATACTGCACCTCAAGTACTAGGAGGGGTTTTGCTTTTCCTCCTCCTCCGAGGGTGGCCCTAATCTGCATTGAGTTAGTAGCTTATTCATGTATTGCATTGCATATGTGCCACAGCTGCAGGGTGCTCGATTGACCAATGTCAAACTCCCGACGATAAGGGTATATACTGTACACCCACCGATAAGGACCATCAATCGCCGGCCCCCGCTGCAGCCACAAAGACCGGGGATGCCTTCGCCGTGCTCAAGAGGAGAAGGTGGACAGAGGCGAACGACAGACAGATCCTGGGTCTGCAAGATGACACTCTGGGGCCCTGTCTAGGTGGATGGCCAGCCTATCGGTGACTTGGGGAGGACTCGGTACTTGACTTGGATGGAGGGGCCCCTTCATCCCACCATCAAACATCTTTCTCCTCTATCCCTCCTCTCTCCCCAATTGACACCCACCTCATCGTCTTCCTTTCCCATTCACAACGAGCCTCACAAACGACCACCATGGCAAAAGACACCCCCATCTTCGACAGCGTCCTGGAAGAAGAAGCAGCGCTAGAGAAACTAGGCTACCAGCAAGAGCTGAAGCGTACCTTCAGCCTGGTCGGCATGATCGGCTTCAGCTTCAGCATCGTCACGAGCTGGACCGCGCTGGGCGGGGTGCTGATCCTGGGCGTCGAGTCCGGCGGTCCGCCCGTCATGATCTACTCCTGGCTCGGCATCTGCGCCTTTTGTCTGGCGGTGGCGTACTCGATGGCCGAGATCTGCTCGGCCTACCCCGTCGCGGGCGGGCAGTACTCGTGGGTGGCGGTGCTGGCGCCGCCGGGGGTCGCTAGGGGGTTGTCGTGGGTCACGGGCTGGTTTATGATTACGGGTCCGCGAGAACCTTTGCTTCCTTGCTCTCCTTGCCTCCGTTGCCGCCGCTGCCGTTTACCGTTACGCGCTTGCTGACGTGCGAGGGTGGGGAGTGCAGGGATCCTAGCCATGGGCGCGACGAACAACTTCATCTGCGCGAATTTCATCCTCGGGCAGGCGAACCTGTCGTTTCCGGCCTACGTCATTCAGCGCTGGCATACGGTGCTCCTCGGCTATCTGATCGCCCTCGGCTGCACTGCGATGAACATCTACGGCCCGCACCTGCTGGATCGGCTGTCGCGCGGCATCCTGGTCTGGAACATCGTCTCCTTCGTTGTTGTCGTCGCTGTCCTCCTCGCTACAAACGACCACAAACAACCCGCTAGCTTCGTCTTCAGGGACTTTCAGAACTTCACCGGCTTTGGCACCGCGTACACGGTTATCTTGGGCCTCTTGCAGGCCTCGTTCGGATGGTACCGTCCCCCGGCTGACCCCCCACACGGAGTTGCCGGTGTGCTGACGCGTGCCCCAACAGCAATTGCTTCGACACGCCCGCCCACATGACAGAAGAGATGACAAACGCACGCACGGCCGCGCCCCGCGCCATCGTGCTATCCGTGTACCTCGGCGCGGCAACAGGCCTCGTCTTCCTAATCGCAGTATGCTTCTGCATCGGCGACATCAACACCACAGCCCTCTCACCCACAGGCGTACCGCTGATCCAGATCTTCTACGACTCGACGGGCTCCGTAGGCGGGGCGTGCGTGCTATCGTCGCTGATCGTCGTCATCGCGCTAGGCAGCGCCAACTCGCTGCTGGCCGAGGGGTCGCGGGCGCTGTTTGCGTTCGCGCGCGATCGGGGCTTGCCGTTTTCGGGGGTGTTTAGTAGAGTCGAGCCGAGGAGGCGGGTGCCTGTCGCCGCGATTCTGTTGGCGTGTGGGGTGCAGATGGTGCTGAATAGTATATATTTCGGGACGTTTACGGGGTTTAATACCGTTATCTCGATTGCTACAGAGGGGTTTTGTACGTCCGCTCTTTTCTCTCTTTATTCTTTTCCTTTTATTTTTCTCTCGAGCGTCTTGCCCTGGCCTGGCTTGATCTGAACCTGACCTGCCACGTGCAACCGCGCAGACCTCTCCTACGCGATGCCGCTCCTCGCCCGCATCCTTTCGCACCTCTTCCCGTCCTCGTCCTCGTCGGCCGCCGTCAAGACGCTTGCGGGCCCCTGGTCGCTCGGCCGCGCCTCTATCTACATGAACGTCATCGGCTTCCTCTTCCTCCTCTTCACTTCCATCACCTTCAACTTCCCGACCGTGTATCCCGTCGATCGCGACAATATGAATTACACGTCGGCGGCCGTGGGCGTCATTGGCCTGATCAGTCTGGTGACGTGGGTCGCGGGGGGGAAGAGGAGTTTTACGGGGCCGAGGGTTGTGGGGGTTGGGGTGGATGTGGGTGTGGATGGGGTGGAGAAGGAGGATGGGGGTGGGGGGAAGAAGGTGGGGTAAGAGGGAGGGGTAAGGGATGGGACAGGAATGGCGTGCGGATTGCGCTGTTGTCTGGCGACTTGTTCTGTTGCGAATAACACAGAGGGTCGAGCCATGCACTGCGACTTTGGCGGGATCGTGTAGACTGCTGGGGCGCGGTGGGACTATCTGTGTGTTGACTGTGGGATGGCCGATCAGGAAGCGTTGGGGGGCTTCGGTTGGAGGCTGCTGATGATGACAGAATTGATCGACGTGATGTATACATAGTATCTAACAGATCTGTCTCGATGTCTCGGCGGCCATAGCATGGGGCGCTATACCCTCGCTGCAGGGCTGTGACCTCTGTGATGCTGTACTGACGCCGCCCTCGCTCTCCTCTTCCATATTTATCCACCGGAAAGGAAAGAATAGCGGGCTTATGATCTATGGTAGGAGGGCTCCGCAGTGACCTGAGAAAGGAACAGCGAATGGTTCTGACTAGAATCTGCCCATTCCGGACTTGAGATGTCAGTGATGGACGTGAAAGCAGTGCCTCTATAATCGAGAGATATCCGAGAAATGTAGTGGAATTCGCATGAGGTAATGTTCGGCGGCATAACGGCAGATGGGATATGTACGTCTCTTGCATCTTGCTTGTGCTCATCGCGGAGCGTAAATACCTCGACTCAGACCGCGAAGACCATGATGTAGTCCTTGTCGTCGATCAGGGACCCCTCGAACAGCCCTTCCCATATATCTACAACGCGCCGTTGACCCGCCCATCTACATGCCGATTGCCATAATCCGCCCCCGAAGCCATCGAAGTCTCGACTTCAGCCCCCGCCCCTACCGCCTGCCGTCCCCTCTCCTCCGCCGTCAGCGCGACCAGCTCCCGCAACATAAGCTCCCTAGTCCGACTCGTCAAATCATCGACATCCGCAGCCGTCAACCCCTCCGTCTCGATCGGCGGCAGCACTAGCACAAACCCGTCAGCACCACCACCCCACAACCCTCTCCACAACCCCATCCCTCACTCACCCTTAACCGCAATCCTCCCCGCCCTAAAAACCCTCCTCCTCACACTCAACAAATCACTATAATTCGCCGCCACAACCGGCACAACCGGCACGCCCGCCCTAACCGCCAAATGAAACGCCCCCTTCTTAAACTCCAACAACTCCGGCCCCTCCGCATAACTCCTCGTCCCCTCGGGAAAAATAAACACGCTCTGCCTCTCCCTACGCATCTCCCGCGCCGCCCCCTCGAAAGCCGCGCGCGCCGTAGCGCGATTCGCGCGATCGATGAAGACGGTGCCGGAGAGGGCCATGAACCAGCCGAGGAAGGGCACGGCGCGGAGGGAGGACTTGGCGGTGACGGAGCAGTACGGGGGGAAGATGGCGGCGATGAGCAGGACGTCGAGCTCGGTTTGGTGGTTGGCGATGAAGACGGCGGGGCGGGTGGTGAGGTGTTCGCGGCCGGAGAGGATGGTGAAGGAGACGCCGGTGGTCAGGCGCATGGCGTGGTGGAAGGCGCGGGCGGTGGTGTATTGCGAGATGCGGTGGTGGTTGAGCAGGCGGAGGGCGAGGGAGGCGAGGACGCCGTAGGTGGCGCAGAGGAGGAGGGTGAGGTAGGAGGTTAGGGTGCGGGCGTAGAAGGAGGCGACGGGGAAGCGGGGGGAGAGGGCGAGGAGGAGGGTTGTGGTCAGGATAGAGAGGGCGAGGAGGGA
>JAABUU010003651.1_pt1 | contig 19282 bp, 17 predicted proteins | sample 5559301 | NCBI WGS metagenome assembly JAABUU01 (sample SAMN10711884, study PRJNA513360) | rock metagenome | isolation source: Antarctica rocks | place: Antarctica: Victoria Land, Richard Nunatak white | reverse complement strand
ATGGCGCAGGCGTCATAGAGCTATCCGTCTGGTCGCCGCGCTTACGGGACACATCATTCGTTGCCCTATCCGGCTGTATCCGTGCCTCAGCGATGGCAGCCTTGCGCCCAAGGCTCGTAATCCTTGGGCTCGGGCCGCACGATCCCCGCCCCGCAGTATAACGCGATGAGTCGCGGTGACACGGACGGCACAAAGAGATCTACACGCGGCATGGGGCGACCGCCGTAGGGGATAGGGGAGTGCCCCCACCTGCATGACCATGCATGAACAGGCATAGCCATACAGTCGACCGCAGCTGTATGGCGCGACGACCACTCGCCTCCGTCGCCCATCCTCCACGATTAGTTAATATTGCTATGTAGGAGCTACGCGCCGATAGCACGCGCGTCGCACCGACAACTAATAGTTGTGCATTGGGAACACAATTGGAGCATGTGAGTGCGATGACATTAAGGGGTTATTCGCATGGATGCGTTGAACGGCCAGCACAGAGGTCCGCGTACCGCGCGGGGCCAGTGCCCTCCTGTGGATAGACGAGCTTGAGTTCGTGCCCCGCCCGCGGGACCAGGGGCACCCGCGCCTCGGGGTTCACGCAGGTCCAGTCAAGACCGTGCGGCGTCGCGCGTGCCATTGGTCTCGACGGCGATGTCGAAGCCGCGCGTGTGCAGCGCGTCGAGTTGGCTGGCAATGGTTTCGTCTTTCTCTTGTTTCTCGGTCGAGACCCGCGCATAGAGGGCGGCAATCACGACCTCCCTGTCTTGGTCGCGGGATATGACTCCTCCGCAGACCCCTGCGGCGCTACCGCTACGGGCGGCACGCCGCTCCGCTGCTGTTCCCGCCGCACCAGGTCGATGGCTTGCCACACCCGTCGTTTCGCATCCCAACATGGTATTCTTACTCCTACACACTCGTCTGGTTCCTCTGTCCGCTCGGCTCGCATGCCTCCTCCTTCGAGGCCTCCGTGTCTGGGGGACTCGTTGAAGGAGTGAGCGACGGCTGTGCCAAACTAGTGGTCACCCGGGAGGCGGGACCGCGTCGGCCCCAAAGGGGTAGAGGTACCTCAAAGACAAGGCGATTTTGGGTTGTAAACGGGACACTATCTTAGCGGCAGGCCACACAGGGGAACGTGTGGCGATCCACGATGAGTAACTCCTGTCATCACGGCCCAATCAGGCGCCGTGGGCCCTGGTCGGGTCCCGGACGCGCGCGGCGAGGAGGGTGTCCGGATGGAGTTGAAGGACCTGGAGTATTTCGTCGTCGTCGGGGAAGAGCTTCACTTCGGGCGCGCCGCGGCGCGCCTGCATATCGTCCCGGCGGCGGTCAGCCAGCGTATCCGCGGCCTGGAGCAGGAGCTCGGAGTCCGCCTCTTCGAGCGAACGAGTCGAAGGGTTCGCGTGACGCCAGCAGGCGAGCGCCTTCTGGTCAACGCGCGCGCCATCGTGTCGAGCGTCGGGGCCATGGCGGCGTTGGCGCGGGCGCTCGCCGCGGGCGCGTCCGGTCAGGTGGCACTCGGGTTCGCGCCCAACCTGAGCCCCTTCGTGTCTCGATTGCTCATGGCGATCGTCGACGCCCATCCGGGCCTGGACATCGTCGGCCGATCGATGTGGGGCGCGCAGGCGCTGGCCGCCGTGCGGGGCGGCGAGCTGACGGCTGCCCTGGTCCGTGGTCCCGTGACGGAGGCCGACGTGGTGGCGACGCCGTTCGGGAGCTACGAGGATAGTTTCCTCGCCGTGCCCGCGGGGGATGCCTTGGCGCGGCGTCGGCGGATCTCGCTGACGACGCTGGAGGGGCGCGCGGTGCTGGTCAACGAACGCGACGTCGCCCCCCACATCCACGACACCACGGTCCGGTTCTTCGCCGCGCATGGGGTGGCGCCCATTTGGCGTCATCATCGGGTGCAGGACTACGCGCAGGAGATGACGCTGGTCGCGGCGGGGGTCGGGGCGACGCTGGTCCACTCCCACCAGGCCACCGCGTCCTACCCGGGGGTCGTCATCCACCCCCTAGTTCAGACCGGGCCGCGTTACGACCTCCAGGTGGTGTGCCGCTCCACCGATACCTCGGCGGTCGCCCGGACTATCCGCGCCCTCCGGGCGCCGAACTGACCCCGGCCGCCCGCATCGTTCACGGGTGATGAACGGCGGGTCGCGCGATGCTCCTTGTTCGCCCATATGATCTCGGGTTAACTGGATGTATGAGTGTGCATAAGCGGCAGAGGGCACCCCGCGCGGGCACCCGACCGTCGGCGACGGTGTGGGTGCTCGCATTCGGGTCCTTCGCCGTGGGAACGGGCCTTTTTGCCTTGGGCGGTGTGCTACCCCAGATGGCGCGTTCCTTAGGCGCGTCGGTCGGCGCGGCCGGCCAGGCCGTGACCGTCTTCGCGCTCACGTACGCCGTCGCGGCGCCGTTGCTGGCGACGGTCGCGGGTCGATGGTCAGCGCGGCGTGTGCTGCTGGGCGCCCTGGTTGTTTTCTCGATCGGCAACGCGGCAACGGCCGCGGCCCCCACGTTGACGGCCCTCCTGGCGAGTCGTGTCGTCGCCGCCCTTGGCGCGGCCGCGTTCACCCCCGTGGCGCTGGGCGCCGCGGCGGCCATCGTCTCGCCCGAGAGGCGCGGCCGGGCACTGGCGGCCGTGATGAGCGGCTTGAACGGGTCCCTCGCCGTCGGGGTCCCGCTGGGGATCGTCCTGTCGCGCTTCTCGACTTGGCGCAGCGCCGTTGTGCTGGTGGCGGCCCTCGGTATCGTCGCGTCGCTTGTCCTGGCGGCGACCATCAGGGACCTGCCCCCCGTCCCTCAACCGTCGTTCCGGGCCGTCGCCCGGTTGCTCCGCAGGCCGCGCATCGTCGCGGTCCTGGCGGTCACGGTCCTCTCCGTCGCCGCCGGCATCAGCGCCTACACGTATATCGCCGCCATCCTCGGCGACACCGTCCATGCCACTGGATGGACGTTCCTCGCGCTGCTCGTCCTTTACGGTGCCGGGGCATTCCTGGGATCGCTCACCGCGGGACGCCTCATCGACACATTCGGCCCGAACCGCACGGTCACCGGGGCGATCGTCGCCCTGCTGCTGATCCTGGCGCTCGTGCCGTTCATGCGCGTCTTAGCCATCGTCGCCGTGCTGGTCGTCTTCTGGGGGGCCGCATTCGTCGCCTCGACCCCGCCCCAGCAACTCAAACTCGTCGGCGCCGCCCCCGACAATGCGACCGTCGCGGTGAGCCTGAACTCGTCCGGCATTTATCTCGGCCAGGCACCGGGGGCGGCGATGGGGGGGCTAGCCCTGCGGGCCGGCCTGGAAAGCCGGCAGCTCCCGTTCCTCGCGGCAGCCCTGGCCCTAGCCGCCCTCCTTGTCCACGTCGCCGCCGCCCGCGCACGCGCGGATGGCCGATCCCGTCTCTCTGGCCATCAAGACACCAGGCTACCACGAAAGGGAGGGAGTCCATGAACAAGAGCGCACCCGTCGACGGTTTCGCCCTCGCGTATGATCGACGCGCGGCGGTCCCCGCCTCCAGCCCCCGGCACCCGGTCGTCCTGCTGCACGGGTGGCCCGGAGACCGCACCGACTACCGGCTCGTCGTCCCCCTGCTCGACGACGGCGTCGACGCCATCGTGCCCGACCTCCGGGGCTTCGGCGACTCCGACCGCCACCGGGTCGACCCCGAAGCCCACTACAGCGCGGCCGCCCAAGCGACAAGCATCGCGGCCCTCATCGAGGAACTTGGGCTCGCCCGGCCCGTCGTGGCCGGGTACGACATCGGCAGCCGCATCGCCCAAAAGCTTGCCGACGACCGACCCGAGCTGGTCGGTGGTCTGGTCCTGTCGCCGCCGCTACCGGGCGTGGGGAGTCGCGTCCTGAGCCCCGCGTCGGAACCAGAGCTGTGGTACCAGGGATTTCACCGATCGGGAGTCGCCGCGACGCTGCTCGACGGGGACGTCGACCGCCTCCGCGCTTACCTCGCGCACTTCTGGGATCACTGGTCGGGCCCCGACTTCCGGATCGCGCAACCCGACCTCGACCACCTCGTCAGCCAGTACGCCCGCCCCAGGGCTTTCGCCAGCTCGATCGCCTGGTATCGCACCGGTCGCGGCTACGTCGCGCATGCCCTCGCCGAACAGGCGCCCGCGAAAGAAAATCGAGTGGCCGTGCCGACCGAGATCCTCTGGCAAGAATTCGACCCTCTCTTCCCGCGCGCGTGGGCCGACCGCATCCAGGAGTTCTTCGGCGACGCCCGCGTGCACTGGGCCGATGGCGTCGGCCACTTCACCCCGGTCGAAGCGCCGCGGATGGTCGCCGACCTCATCAATCAAGCGGCGCGGAAGATGTGACAGATCGTTCCCCGACTGTGTCCCGGCCGATTCGGCGAGGCATGATCATACATAAAACTGTCGCGCCGGGGTACGCACCGCGGAAAACGTCGGCGCATTCCCGCGCGACATCCGGCGAGCGATCGGCGCACAGCACGCGCGTAGTCATGCTACTGGTCGTGCGAGAATAAACCGAGCGCCAGCGATGTGTGAGCTACTCCGTCGCGCTGCGGCTGCATAGTCATGCACACACACCTGCGTCGTTGTGGCCGCTCTCCCACCAGTTCGGGCTGTCGCACACGCTATGAATTGGGATAACTGGCGCAGCAAAGATAACCATGGTGTTAGCCAGTCTGTCGATGGACATAAGTGCCCCTCCCTGCAAGGCTTTCGCCGAAGTACTGCAACACGGCGAAAGCGCGGTGAGGTTTTTGTGCCTGCGGATCTCACCCCATCAGCAGGCCGCCGTAACCATCGCCCTGACGCGTTACCTTTGCCCCGAAGGGTCGCACTACTCGTGCGCTTGATCGATGGCTTTGACGTGCTTGCGGCCCTCGGCCAAGAGGTGGTTGACCGCGTCACCGGCACGCGCGACCGCAGGTTGCCTTTTAGGTGCGCCCTCCCGGCGCGAACGTTGAGGCGGTGAGCCGGTAGACGACGCTGTCGCCGCTACCACCGACGGGCCCTGATCCCACGCGAACCCCGCCTATCTTTTCGACGGCCCGCTGCGAGCGCACGTTCTGTGGGCCAATACGGAAGATCACGCTGTTCACGAACCCGAAGGCATGCCGCAGCATGAGCCGTTTCATCTCCCCGTTGTAGAGGCCGCCCCAGTGGGACCTCGCCAGGAACGTCCAACCGATCTCGATCTCGCTTTTCCCTTCGTCGTATCCGTGGAAGCGCGATGACCCGATGACTCGACCATCCTTGGCGTCACGAGCGATCAATGCCCCACCAGACTCCGCGGCCGCGCGGAAGAACTCCTCGAACACCTGTTGTTTGTACCGATCCTTGCTCGGGTGTTGTTCCCACAGGAGCGGGTCTGCGGCGACAGCGTACAGGTCATGGAAATCCGCCGCCTGAAGCGGCCTGAGCTCGAGGATCTCACCTCTCAAGATGGGTTGGAGATCAAAAGGCATGTCGCTTCCATCCTCTAGCAATTGAAGGTGGGGGTGGTGATGCCATCAACCGGCATACGCTCTCCCCTAGGTGCTGCCCGTTGTGCGCCAGGGGGTACTGTTCTCCCACTAGCGTACCGTTTATGCCTGTAGGTCGATGGGATGGCTAGTACCTTTCGCCTGAAAACATTCCGCATATTCGGTGGCCCGTTCCCCCGTGAGCAGCGCGAAGATCGAGGGTCTTTTCCGCGGAGCCATTTCCGTCGGACGGTACTAGTCGTAGCCGTACGTGTGGCGTCCACTATCGTATGAGAGACTTGCGCCCTTGTCTCTCATGAAGTCGTCGCCGTCACAGCGAGCGGCGCTATGGGATCTTTGCTGCCGAAATGTAATAAGACGCCTCGCCACAATTAGCTGGCTCTCCCGATGACTTGGTGAAGCCAGAATCCAGAAAAAGCGTGTTGTGACTGACGAACTGTGGTCTAGCGAGCTCGTTGACAGGGCGAGATCACCGCGTAGAGCTACGAAAGGCGCAACGCCAGGTAGCACTGTATGGTGGTGCTATTGCACCGAAAAACGGACGGTGCTGGGGAGCAAAAATGTAAAGGCGCGCTGGGCATTTCTCGCTGCCCTACGCGGCTCAACGATGGCCACCGAGCGTGCCGTCTCACATTTTGGTCCATGACCCCTCACATTCTCATCCAACCTGTTTCACCAAGTCATCGGGAGAGCCAGGATGATACGGCGAGGTTTGCCCGAGGCACCGGTCCCCACGACGATCTGGCGGCCCCACAGACACCGGCTTGCTGAAACGGCATCGAATCGCGCACATGGTGTTCTCCGTACTCACAGGCGGAAACGGCTAGTGACAAGTCAGGTGGGGCCTGAGTGCTGCCCCGTGTACAGCCGGCCGTGAATGTCCGCTCTCAGGGCTGAATGTTCTCCAGGTCGTCGAGGAGGCTGGGGTGTGTCGGCTGCCATCCGAGGACCTCGCGGGTGTGGGCGCTGGAAGCGGGCTGGTCCATCGCGAAGATCGCGCCGAACGGGCCGAAGGTCTCCGCGGGCACGGCCTCGACCGGCAGGCCCAGTCGCCGGCCGATGACTGTCGCGATGTCGCGTACCGCGTCGCCCTCGTCGGCGACGGCGTGCCAGGCCGTGCCGGCCGGCGCCGATTCGAGGGCCAGCCGGAACAGGACGGCGGCGTCGCGGGCGTGCACGGCCGGCCAGCGCTGGGCGCCGTCGCCCGGGTAGCCGGACACGCCGATGCGGCGCGCTTGATCGGTCAACAGGCCGGCGAATCCGCCCTTGCCCTCGTTGTGGACCGTGCGCGCCACGCGGACAGCCGTGGCGCGCACACCGCGCGAGGCCAAATCCAGCAGCGCATTGACCGAACGGTGCCGACCGCCCACCGGTCCATCGGTCGGCAGCGGATCGGCCCCGGTGGAGGCGCGGCCCGCCACCCGCGGCGTCACCGAGGCCGTGACGATCGGGCGGTCGCTGCCGATGAGCTCCGCCCCCAGCGCGGCCATGGCCGCGCTCTCCTCGGTGACGGCTGCCGCGAGCGCGTCCGCGCTGCTGTAATCGCGTCCGAACGCCAGGCTGATCACGCCATCGGACTGCGCGGCGCCGGCCCGCAGGACGCCGAGGTCCGCCAGCCCTCCGCGCAGCACCTCGGTGCCGGCGTCCGTAAGGATCTGCGCGGAGCTGTCCGAGCGAGCCAGCGCGAGAACGGTGTGGCCGTGGCCGAGCAGCTCGGCGATGACGGCGGAGCCGATGGTGCCGGTACCGCCGGTGACGAAGACGTGCATGAAATCCTCCTGGGAGTAACGGGACTGTCGTCCCATCAGTGGAACAGAGTGATGGGATAATTGTCCCATCACTTCACTTACAGTATAAGAGGGTCGGCTTTAACATAATATACAGCCTGTTCAGAGCTACGCATCGTCTCGTTCGGACCCTTTACTTGACGATAACGGCGGTCATGCTCGCCTCGGATACGCGATTGCCAGTGTGTGGAGCAGCCTAGTCAGCGATGTACCGTTGTTCGCCAGCTTTCTCGGTTGCCGGATAGGTGCCGACCGAGTTATTTCGACGCGCTGGACGTCCTGGGAAGGGCAGAATATTATGTTAAAGCCGACCCTCAGTATAAGAGGGCCGGCTTTAACATAATATGTGGCCCGTCCGGGGCTGCGCATCGTCCTCTGTGGGCCTTCAACTGGCTCTCCCGACCTTTTGGTGAACCGAAATGGCCGTTTCGCCAACGCCAGCAAGGGGAAACGGGCTTGCAAGATCATGTCTCCATGCGGATAGGGTTATGAGGCCGGTTAGCCCGTGCTCCGCCAGGGTTTTCGCTGCATTGGCTTTCACCAAACCGTCGGGAGAGCCAGTCGATTGTGGCGAGGTGTCAATGTAACACTGTGCTTTGTAGCCGACATTTGCACTTTAGTGCAAAAGGAGCTTCAAATTCCTTAGTGCAAAGGAGAGTTGCAAACTCACGTCAGGCGTGGAATCACCGACGAACGCTCTCCACCGTTGAGTCATAACCACTTTTCACGCTCAGAAACGTGGCCCGTGAGGTGTTCCTCAGTGCAAACCAATAACCCATTTTTGTTCCTCGGTGCAAAGTTCAACTGCAAAAAGCGCTGAGTGGCGGGGGGACGGCCGACGAGTGCCAGGCGTGGAATGATGTCTCCAAGTGCAAGGCTAGACTGCAAAACAGTGCAAAGACGTTCTTCAAGGCACAAACACTTGGGCTCGCGCGTAACCCCCAGGCTCATGGAACACGCCCGGCCCTCTCTCTATTGTTATATCGCGTTCCATCCTCTGTCCTCCCGTCACGGGTCGATGCGCCACGCACCTTCACTATGGACGAGGCGGCGTTCCTCCCGGCGCGTGTCCAGGCGCGCGAGTTGGGCCGGGAGCGCGTCGAGCGCCTGTGTTATGTCGCATAGATTCCGGCTCCTGACGGAGACAAACACGCCATCGGCCTTGAGTTGGAACGTGGCCGGCATCGCATGCGCCCCCATCTCGACCCCAAGGGCGGCGGCGAGGGCGGGGGTGACGCCGGCCGGGGCTGTAGTGGGGACAACGAGGCGGGCCAAGGACGGGGGCGGGCTGGACGCGGCGAGCAGGGGCACGCCCCAGGGGTGGTGCTCCTTGCCGCGCACGGGCAGGAAGACGTGCCGCTCGACCGTGACGCCGGCGGCATGCAGGGCATCAACGAGCGGGTCGGCGCGACGCGGGCGTTGGCGCGCGCGGCAGCAGCGCCAGCGCGGCCAGGACCAGCAGGACCACGTTGCGCGCCACGAGCGCCAGCACCTCGCGCGGCGCGAAACGGACCAGCAGGTAGTAGTGCGCGGGGAAGATCCAGCCCGTGAGTAGCAGCGCCAGGCCATACACGGCCCCGAGCGTCAGCGGCCGGCGGCTCACGACCGCGATCAGGGGGTAGAGCCACAGTAGGTACTGCGGCGAGAGCACCTTCCCGGCCAGCATGAATGCGAGGACGGCGGCGGCGCTCAGGCGCGTCAGGTCGTCGACGAGGGCGGGCGTGTCAGCCCAGTAGCGCCTCCGGCGCCAGGCGATGAGGTAGACGGCGCCGAGCGCGAGGACGGTGAGCGGGAGCGTCAGGGACGCCATGAGGGGAGCCAGGGGCGCGACGATCTCGTTACCGCCGTGGCCCCACCGCTGGCTCACCGGCCCACTGAGGGGGCGCGCGACCATCAACGCCGAGGCAGCGACGGTCTCGATCTCCAGGCCGCGGTCGAGGTGGTACGTGAGGAACGTGGCCACGGCCGGCAGATCGCCGCGCGCCACGATCAATCCGGGCACGACGATGGCGGCGGCGAACGCACCGAGGTCGCCGGCCAGCCGCCACCGCCGACCGCCGCTCAGCGCGACCAGCGCAAAGAGCGGCAGGAGGACGACCGGGTAGAGCTTGAGCGCGCTGTCCAGCCCGAGCACGAACCAGGCCAGGCGTGGCCGGCGTACGACGACCAGCACGATCGCCAGGAGCATCAGGACGGCCACCGACAAATCGAAGCGGTCGCACACAAGGACGCGCCCCGCGCACAGCAGCCAGAGCGGTTGGGCCAGGACGACGCCCCAGCGCGGGATGTGCGGCGCGGCGCGACGGACTAGCCAGAGTCCGACGCCGACGCCGAGCAGGTCGAACGCCAGCGCTTCCACGGCGAAGGCCAGCCGGTACCCGGCGGTGCCGCGCGTCACCAGGCTGGGCAGCCACAGCAACGGCGCCGCCAAGGGAGGGTACTCCAGCACAAAGTCCCGATAGGGCGTGTGGCCGGCCCGCATCAAATCGCCGTACGTCTTGAAGACGCCGATCGTCCAGTCGGTGCGGTCGCGCGTGCACAGCAGCAGGTAGGCGAAGGCCAGCAGGTGCAGGGCAACCGCCAGCCCGAGCAGCCCTGGGCGGACGCGCGGCGTGGCGGTCGGGGGCGTGTCCACCTACCTGCTCCCTGAGAGAAAGAGCGGTCGGGCGGATCTAGAGCCTGCGACCGCGTTTCCGTGAGCGGGACCCCCAATGGCAGACCACGGCGACGTGGTCGCGGGGCTGCGTGTCACACGTGCACCCGGTGCTCTCATGGTGTGGCCGCCGTTGTCGTGGCGCGCTTGGCCGCCTGCGTGCGTTTGGTGGTGGCGCTGGTGGCGTAGACGGCGATGCCCTCCACATGGGGGTCGAGGGCGGCGTAGCCCTCGATGATGGCCGCGTCCGCGGGGTCGGCGGCGAGGGCCTCGGCCACTTTCGCCCACGGCTTGCGGGCGACGAAGACGGTGTAGCGCGTGCCGGCGGGCGGCTCCGGCAGCCCTTTGGGCAGGTCCGGCACCTTCTCGCTCGTAAGGGCGAGGGCGACGGCCTGGCCCTGCGCGACGGCCGCGCCCGGTCGTCCAATGACGGTGATCTTCACAATAGATGCCCTCCCTGGGTTGTCCATCTGTAGCTGTAGCGCGGCCATGACACGGCGGTAGTCGTCGTCCGCCCAGGTCGCCGGAGCGGATGCAGGCGCGGGCGGCACGTTGTTTCCGGTCGCCTTCTTGCGTCCGGACGGGGGCGGGAAGATATAGACCCGATCCTCACGACTGAGCGTGTCGTTGGCGCGCACGAGATGGAAGAAGACGCCGCCGGGGGTCCGGCGACGGCTGCCGTCGGGGAGCATCAGCCCCCCGGCCACCTCGATCTCCTGAGTCCGTGTGAGAAAGGCGCGTGCCTGGTCGGCGCCGAGCCGGTCGACGACGCGGCCAACCTGTCCGAGCGGGCCGCGCGCGGTCTCGCCGAGCCCGGCGGCGATCTCCTGGGTGGCCCGCCAGTCTTCCGGCCCCAAGCGCGGGCGGGGCGGGCCGGCCGCGCCGAGGCTCTGGGTGACCTCGTCCGGGCGGCCAGGTCCGGCCTCGGTTGTCCCCGGTGGGCTCTCATGTGTCATACGGTGTCCTCTTGTTAGGGGTCGATACGCCAGGCACCCTCACTATAGACGAGCCGGCGTTCCTCGCGGCGCGTGTCCAGGCGCGCGAGGTGGGCCGGGAGCGCGTCGAGCGCCTGCGTTATGTCGAGTAGGTCCCTGCTTCTGAGGGAGACGAATACGTTGTCAGCCTTGAGTTGGAGCGTGGCCGGTGCCGGGCGCTTCCCACCCCCAAGCGCGGCGGCAAGGGCCGAGGCGACGCCAGCCGGGGCCGTCGTGGGGCCGACGAGCCGGACCAGGGGCAGGGGTGGGCCGGACGCGGCCAGCAGGAGCACGCCCCAGGGGTGCTGCTCCTCTCCGCGCACGGCGAGGAAAGCGTGCTGGTCGACCGTGACGCCAGCGGCGTGCAGCGCGTCGGCGAGCGGGCCGGCGTCGTCAGCCGTGACGTGATCCGTGGTCAGGGTGATGGATGCTGGCAACGCGCTGTCTGTCGCGTCGGTCCCGCGCGTGTTACCCATGTGCATGTCCACCACTTTCACGGCGCGCGGCGGTCGATGTCTTTGAGCCAGGCGAGATCCGCTTCCAGGGTGCGCAGCACGGTGGCTGTGTCGGCGGTGTCGAGATGACCGGGCTCGGCGCGCCCCGCGCCCGCGCCCTCGCGGAGCTGGATGATGCGGAGGGCGCGGAGGTCAACCTGGCCCTGCGCGACGGACGCTGGCAACGCCGGTGCTAGGGCGACCGGCGCTGGCAACGCCGGTGTGGGGGCGGCCGGTGTTGGTGTGGGGGCGAGGGCAGGGCCACCGGGGAGGTCGCCGAGCGCGACGCGGAGCAGGTCGGCGACGTAGCGGCTATGCGGTAGCCCGCGCGCGGCCGCCTCGGCGCGCAGGCGGCGCGCCAGGGCCAGCGGCAGGCGGAGGCTAAAGCCGCGCTCCGTATCTTCGGCGTAGCGCCGGCGCCACACGCGTAACTGCGCGTCGTCGCCGGGCTGGGGCGTCCCGTAGGATGTCGGCATCCTCCACGTCCTCTCTGCGGTTCGGTGTGTCGTGTCCCCCCAGTATCGCTCATCATCCCCCACGCTTGGATGGCGCGCGACGCGTCAGGAGGCGGCGGGGGTGTCGTCGAGCCAGCGGCGCAAGGTGGGGTGCTGCAACTGCCGGAGGGCTTTGGCCTCGATCTGGCGTACGCGCTCGCGGGTCAGCCCGAGGTGCTGGCCAATCTCGTTGAGCGTGCGCGGGGGCGCGCCGTCGAGGCCATGGCGCGCGGCGAGGATAGCGCGCTCACGCGGGGTCAGGGTGGCCAGGGCGGCGCGCACGGCGGCGGCGAGAGCGTGGGCCTCGGCCAGCGCGTCGGGCCGGAGGGCGTCAGGGTCGTGGAGGAGGTCGCCCAGGGTCGTGGACTCGCCGTCGCCCATGATCTGGTCGAGGGGGACGGGGGCGGGCAGGGGTGCGGTGAGGGCGTCCACGCGGGCGCGGGGGAGGCCCGTCGCGGCGGCAAGCTCGCCGGGGGAGGGCGGATGGCCCAGGGCGGCGTGGAGGGCGTGGGCATGGCGGGCGAGGCGGGCGCGCTCGTCCTGGACGTTGAGGGGGACATGGGTGAGGGGGACCTGCGTGGCCAGGGCGCGCCGGAGGGCTTGCTTGATCCACCAGACGGCGTAGGTCGAGAACTTGTAGCCGCGCGCGGGGTCGAAGAGATCGACGGCGCGCAGGAGGCCGACGGTGCCCTCCTGCACGAGGTCGTCGAGGGGGAGGCCGCCGTGCCGGTAGCGGCGGGCGAGGGCGACGACGAGGCGCCCGTTGGCGGCGACGAAGGCGGCGCGGGCCGCGTCGCCGGCGCGGAGGGCCTCCTGGTCGAGGGGCCAGGCGGCCAGGTCGGCGAGGACACGCGTGCGGGCGTGAGCGGTGAGGGCCTGGGGCAAGAGGGGGCCGACGACGGCGGGGAGGGCGGCCGGGGCAAGGGGCAGGCGCGAGAGGAGGGCGGCGAGGACGGCGGCGGCGGCGGCGCGGGCGTTGACGGCGGGGGGCAGGTCGCGGCGCAGGCGCGCGGCGAGGTGGCGCTGGGCTAGCAGGCGGGCGCGGCGGCCGGCGCGGATCAGCCGGGCCAAGTCGCGCTCCTGGGCGGCGGTGAGCACGGCGGGGGCGGGGACGGGCGGCGGGATCATACGGGCTCCTGCGTGGTCCAGGGTCTCTACCCAGAGCGTACCAGGCCGACCCGCGTGCCTGGTGGTCCTCTGGGGATAAGGGGGCGCGGTCCGGCACCGCGCGACGATGCTCCCCTCTCCTCACCACGCCGACGGGGCCGAGGCGGCGCTCGTGGCCCCGCGTTCACCCGCCCGGTCTGGTCGAAGGGAAGAGGTCGAGGCCGGCGAGGGCGGCGGCGCGCGCCAGGGCAAGGCGAAAATAGGGGTCGGCGAGAGCGACGGGGAGGCCGGGGAGGACGCGCTGGTAGACCTGGGCCTGGCCGGCGCGGAGGAGGCGGCGGAGCTGCTGGGCGCCGTGGCGCACCAGGGCGCTGAGGCTGTCCGCCAGGGCGGCCACATCCTGTTGCCGCGCCCGATCCATGGATAGAATAGGGGTGACCAACACGGCTTCCTCGGGATGAAAGAGGGGTGTTCATCGTGGGACGTATCCACCAGGCCGTGCCCATCGCTGCCTTCCTGGTATGGGCAGCCCTCATCGGGGCGGGGCTGCTCACCGCGACGGTGCGCGGGGGCATCGATCCGGTGGACTACCAGACGTACCACCGGGCGGCGGCCCCCTCGGCGTGGGCGAGCAGGACGCGCGCGACGGCGTCGACGCGGTCGGTGGCTGAAGGCCGGTCATACGCCCCCGCATCGCCGTGTTCGCCCTCATCATGGCCCAGGGGGCGAACACGGCGCGTTCCTCCGATGGTCACTGGCCCAAAAGAGAGGACCAACGACATCCGAGCGGGCTACCCGGTGGGCGCGTTTACCCCGCCCATTCCACGGCCGTGCCCGGACCATCAACGGACGTAGACACGGAAGGCGAAATCGTCGACCTTGCGCCCCGCCCAGGAACCCACGCCTTGCCGGTAGGGGTCGCCGCGTCCCCCGAATACGCCCCACGCCGGGGTGGTGCCCCTGCTGCCCGTGACGCCGAGGCGCAGGACATCGCCGGCTGCCACGGCGAGAGGTTGGGTGAGGGTGAAGGTGTACCAGGCGTGCGCCGCCCGGCCACCCGGGACCGCGACGAGGGCCGCCCGGGCCGTCCCCCCGTGCGGTCCCATGACGGCGATCGTTAAGACCGCCGCGCCCGCCGTGCCGCCGGTGTACAGGGGCACGTCGACGCGTGCGACGACGCCGCGGTGGGCCACGGTCACCGTCTGGGACGCCCCCTCTCGGAGACCCAGCCCTCGCGCGAACAACTCTTGCGCCTGGTCGAGCCGTCCGTCCGTGACCCGCCCCGCCCGTGGGGTTTGCATGGTGAACGCGCTGGTGTACAGATCCTTCCCGCCCAGGGCGACGGCGACGACCGTGTAGCGTCCGGGCTTCCCTACTGGCGTTGTGAAGGTAAGCGCCGCCCGGTCCGCGAACGTCCCGACCGTGTTGGCGACGCCGACGCCGAGCCGGACGGCGCTCCGTGTTCTCCAGTAGACCGTCACGCGCGCGTGGGCGGCGAACCCATAGCCGCTCACCGTGTTGCGGACGCCCGACGCCCCCGAGGCGCGCAACAGCACGATGCGCGGCGTCACATGCAGCGTGGCGCGCGCCGTCAAGCGGCTATCGTGGCCGACCGCGACGACGGCGTGCGCGCCGGAAACGGCCTGCGGGACGTTGAGCGTGATCGCGAAAGAGCCGTCCGGTTTCACGGTCGCGGTGACGAGTGAGGTAGCACTCACGCGATCCCAATACAAGCGCACCCGCTCACGCGCGCGGAAGTGAGCGCCGCTCACGACGATACTGTGATGGTACACGCTAGTAGCTGTGTTGAGCGTGACGCGCGGTCCCGTGGACACAGGGCCGGCATCACGCGGCCGAGGCGCCGGCGTCCGCGCCAGGCCGAAGACAGGTATGGTGGGTGGCGTCGCCGTGGCACCGCTAGCCGATGCGCGTGTCACCGCACGGGTCATGGCCGCCGTTGTGTTTGATGGAAGCGATGGCGCTGTGCTCGTGGCCGTCGGCGGTAGTGGTGTACGGGTGGCCAGCGGGATAGCGGCGTTGGTATTCAGCGGGGTAGTGGTGTTGGTGGCGGTCGGCGGCACGGGCGTATTCGTGGCCGTCGGCGGGACAGGTGTATTCGTGGCCGTCGGTGGGACGGGAGTGGTGGTGGCCGTCGGTGGGACAGGTGTATTCGTGGCCGTCGGTGGGACGGGAGTGGTGGTGGCCGTCGGTAGGACGGGCGTATTGGTGGCCGTCGGCGGGGTAGTGGTATTCGTGGCCGTCGGTGGGACCGGCATGCTGATGGGCAAGAAACACCACCCGCACGCTCCGACTACTGGCATGTTGGTAACGGTCGGCGGGACCGCGGTGTTAGTGACGGTCGGTGGGGCGGGCGTATTGGTGGCCGTCGCGGTGGCGGTCGGCGGGACGGGCGTATTGGTGGCCGTCGCGGTGGCGGTCGGCGGGACGGGCGTATTGGTGGCCGTCGGCGTCGGGTTGTACACGTACGGAGGCAGCAGGCCATAGACGTAGAGGTAGTTCGAGAACGTGGCCAGGTACACCCGCCCGTTGGCGATCGTCGGCGCGCTGAACTTGGCGAGCGTGGGCACCCCATCGCGCGCCTGGTTCTGCGCGCTGTCCCACAACTCGTGGCTCAGGTCCGTCGCGTCGAAGGCGCGTAGGATGCCGGGGCGCACGCTGTGGTTCGCATCCCCGTTGAGCGGCAGCGCCGCCCAGATGATGCCGCTCCCCGGCGCGCTCCCGTTGGACGAGAGCGAGAGCGCCGCGCCCGGCATGCAGATGCCGCCGCAGCCCGTCGGGTCCGACACCGTGCTCTTAGAGGCCGGCGTCGTGTCGAACTGCCCCGTGTCGTCATGGAACTGGAACGCTTTGAGGGTGTCCTGCTCGCCCCAGACGTAGGCGTACGCGCCCGTCGGCCCGCGCCAGAAGACGGGGCCGCCGTGGATGTGCCCGTTTGACGCCTGGAAGCTCTGCGCGATCTGGCTGTTGTCGGTCGGGTTGTACTGCCCCAGGTGGTTGCGCTTGAACAGGTAGATCTTCCCCTCCTTGCCGCCGCCGAAAAAATAGTTCGAGTTGGGGATGAGGACGGCTCCGCTCGAGCTGATGTCCGCGTCAGTGTTGTCGAGGGCCTGCACGTTGTAGGGCATGAACCAATCGGTGAGCTGGAGGGTGGGGCTCAACTTGAGGTAGCTGTCGCCGTAGTCGGGGCTGCCGTTCGTGGCGGCGTCGGAGAGCCCGTTGCCCGTCCCCACGTAGATGTTCCCGGCGGCGTCAGCGGCCGGCCCCAGCCCGGACTGCCAGATACCGGCCCCGTCGAAGCCGTTCGGCGAGCCGCCGTTGGGCGTGTCATTGAACACGGAGGCCAGACTCAGGTCGCCCGCGTTGAAGCCGAGTACCCAGCCGTGGTAGGGGCCCGTGTCGCAGTAGCCCGCGAACGCCGCGTAGATCTTGCCCTGTGACAGCAGCAGGGCCGGCCGCTGCAACTCCGTCTGGTTGTTGAAGGGGATCATACTAGTCCCGTTCGCGCCCGTCACCCTGTCCGAGCCGTTGCCGGGGTATGAGGCCTGCACGTCGGTGGGGGTAACCTTGTCCTGCCCCGTTACCAGGTCCAGCGCGTGCAGCCGGTGATGGTAGCTCCCGTCGCCGTCCTTGTTCGTCGTCATGACGTATAACGTGCCGGACGCGGGGTCGATCACTGGCGTGCTCACGATGCCGACCGCGTCGGAAATATCCTGATATGTTCCACACGCCGCGCCGATCTCGGGACTGCTCGCCAAGGGGATGGGCGCACCCATGTGGGTGGGGGTCGTCTGCCACAGCGGTGGCCCTGGTGTGTCCGCGTCGAACGCGTAGACGTCGTTGTGCATGGTGGCGACAAAGACGACGTTGTGGACGCCCCCGGCGATCGTCAGGTTGGGCACGTAGAGGGGCTGCGCGTAGATCTGGCCGTCCACGGGCAGCGTGAAGAGCAGCCCGAAGCTGTTGACGTTGACGTTGCCGGTGTTGAGGATCGTTTCGTTCGGGTTCACCCCGGTGCGATCGGTGTTGTTGTGCTGCGTAAGCACGGACACCTGGTCGACAGCCCGCGCACGCGCGGGCAGCCCCAGGCTACCGAGACAGAGGACGACACTCAGGATGGCGGTGGTGAGGGACAGCCTTAGATGGCGCACGGGTACTTGCTCCTACTCTTAAAAAAGACAGGGGGACATACAGTCCTGGTGGGCTGTGTGGTCAGACGCCGTGGGCTGTAGAGGCGTCCACTACGGGCACAATCGAAGACACACCGGAGGCGTTGGCGCGACCGATGGGGTAGGCTATATAGAGACTAGCAAACCGACCGCGTGTCAAGCTGACAATACGCCCGTTTCCCGATAACAATTCAGTTAGCGTGGACAGGCCCCGTCCCTCGTGTGGCGCATCGCGCCGACGAGAGCACGAGCGCCGCGCACCGGGTGGAGGATGCACGTCAGCAAGACGCATGGTTTTCGGATCGCACTTGTGCGGCCGCACGCCCGATACGGGGCGGTGACGGGATAGCGCGGCGGCCCTACTGTCCTGCCTGCCGCGTTCTCGCGGCAGCAAGCGCGTCGTCGAGGTGCGGCGCGCCGTCGCGGAGAACCTGTACGATGTCGTCACTCCCGATGACGACCGGGCCGAAGGGGCAGGGGAGCCACGCCAACCGGCCCGTCGGCTAGTCCACGCCCGCGTCGTCACGGTGTCGACGGTTGCGGGTCACGTCCGCGATAAATCAAAACGGTCAGCGCGGTGGGGTGGGCAACGGAGGAGACGACCGGCAAGGAGGGCGAGGGGGACGGAGAGGGCGGTGAACGAGGGTGAACATGACGGTGATGCCGAAGGTGAAGGCGAGCAGCGTGAGGACGGGCGCGTGTTCGAGGACTGCGGGCAACAGCTCTAGGGTGGCGGCGAAAAGCGCGCCGGCCGCAAGGTGCCAAGTGGTGCTTGCCGTGCGTAGGCGGGTCTGCTCGAACGCGGTAACGGCCCCTGCGGTGGCGGGCGGCACGACGCTGCAAGCCCTTGATCCCCTGACGGCCCGGAGGGCGGGGTGGTGGGGTCCGCAGGGGAGGTGGAGCGCGTCGCGATGACGGTGACACGGACGCTCCTGCAGGGCTTGCTGATTCGCTGAAGGTGAGAGCCACGCCCGACGATTGTCGCCGCGATGCAAGCCTGCTACGGCAGGGCGATGCGACGGATGAGATCCTTGCGCCCACAGCATAGGCCCGGCCCTCTCTCTGTTGTTATGTCGTGTTCCACCGCGTCCTCCCTTTACGGGTCGATGCGCCACGCATCGTCACTATAGACGAGCCGACGTTCCTCACGGCGTGTGTCCAGGCGCGCGAACTGGGTCGGGAGCCCGTCGAGCGCCTGTGTTATGTCGTATAGGTCGCGGCCCCTAATAGAGACGAACACGCCGTCGGCCTTGAGTTGGAGGGTAGCCGGGGCCGGGCGCTCCCCACCCCCAACCCCAAGGGCGGCGGCGAGGGCCGGGGCGACGCCAGGTGGGGCCGTCTTGGGGGCGACAAGCCGGGCCAGGGGCAGGGGCGGGCCGGACGCGGCCAGCAGGAGCACGCCCCAGGGGTGTTGCTCCTCCCCGCGCACGGGCAGGAACGTGTGCCGCTCGACCGTAACGCCGGCGGCGTGCAGCGCCGCGACGAGCGAGCCGGCACCTTCGGCTGTGACGTGATCCGTGGTGAGGGTGACGTGCGCCGGTCGGGCGTCGTCTGTCGTGTCGTCCGTGTGCAGGTGCGCCAAGTCCCCTATCTACCCGTCCAGGGCCTCCAGGTCGGCCCACAATGCGGCCCGTAGTTGTTCTCGTTCCGCGCGGCCGTTTCCCATATGAAAGAGTGCGCCTGTCCGCGTGTCCTCGGCCTGCACCCAATCGGAGGATTGGGCGAGGCTCTGCGTCCCTATCCCTCGATCCGAAGCCTCACTATCGCGCATGATGCGGGGTGTCAAAGCTTTTGACAGCGGCAGCCCCGTCGGGTCTCCTGTCGGCGGCGCCGTTACTGCTGTCACGGCGTTGCCCTGCACAGGCTCATCCGGCGTCTCGGCTGTCAAAAGTTTTGACAGCATGATGTCCTCGGTATCGAATTGCCCCGATGCCCTGGGTGTGGCGCCTGATGCCTCCGCTTGCGTCCCGGCTGTCAACACTTTTGACAGCGAGGCGTGCCCCTGCGCCGTGCGTGCCGCGCGCACTTCGGAGAGGCTGGGTGGGTCCCCATCGAGCGCGCGGGCGATAAACGCGCCGCGGTCCGGCTCCGCACAGCGGTCGATGGAGAGCGCCACCGAGGGCGGCA
>JAABUU010003648.1_pt1 | contig 19296 bp, 18 predicted proteins | sample 5559301 | NCBI WGS metagenome assembly JAABUU01 (sample SAMN10711884, study PRJNA513360) | rock metagenome | isolation source: Antarctica rocks | place: Antarctica: Victoria Land, Richard Nunatak white | reverse complement strand
AAGAGCTATGACAACGATCTCAACTGATATAACGCTGACGACGACGAATTTATGAACGCTCAAGAGATGATTGACGACTTTCATATCAAATATTCAAGAAAAGCGCACTAAGAAACAACATTCATGCAAACATGAATAGTCAAGAAAGAAAAGTAATGTCACGATTCTAGTCTTGTCAGACTCAGTCTTCTAGTCTTGTCAGATCTATTCTAGCTTCGTCATCTTGACTAGTCTCTATTGAGTTTAGCGTCGACTGAGAAACACACATATGTAGTCAGCTTCTTTTCTGTAGCTATCTTTCTTTCTTAGCATTTATCTTCTAGTTAAATGACACTCATATTGACTCGCTCTATGCTGATTTCTAACAGCTTGCTTCAGTCAATATTTACAAGATGAAGATGAAGCAACATGATGATGACAAGAAGTGATGAGAACGAAAGAAATGAGAATCTCTACTCAACTGTTAAATACAATCTCACATGATTGAGAGAGAAGTCACTTACTCTCTCATTGTCAAAGACAAAGAGCGAGATGAGTCTTGATGCAAGCGTTGAGACAATGATTCATCGCTTGCACAGCATGATGCATCGACAGCTGAAGATGACACAAGACTGAGTTCATCATGCAATCATGCTTTCTCATGAAGCAATGCTTGCATTTGCGAGCACGCTCGATGAGAGCATGACACATGTGAGTCGTCGCTGCGCTCAGACAACAAACGCAGCGACAGCATCAAATCATCTGATCACTACAATCTATCATGCATCAGCAATTATTGAAACACGCAGAAATAAATATGCATATTAAGAATTATGAGCTCAGTCTTTAACACAGAAGATGCAAGAAAAGCAGAAGAAGCAGATGTTACAAACATCACAGTGATGACGACGTGACGAAGAACATACATCTCAAGAAAATGAGCAGACTTCACAAGCATGTTAGCATGATCTCAGTGAGCGCGAATGCTGCTACTTATCATGATGATGATGATGATGATGATGATGATGTTGATACTGCTATGTCATTCATGTTAGCTCATGAGCTGACTTGCATCACAACAACGCTGCAACGAAAGAAGCTCATATCATGAGCTGCAAGCTATGCAAGATACATATGACAAATCTCATGCTTCATCAGTTTGAAAGAACAGTACTCACGAAAGAGTATGCTGAGACGAAGCAAGAAGAAAAGAAAGAAAGAAAGAAAGCAAAGCTGAAGAATTGATATCAACAATCTTGCACTAGCTTTGTTTATGCTTGTTAGCATGATTAACTCACGACACTTCTACACAGATGCTAAAGCGCTGAAGAAGACATGACTACACTATCAGTTACAAGAAGATAATATGATGCTATGAAGATTCAAAAGTCGAGTCTTTAAGAAGAAATGCAATTGTGAGAATGCATCTCATCGACTATGAATGATGCATATCTGCAAGACTAGCTCGCGAGATTAGATTAAAGAAACTAGCAAGTGAATAAAGATAATGACTTGACAAAAGATGAAAACTCTGCAAGCTCTTGCTTTCATTTTTTAGCAATTAGTTCTATCATCAATAGAATGCTATCTTGTTATCTTCTACTATGCAGTTTCACATAAAGAGATCTTGTTGTCTCACAAAGAACAACTGTTTCATTGAGTCAGCAATCAACTCAACGAAGTCATCAATATGCTGAATGAGCTTCGAAGTCAGTGAGACTTGACTTTACAACTCAATGAACACTGACTTCTCATACAAGATGATCATAAAAAGAGAGCAAAACAACTAAAAGTTGCTTTTGATAAGAATGATGAGTTAGAGAAAAAGATCAATCAGTTACAAGATGAGTGATTGAACTTCAGAGCAAAACAACGTCAAGCTGATCAATTTATGTCTCGTCAAGATACTCAGTCAGCTGAGCAACGAGTGTTGAGATCATGTCTAGAATCTAATCACACTGCAGCGAGATAATGCGTAGCTGAATAGAATGTTTAATCAATAGAGATAGCTCTAACTAGAAAACTAAGAATACAGAAGAAAGAAGACAGTTTCGAGCTGTATCTATAGTAGAGCGAACAAAGAAACGAAGTAGTTGATTTGCTAGAGCTCGAATAGATGAAATGTTTCAGCATATTTCAATTTGAAACATCGTTGTTTCTTGTTCACATATCGAAATTTCTAGAGTCTATTGATCAGACTCTATTCAATGTCAACACGCTTTGTAACAACGAGTCAATCAGAAAGAAGCGCGCTCTTAATGAGAATCTTCTACTCTATCTGATAACGAAAATGAAAATGATCGTCACAAGTTCATCAAGCTTTTAAATTCACTCATCTTCATTGAAACAGATGATTCTATTTGAGAGACATGAAACATCAAAATAGCTGACAAGCTCAATGTCAACGCAAATCATTATTCTATTGAAAAGATTCATATTGTCTATGTGATTTTCAGACTAAAAGATGATGCTGATCAGCAAATCTATGCAAAGCATCATGTTGATGCTTTCTTATTCTATCAGTCACTATCAGAGCTACTGAAACATCTGAAAGAAATTTATGAAGATCAGAATCTGATTTGAAAGTGTCATTGCAAGTACGTTGCTCTGAAGCAGCTTAACAAGTCTTTCAGCTCTTTCTATTCAAAATTCACTAGAATATTCAGCTTTCTGAACTATAATGATATCATTCTGATGAACGATATTCAGAATAAAATTAACAATCATCTTCAGAATGCATTGTCAGTTTGTCTCATAGAGTTTAGCTCGCTTAATAAACTTAAGATCTTTCTTCAAGATGTAAATAACAAACAATGAGTCAATTATCAGCTACGTGATGAGCAATGAACAGTCAAATCAATAACAGCTTTGAAAAAATGTTTTATTTCTTCGTTGACATCAGCTTCAGTCTCAACTACTAGCTATGTTCAATTCACTACTTTTTTCATTCTCAATTCTGAATAATCAAGAATGTCAATCATCTGCTTCAACTGCAAAGTATCAAGTCATCTTTCAAAGAACTGCTCTCAGCTGAAGACTAGTACTTTGACATTTCATGCATTCACTTCTCATCTCAATGAGATCATCATCTCAAAAGAAGAGAAGAAATTATTTACAGAGAAATCGAAGAATGAGACAAAAAACTAGTGACTTTCATCAAAGACGTGATGAAAGATGTGTTAATTTCTTCAACAATGAGCAGCTCAAATGATCTCTTTATCTTGAAATCTTTGACTACTGAATGTGTACTATCTAGCAATAAAATTAGTTACTCATTAAAATCATTGATTGACATTGAAGCAGCTGACTATTTGTTCATTGATGAATTAATCGCGCAGAATGTTTGTGATCATTTGCAAATCAAATCATTATTTTTAATCAAGCTCAAGTCAATAAGAGAATTTGATGATCATTATGCAAAAAAGCTCATTACTCATGCAATTTATTTGAATCTGACTGTTCAAAATTATATGAAATGTTTTGCCTCTATGCTGATTACTCGATTGAATCAGCATCAGATGATTCTTGAAAAAACATGAATGAATAAGATCAAAATAACGATTGATATGAAAGATAATTATCTTCAATTTTCTGATTCAAAGACTTATATTGATGCTAGCTTGATTTCTCTTTCTGTCATCAAGAAAATCGCGATAGAACAGAAGAGTTCAATCTCTATTCAAATACTAAAGAGATTTATCTCTTCTGTTGTCACTCGACTCAGTGAGAAGTCATCTTTATTCAATAAAATTGTGAAATCATTTAATTCAGTCAACTTTGCTTCGTCTTTCAATTCAATGAACATAGCAATGATAAAGACTGCAGCATATAAATCACTAGTCAAATGATTAAATGTGACTACTTTCGTGATTATCATCACGAAAATCGATTGACTTTTAAAAACAGCTAGAAATAAACTCGAAGATATAAATCTACAAGAGCTTTCACATGAAGAGATCTTGAAAGAAGTCAAAGCTAAGCTTTCTTTGAAATATCATGACTATCTAAACATGTTTGATTGAGCTATGACTGATCAACTACTTTCTCATTGTCTCTACAATCACAAAATTGAGTTAACAGACGAGAAAATGTCTTCTCGAAGTCGTCTCTATCATATGTCTGACTACAAGCTTCAAAAGATGAAGAATTATCTGATTGAACATCTGAATAAGAGCTTTATATCTTTCAGCTTGACCTTATACGCTTCGCTCATACTATTCATCGAAAAGAAAGACGATAGTCTGCGTTTCTGTGTTAATTATAGAAAGCTCAATGCTTTGATCAAATGAAATCGCTATTCTCTACTCTTAATAGACGAAACTCTCACTCATATTCAAGATAGTAAGTATCTGACTCGATTGAATATAATAGTCGTCTTCAACAAACTATGCATGCATTCAAGTAGCGAAGATTTGACTATCTTTATTATCTCTTTTGATTTCTACAAATATCACGTGATGTTTTTTGAATTAATCAACGATTCAACTTTCTATCAACATTATATGAACAACGTGCTGTTTGATTATCTACATCAGTTTTGTCAGATTTATTTAGATGACATTATCATCTACAGCAAAACACTGAAGAAACATAAGAAACATGTACGACTAGTTCTACATAGACTACGAGAGATCAATCTACAGATGAATATAAACAAATGCAAGTTTCATATTCAGAAGATCTTCTTTCTGAGACTATTACTATTCATTGAAGAACTAAAGATGAATCTCAGAAAAGTACAAGCAGTAGTTGAATGATTTACTTCTACAAATCTCACTCAGATGCAGTTCTTCGTTGACTTCTGCAACTTCTATCGATGTTTTATAAAGAACTTCTCAAAGATTGTTCATTTTCTGATTCAACTAACTCAAAAAAAGATGATATTTGAATGAGATCAAGCTTGTTAAACAATCTTTGATCATATGAAGAAACGAATGATTGAAGCTTTTATTCTTCGTCATTTTGATCAGAATAAAGAAACTATTCTTGAAACAGACTCATTCAACTACGTCAATGATGACATACTTTCTCAGTACAACGACGAAGAAACATTGCATTCAATGATCTACTACAGCAAGAATCTGAGTCTCGCTGAGTGCAATTACAAGATCTATGACAAGAAACTACTAGCAATCATTCGTGTCTTCAAGCATTGACGATCTGAGCTAAAATTAACTGAGCTACTCATCAAGATGTTCACTGATCATCAAGCTTTAACATCATTAATGAAAGATAAAGAGCTAAGTAGACGTTAAATGCGCTGAGTACAAAAGCTTGTTGACTTCAACTTCAAAATCATGTATCGCTCAGACAAACAAAATATCAAAGTCAATGCATTGACTTGTTGAGTTGATTCAGTTTCTAAAAGCTCAGAAGATGAGTGCATTTGCTATCAATGAATTACTATTCTGACTTTGAATCGAATGAAAATTGCTGATCTAAAAAAAACATCAAGAACTCAATCTATAAACAGATTCTTGAGACTAATGAAATCAACGAGAATTGTACGCTACTTCGTGAAGTTGTATTAAAAGATGAAGTTCAATATGAAGATATTAAATTAAGAAATTGTTGAGTTCAGAACGAAATATTATATCAAAGTGATCTTCTATGAATTCTCTTCGATGAGCATCTTCAAATGAAGCTAATTCAAGAAGTTCATGATCAATTTTCTATTGATCATTTCGAAATTCTCAAAATGATGAAGATCATAAGAAGATACTACTATTGATCTTCAATGCAAAAGACAATAAGTCAATATATTTGAAACTGCTACATTTGTCAGCGATCAAAAACTTCTCAAAATAAATTCAATGAACTACTACATTCTCTACTCATACTTGAACAGTGATGAAAAAACATAGTCATGAACTTCATCATCAACTTATCTTTTTCGAAAGGCAAAAACATCATACTAACAATGATATGTAGATTGACAAAGAAACGACATTATATTTCTTGCTTCACTGATGACGAGAAAATCACAGCAGAAAAAACAGCTGAGCTAATGCTTCAATGAATATATTGAATACACAATTTACTCAATTTCATTGTTTTGAATTGAGACTCTCAATTTATCTTCATTCTATGAAAGTCGCTTTGCAAAAGACTAAACATTAATCTTTGACTCTTCACAGTTTATCACTTTCAGATCAATGATCAAAGTGAACAAGTTAATCAGAACATCAAAAGATATCTTTGATTCTTCTGTTCATACATGCAGAATGACTGAGCTAAGCTACTACTTATGATTGAGTTCATCAATAATAATGCTTTGTTCTCAGTCATCTTCTTGATCTATTTCTTCTTAAACAAAGACTTTCATTCTCATATGAGCTTTGAACTCGATGTCATTGAATATGAAAGTTTTTATGAACGCTTGCAGATGACTAAAGTCAAGAATATATCTAAACATATGAATAAAACACTGAAGTTTGCTTGCAAGTCACTAGTCAAAACACAAGAACAAATGATGAAACAAGTCAATAAGCATAGAAAAGAAGTTGATTATAAGATCAAATCAAAGATGTTTCTGAATGAAAGAAACATCGTTACAGCAAGATCTTTCAAGAAGTTAGATGATAAAATGCTCAATTCTTTCATCAATCTAGATCTTGTTGACTCTTCATATAAACTGAAATTATCAGAGTTTATGCATGTTCATGATGTATTTCATTCTGACCTGCTTCGCTCTGTTGTCGACGATCTCTTGTCTAATCAAAAGAATGAATTCTCAGATTCAATAATGATAAACGATGAAGATGAGTGAAAAATCGATGATATATTGAATTCTCATTGATATCAAAGATGACTTCAGTATAGAGTCAAATGAAATGACTATAACAATGATCTCAATTGATACAACGCTGATGACGATGAATTTATGAACGCTCAGAAGATTGTTGATGATTTTCATATTTAATACTTGAACAAATCGCGCTAATCAACAATTCAATCAATCACGATTTAACAGATCTGAGTCTGTAAAATCATGATTGAGCAATCAATCAAGTCAAGCAAAAAATACATTCATGTAAACATGAATTGTCGAAGAAAAGAGATAATGTCACGATTCTAGTCTTGTCAGACTCAATCTTCTAGTCTTGTCAGATTTATTCTCACTTCGTCATCTTGACTAGTTTCTATTGAGTCTAGCGTTGACTGAGAAACACATATATGTAGTCAGCTTCTTTTCTGTAGCTATCTTTCTTTCTTAGCATTTATCTTCTAGTTAAATGACACTCATATTGACTCGCTCTATGCTGACTTCTAACAAAATGAATCGTCTGACTCTATAGTGATTGACGACGAAGATGAATGAAAGATGAAGAACATACTGAATTTCAAACACTACGAACGAGATAAACGACTACAATATCGTGTCAATTGAAAAGAATACAACGTCGATCTGCATTAATACAACGTCAATGAAAGTGAATTCAAAGAATGCTTGAAGATTGTAAATGACTTTCATGAACGATATTCAAACAAGTCAAGATAGAAATCAACTTAAGAAAGATCAATCAAACTGCAGCAATAAGAACATTGCTAAATGAAGAGAGAAGATAATGTTGCAATCATGCACTTCGAGTTAGTTTAACATAAATCATGTCAAACTATCATAAACTAGTATAGAACTGATGTTGACACGCTAGCGATCTAGCGTGCCTTCGTGAGTAAAACTCACAACATGTTGCATCTTCTTTCTTCTTCAGCTTTGAACTTCTAGTTAGAATACATTCATATGATTCACTTTATGCAAACTCATAACAGATCTGTACTTCAAGATCAAAAAGTATTCTATCATTGAGTGCTTGAAGCATATAGCAGATGTCATATGAAAGAATTGAATGCTCAATTAATCTATCACATTACATGTTGTTTCTGCTTTACTATTATCTTGAAATCATGATATCAAGATCATTGATCTGATCACAAGTTCAGCGTTCAATATCATTATGATGAGTTTCTTCATCAGATATACTAGTAGTTTTCATGATGTCAAATTAATTATGAAGCAATGACTTGCATTTAAAAGTCAAATGAACGACTTTCAGTTTAATGCTGAATGCTGAAGATGAACTGAAGATTCAAAGCTATTTTGACTTTGCATTGAGTCATTTGCTCTTCAACTCTTGAAGCTCTCTTTACGAATTAACAGAATATCTGATAACAATGTTTTAGCGAAACGTGACTGATTTATCATAAATCTCATAAAGATGAAGACTAGAAATCAGCTGAGCAACATTAACGTCAATAAGTTAATGTATATTTATATAAATGAGCGCACGCTTAATCAATCACAGAACTTAAAAAAGAAGCTTCGCTATACACAAAGCATTGAAATTGATGAGAAAAAGCTTTTGAATATGAAAGATAGACTGCTGCAGAAGAAAATTGCTATGACTAGACTAAATTCTTCAAACAATGAGATGCTGAAGAAATTTCTGAATAGCATCATCAACGATCAGATGACTATGAAGCATTAAAATAACTGATGCTATTTATATATATCTCTGTGTATAATATCTTCTTCAATAAACGTGTATAAAACATGCTTTTTGACTATTCTAATTCGATTAAACAATAAGCATGTTTAATACAATTCTGACTTTAGTCTCAAGACTTGTAATCGCAGCTTTCATAGTACGCAAAGCGCTAATCAGAAGAGACTTAGTCTCACTCGTCTGAGATTTCGAGACAATTCTGAAATCGATCATTCAACTTTTAGACTGATAATCACAGCTGCTTCAAATCAATTGTCTGATCATCGATAATCAAAATCTGCTTATCTGTCTCTACAAATCTCTGTAAGAACTATGAGATGAAAGTGTTTTGAAGAATGACTTTCACTCTACTCATGCAAATTGATAGTTAAATAAATGACACTCATGACAATTATCTGATTTCGAAGCGGCTGCATCGAAACATATGACGAGCTGTGTAAGAACTTTCATCTATCACATCATTTTGCTTTTCTTCTTCTAACTTGTCACAGTGATACACAGACGAAACAGAATGTCATTTTGAAAATCGCGTCAGACTTTCTTTTACGTAACGAGCGTGACATTCTCAAGCGTTTTCAGATCATATCATCTCTTCATCGTCTAATTGACGAGATTCAAGATTCTTCTTTGCTAGTCTTGAAACATCTTGATAGCAATCTGTTGATCGAATCAACAACAAAAAAACTTCAATCTTTGAAAGTAAAGCACGTTACGAAGACTGTCTTACAAGCTCTGACAGCTTTGCACGAGAAGGAAATCGTTCATACAAGTACGTGAAAAGTCATGATTATAGCACATCATTACATAATTTCTGACTTCTGATGACAGATGTGAAATCGAATAATATACTGAGCAACTATAGTGACTGTGAAAGTCGATTCAGCGATATCAAACTGATGAATTGCGAAGATAGCACACACGTTGATTTCGTAGTCGAAGAACATATTATTGAGACCACTATCTTTCGAAGCTCTGAAGCAATGCTTAATCTTATCTGAGATTCGCTCACAGATATTTGATCTTTGAAAGCTACGGCAAGATTCTCTCTTGCAACATTGATTGACGAGTTCTATCTACTAACTTTGTAAAGCTTATAAGTCTGATATGAGAAGACAATTGACACATTTTTAAGCTCTGCAACATTGATTCAACAGACTCAACATATTCTATAAAGATATTACGACGGCAAGATGAATGTTTTGAATCTTTTTCGCTAAGCTATACAAGTCTTGCGAACGATGATAGGCTTGATACGCTCACAATTATCACTGAATCAATAGAAAAGCGAACTTCTTTCAAGATGACTTCTTCTCAGAAAATCGCGAAGAAGAATCGAAAGTTCATTAGCAAGCTAATGCAGCTAGACTCAAGAGACAAATCGTTTGTCAAGACGTTACTGCAAGATTCGTGACTCGCAGAGTGCACAGCAGATTTCAATGAGTCATAATCTGCTCATGACACTTATCAAACATACATATCAATAATCAGAACGTACGTATCTGCAATGATCTAGAGATTTGATTTCACAACGCTCTTGAGAATCGATCTAGATCAGCAGAATCTGAACGTTGTGACGAGAAAAAGCTTAGAAATAATAGAATTTAAGAAGTATCAAATCTGAACTCACTTTGCGATAGAATTCGTGATGAGAACATGCTGATTCGTTTACAATGATGTTCAAGATTGTCACACTAATCTCTGTACAATTCAGTCACGACATAGTTCACTGCATAGAAGTTTGCGCTGTCAATCAATATTCACTCATGAGTTTAAATCAAAGAGTCAACACAGCACGATCATTGCTTCATCTAGAAAAACCTTCTTGCTACATCATTTCAAGCACATGATAGCATCTTCATGTACGAGAAGTTCTTTGAACACTTCTATCTACTGACTCGACTTACTTCATTGCAACTTTCTAAAGCTTTTGTCAAACACACGAAAAAGAGTAATATCTTGAAACAGCTTAAGAACTCTGCTATATCTTTTCTCTCAATTCGAACGTCGATCACTATACAACTCAACTACTCTCATGAAAAATGCTTTGTCTCAAGTGAATTACTCTTCTCATCATAGCACACTTCACTGTAATGATTTCGTTTATCATTGTCACTTGCGTGATCGACTTTTCTAAATTCGCAATGTCTATAAGTAAATTGCTAATCAAATCAAAGTAAATCACTTATCTCATGACTATTTTCATAGTGTCATTCAACAAAGAATTCTTCGAATTCTGTATTGCTTTGATAAAGTCGTCTTTGCTGACTTGTATAATGATCGTTGATCTTGTTCAGCGTTGAGTTATTATTGCTGCGAAGAGTCTCACGACTTGATTACTCATTGTGATCATCTGTTTCAAGTTCACTTTCTGAATGATTTTGTTACTTGACATGATAAGACGAAGCAAAGCTTCTGAAGCTTAATCTTTGAAGCTTGAATTGACTGAGAGAATGTTGTTTGCGTTTAAGTTCGCGCTCACATTATATAAAGTGCTAAGCAGTCTTTGAAGATCTTAACAACTCGAGAAGAAAAATTTCAAATATTAAAAGACTTAGTAGCATTTGTTAGAGATCTGTCTAGAGCGAGTCAGATAGAGATGTCATTTAACTAGAAGATAAATGCTAAGAAAAAAAGGTAGCTACAGAAAAGAAGCTGACTACATATGTGTATTTCTCAGTCAACGCTAGACTCAATAGAAACTAGTCAAGATGACGAAGCGAGAATAGATTTGACAAGACTAGAAGACTGAGTCTGACAAGACTGAGATCATGACAGCATTATTCATAAATACTTTATTTTTGATGTAACTGTCATTAAATTTTATGTATCTGCGAGTTATATTTTGATTTGAAAGACACAAAATGATAAAAAGCACAATAATCTTCAAATATTTGACATTTGAAGTGATTATCATCTAAATCTATGTACTTTCAGTTAGATTTATCTAAACAACTTCATACAAGTTAGCTTTATCTAAAGCTTTCTTTTGATACTTTACTGCAGTCAAAGCTTTACTTTGAGTAGTCTGAAAAGAGAGATTCAACGCAGCTTATTTTCAATATCTGACATCAGAGATGACACATCAACATCTGCAACTGCATAAGTAGATTGATTGTTGAACTGAGTTTTCATATTTACTTTCTGACTCGCTTAAGTACTCAATATCAATCTCATGACTTGACTTGAATACTTGATATCAATCTTGTGACTCGACTTGATATTGATCTCAAGTTGAGTCAGAATTTGAGTTCTCGACTCAACTCATTAAGCAATTGAAAATGACATTAAATGTCAAGATTTACTATTTTTGAATTTATTGCATCATTATATTTGAAAGATTTACATGCAATAAAGAAAACTATTTCTTGTTTCTTCATTATCATTCTTTCGTTGTTTGCATTATTTTGTTGCATTATCAATAAAATACATTGCAAGATGTTTGATTCTGATAAAATATATAAATTATCAAGATCTTTGATCAATCAACAATGAGATTCATCTGTACATGATGTTGACTACGAATCTTTTGATTCTATTCTTCGAATAGAAGTCAAAAGAATCAAGAGATCTCAATTCAACGCAGTTCAAATGATTTTAGAACGTTGCGTGATCAGAAAAGTTATCATGCAAAGTTTTCACTCACGCGACAACATCTCTTCTAATAGTCACAATCGATCTACGAAGAAGATTAATGATATGTAGATGTCAGTAAGAGATGAAAAGATATCTAGTGAAAAAGTTGATCTCAGTATGAGAGTCATGACTACAAGTGATTGAAGAATTTGCAACTCGTTGACTGCGTTGATATACTGAAATGTCTTCATCACATTGACAGTGTTGTCAGATAATTAATGAAAAGATATCAGATAAAATAGTTGTTCTCAGTCTGAGAGTCGTGATTACAGTGTTCAAAGAAGTAGTAATTCGTTGATCATGCTGATATATTGAGAAGACTTGAACTCATCTTCTTTACTTGACGTCAAGTCATACATTTATCTATGTAAAAAATCGAGAGCTCAAGAGAATGATCAGAATGCATTCTCTTTTATTGATCAGAGTCAAATATCAAATGATTGCGATTGCACATTTATACTAACAATTCATTCAACATCTACGTGACATAAGTCAAATCAAGAGAAGAAAATAGTTACTCAGTACAATCACACTCTATCTTCTCATCGTGTGCATCTCTCTTTCATCACATATTTCTCTGTGCAATGAATGACAATCATTGAGTGAGAGAACGCAGCTTTATGTATGTTACAATCATGAGCATCACAAATGCAAAGAAAACATCTTTCATCTTTGAATCGAGAATTGAATTGAAACATCATTGTATAGAATATCATCAATGAAGAGCAGAGCAAAGACGATGCGTCATAAATAAACAACACAGACACTTATTAAAAGTTTACTCAAGCGTCACGCGCTGAATAGAAGCTATAGATGCAAACTTGATACATAGTCTCATGATTATTGTTTCGATGACGCGAAGTTGTCATGTAGATGACGAGTGATTTTCTCTTTCAGAGAGTTTTGTTCACTCAATATAAATAGCATAAAGTTTCTCATGAGTCGAGTCTAAATCGATGTCACAAGAGTGTATGAATTCAAATCAAATCAAAGATCTTTGATCAAAAAAGAATTTAATTTCTTGATTAATCATTCATTTAGTTTCAATAGTTTTCATTTTAATGACTTTGTAAGTTAAGATTCATGAAACATTAATCAGATTTTTATTGAAAAGAAATAAACTTTTCAAGAAGCAATGAATAAAATTCATCATGATACTTCTCTTCTAATATTAAAAGAGAATAATCAGTACATTAAGTGAAGTTTTGATATTAATACTCAATTTCAACAATGATGATTATTGTCAGAATCATGTTTAAATGATACAATCAATGAAGATCAGAATTGATAGTGCTTGATCTTTAGAAATAGCTATAACTAAATATTAAGAATATAGAAGAAGATTGATATAAAAACTTCTATTTATGTAATGTTCAGAGACTGTGCTAGACTCAAAAGAAATATATTTGTGACATGAAAAGAAGATGATGTAGATGAACAAGATGTTGATGAAAGAAAAGAGTGTTGAGAAAGAAAAAAAGATGTTGAGTCATATTTGAGTCAAATCTGAGTCAGATCTTAACTAAATCATTGACTAACTTTAATCATTACACAAAGTACTCGCTAGCATGCATTGCAAATTAATTAAAGCTTCAGTCTTGTTTAGTCTTATTGATCTTGATACGCTTGTAACATTACTCTTCTCTTTGAAAATTCATGTTTGCATGAATGTAGTTCATTTACTCACTTTTGTTAATAGTTATTTCGATATTTAGCGTGATTTGCTTGAATATAGCTTATGAAATTCATTCAAAACTTTCTCTGAGTCATTGAATTTCTCTTTATTGACATAGTATCATTCATCGTTTCTATCTAGATCTTTTCATTTGACTTTGTACTGTATTCGATCTCAATAACATCTGAAGTTCAATATATCATTTATCTTTCAATATTCATCATTTTTGATAGTGATTAATCTGAATGATTCTGAATGTTGTTCTGATAGAGAATTTTCTGAATATGATCATAGTAGCTTCAAACTGAACATTGAATGCAGATGTTTCATGCTGATTGATAGATGAAAATGATAGAAAATACTCACTTTAGCAGTGATTTGATAAAGATTTAGCTGTTTATCTTTCAAATCTTTGCAGAGTCTTGTTGTCTTAACATTTCTGAAAGATAGTCAAACTCAGTTATTTACTTCATATGTGACGTTTCATCTATGTTTATTGATCTGAACTTCAATGATCAGCTTTATCTTTTTCAATTATTGATGATCAAAGCTCAGTAACTCTTTCATTCAAATGACAATATCATCTGCTTTTCTAGCTTCAAGTCATTCATAAGTTGTTTCATAGTCAGTTATATTTGAGTTGAAACTCATTCAAGAGTGAAATTCTTTATTGAAGTAAAAGAAAATTATTGAAGTGATTGAAAAGATATTTGAATTGTTACTGAACTTCATCATAGATATTTATTTAATTCAGTCGTTCTGCTTGTAATTGCAGTAAATTCTAAGTTCGCGTTCAACATCTTGATTGACTTATTTCGATTGATTATTAATCTTAAAATGATAGATTGTAAATAAACTAGCTGTGATTCTCAGTCACTTGCAAAGACTTTTTCACATAGTTGATATGAATTGAAAGTCTCTGTTCAAAACAATAGAACTGAGTAAATCATGCAGTTGATAGACATTTTATAGCATGATTTAAACTGTTTCTTCAACTGAGATGTTATCATCTTCTTAATGACAGAAAACATAGTAATGTTCTTTGATGAAACAACATATGATTATGCAAACAACGTTGTAATCTTCTGACAGAAATAGTTCAATGATGAAGTTCATAGCTATATCTTTTCAGCGTTTCTGTGAAATTGAAAGAGAATGATGAAGTTCATTGATACTATTTCTAGAAGCTTTGCTTCGCTGATAAGCATGATAGTTTCAAATGTATCATCAAATAGTAGCTTGATGATCTAATCAATAGTAGAAACGCTGAACTAGATTAATGATTCATTTATTGTTGAGATGAGAGATTGAAGATTGATTATGCACTTCTTGTAGTAATTTCATGTGCATGTTCTCAGAAATTCACAGTAGATCTTTTTTAAATAGAACGTCGTCAATGATTTTGCAATTCTTCAGTTTAGTGATATGAAATTTAAGCTTGTTGTTGTTCATAGCTTGTTTATATTTGCTGCAGAACTTATTTGTTTAATTAATCATACATATTCATTGATAGAGATTTGCTTTCGATTCAACAGATAAAACATTGACTCTATCAGAGATCAGAATAGTCTGAAAATGATCTTCAAGACGCTGAGCTGATTCAGAAACGTTTGCTAAAGACATTCTGATTAAAGCATTGACTTTAGTGTTTATTTTGTCTTATCTAAAAATGATCTGAAAGTTGAACTTCAATAGAATGTTCAGATAGTTGACTTGTCATTGATTTAACTGTTTATTTTTCATGAAGATCTTCAAAGTCTGATGATCAATGAACATCTGAATGAGTAGTTCAATGCATTTCAGCTTAAGTCATCAGTGTTTGAAACATCAAATAATGATTAGCAATTTCTTGTCATAGATGTGATAATTGATCTTAGCGAGAATCATGCTTTTGCTGTAGAAGATCACTGAATGAAGAACTTTCTCATCATTATACTGAGATAGTATTTCATCTTGAATGTCACGATTCTAGTCTTGTCAGACTCAGTCTTCTAGTCTTGTCAGGTCTATTCTCGCTTCGTCATCTTGACTAGTTTCTATTGAGTCTAGCGTCGACTGAGAAACACACATATGTAGTCAGCTTCTTTTCTGTAGCTATCTTTCTTTCTTAGCATTTATCTTCTAGTTAAATGACATCTCTATTCGACTCGCTCTAGACAGACTTCTAACATTAGATAAATGCTCATCATCATCTACTCTGCTATCGATGAATAGATGATATGAAACAATCTATTCAGTAAGGAAAATTTGCAAGAAATTCTTCAAATTTGCATCATCATTTTAGATTGCAAGAAATTCTTCGATTCTACACTCATTTTCATCATTCTATTCGCAAGAAATTCTTTGAATAAAGCACTCAATTATTACCTGAAATTCACAAGAAATTCTTTGAATTTTCACTCATCAAAAAACATCAATTCAAAGCATCAATCTCTCATCTATTCTTATCTCAACAACTTCTACCTTCTCTCATCATGACACGCGACGTCGAGTCAGTTGAGTTCAGAACAACTCGTCTGCTCAGAAGCACTGTCAGTAGAAGAGTTTCACTTCTACTCATTGATGCTTCAGTCGAAGCTGAGAAAGCTGTCATCTCATGAAACATAAACATCGAAGAACAACTGCTTCATTGAGTCAGCAATCAACTCAACGAAGTCATCAATATGCTGAACGAGCTTCGAAGTCAGCGAGACTTGACTCTACAACTCAATGAACACTGACTTCTCGTACAAGATGATCACAAAAAGAGAGCGAAACAACTAGAAGTCGCTTTTGATAAAAACGATGAGCTAGAGAAAAAGATCAGTCAGCTACAAGGCGAGCGATTGAACTTCAGAGCGAAACAACGTCAAGTCGATCGATCTATGTCTCGTCAAGATACTCAGTCAGCTGAACAACGAGTCAATCAGAAAGAAGCTTCTACGACTTCAGTTTCGATTCGTCGCTCTGAAGTTGAACGAAGCTCGACTTTCAAAGCTCGCTTTCAACGAGAATCTTCTACTCTATCTGATAACGAAAACGATCATCACAAGTTCATCAAGCTTTCGAATTCACTCATCTTCATCGAAACAGATGACTCTATCTGAGAGACATGAAACATCAAAATAGCTGACAAGCTCGATGTCAACGCGAATCATTACTCTACTGAAAAGATTCGTATTGTCTATGTGATTTTCAGACTAGAAGACGATGCTGATCAGCAAATCTATGCAAAGCGTCGTGTTGATGCTTTCTCACTCTATCAGTCACTATCAGAGCTACTGAAACATCTGAAAGAAATTTATGAAGATCAGAATCTGATTCGAAAGTGTCGTTGCAAATACGTCGCTCTGAAGCAGCTCAACAAGCTCTTCAGCTCTTTCTATTCAGAATTCACTAGAATATTCAGCTTTCTGAACTACGACGATATCACTCTGATGAACGACATTCAGAATAAAATCAACAATCGTCTTCAGAACGCGTTGTCAGTTTGCCTCATAGAGTTTAGCTCGCTTGATAAGCTCAAGATCTTTCTTCAAGATGTGAATAACAAACAACGAGTCAATTATCAGCTACGTGACGAGCAACGAACAGTCAAATCGATAGCAGCTTCGGAAAAACGTTTCGTTTCTTCGTCGACATCAGCATCAGCCTCGACTACTAGCTATGTTCGGCTCGCTACTTTTTTCACTTTCGAATCTGAATGATCAAGAATGTCAATCATCTGCTTCAACTGCAAAGTATTGAATCATCTTTCAAAGAACTGCTCTCAGCTGAAGACTAGTACTCTGACATCTCGTGCATTCACTTCTCGTCTCAATGAGATCGTCATATCGAAAGAAGAGAAGAAATTATTTACAGAGAAATCGAAGAATGAGGCAAAAAACTAGTGACTTTCATCAAAGACGCGATGAAAGATGTGTTAATTTCTTCAACAACGAGCAGCTCAAATGATCTCTTTGCTTCGGAATCTTTGACTACTGAATGTGTACTATCTAGCAATGAAATTAGTTACTCATTAAAGTCATTGATTGACACTGAAGCAGCTGACTATTCGTTCATTGATGAATTAATCGCGCAGAATGTTTGTGATCATTTGCAAATCGAATCTTTACCTTTAATCAAGCTCAAATCAATAAGGAAATTCGATGATCATTATGCAAAAAAGCTCATTACTCATGCAATTTATTCGAATCTAACTGTTCAAGATCATATGAAACGTTTCGTCTCTATGCTAATCACTCGATTAGATCAACATCAGATGATTCTCGAAAAAACATGAATGAACAAGATCGAGATGATTATTGATATGAGAAACAATCGCCTTCAATTTTCTAGTTCCGAAGCTCATATCAAAGCTTCTATCAAAGCTCATTCGACTGTTCTTTCGAGCAAGAAAATCGCGATAGAACAGAAGAGTTCAATCTCTACTCAAATATTAAAGAGATCTATTTCTTCTGTTGTCACTCGACTCAGCGAGAAGTCATCTTCATTCAGTAGAATCATGAAACCATCTAGTTCAGTCAACTTCGCTTCGTCTTTCGATTCAATGAACATAGCAATGATAGAGACTGCAGCATATAGATCACTAGTCAAACGATCGAATGTGACTACTTTCGCGATCATCATCACGAAAATCGATCGACTTCTAAAAACAGCTAGAAATAAACTCGAAGATGTAAATCTACAAGAGCTTTCACACGAAGAGATCTTGAAAGAAGTCAAAGCTAAGCTTTCTTCGAAATATCATGACTATCTAGACGTGTTTGATCGAGCGATGACTGATCAACTACTCTCTCATCGTCTCTACGATCATAAAATTGAGTTGATCGACGAGGAAATGCCTTCTCGAAGTCGTCTCTATCATATGTCTGATTACAAGCTTCAAAAGATGAAGAATTACCTGATTGAACATCTGAATAAGAGCTTTATATCTTCTAGCTCGATCTTATACGCTTCGCTTATACTATTCATCGAAAAGAAAGACGATAGTCTGCGTTTCTGCGTCGATTATAGAAAGCTCAATGCTTTGATCAAACAAGATCGCTACCTTCTACCCTTAATAGACGAAACTCTCGCTCGTATTCAAGGTAGCAAGTACCTGACTCGATTGAATATAATAGTCGTCTTCAACAAACTACGCATGCATTCGAAGAGCGAAGATTTGACTATCTTTATTACCTCTTTTGATTTCTACAAATATCACGTGATGTCTTTTAAATTAATCAACGATTCGACTTTCTATCAACATTATATAAACGACGTGCTATTTGACTATCTTCATCAGTTTTGTCAGATCTATCTAGATGACATTATCATCTACAGCAAAACACTGAAGAAACATAAGAAACACGTACGACTAGTTCTACATAGACTACGAGAGATCGATCTTCAGGTGAATATAAACAAATGCAAGTTTCATGTTCAGAAGATCTTCTTTCTGAAACTATTGCTATTCATCGAAGAACTAAAGATGAATCTCAGAAAAGTACAAGCAGTAGTCGAATGATCTACTTCTACAAA
>JAABUU010003643.1_pt1 | contig 19328 bp, 28 predicted proteins | sample 5559301 | NCBI WGS metagenome assembly JAABUU01 (sample SAMN10711884, study PRJNA513360) | rock metagenome | isolation source: Antarctica rocks | place: Antarctica: Victoria Land, Richard Nunatak white | reverse complement strand
TGCAGCTGCCTCAGCTGCTGCTGCCCTGTCTGAATGTGGTGGGTGGGTCGCAGTCTGCATGGCTGCCATGTCATCAGCCTCTGCCGATGCATAGTCCTGCAACAGACAGACACAAGTTGATCACACACGCAGTAGCAGCAAAACATGGTGCGCTGAGGTACCTTACTTGTGCAACAATGCATAACATGCAAGATATTGAGCCACACACATAACATGAAGACTGCAACACAAGAGGGACGCAAAACGTGTTGGGCAGCCATGCAATATGCTCCAGCCTACGACGCTGTGGATGCGTCACATGCTTCCATGATATGCTGTGCTGCATCAGAAGATATCGCTGGCTTCACGCATGCTTGGGGATGAGTCTCACCCTCAATGCAGGATAGCACCACACAATGTCAGCCAAAGCCTCCATGGAAATGATCTGGCTGTCTTTGACATATTCAATGTGTGATGTGAGGCTTAGCGCAATGCCCATGGCAAAGAAGCGACCTTGCTGTTCAGCAATGGCAGCCCGCCATTTGGGGTCCTTACGCATTTGTCGCAAGCCAGGCAGAGACTGGTCTGCACAAAGTCAGAAGACTTCAGCGTAGTGTAGAAGATGCTGCAACATACTCAAATCAGATATGTTGATGTCAAGATTGTACTCTTCTGCATCAGCTTGATCTGTGTATACTGCTCAAGCACCAGGCAGAACTTCACATTGATTCCCTAAATCCTAAATAAATCCAATCTGGTGGTGGACCCAGCTCAAGCCCACCTGAAGGAGGTGACTTTTCCAGCGGCATATTCAGCATGAATGTCGGCATGTTCAGCACGAATGTATGCAGCTACTTTCAATGCTGTACAGCAACAAAGTCGTGCAAGTGACGGATGAACAACACAAAGCTGTGACATGATTCCCTCTCAAGATTGCCCTGACTGCATGAGCCGCCCAGTCCACAAGCATGTATGCACAGCATGACTTACTGATTGACGCCACGCCTTTGTCCAAGCAGCTGTTCAACTCAACAGTTCTTGCCTCTGCCGCTGCGACACTGACGGAGGTACCCAGTGCTTTGCAGCGCTCAAGAGTGAGAAGTGCAAGCTCCCTGTTCACAGCTGCCAGCCGCCACAGGCAGATGAAGATAGCCTGCATGAGCGCAAGAGCAGCATCCCCGGGGTAGGGGGCCGTGTCCCCTGCAGCCCTGGTGTGCCTATAGCCAGCTGCATACCACACCAAGCGCCTCAGTCATCGCAAGAAAGGTACACAGCATTTGAAATCTGTGTAACATTCTGCAGGTGTGTCGCATGAGTGCAGCAAAAGCCTGGTGTGAGCCAGCTGGGGCTGGGTCTGGTGCAACCACATCATCCACAGCATGCGCATGACTCTTGGTTGCTGTGTCAATGCATCCGTGCGCAAGATGCAGGAACAAGCCTGAATTGTGCCAGGTGCCTTGACATACCTTGACATTATATGTCAGCAAGGAGCAGGCAGTGTGACATGCATGCACACACAGCCCAGTCTCTCTGCATGTGCAGTGGGACTCACATAGAGTTATGATGTAGACCTCTATACTGAAGATCTGTATCTCTTGCGGTTTGGCATGGAACTGCCTCATGCTGTTGTTTGCCAGCTCCACCCAGCTCTGCAACACCAGGGGCAACGCATGCTTTCCAAAGTACCGCCAGTCCTCTGCCCCAGTTGGAGTGATGTTTGCAAGGTGCAGCAGACACGATCTTTGGTTGGAAAGATCCTGGTTGGGCAGCCCAATGTCTGAGTATGCAGGGTGAGCTACAACAGCATCGGCAACCCCCTGCCAGTAGCGTGCTAGAAGATCTGTCATCAGCTTGCTGAGACCCTGCAGACACCACCAACCAGCTGATCTATCATGCAACTGCCGGCCACAGCAAGTATGCAGGCTGTGTCTAGAGGTTCAGCATGACTGCTGCTTTGCATTCAGCAAAAACGTTTTTCAAAGGCGAAATAGCACCTTGTACTGACGCGGAGAAGCAGACAAACCCAGTTCTGTCTCGCACGAGTGTTTGCAACAGCCTGGCCCATCAAGGCTCTAAACTCAGCATGCTTAGTGCATAAGCAGACCCATTACTGACTAGCAGAGCTTCTCAGCCTACAAGACCTCCATAGTCGCCGCTTTGCATATGCAGTTTGCTGTTCACATGACTAAAACTCTCCACACAAAAGACCCACCTGGACCAGCTTCCCATCCCGAAACAAGCTGTTGCAGTGAGTCAGAGTCTGAGAATACTGAGCAGCTTGTAGCATCAGTTGAGTATGTGCAGCAGCCATGAGCATCTGTCGGTGCAAGCGGACGTTGCTGGTGGCCATATGCAACTGGCCCAGCAGCTTCATGATGGGGTCTTGCAGCCCAGGGCCATGCTGTAACATAACAAACCATATCTTGTTGTCAAGGCTGATCAGCTGTTGTTCAGGGAAAGCTCAGGGCAAGTGCACAACAGATCATTAACATTGCTGCAGCATTCACAGCATAGAGACTTTATGGATGACACATGTAGTCATGAGTAATCAGCATGCAATTGTCAACCCACAATTACTTATGCCATCACTCACCCAATGACCGACTATTGCACACAATCACTGTCATCATCAAAAGGCATGGGTAAGGAGTTAAATTGTGACACTGTGCAAAATGCAGCTGTTTGCATCATGCTGAGCACAATAATTAGGAGGGCCTGCATTGCTTGCCTTGACCACGTCCAAATGGCTCCATGCACGGAATAAGCCAAAGATCCTCCACAGAGCCCGTGTCAGGGCAACACATAGCTCTGTGGACCATGGCAGGGGTACCTGCACAAAAGGCACGCATTGCCTCTATCGACGGCATGTGATGTGTTTTGCATCAACCCAACTCATGATCTAGCACTTCAGCGTAATGTGCACGGCAAAATCAATGCCTCTGCTGCAACGTATGTCGTTGCGAGACCTGATCTGTGGCTACCTATGCACATCAGCATAAGTTGTGAACAAAATTCAGAATGTATGCTGAGTTCTTGGCAGCATGAGCATGCAGCTGCAGTGCTTGATGATGACACGGCTTGTCACCTGTATGGCCTGCAGAATGCTGTTGCACACTAATTCCAGGGTGTTCATCCGCAGAATAGCAGCACCGAAAGGCTTGGGCTGCGGCTCCTCAGGTCCTGCTTCATCCTCCCAAGCACATATGCGTGCCACACATGCACTCAGGTTCAGGAAGGTGATCAGCCACTCGGGTGAATCTGGTTTGGCAGCCTCTGTCTGTGCCCGTGTTATGTAGACGTGCCAATGGGCGGGTGGACTCAATACCTCAAATGCTGCCTGGCTGTGGGGGATATTATTAAGGACTGCAAGAAATGCGTCTGTAGCAAGATGCACCTGTCTCGAGTCATCACAAACACCTGCGCACGAGCACTTGGTAATCTTCACAGTAGGACAGATATACGAGCCTTGTCAGATCATCACGTACCCAAACTCAAAAAAAAGGCTGGCTACAATACAGTGGCATGCCCTGAAGCCAGAAGCCAAAACCTTTCCAGGGTTCAGAAGAAACCCTGAAGTTTGGCTGCAATGACATGCATCTGTCCTTCTTGTTCTTGAGACTCTTGAGTCTCACCTAAAAACATTGGGAGATACTGGAAGGCAACAATTTCAAGGCCAAACTCCCATTTATCTCGCAAGGAGACTGTCCCATGTGTGACAAGGGAGCTATCTGAGCGTAGTCGCTCTAACAGCACTATGCCCAGGTCATGCACCTGCCGCACTGGCTGTACATCACGAATTCGAGCCTCCCACCATACGTCTAGTATTGGACCAAGCCCAAACCTGTAAGCAACGCTGTTCAATTTGCCTGCACCAGGCCTTTCTGTATGTCTTCAATTAGGCAGCAGCCCATGAGCCACATACAACGTGGCATGCGTACATGTCAACAATCAGACATCTAAAGCTGGTGCGTGCAGCGTTTACTCTTGACTGAAGGTGTCAAGAACAGCTTGGTGCAGCAGCTATACAGAGGAACATCACTAACAACAGCACGGACATGTATGCAAGCGACTTACAACAAGCAGCTCCTGAGACAGGCATGCAGCAGCTTGAGAGAGAATGGTGTGCTTTGGATGAGAACTGACCTGACAACCTGCCGCATGTCAAGGTGAGGATCCATGATGTGCCCAACCAACAGCTGGTGCACAAGCACAATCACTTCCTGCCTGTAGGCTTGGTAGACACGCGACTTTGGTCCCTTCCCTTGCTGATCCAACCTAGCCTGTACTTCGGAGTTCCCAAACCATTCCAGTGTCACAAAGGCTCTGAGGGCCACTGTTTGAATGTCCTTCCAAGCTGCTGGTGTTGGGTGCGGCCACAGAACAAAACCAATACGGCTTGTTGATGTCATGTCGAAGAAGCTGTAGGTGATTGGTGTGCTGCTGCTGAGAGGGATGGCAGGTGCATTGGCATCTTCTGTAGCAGGTGGCAGTGCTGTGTTGACAGATGGCACTGCTGCACTGGTAGGCGGCGCTGCTGTGGCAGCAGGTTCATGAGCAGCCGCCGAGGCAGGTGCCTCACTTGTCACTGCTGTGCTGGCCACTGACTGCTGTGAGTCATCAGGTGTTTCCAGACAAGGCTGAACTATTTGGGTAGGTGCGCTGTGCAGAGCAGTGAGTGGGCTGACGAGAGTATGAGCACTGAGGGGGAACTCTGCCACAAGGTCATTGATGTACCTCACAGAAGGCAGGTAGTAGCTGTCTGCTGGTAGCAGCAAATTAGGAACCTTCTTGTACACCTTGGCAGCTACAAAACACAGCATGCTGTCGAGGGCCTTGCATCTTTTTGTACTGCTGTAATACCAAGCATGATGGTTGCACCATGTGACTGCAGCATGTTCTGAAACATCTGGAAGCCAGCTGCCAGTAAATGCAACACAGACCCAATGCCAATAGCTGAACATGTTGCACGCCCATGTAACCCAAACAACACAGCTCCTATCAGCAGCTAGAACGACACATCTTCAGCACGAAGCATGTCATTCCGTTCTGAAGAGCGTTTTTGCCTGTTGAAACACAGACCAAACAGTCCTGTGTCATCCAGAATGCAACCAAACTGGCAGGCAAAGCTTGGTTCCTGTGCACCAAGCAAAAGATAAGGGCTGCTGGGGCATCAGGAGCTGAGGTGACTTACCTAGGGCAAACAATTCAGCATCAGCTGGGTGGAATGGTGGCAGCAGCAGGCATGACAGCCGTGGAATGCCTCGCATGCGTGCAAACAGGCTCCTGTTGGCAGCCTTCTACAGTCAAGCACACCAGCCATCAAGTGCTGTTGATGAGCTCTCTGAAGTAAATGCGAACACAAAAGGGCAGACTACTGTTGCAGTGCAAAGTACAGGTGTGCAGACAATGCACAGCCCTTTGACAGGCTGGCCTGGCTACGCATCAACATAGACTGGTTCAATTCAGCAATGATGCATGTGTTGGTGGTTGCACGAAGAGGCGCACCTGCTGGTCAGGCAGTTGCTGCAACACAGTCAGACGGAAGAGCGTCTTGCAAACCAAGGGGCTTGCATATGGGCACCCCTCAAGCATGGTCACAAGCACTGCCATGCCTCCTGTGAACAGCAGCTTCATCAGGCTTCCGCTGGAGCAAGAGGCGAGGACATTGTCTACTGTATGTGTAGCTGATCTTGACACGCTTGCAGAGACACCACGCAATGCAGTCCTTGTGGCACCAATGACAGGTGTGTGACATCATGAAGTGGCTTGCGCACACCACCATCAAGCAAAACTCAAGCGTGTGCAGGAGAAGCTTCAGATGACATTGCCTCTTTGTTTCAATGCGACCATGCTTTGCGCCTTCCATGAGCAAGTATTGAGCTGATAGTGGCAACTCAAGCAGATCAGGTGCAGGATCAGACAGATGGTGAGTTTCTGTTTGCATGCAGACTATGTTGGGGCACAAGACAGTACCTGAAGCAGGCAGCTGTGCCAGCAAGGGCTGCACTGTGCCATCAGGCTCTCCCTCCACCACACAATCCAGGAACTCAAGTAGCGCCGTTGTGGTTGCTTCGTTGCATCCTTGCTTGACATGGTACTTGAGCATGGACATGACCAGCTTCACAGCAAGCACAGCCAGCTGGTGCTCCTGCTTGCCTGAGCTGCTCGCTGTGGCTTGGTGCAGAGCTCGAGTGAGCAAAGTGATGACACAATTTATGGTTTGGGACAAGTACATGCTGCGGCTACTCTGTACGTTGATGACCAGGGAGGCCAGCTTGAGCAACATAGTGGAGCTTCTGAGCATTAGGCCCCGACGACTCAAATTCTGCTGCTGATGCTGCTGCTGCTGGTGCTGGTGCTGGTGCTGGTGCGTACCACCATTGGAATGCTGCATGAACTGGTCAATGCATTTATTGACCATAATCCTCGGTCCATGATCTGTGAGAAGCTGAAGCCTCACAGCAACCCCATCACACTTGACATTTTCAGGCAAATTGATCCCTGCCAAATCTGTCCTGGCAGCAACTTCTACGCAAGCTGTTGACTCCATCTCAAGCAGCTGCGCAAACAGAAGCATTGGCCTGTGTGCTTCTGGCATTTCCACTTCAGATGCAGTGGCCTTGCACTCAAAGTCATAGTCACAGATGTCCAGCGGCTTGATGTCGATTATAGACTGCAGCCTTCTGGCGTCTGAGACTGCGTCAGAAATGAACCCCAGGGTGCAGCTGACATTTGCAACTCTGAACCAGGTTTTAGCAACTTGTTCGCTTGCTTGAAGATAGCCAGTAGCTCCAGTGTCCCACATCTGGGCAAGGCCGTAGTCCAGCAGGAGCGCAACAGTGGGCTTGAACACAATTCTAAGGAAGACGATGCTGCTGCCCTACGTTTCAGAGCAGGAAAGTTGCATGGCTCATCACCTCTGCTGTATGAATCTCCTGCTTGATGCAAGCGTTCAAGCACATAGCAAGCACAGCAGCTGACCCAAAATGCAGTAGTTGGCTGCACCTGTCCAAGTGTCTCATGGTCTGCAACCTTCTTGTTCAGGTTGTGCAGCTGACATCTGGCAGGGTCTAGACTGTATGACTGGCAAAATTCGGCCAAAACTTTGCTGGCCTTCGGCAGATGGTCGAACCTCCTTCGCAAGGATAGTCGGATGGGTCCCTGAAGACAGCAGTATGCTGTGAGATAGGCCTTTCCATGCAGCAAGCAAAGTGAGCATACGCACAAGTCCCTTACCTGTGAGGAAACGTCGACCACAACAGAGGTCATGGCTCTGTTTAGACCTACACTGTGGACGGCTGTACCTCAAGTGACTGCTGGCGCACAGGATAGTGCTCAGTTGACCAGCGTTGCGTCAGTGAAAGTCGCTGCAAGCGGACCTCAAACCAACAACAGATGCACCGTCCTGTTTTAATGAGCCTTTAGCAAACGCACTTCAGACACAAAATCTGGGGCTGATTTTGAGCTGCGGTTTGAGTCACTGGATGTACGCTGCAGCCATAGATCCGGTATTGCCATTGGCTCAAGCGATGTCACAATCTTTTTTTTGCTCAAATGGCTCTGAAACCACTTCGTTCGGCATTCAATGAAGAAGTGCATAAGCTGCATCACGTGCATCGACCTCTCGCTCTACCTGCCGCGTTGCAGAGCCCGCACAGCCATACGTACTTTACAAAATACGTGGGCGTCTCTGCAGTCATGTTTATCTTCACTTCTGCAGGCAGCTGCCTGGCTTCCTTCGCCGCTATGTGTGCGTGTCAAGCGTGCCAGGGAGTCACCCGAGAGGTCTTGCGCAAAAGTGCAAGACTAGCGTACTGTGCACTCTTCACTACGGCCATGGTATTGGCGTGGGTCCTTAGAGATTTCGCAAAGCCGTTGATACAGAAAATCCCTTGTGAGTCACTTCGAGTGCAGCTTCCTTATACAGGGGTCAGTGTCACCTTTTCCGTGCAAATACTCACTTGCTGCTGCATTCAGGGATTGTACACCAAGCTACCGGAGAGATCAGCGATAAGTGGTATGGTCAGCAGGCAGTATACAGACTTAGTATGGGCAATTTTGTAAGTTTCTAGCTCAGACTCCTGTAGCTAATCGATCTCATTGCTTCCTGCACCGTTTGCGTCAGTCGATAGTGTCAATGTTGCTTTGTGCAGATGTTTTTTGCGCTCATGTCTGCTGTTCTGATTGGCGTCAAGTACAAAAGTGACAAAAGGGACCAGTATTTGCACCACGGAGGCTGGCTGGTGAAACTGGCTCTGTGGCTGGCGTTCTGTATACTGCCATTCTTTTTCCCTGTTGGCTTAGTCAACGCATACTGTAAGTTTAATCCCTGCTGCTGCTCAAATTTGCTGAATCATGCACACCCATTTTTGAGTGGCAGTCATTGCTTACACTGCTTGATACCAGTTTCCAACTGCATCAGAGTTGGTCCCTTCCATGCAATGTTACCAGCACCATGTGTCTCCCAACCTTGCCAAGCCAAGCATGCTAACCAAAAACCTTCCGATTGCATGCAGCTTGGCTGGCAAGATTTGGCTCGGGACTGTTCATGGTGGTTCAGATGATCATTTTGCTGGACATGACACAAAACTGGAATGATGACTGGGTGTCCAAGGAGGATGAAAGGTACTCATGGCTTGATCACATTCCCTGTCTCACCCATTGCCACAACTTCATGGACACTCCGTGCATGATGTCTTCTGCTTGCTTATGCTCTGCTTCATTGGATGCAGGTTTCTGTATGCTCTCTTAGCAGTGACAATTGGTGCCTTTGCGGGGGCAATAGCACTCATCGCAGTTTCCTTCTACTGGTTTAATCCATCTAGTGCGGGTGACTGTAGCTTCAACGTCTTTGTCATGGCAGTCACAATTCTCCTGACACTGGCAGTATCCCTGGGATCCCTTCACCCTCAGGTGAGCCGGATTTCTGTGTGTGGGTTATTGCAGTAGCCATGACCTGTTGGCTGAACTGTTGCATCTACAAGGCTGGTGCTCAGTCCACTTCTAGCATTCTGGTGCTGCAAGAATGGCAGCGACAAGGTTAGGACCATGTGGAGGCTATTGTAAAGCTTGCTAATAACAAGAAGGCAACTACGATGTAGTGGTATGCATCTTGCATGACCTGTGCCGTTTGTGTCTGCACCTGTGCAATTTTGTGACACGCCTGTTTCTTGGCCTGCAGGCTGAGAATGGCAGTCTCTTCCCCTCTGCTGTGGTCACCCTGTACTGCAGCTACCTGTGCTACAGCGCACTGCAAAGCGAGCCTCACAGCTACCAGTGTAATGGCCTGGGCAAGCACTTCACAGCAGCATCGGGCAGCACCCTTGCAGTGGGCATGGTCATTGCCATTGTGAGCGTGGTGTACAGCGCGCTGCGTGCTGGCAGCAACAACAGGACCTTCTTGGCAGCAAGAGAGGAGGCCATTGAGGAGGGGCTCTTGGAAACAGAAGCAGAAGGAACTTCGGCTGGTTTAGATGGAGAGCCAACAGGTCAAAGCATGGGTGGGTCTCCAGTCAAATGTCTTGCTGTGAAGGTTGATGTGTGCTACCGTGCACATGCAATGTGAAGCTTTCCATCCCACTTGTGCTGTTGCTGTGGCTTCCTCTGTCCTGACAGCAAAGTATGGATGTCAACAGTTTGTGGGCAGACCGCCAACATTCGTCATCTGCACCTTGTAGCTTGACAGGAAATTTTGCTTCAGTTGCCTTACTGTGCTGCAGAGGCAGTCGTATGGTTTTGTTATCTTCACAGCTTGTAGGCAGCAAGTTTATGGCGCACAGTTTTGTTGCCATTGCTTGCCAATACGTCATGTTGCCATGCAAATTTAATGTATATTGATCTGGCCGGTGTTGGTTTGTATAGCGCGTGGCAGTGCGGAGGGCAAAGCCATGGATGAGTTCGAGCTGGTCACCTACAGCTACAGCTTCTTCCACCTCATTTTTGCTCTGGCTAGCATGTACATTGCCATGCTCATGACTGGCTGGGGCACTGGAGCCGAGGAGAGAGATCTCATTGATGTTGGCTGGACATCTGTATGGGTGAAGGTCATTGCCCAGTGGACGACTGTTGCCGTGTATGCTTGGACCATGGCTGCACCTATGCTGTTTCCAGACAGGGACTTCTCCTAGATGTCCAATAGAATTTGCTAGCGTCAGTGACCTAGTGTACATTATTTTGTGGCAGGTTGCTGCTTGGTACTGATTGTAAACTTTGTTGTCAAGACGCCAAAAGATGAGCAAGCTGGATTGTACAATTGATAAGCAGGGATGACCTTAAATATGCAAACATTTTGAAGCTAGGCACAGCGCTGTCATACATGCACATGTGGTTGAATGTTTTCAGTGTTGATCATCACCGGCATGATTGCTTCGATGCTCTGCAAGCAAGGTGACATTTGCATGTGACGTTGCCTTCCTCCACATTCAACGGCGCAGACGTTGGCCAAAGCAAGTGCATTTTACCGCATATTTGTGCATCGTGTGGCCTGACACACTCTTGCGTGACTGCATACTGTACCTGACACGCTATCTCTATAATCCAGGCAGGGAAAGTAAGTGCATAGCATTGCGGGCTAGCTAGCTGAGAATCACTGCAGGATACGAAACGTCGTGTTCCGCAATCACATCACGCTAAATGCTCGTCCGGTTGCGAACTAGCTGAGCAGATCCTGTGTTGTTTGCGATGCTTCGGATGTACTCAGGCCGAAGTGCACAGATCCCTCCTGCGTTTGACCAGGGTCGCTTGCAGCTTTGATCCCCACTGACCACATGTGCACCCACAGTCTGCGCGATACGTGACCTGGTTACCGGAGTACGATTAACAACATTCGCAAATGGCATTGAAGTTTGTGTTGTTGGTGAATAAGCAAGGGCAAACCAGACTTGCCAAATATAGTGATCAAAGTATGACTGTAGAAGAAAGACGTGTACTGGAGGGCGAAATTGTGCGCAAGTGTCTGGCCCGGGCTGAAAGACAGGTTAGCATGCTCTGCTAGCCCTCCAGCTCATTGGCAATTCAAAGTGAAGCAACTCCATACTTCTAGCGTTGCACTCCACTCGCTCAAGCTTGTTGTGCAGTGTTCCTTTGTTGAGCATCGTAACTACAAGGTCATCTACCGACGATATGCTTCCCTGTTCTTCCTGGTTGGCATCGACAATGATGAGGTGTGCACTCTGTCTGGTCATTGCCTCACATTGTGATTATCAGCAGAATTATTTGTACAAGTACTGCACGTCATGGCAGTGCTTCAGCTGATTCCTGAAGTCCTGCTGTCACAAAGCAGACATCCCATGTTTGCAAGCTGTCACCTGTTTTGCACCTCTTTTGCTCAGTCCTTGTGTTGTGCTGCAGAACGAACTGGCAATCTTGGAGTTCATCCACTGCCTAGTTGAGACCCTGGATCGGTACTTCAGCAATGTATGTGAGCTAGATCTCATGTTCAATCTGGAGATGGTAAGTGCATTCTGACCTGCTGCAATGCTTTCACACCTGGCTTTGCAAGCATTCTGGATGCATGATGATGAGTCAATCTGTCTTGCAGGCGCACTTCATTGTCGATGAGATGCTGATGAATGGACGCATTGTGGAAACGAATAAGCAGAATGTCCTTGCACCAGTTCAGCTGCTAGACAAAGCTTTATGATCAAGGCAGCCTGTGCAACAAGTGATTACACTAACCACAGCAAGCCTAAGGCCTGAAACATTCATAGCAAGCAGATCATCAAAGCATGTAGCTTCAGGTCATGTCGAGATACAATTTGACTATATCCTGGAGCACAGGACGCATTTGCCAATCTGTTTGCTTTCCTGATTGGATCCCTTATTCATTACATGCAAAAGAAAGGGTTACAAGACAGACTATGTACAGTATCTGGTGAGCAGTGTATTGCGTAATTGAAAACCCACTGAATGCTGCGGAAGGGTTGACATTCACCGACTGGCACAGACACACGCTAGGTTGAGTGTTGGTGTGCATGATGGTTGGACATGTCTGGGCTTGGGACAGAACATGAATGCTCACTGAAATTTGGCAAAAAGCAAAAGCTAGGGAAGGTACAGAAAAACAGAGCTCGGGCTAAGTAGTGGTATAAGGTACTTCTGTATGCCAACAAGCCTATGCTTATTGTGTATGGTCAGTGCTGCAGTAGGCCATGGTCAGCAAGCAGGAAAACAAAGAGTGCATATACACATTATGTGATAGTGCAGGTTGCACAAACCCAGCACAAAAGAGGACCTGGAAAGTGTTGAAATTGATTGCAGCTCTTCAAGACTCCAACCCAAAACTCCTCTCAGTGCTGCATAAGGATCATGTGTCCATTGCAGATGATGGCATCAGTGCTGCATCAACTGTATCTGAGTCTTGCAGATCTTGCTTAGTTGCAGCTCGAGACGCTGTGTAGGCAGCACATGCTTGCTCTGTAGAACAAGAACTGTTTCACAAGAAGCAATGACATAAAATGCCATGCCGCTTGCATGACAAGCAGCGACCAAGCTGTTGTTCCAGATGGTAAAAGCTTGTCAACCCTACCAGGAGAGAGTCTGGTTAAGCAAAACCCCAAACAGCCTGAGGCAGCCAATGTTCTATCATAACAGCTTGTCCACAAAACATGCAAATGGGCTGAATGTGCACACGGACTCAACGTGCAAATCTCAACAAACTGGATGCAGATCAGGCAGAAACGCAAGCCTACCAGCTTTGCGAGCCTTGGCTGCCTTCCTCTTCTCTCGCTCCTCCAGGTGGACCTTCTTGAACATGCTCTGCCTGAACCTTTTGATGGGGGCATCCACATCCTTGGCTTGGCATGCCTGCAAGACACATGACACACCAGATTCGCCACACAAACAAAAAAGCAGCTGTCTTGCACAGCCGGCCTTGAGGCCTGCGCACCGGGACAGGACCTTGCGCAGTTGACTGCTGCCAACTGCTGCTTGACGTGCCTGTGACAATGATTGCTACAGCCAAACACTGTACTGTCTGACTGTCATTGTGATGCAAGCAGCAGCAGAGGAGCAAAGATGTGGCCTGAGTCTGTCTTCATACCTACTGGCATCCCCAAGAGTGCGAACAGATGTACACGTCGAATGTGATTGGCATTTGCTGCTGATGGGAGACATTGGGGGGTACCTTGAGGCCCTCCCTCTGTGCCAAGAGGCACTGCAGCTCAGCTATCTTCTGCTCCAGGTCATCACCATCAGTCATGAAGTATTGAGTGCGGTGGATGAGGCGCTCAATGCTGGTGCGCTTGCGGAAGGGCCACCTCGTCACCTGGGCTGTGCGGCAGATCTTCTTCAAAGTTGTCACCCCTACTTTCAGCTGTTGAGCAGCTGCCTGCATCAAGCCACATGTCGGTGTTGTGAATCTGGGGCTCAGGATTTGACAGGGCATCTGAAACCATTCAGGTAGGCCACATGAGGGGCTTGCCCTGAGGTGGATGGCATTTCTGCCCTCTCAACGTGCATTCAAAAACTGCAGACAGCCTGACGTTGCGAGGGCTGCTCAGATCTGGCCAAACGGGGGCAGGGCACTTGCATGCGCAGGTTTTGGGTGGGCACTTACACCCTGCTTGGGTCATAGCACCATAGCAGTGTAGGGTGGACTGAGCAGTCATAAGGTGTGTCAATATCAAGCAGCTTCACACCTTTGAAGAGCCTCTGTGCTCAATCCAATGCCATCCTGCTGGTGCAGTCATACCATGGCAAGCAATGCAGAGATTCTTCATTTGTACACTTAATTTTTCGACTGTGATGTTGATTAGGCGTGACATACAACATTGCTAGGATAGACATCAGAACAGGCACTTCATGCAAAGTTGTGTCAGAATAGCTCTGACTGGTGCCTCAAGGCAAATGGGGGCATTGCAGGCACAGGCTGACCTGTATGGGGGCGTCAAAGTAGCCCCCCTCCTCCAGGAACTGCATGGTGATGTGCTTGTTGCCCTTCCTCTTCTGCTCTGAGGCATGGGGCCTGCAGCTGCCCCCGCCCCCATTGCGAGTCCTCCTGGCAATGGAATCTGCTGCAGCTGCACACTGCATCACAAAGACTGCCGTTTTACTCTCTCTGTCCCTTTGATTAAGTTGACATCATGCACACTGCAATGCTCTTAGTGAAGATTGCTGAAACAGCTGCATGGCTAGTCTGCATTCAGGCTGGCGTCACACTGGCTCATGACTTTGTGGTTTGGGTAGGAAGTAGGGACGTAGCAGCATGGAAACTTGATGTGTGTACGGAGGGCAATGTCTTGCTGACCAACCTGGCTGCTTTGGCCAGCAGCAACTTCATCTACATCAATGTAGAAGGAAGCCTGCCCACTGGTCACCCCACTCCCATTCCCACTGCCTATCACACTGTCAGTGCCACTGCCACTGCCAGAGAACACACTGTCCGATGAGTCTGAGTCCTCGTTCTCTGAGTCCTCCCAAGATGGCGTGAGGCCAGCAGCTTGCGCGGCCGCATGAAGACTCTCCAGCTCCTTCAGCTTTGCAGGGTCCAAAGCACAGCCTGCTGCCTTCTGAGGCATGCTGGTGCCTGCTTGGCTGCAGATGGTGGACACAGGCTGTGCATGCCCATCACCACATGCAGCTCGTGCTTCAGACAGCTGCCTGGAGAGAGGATGCGTCAGCAGGCCACTGCTGTGTCTTGCTGCTGCCTCACTCTTGCTGCTGACTGATGCGCTAGACACAAAGCGCGACAGGGCGTGGGCTGGGAAGCCATGCTCAGCTGTCAGAGAGCTGAGATTGGAGCCTGCTGTGCCTTGCAAAGCGGGCACGGCTGCTGTGGTGGTAGGTACAAGTCTGAGTCCAGACTGAGGAACCACTGCCTGACTGGACTGAGCGGCAAGTGACCCAGAGTGAGAGTCAGCTTGGCCAGCAAGTGCTGAGTGCTGACCACAGTTGGCGCCCAGAACATTAGCATCTGTAGCACTGGCGATTAAGCCTGCAGTGAGCGCCGCTGAAGTGCTGTTGCCAGGGATGGCGGCATGAGCAGCAGCATCAGCTGGTGGCTTGCTGTCAGCCATCCATTGAGCGGCAGCAAGAGTGGTCCCGCGCGCAGCGCTGTGATAGACATCAGCTACTGTATTGACAGGCTGCGATGTCGTCAGAGCAGCAACTTGGCTGTACGCAGGTGGGTTGCACCCGGCAGCTGCTGGCAGGTCAGCAGCGTTACCAGTTGCTATAACAGGAGCAGCGTGAGCGCCCGGTGTGGCAAGGACAGCAGCAGGCTGTGTAGCAGCTGGCAGAGAGGGAGCAGGAGGGAGGACAGAGGGGGCTGTGCCGCATGCTGCATCACCCCTCACCGCCTCTTGCCACACCCTCCTCACCCCAGCTTCCCTTCCGCCTTGCTTCTGATTCCCTAATGGACCAGTCTGTGACACACCATTACTACCATAATCAGCACTTGCACGAGCGCCACCAGGGCCGCTGTTGATAGCATCTCCAGGAACAGCAGCAGGTGGCTGGTGCTGTTGCGCAGTGGGTGGTCTGCTGGGCGCCTGCCACGAAGGTGCCCCAGTGGTGGCCACCACCGAGGATTGCGGCTGCTGCGGGTGTTGATGCATTGCTGATGCAGGCTGGGAGGAAGGTAGAGACACCATGGCAGCCTGGAACACAGAGCAAAGTCTCGCTGAAGGCTTGACTGAGAAGACAGCTGGCATGGGGTGAGTTTGGTCACACTGCTGTGAGGGAATTGGCAGACTGGCTACAGGCTGCCCATGCAACATGCTGTCAGCCTTGCAAGAAAGCATGGCAGACATGAATGGCAGCTGCATGGCAGCCTGACATGCAGATTCTGTATGGACCACTATGATCACAAAGCCAAACAACACGTTGCTGCAGTGATGCAAGCCCCTCAGTCACACACGCTGGAGCAGGACTTTTGACATGAACTTGGTGAGGTGCTGCTGGTGCACCAAGTTCACCTGTAGACTCTGACCACTCAGGCGTGCTTGCATGGCCGCCTGCAGGAAGTGGCGGGGGGCTGCTATGATAGGGGCCCCCTCAAGCACAGCTGCCGCCTCTGCAATCTGCTGCTGCTGCACAGCCTGGCGGGGTCTAGCAGGCTGGGGCAAGCAGTGAGCCGATGCAGCAGCAGCCATGTGAGTGGTGTTCACGGGCCCCTGTTCAGGCAAGGGCTCCTGATTAATGATGCACAGGGCATCTGTGCCTTGCCTGCTTGCTATGGGGGCTTCCATCCTGCATGGACCAGTGTAGCATCATGCAGTCAGTGCCCTTCCAGCAAAAATCTGGTAACAGCAGTGGGTGCTCGATCAGCTCGCGCATATTAATTAGTAAGCAGTGTTGATCATGAAGCAGGCGCATGTGAACAAAAACACTGCCTGACAGAAACTGGCTCATGTGTAGAACAGCGTGCGACATCAGAAGTCTGCATGTGGCATGCCAAGTTGAGAAAGAGCATCAAGTCTCTCTGAGGGGGTTGTTGCTGATCAAGTCAAATGCAATCTCTAACATGAAATGCAGGATCAAGCTGTTTCATCAGTATATGCCATGCACAGCATGAGTGCAAAGGCACACCTTGCCCTCTTGCTGGGACCTTGCCCATCATCTGTGCCAGTCGCAGTGACTTGCTGGCTGAGCCCCCCTTCATGTGGTTGAATGCGCTTGGCAAAGGCCTCCAGTGCCGGCATCATCGTGATCGCCTTCTTCTTGCGCTGCTTGACAGGCTTCTCCTCCCCTTCTTTCTTCACCCGCTTCTTGTATGGGCCCCTCTTACGCTTCACAGGAGCCTCTGTGATCCCCAGACCAGCCACAGCAGGTTCGGCAGCAGCAGTGGCCCCAGCAGCAGCACCAGTTGCTGTAGGTGGAGGAGCTTGTATGGCAGATTCTTCTGCCGCAGCAGGTGCTGCAGCAGCTGCCTTGTTGCCCTTGCTTGTTTTCTTTGCTGGTGGTGCAGCTGCCTGGTCAAGCTGCTGCTGCTGCTGCTGAAGGTGAAGCTGGTAGTGGTGGCCAGCGGTGGCCACAGCTATGGCTGGCTGAGAGAACCGGGAGCAGGCCATACCTGCTTGCTGCATGTTGACTTCTGCTGGCGCGTGACGAGGCAGCACCATGTGCTGCTGGCTGTTGCTGGCTGTTGCACTAGACTCTGAGGACTGTTGACTGGCCAAGCTGTGATGTGGCAGCTGTGTGAAGGCAGGCATGGCAGCTGTGGGCAAACTGTTCAAGGGCACAAAGAGGGAAGCCTCAGCTGTGGCCATCAGTCTGTAGTTGGCAGGCGGCAGTGGCAGCAGCATGGCCTGCCTGGGCATGTCTGATGCCATGTAGGCTGTGCTGGGCAGCAGAGGCGTATCCGCTGCTCTGCTCATGTCCAAAGGGCCCAAGTTCACCCTGCAAGCAGGCCCCATTGATCTTCCATCTCGGCGCCAGCTTTAGTCAACAGCGCCTTGGCAGGATAAGCCTGAGACTGATGCATTTGGCACAACTAAGCAATCATGCCGACTTTGGCCATAGGCCTGCAGGTGCATACAGGCTGTTGAAAAGTGAGGAGCCACCCAGCAGTGCAGGCAGGTAGCACTAGGCTTACAAGTCAGGGTGTGATGCCGCATGGAAGCCAAGATCCTCGAAATCATCCCACATGATGTCATCCAGCGTGTCCACGTCCAGGTCAACATCATCAAGGCTGCTACTCAGCAGAGGCAGGGTCTGGTCTGTAGCAGTGAAGGAGGAGTGGCTGGCAGGTGCATCTACAGCTGCAGATGCAGGTGCTGGTGCGGCTTCTGAGCAGGCAGCTGAGCCAGGCTCAGCTTCTGGCTCAATCAGCAGCTGACTATAGGTCATGTGATCCTGCTCACCACATCAAACAAGACGAGGATTCAAGATCTGGCATGAGCCACGAGATTATGAGACCTTGCTTCTTCTGTGGGACAGAAGATTGACTCGAAGGCTGTACAGACAAATCATCCACACACTTGACCAAGCATATGAAGTCCAGCTGATTGCGTACAGAGGGCCAAGCTGCTTCTGGCATTCAAATTGGACATGATGTGTTCCATAGCAGGATTGTAGGTTTTGCGCAATGTTTGCAAACAATGCCTGGGTGAGGTAGCTGCATGAAAGAAAGGTGATGCTGTGGACAACTATGGAGCAGTGCTGATGCAAATACTACCTGCATTGGGTCTGCCAGACCCAGGGCTGTGGGCTGGACTTGCTGGCAAGGCTCAGCTTGTCCTTCATTGGATGCTTCCAGCAATGCACTCCTAGGCTCTGGAACACAGAACATCAGGGTCAATGCACACTTTTACGGTGCCTTGATAGCAATACATACAGCCATGATCGAGTCTCATCAGCAAGGTGCAATTACTAGAAGCATATATATGCATAACTACAGCTGCCATGCTATGCCTGTCATAAGCATGTCTTCTTAGTCAGGATACAGCACAATGGCAGCTTGTTTTACTCCAGTTTGCGTGAAGTGGGCACACCTGAGGATGCCATCAGCGGTTCAATGCCATCCAAGTCACCCACTGGGCCACACTCTGAGTCTATGTCTTGGAATAGCTGAGTTGGGCAGAGTGGCTGTGTCTGCCCATCAGCACTCTGCATGGCCAAAAGCAATCCAAGCCTCATGACCAGTACCAACATGTTTGTGACACAGGTGTCAGGCATTGGGAGCCTGCAGGGATATGCACAGGCTTGCAAGACATGTAGCGAGTCAAGTCCGGACCAGGTGCGGTACCTGGCCATCATTGAGGTACTCATGCACCATGCGCCAGTCATCTGGAAACATGGATGGGCTAGGTAATGATGGAGTGGCCAGCCCTGCTATGGCCTTAGTCACCGTTGAGGGATAGACTGCAGCAGCTTCCTCAGCAGCTTCTGCAGCTGCTGCATCAGCAGCCTCAGCTTTGGCTTGCTTCAGCAAGCGGTGCTCATGCTTTGTGCTCAGGCGGCACGAGCGCCGCATCCTGTTGCCCAGCAGAACAGGTTTGAGTCTGCATAACACTGAGGATGTCAGCCTCACAACTTGGCAACAGTTCTTACTTTGGGCAATTGCATAAGCCAGTCAAAGCATCATCATGAGAGGCAGATCCAAACATGAGGTGTGCTGCTGAGTCAGGGGGAGCAGACCTGATATCCAGAGCCACCTGAGGTCCAGCTGACGAAAACAAAAGAAGCTGTGATGGTTGAGGTTGGCCTTGTCGCTGCCACAACTCTGGTGGCGACGAGCAACACTGACACACAAGTTCTTGTGCGACGAACTATTGTGCAGGACCTGCAGACCAGTGCTGTGTTTGATGTACAGAAAACGAGCATGTCGGCAGGCAACTTGTATGCACAGGTTCTGTGTGATGTGGAGCACTGAAAGCAGAATTGCGCTAAGGACATGTTCAATGAAAGTG
>JAABUU010003642.1_pt1 | contig 19334 bp, 20 predicted proteins | sample 5559301 | NCBI WGS metagenome assembly JAABUU01 (sample SAMN10711884, study PRJNA513360) | rock metagenome | isolation source: Antarctica rocks | place: Antarctica: Victoria Land, Richard Nunatak white | reverse complement strand
GTTGCCGACCGCCGCACACGTGTGTCAGGCACGCTGGCCATGCGCCAGGTCAACGGGCAGCGGACAGCCGACGCAGCAGCGGCGTGTCCCTGCTCGAGTTAGTTGTCGGCAGGAAGTCGTCTGACCTGCGGTGCGACAACTATCTTGGGCAACGCACAGATATCTTGAGCAAGGACAAGCAGTGACGGCAGAGCCGCAGTTTCGCACTCCCCCGACCCCAACATAGTGCGCCGATAATCACGATTATCAGCGCTAACCCCTTCGGTCCGTTATAGTGCGACCGGGCGCCCGGCGACCTACGTAGTCGACGAAGACGATCACCGCCAGTTTCCAGACGCACTCTCAGAGCGTGTGTCCGAACTGTTGTGCACGTTCCTGCAACACCGGCAGAGAGTTCTGGCGGAGTTCGGCCATGGAAAGCCGGGCCGCCGCGGTGCTCACGCTCATCGCGGCCCGGAGGTTTCCTCGGGAATCGCGCACGGCGACCGCCATCGAGCGCATCCCGAGTTCGAGTTCCTCGTCGGTGAACGCAACCCCGTCCACACGAGCCTGTTCGATCCTGCGCCGAATCTCCGCTAGTTCGATCGGCGTGTTGGCTGTACGCGCCTGCGGGTGGCACCGGTGGAGATAGTCGGTCAATGCCTCCTCGGTTAGGCCCGCGAGGAGCACTTGTCCGGTGGCCGACACGTACGCCGGGAGTCCGGCGCCGACCCGGACACCGGTCATTACGATTCGTTCCGCTTCAGCTCGGGCCACGAACAGCGATTCGTCGTCCTGCAATACCGCCAGTGATACGGATTCACCCAGCTGGTCTCGGACTGCGGTGAGGTGGGGTTGGGCGAGCTGGGGCAGCGTGGCGGTGTCGGTGTAGGCGCTCCCCAGTCGCAGCATTCGCGGCGTCGGGTGAAAGTGCTTGCCATCATGGGTCAGGTAGCCCAGCGCGACCAACGTCAACAAACACCGCCGAGCGGTCGCTCGGCTGAGGCCTGCGGCGCTCGCTGCGTCGGTGATGCTCAAGTGGCGACGGTGCTGGCCGAACGCCTCCAGGATGGCGAAACCCTTGCCGAGGCCGGCCATGCCCTCCGCGGGCCGCCCCGAGCTCTCACGAGCCGGCTTCTTGACAGGAGGCTGCCGGGAGCGCCTAATTACGCCCGTTCGCAATTGCTCCATGTGTTCGTTATACGAACATTTAGACGGATTGTCAAGTGTGGTGGTACCGCCCTGGGCCGCTCAGGTGAGGGCTCGGTATCCGCGGAATAGGAGATCTGATGGATCGCAGCGTCATCACCGAGCCCAGCAACCGCACCGATGGAGGGGCTCGCCGTGCGTGGCCGCTGGGGCTGAGTCGGGTGCCGTACTGGGTGTATCAGGAGCAGGACGTGTACCGGCAGGAGCAGCAGCGACTGTTCCACGGGCCGTTCTGGAGCTATCTCTGCCTGGAAGTGGAGGTGTCCGAGCCGGGGGACTTCTGCACGACCTTCATCGGTGAGCAACCAGTGATCGTCACGCGCGATGTCGACGGCGAGCTCTACGCGTTCGAGAATCGGTGTGCGCATCGCGGGGCGCTGCTGGCCATGGTCGACCGTGGCCACGCCCAGGATTTCACCTGCGTGTACCACGCATGGAACTACAGCTTGCAGGGCGATTTGATGGGTGTCGCGTTCGCCGACGGTATCGGCGGCAAGGGTGGTTTGCCGGCCGGGTTCTGCATGGCCGAGCACCACCCGCGCAAGCTTCGACTGGCCACCGTGCACGGATTGATCTTCGGGAGCCTGTCCAACGAGCTGCCCGACATCGAGGAGTACCTCGGCGAGGAAATCCTCAGCCGCATCGACCGGCTGCTCGGCGGACGCCGTCCGATCGTGCTCGGCCGATTCACCCAAATGTTGCCGAACAACTGGAAGTTGTACGTGGAGAACGTGAAAGACTCCTACCACGCGAGCATCCTGCATTTGTTCTTCACGACGTTCGGGATCAACCGGTTGTCCCAACGCGGTGGGATCATCGTCGACGAGAGCGGCGGGCACCACGTCAGCTACTCGGCGATCGACCGCACCCCCGAGGCGTCCACCGAGTATTCCCAGCAGAAGATCCGCTCGGAAAGCGAGTACCAGCTGGCTGATCCGTCGATGCTCAACGGCTTCAGCGAGGTCGGCGACGACATCACCCTGCAGATTTTGTCGGTGTTTCCCGGGTTTGTGCTGCAGCAGATCCAGAACTCCGTCGCGGTCCGCCAAATTCTGCCCCGCGGCGTCGAGCGCACCGAACTGAACTGGACGTACCTCGGTTTCGAGGACGACACCGCCGAACAGCGCACCGTGCGGCTCAAACAGTCCAACCTGGTCGGGCCAGCGGGGTATGTGTCCATGGAGGACGGGTGTATCGGCGGCTTCGTGCAACGCGGGATCGCTGGCGCCGGTGGTGAATCCGCGATGCTGCCCATGGGCGGTGAGACCGCCGAATCCGGTGACAGTCGAGTCACTGAGGCCTCGGTACGCGGCTTTTGGAAAGCCTACCGGCACGCCATGAGGTTTTCCGAGGAGTCGGTGTGAGCAGCGCAGCCAACGCCCCCACAGCACCCGACGTATCGGTCATCATCGGGCGAATTCAGGCCCAGTACGTCCGCTGCATCGACGAGGGTCCGCTGGAGTCGTGGCCGGATTTCTTCACCGAGCAATGCTTGTATCAGGTCACCACGGCGAAAAACTATCGCAACGGCATGCCCGCCGGGCTGATCTGGGCCGACACCCGCGGCATGCTCTACGACCGGGTCTCCGCCCTGCGGGATGCGAACATCTACGAGCGGCACAGCTACCGCCACATCATCGGCCAACCGGCGATCCTGGCAGAAGCAGGCGATGAGGTCGACAGCGAAACCCCGTTCATCGTGGTGCGAATCACCGGCGACGGTCCCACCGACATCTTCGCCACCGGCCGCTACATCGACCGCTATGTCATCGACGGCGCCACTGCGACACTGCGGCAACGGATCGTGGTGTGCGACAGCTCGCAGATCGACACCCTGTTGGCTTTGCCCCTATGACCAGCAGGGTGGCGCCGGACGGCCCGGGCCGGTTGTTGCTCGTGATCGGCGATCCGAACGGGATCGGCCCGGAGATCGCCGTCAAAGCAGCGCGGGCACAGGCGCACGATCCTGCTCTGTCCCCGGTCCTGGTCGGGGACCGTTTCGTCGTGGAAGCCCACCTCTCGGGCAGCGACGTGAGCATCCGGGCCTTCGAGGCCACCTCGACACCATCCCCGGGGGTGCTGGATCTGGTGGATGTAGCTGCGCTGTCGGCAACACAGTTCCGCCCTGGTGTGGTGAGCGCGGCGGCGGGGGCCGCGACGGTCGCCTATCTGAGCGCGGCCGTGGACCTGGTGCGCCAGGGCCAAGCGCGGGCCATCGTGGCCTGCCCGCATTCGGAGACGGCCATCAACGCCGCGGGCATCCCCTTCTCCGGTTACCCCTCGCTGCTCGCGAAGTTCCTCGGCGTGCCGCCCGAGCAGGTGTTCCTGCTCCTGGTCGGTGGTGGTCTCCGCATTGTGCACGCGACGCTGCACGAGCGTCTCGCCGATGCCCTCGATCGTCTCTCAGCGGACCTGGTCCACGGCGCCTGCGTGGCTGCCGTGGCTGCGTTGATCTCGCTGGGAATCCCCTCGCCGCGGATCGGGGTGTTCGGCATCAATCCGCATGCCGGCGAGAACGGCTTGTTCGGCACCGACGACGAGCGGATCACCACACCGGCTGTGGCGGCGCTGCGCCGCGACGGGCACACCGTCGACGGCCCGATCGGGGCCGACGTGCTGCTGCGGGCACCGAACTACGACGGGTTCGTCGCGATGTATCACGATCAGGGACACATCCCCGTCAAACTGCTCGCCGGCCGTGACTCCAGTGCCCTGGCGATCGGGGCAGGGTTGCTGTTCTCCAGCGTGGGACACGGCGCCGCGTTCGACATCGCCGGGACCGGCACGGCCGATCCCGGCGCGGTGATCAACACGCTGACCCTCCTCGGTGGCCGCGGTAGCCAGCACATCACCGAGACAGGGCTGCACCGATGAGCTACCAGATCACGGTGGCCGACACCGACATCACCTTTCCGTGTGAGGCTGCGCAAACCGTGCTCGACGCCGCCGAAACGGCCGGGTGGTCGATCCCGTACTCCTGCCGCAAGGGGGTGTGCACCACCTGCGCCGGGGGGCTGCGCACCGGTGAACTCACGGTCCGCGGAAATGGCACCGTGCGCGGACCTCAGCACGACGTGTTGCTGTGCCGGGCGGTTCCCTGCACCGACGTGGAGATCACCCCGAAACGAATCGCCTCTCGCCGACCTCCGGTCCGCAAGACCATCACGGCCACCGTGTACCGGATCCGGCGACCCACCCGGCGCATCACCCTCCTCGATCTGCGCTTCCCCATCGGGCTCCGAGCACCGTTCCGGGCGGGACAGTACCTGACAGTGCTACTGCCCGACGGTGACAGCCGCCTGTACTCGTTGGCGAACTCCCCGCAGCACAACGACGGCGCCCAGTTGCACGTGCGCACCGAACCCGGGGGCCGCTTCTCCGACACCACCCTCGCCACGCTGGCGACGGGTGACACTCTTACGGTCGAGTTGCCCTACGGAGAATTCTCCCTCGACCCCGATTCGGACGAGCCGGTGATCTTCCTGGCCACCGGAACCGGATTCGCCCCGATCAAATCCATCATCGAAGACCAGATCGCACGCCGCCGCGACCGCACCATCCACCTGTATTGGGGTGCCCGCGACGAGGCAGACCTCTACTGGGGTGACCTGGCGGCACATTGGGCGCGGCAGCAGCCGTGGTTCCGTTTCACCCCGGTGCTCTCCCGACCGACACGCACCTGGAACGGTGCAACCGGGTGGGTGCAGCACGCCGTCCTGCACGATCACCCCGACCTGCGTGGCCACCAGGTGTATGCCTGCGGCAGCCAGCAAATGACCACCGAAGCCCTGACGCACTTCACCTCGACCGCAGAGCTCACCGAGGATCGCTTCCATTCCGACGCGTTCGTGCCGTCCGGCGACCCTGTTGCCCCTCCATCAGCCACAGCGCGTCCGAACTCAATGGAGCAAAAATGACCGCCGATAGATCATTCTTTCGCTCGCTGCTAGCTCATCCGACCACAGCGAGGAACGACCGCAAAGGAGCAACCTATGAGAACCGCAAGACCTCCCATTCGGTCAGGCCGACGTAGGCACTTCACCATAATTATCGTGGGCGCCGCCATCCTTGGTCTGACGGCTCTCTCCGCATGTGGCGGAACGAGCGGCGCAACGTCCAGCCCACCAGCCGGCGGGCCGAGTGCCCCGTTGCCGGTCACCTTCGCGACCAGCAGCAACCCCAGCTCGATTGGTTTGCTCGCCGCGGTCATCAAGGCTCAGCACCTGGACACAAAGAACGGTGTCACATTGGATGAAAAGACCTACAGCCCCGACCAGGCGGAGACAGCGCTGTTGACAGGGCAAGTCAACACCGGCTTTTTCGGGTACGTCTCCTGGGCCGCGACGCCAGCTAAACAGAGCAAGATCAGCCTACTCACCCCGATCCAAGCCGAGCATGGGTCGTTATTGGTAAAGGCGGACTCCCCATACAAGACGCTGGGCGATCTCAAAGGCCGCAAGATCGCCAGCCTGGGCCCGGTCTCCGCTAACTACACGGACTTCGAACTGTTGGCGGCGAAGCTCGGCTTCAATTGGAAGAACGACTTTCAAGTCATCAGCGCACCCCCGCCGGCACTTGTTTCCTTCCTGGAAGGCGGCCAAGTGGACGCCAGCATTGTCTATGAGCCCACCGCAAGCCGGCTCCTAGCCGGCGGCAAGTACCGTTCGGTGGCCGACGGCAACCAGGCATGGATGCAGCAAACCGGTCAGCCGCTGTACCAGCTGGCGCTGGCGGCGAACAGTGACTGGAAAGCCGGTCACACCAAAGAGGTCAAGGGCCTGACCGCGGCCGTTAACGAAGCCGTGACGATCCTTTCCGAGGACACCTCCGTCTACAGCCAGTTCGCGGGCATCCTTGAGCTACAGGGTTCCGCGCTGCAAGAGGCCCAGACACGCATGCCGAAGGTCTACACACCTGCCACAGCAGGCATGGCTGAAACCGCGGTCGAAGACCAGTTGCAGCTGGCGGCGAAGCTCGGAATCATCCCGTCCGCCCCGAAGACAGTGTTCGTGACGTCATGACGACCACCCACACTGAGACCCAGGGCCCTCAAAATGAGCCCACTATTCCCGATCCGCCTGGAGCAACGAAGGTGGCACGAGGAGGCAAGAAAACTGAACGTCGCCAAGGCGTGCTCATGCGCCTCGCGGCGCTGGTAGCCCTCATCGTCGTCTGGTACGTCCTCACGACGGTCGTGGGCAAGGCCGTAGTGCCACCACCGAGTGAGGTCGTCGGCAAGCTCGGCCAGATCATCGCCCACGAAAACTTCCTCAGCAACGTCGGGCACACGCTCGGGCGCGTCCTGATCGGAATGGTGATCAGCCTACTGCTGTCCATCATCGTTGGTATCCCCATGGGCCTCTCTCGACGGGTCAGTCAGTTCATAGACGGTTTTGTTCTGCTCGGCCGGGCCATACCGGGATTGGCATGGGCACTGCTCGCGGTGATGATCGTCGGCATCAACGATGGCGCGCCCATTCTCGCTATCATTTTGTCCACAGTACCAATGATCGCCGTGCAGATTTGGCAAGGCACCAAAGAGCTCGACCGCGACGTCATGGAGATGGCAACCGTCTTCAAGGCCAACCGATGGTTGCGTCTCCGTCACATCATTCTGCCCGAGCTCCTGCCCTACATCCTGTCCGGTTCCCGCCTGGGACTGTCCTTATCCTGGCAGGTCGTCGTGCTCTCGGAACTGTTCGGGCTGAGCAACGGCGTTGGCTATAAGATCAACCTGAACTTCCAGGACTTCTCCATCGCCGGCGTGATGGCCTGGACGCTGTCCTTCACGGCGATCATGGCTGTGCTCGAGTTCGGGATCATTTCGCGCGTCGAGTCCCGCCTCACCCGGTGGCGCATCCCCCAGACAGGAGCCTGACCGTGGCGAGCATCGACATCTCAGCACTCAGCAAGTCATTCCCACGCACGGGGGATACCCCGCTGGCAGTTCTCGACAACATCAACATTGCGGTGGGCGACGGACAGTTCGCTTGTCTGCTGGGACCGTCAGGGTGCGGGAAGTCCACAACCCTGGACGTCCTGGCGGGACTGACCCCCGGCGATACCGGAACAATCCGCATCAACGGAGCCCCCGATGATGGGAGCTTCACGTTCGGTTACGTGTTCCAGCGACCACGATTGCTTAATTGGCGAAGCGTGCGCGGCAACCTGGAGTTCGCATTACGCTCCCGCGCTGTTCCTCGCGAGCAGTGGAACAGTCGCATCGAACGGTACCTCGCGCTGGTAGGTCTCGGCGACTTCGCCGAGGTCTTCCCCCTCGCCCTGTCCGGCGGGATGCAGCAACGAGTTGCCTTGGCGAGGGCAATGGTCATCGAGCCGGACGTGCTCCTCATGGACGAGCCCTTCAGCAGCCTCGACGAACTCACCGCCCGACGCCTTCGCGTAGAACTGCTCGACATCGTTGCGGAGCAGGAGATGACCGTGCTGTTCGTCACCCACAACGCGCTTGAGGCAGCCTTCCTGGCCGACCGCATTTACGTAGTCAGCAAGCGACCCGCAACCGTACTGACCGATATCGAGGTTGGACTCGCCCGGCCGCGTGACCCCGAAGACAGCCGACTGGTCGAGACCCAGCGCCACGTCATCTCAATGCTGGAGGATATCCCGACGGAGACCGTCTCCAGATGAAAACTGAGCTGAAACAGCTACCTGTGCCCGTTCCGTCAACGAGCAAGGAACGAGCATGTGACGGTGGTGAAGGCGAACCTGGACATCCGTGAGGGCTACGCCAACTGGCGTCATGAGTGCGGATGACTTCATCGACATCGACGACGACGGGGCGGTGGTGATCCTCAAACGCACCGTCGAAGAGCCCGACAAGGCGTGAATCCAGGAAGCCGTGCGCGCAGCTGCCCGGTGGCGCGCTGCAGCCTGGAGGAGTGAGCACCAACGTCATTGTGGGCGCCTCGGTTGCCGGCCTGCGCACCGCCCAGGCGCTCCGCAGCGAGGGCTACACAGGCGACGTCGTGCCCATTGGCGAGGAGCACGAACTGCCCTACGATAAGCCGCCGCTGTCCGAAGCCCTGCTGGCCGGTGCTTGCGACCGCGGCGTCGCCCTGTTCAGCGCTGGGGACGCGGCCACCGCCGGCATCGAATGATGCTGGGACGCCCAGCGAAGCAGCTCGACTTGGCGGCCCGCCACGTGGTCCTCAACGATGGCGAACAAGTGGCCTACGACTACCTTGTCCTCGCCACCGGGGCCCGTGCCCGTCCGCCCCCATGGTCCTGCCCGCAAGGCCTGCGTGTGCTGCGGACCCTGGCGGATGCGGAAGCACTACGCCAGGACTTGCGGGGAGGTGGGTCCGTCGTGATCGTCGGCGGCGGCTTCATCGGAGCGGAGGTGGCTACCAGCGCGCGAAGTTTGAGCTGCCAGGTTACAGCCCCTCCCCCATCGGGACTGCGACCGCCCTCCCGGCGCAAGCCGCCGAGATTACCCATTATCGACGCACATACGCTATAAGATTAGGGTATGGCCCTTCTGAAGGGCCAAGTGTCGAGATCGGCCCAGCAGATCCCCCTCGGTCGATCACCAATCGTTGTCATTGTCGGCGAGGACGGCATAGCTGACCTTGACTGCGTCGGTGGACGAGTCGTCGGGCCGGTCGATGGTGGCCAGGGCGTCGATCTGGCGGGTGGTGGACTCGACATCGAGGGAGTCGAGATAGCGACCGGCGGCGGGTGAAGAACTCCGAGCGGCTCATGCACGAGCTCCTGCGCACGTCGTGCTGCCCGGGAGAAGGTGTCGTCGGGGATCGAGGCCCGGTCAGGCTGCGTGCACCTGTTGGGAATGATGATGGTCAGCACCAAGTACGAGGAGAAGCGTGCCGACGTGGTCGGCTTACCACGTGGATGTGCGCTCAGGACGCGACGTCACGGCTTTCTTCGCCGTAGCACTCCGCAGCGATCTGGTTGGCTTCGAGGTTGCCGCCCGCGAGTTCTTTGATGATCTTTCCCCTGCTGAAGACCAGGACGCGTGTGCAAATCGCCGCTATGCCGTCATACTGGCTCGACGCGACGACGATCCCCATGCCGTCGCGGGCGCAGCTCTGCAGGATTTCGAAGATGCCCTGCCGCGCCCCGACGTCAACACCGTTGCTCGGCTCGTGCAGGATCAGCAATTCAGGGCTTGTGGCGATCCAGCGTCCCAGCAACGCCTTCTGCTGGTTCCCCCCGCTGAGGGTTTCCAGCCGTGCCCCGGGCACCGGAGGCTGCACGTTGAACCTCTGCAGAACCTCCTCGACCGCGGTTTTCTCGCTGCCCGAGTCGATGCCGCGGGCGCGCATGTACTCGCGCAGTCGCGGCAGTGACACGTTCTCTCGAACCGTGGCACGGGGGATGCCACTCTGTGTCTGCCGGTCCGCTGGCAGCAGCGCGATGCCGTGCCGGCGCGCGAGCCGGGGGGTCAGCTTCGGCAGCGGCACCCCCCGAATGGTGATGACGCCGTTGCGCGGGGTGGTGGCCCCGTAGAGCAGGTACGGAAGTTCATCGTGGCCGGAGCCGAGGAGACCGGTCAGTCCCACGATCTCGCCGGGACGGACTTCGAAACTCACCTGGCTGCATAGCTGACCGTCGAGCTTGTCCACCCGCAGGACACAGTCGCTTGATTGTGTCCCCGGTTGCATGGGAGTGAGGGCATGCAGGGACCCACCCAGCATCGACTGCACCAGGCTCCGCTCCGTCGTCGCTGCGACCTGCTCCGTGCAGACCACCTCGCCGTTCCGGAAGACCGTGACGCGGTCCGCGACCGCAAACACCTCCTCCAGGTGATGGGTGACGATGACGACACTGTGGCCGGCGTCCTTGACGCGTCGTATCGCCGTGAACAAGATCTCCGTTTCCCGCGACGGAAGCGCCGACGTGGGCTCGTCGAGCACGACCAGGCCACCCTCGGCCACCGCATCGACGTCTTGGAAGGCGCGGACGATCCCGACGACGGTTTGCTGGGCCTGGGAGAGGCGGAGCAGGGGCTGTCGGCAGTCGATGTGGAGACCGAAGGTCAGCAGCAGTCGATCGACGAGCTCACGCTCCTGCCGCCAGCTGATGTTGCCGGCGTGCCCGGTCGTGAAGCGTCCGACTCGCAAGTTCTCCAACACGGACAGAGTAGGAACCAGACCGAGATCCTGGTGCAGGAAGCTCACGCCGCGGTGTCGCAACCACTCGGCAGTGAAAATCTGCGGGACGGTCTCTCCCCGCACCCGGATGCTGCCGGAGTCCCGCTGGTAGTAACCGGAGAGGATCTTGATGAGGGTCGACTTACCCGACCCGTTCTGCCCGATGATCGCGTGCACCTCGCGCGGCGCTACCTCCAGGGTGACACCCCGCAGCGCATACGCGCCGCCGAACGCCTTTTTCACGTCCTGCGCTTCAATCATTGCCGGCACGGCCATCGCCTCCACGTTCCTCTCGCGGTGAGCTTTCCCCGGATGGTTGGACACCTTCGATCAGGAACCGATGCCCCAGAGCTTTTTGTAGCCGGCCTCGAAAGATGCGCCGTACACGGCCGCCGAGTTCGATACGTCGACGGAGGCCAGGGTGGCGGAGTCAAGGTAGCGGTGCGGAACTGTGGGTGTCGCCGGAGCCATCTTCAGCATCCCGCGCATCGCCTGGTCCAGGGTTGCCCATCCCAGCCAGGCGGGCGACGAGCCCGGGTCGGCCACAAAGACGTCGCCCTTCTTCACGAGCGAGAGCGCTCCCTCACCGGAGCCGTCACTGGAGACAACGTGCACCTTGGCGCTGCTGCCGGCCTGGCGGACGCCTGTGGTGGCGAAGATGCCCATGCTGTCCACGGCGGGAAAGACGTAGTTCAGCCCCGGGTTGGACCGGATCGCCGCCGCCGTATCCCTGGGAACGTCCGTGGACCAGGCAGAGGGCTCAATGTTCTGGGTCGCGACGACCTTGCAGCCCGAGCACTTCAACAGGACCGAGTTCAAGCCCGCGACGGCCGCGTCGGCGATGGGATTGTTGAAGGTCAGGACAGCTGCCTGAACCTTGCCCCCGGTCGCCTCGATAGCGGTGTAGGCCATCAGTTGGCCGAACTTGTAGTAGGGGGGTTCGATGTTGCCGAACACGTGCTCGCCGGCTCCCTGTCCCGGCTTCGCTGGATCAGGCTGTGAATCCACCACGGTGACCACGGGAACTTGCGCCTGAGCGGCGGCGGTCAGGGAGCTGGTGATGAGGTCGGTGGCGACACCGTCGAGAATGATGGCTCCGACGTGTTGCTGGATCCCTTGCGTCATCCCTTGTTGGATGGCACTGACCGAGCCATTGCCGTTGAACAGGTTGATTGTCACACCGGCCGCATCCCCGGCAGCCTGGATTCCCTTGGCGATGCCCACTAGCTCGGCGGAGTTCTGGTCGTGGGCAACGACGAGAACCTGCTTGCCCTTCAGGGATGCCGCGTTGAGGGACGGCCCCGGAGTTCCGAAGGTCGGCTGGTCCCGGTCGGCGGCCAACTGGGTTTTCGCCTCGTTGACCAGTGCCGCGCTGGCCGGATCGCCGGGGGTTGCCTTGTTGGTGGATGTGCCGCCGCTGGAACATCCCGCCAACCCGACAACCGCGGTTGCCGTTATCGCCACGATCATCCATCGACTTCTTCTTCTGTAGGACATGCCGGACCTCTCCTCTGTGTGCATGGGCAGCAGTGCGCGCGGTAGGGAATCGCTATCGGGTCTTCTTGGTGACGAGGCTGGCGAAGGTGATGGCGATCAGGAGTACCGCACCGTCGAAGACGCTCGTCACCCATGTCGCCAGTCCAAGCAACTGCAGGCCTGTACTTCCGACGGCGAGCAGGGCCACGGCAACGACCGAACCGACAGCGTTGAATCGACCGGCCTTGATGGTGGCGGCTCCGAGGAAGGCCGCCGCGAAGGCCTGCAACAGGTAGGGGTCGCCGAAGGTCGCATCGGCTGCGCTGGTCTGTCCCGCGAGGAAGACCCCGGCAGCCCACGCTCCGACGGTGGTGATGAGCAGGGCCAAGGTCCGGACGCTGTTGACGCGGACACCAGCGAGAAGCGCAGCCTGCCTGCCCTCCCCGGTGAAGAAGACGTACCTTCCTGTCGGCGTGTGCTCCAAGAAGAACCAGATGCCCACCGCGGCGGCGGCCGCGAACCAGAACGGCACACCGATCCCCAGCAAGCGGGCCTGCATCACGGCAGTGATGCCGTCGGGGACACCGGACAACGTCGAGCTGCCACTAACACCGAGCGCAATTCCGGTGATGAGGGTACCCATCGCGAGAGTGACGATGAACGAGTTCACGTTGAAACGGACGATGAGCACACTATTGACTACTCCCACGACGAGAGCCACCAGCAAGGAGATACCCAGTGCCGCTAAGACCCCATGGCCGGCGCCGACCTTGGCCACCAAGACGGCGGAAAGCCCGATCACGCCACCGATAGACAGGTCGAACTCACCAGCGCCCAGAGACACGGTCAGCGCCAAGGTGAGGATGAGGAGCGCCGCCTCCGTCGTGAGAATCGTTTGAAAATCGCCGAGCGTGGCGAACGTTCGTGGTTTGAGGACCGTGAATACGATGATCAAACCCACGAGGGTGAGAACGACCGCATATCTCTCCAAGAGGTCCGCTGGCAGGCGTGCTTTCCACCGAGCTGCGGATTGCCGAGAAAACCGGGCATCTGGAGAGTCCGTGGCCGCTCGGGGCGCTTCGTCGGGCTGCTTGCGTCCCGCTGCTTTGGTCAGAGCACTCACCCGAGCCTCCTTGCGATTGGTCGAACGCTGGATGGCTCCCGATGTGGAGCCGGACAGGCCGAGCTGCTCATGGTTCGAGCTCGCCGAGGGTGCTGAGCAGGTCCGGCATCAATCCGTCATCGCCTACGTGCACCACGACGTCCGCGATCTCGCGGACAGCGCCGAGAACGACGCGGGTCCAGTCGTCCACGGCGACGTTCCGCTCGGCAATGACGACGGCGACGATGACGTCCGCGCTGCCCTGCAGGCCGCTGAGCGTGTCCACCTCCGGGCGGCTCACGTCACCGGCCGGGACCACGAGGACCAGCACATCCGGTCGGCTTCCGGGGGGGACCTCGGCATTATGGGGACGCTCAGCTGCTCCCGGAGCAACCCCGTGAGCGGTGGCTCCCAGGCGGCGGACACGGACGCGTCGGCGTTGCTGGCTGTCCAGCGAAGCGGTCACCGGGAGTGCACCGGACGCATCGCAGCACCGCGACATTGAGCGATCACAAGGTCACCACAGCACGCTCGGGGTCAGCGACCAGCGCGCCACCCAGTCCGTCCGAGAACGGAATTCCCTTGGGCAGCAGCAGCGAGGCGGCGCGGACCCGCAGCTGTTCGGCATCACGACCGGGCGCCACCCCACCATCCCGCACTGCAGTGGCGGCTTCGAACAGCCTTCGGCGCGCGACGAGGATGCCGATGTCACTGGTCCCGAGGTGCTCGAGGGAGCGGTCCTGGATCGCGCCCATGCTCTCTTGGATTGCACTGTCCTGCTGCCCAAAGCCCAACACACCGCTGAACGTGCGCTTCTCCTGCTGGGCGACCCGGTCGATGAGGTAGTCGTTCTCTTTGTTGGCCACGGTCCGGAACGTTCCGGGGATCAGTGCGGCGTGGATGCCCATCCCGCTCCTCATGGCCGAGGTCTCCTCGTCGGTCAGCGGTCGGTGCGGATGGAAGTTGATGTTCCACACCCAGCAGTGCTCGTCGTCGATGGGGACCCAGGCGTGCCCGCCCAGCGGGTGGTCCCCGAACGGCGGGATGAGGGTGAACCACGGGAGGATGAACTGGGTGATCCGCCAGTAGTACTCGGCATCGGTGGCATCGCGGCGCGCCGCGATGAGCAGGCCACCGTCGGACTCGGCGGTCTCGAACTTCGGGCGCCGGTCCTTGCTGAGGTAGGCGTTGCCCTGGCCCCGGTTGTGCATGGGGTCGTCTTCGAGGTTGAAGCGGTGGGTGAAGGAGACATGGCTCGAGTCGATGCCGCCCTCCAGCGCCTGCAGCCAGTTCGACTCCTGCACGCGTTTGGAAATGAAGCGGTTCTGGTCCGGGATCGTGCACCACTCGAGGTCCGGCAGAGGGGGCGGTGGGGTGTCCCCCATCCAGACCCAGACGACCCCGCCGTGGACCTGCGCCGGGTAGCTGACAATTTTTACCCGGTCTTTGAAGGTGCTGCTCTCCGGCTCGGAGGGCATGTCCACGCACTGGCCCGTGACGTCGTACTTCCAGCCGTGATAGGAGCAGCGCAGTCCGTTCTCCTCGTTGCGGCCGAAGAACAGCGATGCGCAGCGGTGTGCGCAAGATTCCTGAAGCAGGCCAATTCGGTTTTCCGTGTCGCGAAACGCCACGAGTTCTTCGCCGAGGATCTTGACCCTGACCGGCGGGCAGTCTGCCGCCGGCAGCTCGGACGCCAGCACTGCCGGTACCCAGTACTGACGCATGAAGTCACCCATGAGGGTGCCTCGAGCAGTGTGCAGCAGCTCGTACACATCTTTTCTTGACATCGTGTGGTCCTCCGGGAGCTAGAGCTGGGGAATGATGGAGACGTGGGCGGGACGGTCCGGCGTGGGAGTCGACATTGCGTTGAGGGTGCGGGCGGCGTCCGTGAGGGCTACCGGTCGTCCGGTCAGGAGTTGTATGTCGAAACGACCGGACGCCAAGAATCGCAGGGCCTGGCGGAGGGAGTGCCCGTCGTGGCCCCGGACACCGCGCAGCGTGAGCTCTCGTTCCGCTGCGGCAGCAGTGACCGTCGCCGGAAGCGGACCGGTCGCGGAGGGCAGCAGGATCGTGCCACCGAACCCGGTGCACGTCACAGCCAGCTCGAGAGCGGCGGAACTTCCGCCGGTGGCGTCGGCGACGACGTCCGCCCCGCGCCCGCCCGTCGCAGTCCTGAGTTGATCGACGATGTCGTCCTCGCCCACGACGAGCACCGGATCTGCGCCGAGTGCAGCACCGACCGCCAATCGCCCGCGATCGCCCGGCAAGCCGATGAGGACAACGTTCGCAGCTCCTGCCTGCTGGGCCGCGATCACGCACGAGAGCCCGATGGCGCCCGGGCCGAAGACGACGACCGAGGTGTCGGGTTGCACGGCGGCGACGTCGGTGAGCCAGCGGATGGCATTGGCGAGCGGCACCGCCATCACCGCGTGTTCGTCGGCCAGTGCCGGGGGAACCGGATGCAGCGCGGTGTCCGGGTGTAGGTAGAGCTTCTCCGAGAAGCCGCCCCACGGACCGGGCCGACCGGCCAGCGGCATGCGCCCGTATCTCAAGAACGAGGGCGCCAAGTAGTCGGTGCGCGGGCAGACCCGGTAGAGACCGCGGCGGCAGAACAGGCACTGGCCGCAGGGAACGTATTCCTCGACCAGCACGCGGTCTCCCACGTGGACGTTCCACCGTTCGGCCAGCAGCGGCTCCGCCCGCTCGATGCGGACAACATTCTCGTGTCCGAGGACCAACGGCCGCACCCGCGCGCTGAGGGGCGCATCGCCGAAGAGTGCCACGTCGGTTCCGCACACACCGGCTGCGAGGACCTCGCCGATGCCGCCGCCGGCCAGCTCGTCGGCGACGGGCACCTCCGCCACCTCCGCTGCGAAAGGTGCGGTGCTCACCAAGGCGCGGCAGGACATCACGCCAGCGACTCCTGACCTCATATCATGGCCGGTCCTTCCCGCTATATGAGAGAACCTTTCTCACGACGGCAACCGTAACAGCACGGTTTGCGATATGCAACGAGTCACACTTCGGAACAAACACGTGGATGAGCTCACTGGAGGTTCCAGGTTCTCGCCCCGCGGCGCCCAGCATGCTATGGTTTATTCACATAATGTGAGAATCTGGTTCTTACAATATGAAGGAGTCGCCATGGCAGAACCGACGGGACGCACCAGCGGCGCGGAAAGCGCACGGCGGATTCTGCAGACTCTCTTCTTGTTTCACGAAAATCGCCCCCAGGCCACCGTGGAGGAGATTGCACACGAGGTCGGAGTTCCGATGAGTACTGCCTACCGCTACGTCGCGGTCCTGCGCGAGCTCGGCATCCTGGAGGAGAGCGGCAATGGCACGTACCACCCGACGCCGCGGGTTTTCCCCCTCGCCGATGCGGCCCAGCGCAGCCACGGGCTGATCCGCTGCGCTCAGCCGGTGATGCGTCGCCTGGCCGAGGAATCCGGGGAGACCGTGCTGCTGGTGCGCCTACTGGGCCACGCCGCCGTCTGTGTCGACCGGGTGGAGTCTTCACACGCCATCCGACTGACCTACGAGCCAGGGCAGGCCATTCGACTCCAGCAGGGCGCCTCCGCCCACTTGCTGTTGGGCAGCCTTCCCGCAGACGAACGGCGAACGCACCTGGAAAGACTCACGTGGGAAGATCCTGCCTTCGGCGAAAGACGGCATGAGTTTGAACGTGAGCTGGACCAGGCCGTCGTCCAAGGCTGGACGATGTCACACGGGGAGATCGACGCCGGCATCATCGCCGTCGCAGCCCCGATCAAGGCGCGTGAACGGGTAGTCGCCACCTTGTCGATCGCTGGCCCAGCGTTTCGCGGTAGCGATGCGGCGACGCGCGAGAACATCCGACGGGTCGTGGCCGCGGCGGCCGAGGTCACGGCGCTGTTCAGCTGGGACCCCGGCGACGCCGCCGACGAGCTCGCCCGCAGGCCGAGCCGGCCGATGACCGCGACAGGAGACAAGCGATGACCACCACCGACACCCGGCCCACGATCGACCTGTCTCTCGTTGTGGCCGCCAAGAAGCCGGTGGCCGAGGACGTCGTCGCCCTCTACCTGACGGCCCCGGACGGTAGCGACCTGCCGGCATGGTCACCAGGCGCGCACGTCGATCTGATACTCGACGACGGTGTGATGCGCCAGTACTCGTTGTGCGGAGACATCCGCGACGTAGCGATGTGGCGCATCGCAGTACTGCGTGAGGCGGTCGGGCGAGGCGGATCGAAGCACGTGCACGACGCACTGGCCGCCGGTACGCCGGTGCAGGTGCGCGGGCCGCGCAACCGTTTCGGATTGGTGGAGGCAGATCGCTATCTCTTTATCGCCGGCGGCATCGGGATCACGCCGATCCTGCCGATGATTGCCGCCGTGGAAGCAGCCGGGCGCGGGTGGCGCCTGCTGTATGGCGGCCGCCAGCGCACCTCGATGGCGTTCCTGGAGGAGCTGAGCCGCAACGGATCGAGGGTGAGCATCCAGCCGCAGGACGAGAGCGGACTCCTCGACCTGGATTCGGTGCTCGACGCTCCGGAGCCGGACACGGCCGTGTACTGCTGCGGCCCTGAAGCACTTCTCGCCGCCGTGGAGCAACGCTGCCAGAGCTGGCCAGCGGACACTCTGCACGTCGAGCGCTTCTCGGCGTCACCGGAAGAGAAGGCTGGACAGGAGCAGCCGATCGAGGTCGTCCTGCAACAAAGCCAGCGAACGCTGCAGGTTCCACCCGACACGTCAATCCTGCACACCATCGAAGCAGCCGGAGTCGACGTCCCCTCCTCCTGCCAAGAGGGCACCTGCGGAACCTGCGAGACCGACGTGCTCGAGGGCACACCCGACCACCGCGACCACGTCCTCAGCAAGGCCGAGCGAGAACGGGGTGACTGCATGATGATCTGCGTGTCGCGCTGTCACGGACCACGACTGGTCCTGGACCTGTAACGCCCCGAACGCGTGCGCCGATATAGGAGAATATCGGCGATCCCGGCGGTAGAGTCCCGAGGTGCCTGAACCCCGCACCCACCACTCCCCCACGCCAGCTGCCGCGGCGCTCCCGTTGGCGGAGCTGGCGCGGACGTGGCTGACCGCTAAGCGGGCGATGGAATCATCCGAGCAGGCCACCAAGGGCCACAGCGACCGCGCCCGGCACGCCGACCTGGCCCGCTGGGGCCAGCTGCTCACCTCCACCTCCATCTCCACGTCCGCGGATCACGGGCCGGTAGACGCCGGTGCACGGCTGGACGTGGCGTCTGCGCTGGCGCGCCTGTCCCTGTCCGATCTGAGCACGGACCGCCTCGTCGACGCGGTGATCACCGCCAAACGGCGCTGGAGCGAGGCCACCGTGGCGCGGATGCTCTCCACGCTGCGCGGGTTCACCCGCTGGCTGACCCGCCAAGGCGTCTTGACCCGCGACCCCTGCGACAGCGAACTGCTCCGGGTGTCCCACCGCACCCAACGACGCCCCCGCGCCGTCGACGCCGATGCTGTCGAGGCGATGATCACCGCCGCCCGCAGCGAGCCCACCGATCGACAGCGGATGTTCTGGCCCGACCGAGACGTTGCCCTGCTGCGCTTTCTTGCCGGCAGCGGCGCCCGCGCCGAGGAAGTCTGCGGTGCCGCGATCGCCGAGATCGACCGCCGCCCCGAGCGGCCGATCTGGCGGGTCGGGCGCTCCAAGGGCGGCAAACAACGCGACGTCCCCCTGTCGGGGGCCACCGTCGAGGCCCTCGACGCCTGGCTGGACGCCCGCAGGACACATGGCGGCGGACCCAAGCTGACCCGGTCCAGCCTGCTGTTCGTGCGCACCGACACCAGCCCACTGACCCCCCGCACCCTCGACCGACTGCTCCGGGCGATTGCCCTACGAGCGGGGGTGGGCCTGCCGGCTGGGGCCGCGGCGCACTCCTTCCGCCACCACTACGGGGTCACCTTGGCGCTGCGGGGAGTGCCTCAGGCCGCGATCAGCCAGCTGATGGGGCACGCCGACCCGCGCACCACCGCCATCTACACCACCGTCGCCTCCTCCGCGCTGATCGGTGTCCTGGACGACGCCGGCCTGCTGTAGATCACGGCCGAGCGTGATGTCGGCTTCGCCGAGGACAAGATCAGGCGGTGGGGCCGCTACGCCGGTGACCCGACCCCGGAGCAGCTGACCCGAGCCATCGAACACCTTGACAGTGCCAGCGCCCCGACGGCCGACAGTGATCAAGCACGCCTCTCGCCGCTGCAACATGAGCAGGTAAACCTGCACGGGCGTTACTCGTTCTTACTCCCCGACCAGCTCCGCGCCGGCGAACTCCGCCCACTCCTAATTGACTGACCGGAACCGCCAGCACGTAGGACATTCCGAGTTCCTCGATCGCCGCCCGCAGTCGGGAGTGCTGGCCATAGACCGCGTCGCCGCTCACCCAACCGGCCGGCACACCGGCCTCGTGTGCG
>JAABUU010003641.1_pt1 | contig 19342 bp, 15 predicted proteins | sample 5559301 | NCBI WGS metagenome assembly JAABUU01 (sample SAMN10711884, study PRJNA513360) | rock metagenome | isolation source: Antarctica rocks | place: Antarctica: Victoria Land, Richard Nunatak white | reverse complement strand
ATGCTCCTCGTGTCCGGGCCGTGGCCGGGTTGGTCAACCGGCGGCTCCGTCGGGTCGTCACCTACCGCGAACGGCGCGACGCATGATCCCCGCGCCACGGGGGCGGGGGGCTTGCACGCCTCGCACCTATTACGAATGTTATCTAGTTGTAGCGCGCCGAATGAATTGTGGTTTTAGCGCCCTGCTGCATCGGGGAGAGATACCGCTGCCTGACGCGGCTCCGGGACGCGCCGAATTTCGCGCGGCAGGAGCAAGACCAGTAACGCGCTGAGCGGCAGGATGATCGCGTTGGCGAAGAAGGGTGCGGATGGGCCGAGGTGGTCGTAGGCCCAGCCGCCCAGCAGCGGCCCGATCGTCGCGCCGGTCCCGACCGCGAAGCTATAGAGGCCATAGGCGGTGCCGCGCTGCGCGCCGCCGGTGATGTCGGCCACCATCGCCCCCTCCGCCGGGAGCGCCGCCGAGATGCAGATCGCTTCGAGTACCCAGAATGTGCCGAGCAAGACGAGGTGCGGGAGAAACGGGAAGAGCACCGCGACCAGGCCCGCCAACGCCAGCCCCGCTACCATCATCCGCTTACGCCCGACGCGGTCGCTGAGACGCCCGAGCAGCGCGGGGGCGATCCCGTAGGCGAGGCCGGCGGGCGTGAAGGTGAGGAGGATGCCGATCAGGCTGACGGTGAAGTGCCCCTGGATGTACAGCGTCAGGATCGGCTGCGTGACCCCGTTGGCGAGGGAGGTGCCGAGACAGATCAGCAGGAGCGGCACGAGCGCGCGTAGGCTGGCGCGCGGCGTACTCCCGACCTGGAGGGCCGATGGTTCCGTGCGGACGCGTTGCGGAGCCTCGCGGAGTCGCCGGTGCGCCCGCACGAACATGATCAGCGTCGCGATGGTGTAGAAGCAGAAGGCGAGCCGCCAGCCGGTGACGATGCCATGCCCGAGACGTTCCGCCGCGAAGAGGAGCGGGAAGCCGACCCCCCCACCGATGAACGCCCCCAGGTTGATCATGCTCTGGAAGCGTCCCACCGCCGCGCCGCGCCCGTCGGCGGGGACCAGATCGGCCAGTAGCGCGTAGGCCGGGATCAGCAAGAACGCGGAGCTGGTCCCTTCTACGATGCGTGCCAGGAAGAGGATGTTGACGCGCGCCGATACGGCATAGAGCGCCCAGGCGACGACGAAGCAACCGAGCCCGGCCAGGATGAAGGGGCGGCGTCCGTAGCGATCCGCCCCGCGCCCGACGAGCGGACGCGCCAGGATCGGCACCAGCGCGAAGACGGCGAAGAGTTCGCCGATCTCGGTCGCCGACGCGCCGAGCGCCTGCGAATAGAGGGGGAGGAAGAAGAGGAAGAGACCGACCGGGCAAGAGGCGATGAACGCCGCCTCGTAGAGCGTCTGCAAGGTATGGGGCGTGGTGGCCTCGCCAGCTGTGCCACCATCGAGCCCCGACCACCGCCTCAGCCCCGCCGCCATCGCTCCTCGTCCGCGCCTCGTCGTCGCTCGTTCGCCCAATGATAGCCCATCGCCGTGCGTGGCGAAGTAGTCAGTGGGCAGTAGTCGGTAGTCAGAAAGCGCGCTGCGGTTGCTACAGCGGAATGGGGCTTGCAAAGGGGAGGGCGCGGGTGTGCGGACGGGGGAGATGGGGGGCTGACATGGCGACGCGAGCGGGACGACAACGTGATCCGCGCGACTATGGCTATCCGCACGACGATCGCGCGGCGCTGGCCGCGCGGGCGCGGCTCGTGACGGAGCGCCTGGTGGCGCGCTACGGCCACGCGCGCTTCTCCGAGAAAGACCCGCTCAGTATGCTGGTCGATATCCTCCTCTCCCATCGCACGCGCAACGAGCAGACCTACGCCGGGTACAAGGCGTTGCTGGCCCGCTTCGGCGATTGGGCGGGGGTGCGCGACGCGCCGACCGAGGAGGTGGAGGCGGCGATCGCGATGGTCAATTGGCCGGAGTTGAAGGCTCCACGCCTCCAGGCGATCCTGCGCCAGATCACCGCCGAGCGCGGCGAACTCTCCCTCGATTTCCTCTGCGATCTGTCGGTTGAGGAAGGGTCGGCGTGGCTGGGTCGGCTCGCCGGGGTGGGGCCGAAGACGATCGCGTGCGTCCTCCTCTTCACCTGTCGCAAGCCCATCTTGCCGGTCGATACCCACGTCCATCGCGTCTCGATCCGCCTCGGCCTGATCGGCGCGAAGGTCACCGCCGAGGCGGCGCACACGCTGCTCGGCGCGCTCCTGCCCGACGACCCGCAGGTGATCTACGATTTCCACCGCGCGCTCCTCAAGCACGGGCAGAATCCCTGCGTCTACGGCGTGCCGCGCTGCGGGCAATGCCCCCTGCAAGACCTCTGCGACTACTATGCCGCGCGGCACCGCCCGCCCGCCCCGCGCGTTGTAGCTGCTGACGACGATGCGCGCGCCGGATAGGGTATCATCCGTGCAGCCGAACGGCGTGCCTGAACGGCGAGCGGCGTGTCTGATGCAGAGGGAGAGCTGTGGCGTTCGAGCAGTGGCGTACCCCGTCCGCAACGGAGACCAGACCCGCCGCTGAATCGCCACGCGCGTTCTTGCCGCCCTGGGTCACGCCGACGCTGCTCGATCGGCTGATCGCGGGCGGCGCGCTGCTCCTCTGCGCCGTGCTGACCTTCGCGGTCTACGGTGCCGCGCTGCGCTTCGCCTTCACCTTCGACGATCCGCTCGATCTGCCGCGCGCCGAAGGGCGGTCGGTCTGGTCGATCTTCACCTCGTCGGCGGGCTACGCCTACTATCGCCCGATCCCCTTCGTCATCTGGAAGCTGCTACGGGCGCTGCAAGGCTCGTACAACGAGGCGACGCTGCACGGGCTGACCCTCATCTGCCATCTCCTCGCCGCCTGGTTCCTCGCCCTGTTGTTGCGCCGCCTGACCGGCAATTGGTGGGGGATCGTCGCGTCGATCCTCTTCATCACCTACCCGTTCAGCTATCAGGCCGCGTTCGGGGCGCATACCCTCTTCCACCCGCTGATGACCGCCGCGCTCCTGCTGGCCCTGCTCCTCTACTGCGCCGCGCGTGAGCACGTTGGCGCGGGTGGCCCTGCCCTCCGGGCGGCGGCGGTCGGCGCGGCGGTCGTCGGGTTGTGGACACATGAGAGCGGCGCGATTATCCTGCCGCTCGTGGTCGGCCTGGAACTCTTCCTCGGCCTGCGCGAACGGGCCTTTGTGCCGTTCGTGGCGGCGCGGCGTATCCTGCCCTTCGTTATCGTGACCGCGCTCTTCCTGCTGACCTGGGCGATCGTGCCGAAGTTCGCGCGGCCCGATCCGTGGTCGCCCGCCTCGCTCGGCGGGAACGCCCGCTTCTTCCTGGAAGGGACGATCTGGCCGGTCGCGGCGCAACTGAATCGCCTCGGCGGGCGGTTCGGCTTCGACCCGACCGGGGCGCTCTGGCCCGCGATCGTGCTGACGCTGCTCGTGCTGATCGCCCTCTACGTCGTCGGGCGTCGTCCGTGGGTGCCGCTGCTCGCCCTCGCGGGGACGGCGATCATCCTCTTCCCGGCCTGGCTGGTGCTGACCTGGGTCTATGTCGAGGATGCGCCGCGCCTCCTCTACCCGGCGGCCCCGGCGATCGCCGCGCTCTGGGGTCTGCTCCCCTCGCTGCGCTTCCCGAACCGCGTGGTCACCTGGGCCTGGCGCGGCGTCTCGCTGCTCATTTTGCTGGCCGTGACGGTGCAGAGCCTGAACTTCATCGGCGTGCGGCGCGACATGTGGGCCGAGGGTACGGTGCTGATCCACGGCGTCGCCGACACCGCCGTCGCCTGGGGGGATCGCCCGCTCCTCTTCCTCAACGTCCCCGCGTGGTTTGCGCCGAAAGACCCGGAGTACCCGGTCGGCCACGTCGGGTTGACCGCGCTCCCCGGCTATGTGGGATTGGGGCGCTCGGTCTACATCCAACGCGGCATCCAGCCGCCGCTCGAATCGCGCGGCTTCTACCCCGATGTGAACGGCTGGAAGTACGACTTCAATACGCACGGCGGTCCGGCCACCCTCGACGAGTTCGCGGCGCTGATCCGGCAGGTCGATGCGGTCTACACCGTGGATATGCGCCCGGAAGGGGCGCGGATTTGTCAGCTCGGCACGCTGACCCCGAACGGGGCCGACCAGCGGGCGACCGACGTGCGCTGGGGGGGGGGCATCGCCCTGCGGACCGCCGCGATCACCTTCGCGCCGGGTGGGTTGCGGGCCGATCTCACCTGGGACACCCTCGCGCCGCCGCCCGGTGATGTGCTGCCCGTCATTCGCGTGCGCGACGCGAGCGGCGCGATCGTCGGGGAGCGGCGCGAGTATCCGCTCGGCGGGATCGCCGCGCCGCGCCTCTGGCAGGCCGGGGACCGCGTGCGGGACATCACGCCCATCGCGCTCCCCGCCGATCTGCCCGCCGGAGCCTACACCATCTGGCTCTCCTGGGAGGAGAAAACGACCAGGGCGCTCCTCGGCGGAGCCGATAGCGCGGGCGTGTCACTTCCGGCGGAGGGGGCTATGGTGGGACAATTCACGCTCCCATAGTGGGGGAAAGAATGTTGTCCGATCGAGCACCGAACCTGCGGTTAACCTATTGCGGAATGCGACATGGTATGGTACTGTAAGCACCGGATTAGTCGAACTTGCGCGCACGCAACCGCTTGGCGGACTCTCCTCCGTCTTGCCTGAATCGTTCCGCAACGCAGCTATTCCAGCGATATTCGGATACCATGTATCTCTCGAAAGGGTGCGGAGTTGAGCTTTCAGGACAAGACCCTCGTCTGCCGTGATTGTAACCAGGATTTCGTGTGGACCGCCGGTGAGCAGGAGTTCTACGAGCAGCGCGGGCTGACCAACCAGCCGGGGCGCTGCCCGGACTGCCGCCGCGCGCGCAAGGCGCAGCAGGGTGGCGGCGGCGGCAGCTACTCCAGCGGCGGCGCGGGTGGCGGTTACAGCGCGGATGGCGGCTACGATCGCCCGCAGCGCCAGATGTTCGCGGCGGTGTGCAGCGAGTGTGGCAAGGAGACCCAGGTCCCCTTCCAGCCGCGCGGCGACAAGCCGGTGTACTGCTCCGATTGCTTCGCGTCGCGCCGCCAGCCGGCAAGCTACGGCGGCGACAGCTACGGCGGCGGTCGCTACTAAAGTCCCGCGCGAGGGCGTCCTGCTATAACGCGAGATCGCACTCTTTCGGGCATCAAGCGCAGGTTCGGTGGGGAGAGCACCGAATCTGCGTTTTTCTGTTTCCTGTTCTCGTGGCGGCTGTTACGCCGACTGACGTATGGTGGGCGAAAAAGACGAGGCCGGGCGACTTTCGCCCGGCCTCGCGCTGTTTGAATGCCGCCGAGCGGGCGCTACAGCGTCTGCTCCATCTGCTTCAGGCTCGCGCCGCGCGCCTTGTTGAGGGTGGCACGATAGCCCTCGATCAGCGCGTTCACATCCGAGTTGAAGAGGATGAAGCGCGAGCCGCGATCCATCCAAAAGTCCACCAATTCCGCGTTGAAGAGGTGGCCGCCCGCCGGGATGCCGCGCGCCTGCGCCGTGTTGACGATGTGCTCGTAGGCGTCGATGAAGCGCGGATTGCGGAAATCATCGGGGATCCCGAGGGTGATCGAGAGGTCGTTCGGCCCGATGAAGATGCCATCGATGCCGCCGACATCGAGGATCTTGTCCAGGTTGTCGATCGCCGCCTGCGATTCGATGCCGATGATGATCACGTTGTCGGCGTTGCGGCGGTCGAGATAGGCGCGCGTCGCCTCGTTCAACTCGACCTTGCCCTCGCGGATCTGATCGTGGAGCAGACCCTTCAACGGGCGGAGCCGCGCCGCCTGCACCACCGCGTGGACCTCTTCCGCGCTCTCGCAGTAGGGAACCAGGACCCCCTGGAAGCCGGCGTCGAGCCCCTCGATCGTCTCGTGCGGGTGTGTATTCGGCACGCGGATGATCGGGCAGACCCCCGCAGCGGCGAAGGCGGCGGCGAGATCCGCCGCCTCGGAGCGATTGGTCGGCGAATGCTCGGTGTCCACGATGACGTAGTCGAGGCCGAGTCCGCCGAAGACCCGTGCCCAGCGCGGGTTGCGGATCATCGACGTCATCGTCCCGAAGATCCGCTCGTTGCCGTGCATCGCCTGGCGTAATGCCGCACCGTTCATCCCTGGCGCTCCTCTCGTCTTCCCACCGGGCCGTCACGCGACGGTCCTCAAGCCTGTTTCGTCTCCGAAACCATCTTCACCGGCAGCCCATCGAAAAGGCCGGTCGCGCCGCGCGGTTTCCAGAGCGGCACCGCGACCGCCTGGAGCCCGCCGGGCGCATCGTCGAGGGTCAGCACTGCGCCGCGCTCGGCGGCGTCGAGGCCGCGCAGCACGATCAACATGTTATGGAAGGTCTGCGCGATCGTGGCGAGCAACGGCTCGCCGTAGCGGACCGCCTCGTAGAAGTTGAGGAATTCGTTGTAGTAGCCATTGTCCCCTTCCTCCAGCCGGTGTTCCTCGACCGTGCCAGCGGTGCCGTAGACGGTGACGGCCCGATTGCCGATCGTCATCGTCCCCGCGTCACCGTACAGGCGCAGCTCGTTCGTCTCGGCGGGCGGGGCGATCTCCGGGTAGGAGGCGGTGTAGCCGCCGACCACGCCGCTGACGAAACGGAGGCTCAATGTGAGGTCGGAGGGTCCGCCGTGCGTCGTATTGGCGTCCTGCGTCTCGCCGTAGACGCGCTGCACATCGCCGCAGAAAAGGCGCAACTGGGCGGTGTGGTGGACCCCCGCGTCGAGGTGCGGCCCGCCGCGATAGCCCGGATCGTGCCGCCAGGGAGTGCTGGAGAATTTGCCCGGCACGGGTACGAGGCGCGAGACATTCCGCCAGGAGGCGAGATGGACCCGCCCGATCGCGCCCGCATCGAGGAGCGCGCGCGCCTGTCGGAGATCGTCGCGGTAGAACATGTTCTCCGCGATCAGGATCGCGCGGTCGGGGAACTCCGCTTCGAGGGCCACGAAACGCCGCCCCTCCGCCTCGTCCACGCCCGCAGGCTTCTCGCAGATGACATCCTTGCCCGCTTCCAGCGCCGCCCGCGTGACGCCGTAGTTGAGCGGGATCGGCAGGGAGATCAGCACCGCGTCCACGTCATCGCGGCGCAGCAGATCATGGTAATCGGTGTAATAGTCGTCCATCGACGCGCCGCTATAGCTGGCGAAGTGTTCCGCCTTCGGGCGCGTGTGATTGGCGAAGGCCGCGATCGTGAAGCGTTCCGGCAGCTGGCGCAGCGCGGGCCAGTGCAGCTGCTCCACCGCGAGGCCGGTGCCGATCACGCCGAGGCGGATCGGTTGCGTGGTGTCGCCGGTCATCGTCCGTCCTTTGCTCCTGGAGGCACGCTCAGCGCGTGACCTGCCCCAATTCGCCGCGCACTGCCCCGTTCATCAGGCCGAGTTCGTTGTTAATGCTGACGAAGCGGAAGCCCTGGCTCAGGCGACGATTCGCCCCCGCCGCGCTGCCGACGTGGATGCCGGCGATCTTCCCGGCTTCCTGGCAGGCGGCGACGACCGTCTTCATCGCTTCCTCGACCGTATCCATCAGCAGTGGTCCGGTGTCGCTGATCGCCTCGCCGCCGTGCGAGATCGTCATGTCGCTGGGGCCGACGTAGCAGCCATCGACCCCTTCGGTCGCCACGATCGCGCGGACGTTGCGGACCGCCTCGACCGTCTCGATCATCACGAAGAGCGATGTTTCGGTGTTCGTCTCGCGGAAGTAGCCTTCGCCGCCGTAGACTGCGGCGCGGATCGGGCCGGAACTGCGCGCGCCCAGCGGCGGATACTTCGCCGCGCGCACCGCCGCCGCCGCCTCTGCGGGCGTGTTCACGAGCGGCACGACGATCCCGTAGGCCCCGAGGTCGAGCGCGCGGTTGATCGACATGAAATCGTTGATCGGCACGCGGACGAACGGCGTCGTCCCGGTGGTGCTGATCGCCTGGAGGAGACTCGTCAGGTGGGCGAGATCGCCCTCGCCGTGTTGCAGATCGACCATCGCCCAGTCGAACCCCGCATGGGCGACCATCTCCGCCGCCAGCGGGCTGACGCTGCTGAGCATGATGCCGAGGGCCGGTTTCCCCTCGCGCAGGGCACGTTTCGTCCCATTCGGTCGCATCGTTCCTTCCTCCGTTTTCGCGGCGGATCGCCGCCGCCAACCGGAGCACGATACCACCTCGGCGGGCGCTGTCAATGCCCTGGTCAGTATTCCTGTCGGCTCGGTGCGTTCGCCGCACCGCCGTATCCCCGCACCACACCCCTGCGTAGATCGTATTAGAATGTCGTCAGGGCGATCGTGGATCGCAAGCGAAAGGAATCGACATGGGCAATGTTATCGGTGGCTTGTTCGGCGGCGGGGTCTTCCTGATCGTGATTCTCCTCCTCTTCCTGATCCTGCCGTCGCTGCGGATCTGTAGCGAGTGGGAGCGCAAGGTGGTGCTGCGCCTCGGGCGGTTCGCCGGGGTGCGCGGGCCGGGTGTCTTCCTGCTAATCCCCTGGATCGAGCGGACCCCGTTCACGATCGATATGCGCGTGGTGACGAGCAACTTCACCGCCGAGCAGACGCTGACGCGCGACAATGTGCCGGTCAACGTCGATACGATCCTCTTCTGGCGGGTGGTCAATCCGGCGCGCGCGGTGTTGGAAGTCAACAACTATAACCTGGCGGTACAAGGGGCGGCACAGACCGCCTTGCGCGACATCATCGGGCGCAGCGATCTGAGCCAGGTGTTGTCGAGTCGCGCCGAGCTCGATGCCGCGATGACTCAGACCCTCGACCATCAGACCGAGCCGTGGGGGGTGAAGGTCGAGTCGGTGCGGATGCGCGACATCAAGATCCCCGATATCCTGCAAGACGCGATGAGCCGCGTGGCCCAGGCCGAGCGCGAGAAGCAGGCGCGCGTCGTCCTCGGCGAGAGCGAGGTGCTGGTCGCCCAGCGCTTCGCCGATGCTGGCAAGCTCTACGAAGATAATCCGATGGCGCTCCACCTGCGCGGCATGAACATGCTCTACGAGGTGATGAAGGCGGGTGGCACGAGCACCGTGATCGTGCCGTCCAGCGCCGTCGAGAGTATGGGGCTCGGCGGGGTGAGTGGCATCACCGCCCTGGCGCGCGAGGCGACGAAGGCCGCCGAAGCCGCGAACAACGCGGGTGGTGGTGCGCCCATCCCGCCCCCGGCCGCGCCGCCGATCGGCATCCCCCCGACCCCGCCGACCTTCTTCCCCGGTGTGCCGCCGCGCGAGTAGCTGACGACTCTATGGAAGCGAACGGCCCCGGCGGCGCGAATACCGCCGGGGCCGTTCGCTTCATCGTCTCTTCGGGCAACTGGATCGAACGTGGTCGCCCCTAGAAGCCGACCGCGCAGCCGTCCGCGCGCGGCTCGCTCCCGGCGATGTAGGTGCCGTTGGGCAGGCGGCGGATGATCTGTCCCTTGCCGAATGTACCCCCGGTGTGCCGCACCTCGACCCCGTGGCCGCGCGCCGCGAGGCCGTTGATGATATTGTTCGCGACCCCCTGCTCGAAGGCGACCTCGCGCCCGCGCAGCCACTGCCAGCGCGGGGCGTCGAGGCTGGCCTGGGGGTTGAGGCCGTAATCGACCTGATTGACCACCATCTGCACGTGCCCCTGCGGCTGCATGAAGCCGCCCATCACCCCGAACGGTCCGACCGCCGTCCCGCCCTGCGTCAGGAAGGAGGGGATGATCGTGTGATAGGGGCGCTTGCCGGGGGCGACCAGATTCAGGTGGCCCGGTTCGAGGACGAAGCCCGCGCCACGATTCTGGAGCGCGATGCCGGTGCCGGGCACCACGATCCCGCTGCCGAAGCCGGCGTAATTCGACTGGATCATCGAGATCATCATGCCGTCGCTATCGGCGGCGCAGAGGTAGACCGTGCCGCCGCGCGGCGGATCGCCCGCGACCGGATCGAGCGCGCGGTCGCCGATCAGCTTGCGGCGCTCGGCGGCGTATGCCTTGTCGAGCAGCCCGCGCATCGGCACGTCGGCGTGCTCGGGGTCGGCGACGTGCTTCAGGGCGTCCGCGAAGCCGAGCTTCATCGCCTCGATTTGCAGATGGTAGCTCTCGACCGACTCGCGCGGATGCCGCCCGAGCTCGAAGCCCTCCAGGATGTTCAGCGCGGTCAGCGCGGCGATCCCCTGCCCGTTCGGTGGGATCTCCCAGACCTCGTAGCCGCGATAGGCGGTGTTGATCGGCTCGACCCAGGTGCCGGTGTGCGCGGCCAGATCCTCGCGCGTGATGTAGCCGCCGGTCTGCGCCGCGAAGTCGGCGATCTTCCCGGCCAACTCGCCCCGGTAGAAGTCCTCGGCATTCGTCTCGGCGATCCGGCGCAGGGTGTTGGCGTGGCCCGGCGAGGCCCAGATGTCGCCCGCACGCGGAGCCTTACCCCCCGGCGTGAAGGTGTCGAACCAGCCCGCGAACTCCGGCCCGATGTTCCTCTCGCCGTACAGGCGCGCGGCCCCATTCCAGGCCCCCGCCGTGACCGGCGCGACCGGGAAGCCCCCCTCGGCGTAGGCGATCGCGGGCTCGAAGAGCTGCTCGAATGGCAGCTTGCCGAAGCGCGCGTGGAGATCGCGCCAGGTCGCGGGCGCACCCGGCACCGTCACCGGCAGCCAGCCGTGCGCGGGCACCGTCTTGTGGCCCTGACCGGCGAAGAGTTCGGGGGTGTGTGTCAGCGGCGAGCGCCCGGAACCGTTGAGGCCGTGCAGCTTCCCACCGTCCCAGACGAGCGCGAAGGCGTCCGCGCCGATGCCGTTCGAGCACGGCTCGATCACGGTGAGGGCGATCGCGGTGGCGAGCGCGGCGTCGACCGCGCTGCCGCCCTGTCGCAGCATCCATAATCCCGCCTGCGCCGCGAGGGGTTCGCTCGTCGCCACCACCCCGCGCGCGGCCACCACCGGCATCCGGCGTGAGGGATAGGGGTAGTGCTCCTGGCTCAGCATCTCGCGTGTATCGCCTGGCATCGGTCCTCCTGTGACAGCAGATCAGCCGCCGTGTGGCGGCGTATTGCCCGTGACTATACCAGTGTCGCCGGGGGTCGGCAAAAGCCGCCGCCCGCGCCAGCGGAAAGCGTTGAGCGCGTTGCCGACCAGGAGGATGTGCGCCAGCAGGTAGAGCCAGGTGGTGAGGAGGAAGATGAAGCTGACGGTCGCGCCGCCGATCGAGCTGGGACGGAAGCGGAGGTAGAGCGGGAAGAGTTGGAGCGCCCCGACGAAGAGGGTCGCGGCCAGCAGTGCGCCGAGCCAGGTATCGCGCGGGCGAAGTCCGGCGTCGGGGATCAGCCAGTAGAGCGCCCAGAGGAGGACGAAGGCGAGGACGTAACCGACGAGACTCGTCGTCAGTTGCACCGAGAAGTTGCGTACCTGCATGTTGACCCCGACGCGATCGGCGACCTCGCCGCCGAGCCAGGTCGCCACGCTGGAGATCAGCACCGTCGCAACCAGCACTGCGGAGAAGGCGAGGATCAGCAGCAGTCCGACGCCGCGCAGGCGCAGGCTCCGCTGGCGCGGGATGCCATAATGCTGGAAGAAGGCGTGCCCGATCGATTCGAGCAGGGTGGTGCTGAACCAGCAGAGGATCGGGAAGCCGATGAGGCTGAACGCGCCCGCGTTCTGCCCGACGGCGGAGAGATCTTCGAGCTGGCCCTGCCAGGTGGCCGGGAAGAGGCGTAGGAGGATGGCCAACACCTCCTGCGCGTAGTTGGTGTTGCGGAGGAGGATCGCGACGAGTGTGGTGACGACGGTGAAGAGGGGGAAGAGGTTGATCAGGAGGCGGAAGGCGATCCCCGCCGCCAGATCGGACGCGATCTGCTCGACCCAGTAGTAGCGGTAGAGGAAGGCGACCGGCCCGCGCGCGCTTAGCCAGGCCCGCAATTGCCCGATACGTCCGGCCTGTGCAGCCGTATTCGCGGCGGCGTTCGCATCGCGCGGCTCCTTGCCAACCTGTTGTCGCACCACACCCCTCTCGATCGCTGGCGGTAGCGTGCCGGGCCGGCCGTTGGTCTCATCGCCTAGCAGGGTACACTTGGAACGTGGGCCATGCCCTGTATTCCCAACTGCATTGACTGTAGCGTACGGAGAAGCCCCATGCCCGCCCCGCCGATAGTCCCCTTCGCGCAGCCGGAGCGCGGCGTCCTGCCCGCCCTTGCGTTGATCCTCGCCGCCGATGCGCTCCTCGCCAACTATGATTGCTCACGGCCCGTCGAGGCGCTGTTGGACGAACCGGTGCATCTCGCCACGGCGTTCTTGTTGCTGGCCGCCCTCCCCGTGCCACGCTCGGGCGCGTTCATGGTCGGCGCGGCTCTCGGCGCGATCGGGATCGATGGCGATCATGTGCCGGGGGAGTTCGGGTGGGACATCATCAGTCGCGGCACCGGACGCCCTATCACCCACTCGCTGACGACCTGCGCGGCGTTGCTCCTCCTCGCGCGCGCGCTACCCGGCACGGCGCGCACGGCAACTATCGGCGCGGCGTGTGGTGTACTCGCGCACTTCGCGCGCGATAGCGGCACGGGCGGGGTGCCGCTCCTCTGGCCCGTCAGCAAGCGCCGCGTGCGCGTCCCATACGGCGTGTATATGGCGGCGCTTCTCGCGGCGGGCGGGCAGATATGGTGGCGCGCACGGTCGCGGTGATGCGCTGGCTCGTGTCGCGATCGTCGCCCACGCGCGTCGCGGCGGGAACGGCGCTGTCACGGTACGCCGCGCAGTACAGGATTGTGGTATAGCCCATGCGTGTCCGTCAGCGCGGCGGCTCATGCGTCGTTGCGCGCCTATAGCCGGTTGATCCGGCCCGTCCGAGGGGACCACATGACCGCACCGGCCCCGTTCGTCTTTCTCTTCGATGTCGATAATACGTTGCTCGACAACGATTCGATGTCGCGCGATCTGCGCGCATACCTGACCGCGACGTTCGGCGAGACGCGCCAGCAACGCTATTGGGCGATCTTCGAGGAGTTGCGGTCGGAGCTCGGCTACGCCGATTACCTGGGGGCGCTCCAGCGCTACCGCGCGGAGAATCTGCGCGATCCGCACATGCTCGCCGCCTCCAACTACCTCGTCACCTACCCGTTTCAGGAACGCCTCTTCCCCGGCGCGCTCGAGCTGCTGCACGGGTTACGAGGGTACGGCCCGGTCGTGATCCTCTCCGATGGCGATGTCGTCTTCCAGCCGCGTAAGATCGCGCGCTCCGGCATCTGGGATGCGGTCGAGGGGAACGTCCTGATCTACATCCACAAGGAAGAGATGCTCGACGACGTGGCCGCGCGCTACCCGGCAACGCGCTACGTGATGGTGGACGACAAGGTCCGGTTGCTGGCGAAGATGAAGGCGATCTGGGGCGAGCAGTTGATCACCGTCTTCGTGCGCCAGGGGCACTACGCCCACGATCAGCGCCTCCTCGACGACAACCCGCCCGCCGACATCACCATCGAGCGGATCGGCGCTCTCCTGGACAACCGGGACTTCGCCGCGCTGATCGGGCGTCGCTGAGCGCGGCCTTATGGTGTAGCGCGCCGGAGCGCCGCTGTTTCGTAGCCAGCAGATCACGAAGGGTGATAACGCACCCTGATACGCGATACGCCGCTCGGCGATCACGATCCGTTAACCCCGCCCTGCTATGGTGTCCTCATGCCCGAGTCTGCGCCGCGCCGACGACGATCATTGGCAGAGTGAGAGAGCAGGGGAGCGATGGCGCTGCTGACGATTAATACCGGCTCCTCAAGCCTGAAAGCGGCGGTCTACCGCCCCCAAGCCGACGAGCGGCGCGAAGTCTCGCTGCTCGCCGAGCGGATCGGGCACGAGGACGCGCGACTGCGGATCACCGACGCAACTGGCAAGACGCTCCTCGATGCGAAGCGCGATCTGCCCGATCACGCCGCCGCGCTCGCCGCGTTCACCGCTTGGCTGCGCGAGGAGCGCCCTGCGCTGGATGTGACGGCGATCGGGCACCGGATCGTCCACGGCGGGGAGCGCCATCGCGAGCCGGAACGGATCACCGCCGCGCTGCTCGACGACCTGCGCGCGCTGGTCCCGATCGACCCCGATCATCTGCCGCAGGCGCTCGCGGCGATCGAGGCGGTCGGGCGTGACTATCCAGACGTGCCGCAGGTCGCCTGCTTCGATACCGCGTTCCACCGTCGGATGCCGCCCGTCGCCCGACGCTACGCCCTCCCGCGCGAGTACGAGCGGGCGGGGTTGCTGCGCTACGGCTTTCATGGCCTCTCCTACGAGTACATCATGGCGACGCTGCATGCGGAGGATGTGGCGGCGGCGCGGGGCCGGATCGTGATCGCGCACCTCGGCAGCGGGGCGAGCATGGTCGCGGTGCGCGAGGGCGTGGGCCGGGAGACGACGATGGGCTTCAGCCCGACCGGCGGGTTGGTGATGGGGACGCGGGTCGGCGACCTCGATCCCACGGTGCTCCTCTACCTGCTGACCGAGCGTGGTCTGAGTGCCGAGGCGGTGGCGGAGCTGGTCAACAAGCGCGGCGGGCTGCTCGGCGTCTCCGGCACGAGCGGCGACATGCGCGAACTCCTCGACCGGGCCTGGAGCGACCCGCGCGCCGCCGAGGCGGTCGAGTTGTTCTGCTACACTGTGAAGAAGTGGGTCGGCGCGCTCGTCGCCACGCTGGGCGGGCTCGATACGCTCGTCTTCACCGGCGGCATCGGCGAGCGCGCCGCGCCGGTGCGCGCCGCCATCTGCGACGGCCTCGGCTTCCTCGGGATCGCGCTCGATGTGGAACGCAACGCCGCGCACGCGCCGTACATCTCCGTCGCTGGCGGGACTGTTGCGGTGCGGGTACTGCCGACCGATGAAGACCTGATGATCGCGCGCCACACCGCACGACTCGTCACGCAGGGAGGATAGCCCGATGAGCTTCCGCTTCTCGACCCGCGTTTCCAGCGCCGTACCCGCCGCCGAAGCGCCCGCGCCGCCGACCGACCCGGTGCGCGGGCCGCTGAGCGCCGACGAACTGGCCCTGATGCAGCGCTACTGGCAGGCGGCGAACTACCTGACGATCGGCCAGATCTATCTCGGCGCGAACCCGCTGCTGCGCGAACCCTTGCGCGCGGAGCACATCAAGCCCCGCCTGCTCGGCCACTGGGGCACATCTCCCGGCCTCTCGCTGATCTACCTCCACTTCAACCGCCTGATCCGCCAGCATGATCTCGACGCGATCTACCTCGCCGGGCCGGGACACGGTGGCCCCGCGCTCCTGGCGAACGGCTACCTGGAAGGGACGTACAGCGAGGTCTATCCGAAGATCACCCGCGATGAGGCGGGGCTGCTGCGACTCTTCCGGCAATTCTCCACGCCGGGCGGCGTGCCGAGCCACGTCAGCGTGCCGACGCCGGGGTCGATCCACGAAGGGGGCGAGCTCGGCTACGTGCTGACCCACGCCTTCGGCGCGGCGTTCGACAACCCGGAACTGATCGTCGCGGCGGTGGTGGGGGATGGCGAGGCGGAGACGGGGCCATTGGCGGGCTCGTGGAAGAGTATCAGCTTCCTCAACCCGGCGCGCGATGGTGCGGTGCTGCCGATCCTGCACCTGAATGGTTACAAGATCGCCAACCCGACCGTTCTGGCGCGCAGCAGCGACGCGGAGTTGCGTGCCTTGCTGGAAGGGCACGGCTACACCGTCCACTTCGTCGAGGGGGACGATCCCGCGCGCGTCCACCAGCAGTTCGCGGCGACGCTCGACACCTGCTACGCCGCGATCCGCGCGATCCAGGCGGACGCCCGCGCGAGTGGGGTGAGCGGTCGCCCGCGCTGGCCGATGATCGTCCTGCGGACGCCGAAAGGGTGGACCGGCCCGGTGGAGGTCGATGGCAAGCCGGTCGCCGGGACGTTCCGCGCCCACCAGGTGCCGCTGGACGAGGTCCGCGCGAATCCCGAACACCTGGCGCAACTGGAAGCCTGGCTGCGGAGTTACGCGCCGGAGACGTTGTTCGATGAACGCGGCGCGCTGCTGCCCGAACTCGCCGCCCTCGCGCCGACGGGCGCGCGACGGATGGGGGCCAATCCGCACGCCAATGGCGGCACGATCCTGGCCGATCTCGAGCTCCCCGACTTCCGCGACTACGCGGTCGAGGTCGCGCGCCCGGCGACCGAGCACCAGGAATCGACCCGCCGCCTCGGGGAGTTCATGCGCGACATCTTCACGCGCAACAGGAAGGCGGCGAACTTCCGCCTCTTCTGCCCGGACGAGATCAACTCCAATCGGCTCGGCGCGGTCTTCGAGGTGGAGAATCGCTGCTTCGTCGAGACTCGACTCGATATCGACGATCACCTGTCCGCCGATGGCCGGGTCTTCGAGGTGCTGAGCGAGCATCTTTGTGAAGGGTGGCTGGAGGGCTACCTGCTGACCGGGCGACACGGCCTCTTCGCCACCTACGAGGCGTTCGCGATGATCGCCGCCTCGATGATCGTGCAGCACACCAAGTGGCTGGAGGAGGGGAGCAAGCTGGCGTGGCGCGCGCCGGTCGCCTCGCTGAACATCCTGCTGACCTCGACCGCCTGGCGCAACGATCACAATGGCTTCAGCCACCAGGGTCCGGGGCTGATCGACGTGATGCTCTCGAAGCACGGCAGCGTGGCGCGGATCTATCTGCCGCCCGACGCCAACTGCCTCCTCTCGGTCGCGGACCACTGCTTCCGCAGCCGCGACTACGTGAACCTACTCGTGATCGACAAGCAGCCGCAGTTGCAGTGGCTCGACATGGAGGCGGCGATCGCGCACTGCGCGCATGGCGCATCGGTCTGGCACTGGGCCAGCAACGACGATGGCACGAAGCCGGATGTGGTCCTGGCCTCGGCTGGCGATATCCCGACGTTGGAACTCGTGGCGGCGGCGCACTGGCTGCGGCGGCACGCGCCGGAACTGCGGGTGCGCGTCGTCAACGTCGTGGACCTGATGGCCCTCTTCCCGCGCGAGTTCCACCCGCACGGCTTCGATGAGGCCGATTTCGTCGTGCTCTTCACCGCCGATACCCCGGTCGTCTTCGCCTATCACGGCTACCAGCGCGCGATCCACGAGATCGTCCACGGGCGCCCGAACGCCGAGCGCTTCCATGTGCGCGGCTTCAACGAGCAGGGGACGACCACCACGCCATTCGATATGGTCGTGCTGAACGAGATGAGCCGCTATCACCTCGCCATTCTGGCGTTGCAGCGGACGAAGCGGCCCCCGGCGGAGCGGGACGCGCTGATCGCCGAATGCCAGCGCAGCATCGAGGAGGCGGTCGCCTACTCGCGCGAGCATCTGGAAGATCAGCCGGAGATCACCAACTGGGTCTGGACCACGGCATAGCGCGTCGTTGCTGGGCAGGGAGGCCGCTCCCTGCCCGCGCGCATTGAGTGTCAATCGAGCGGCGCGGTCTGTCGCCGGGGCATCGCCGCGAGGCATCCCGCCGCGAGCGCCAGGACGCCGATCGCTACTCCCACCGCGCCGACGAAGGCACTCGCATAGCCGCGCGCGCTGGCGACCGTTAGCGCGTTGTTGAGCGGGCCGGTGGCGGTGTTCGTGTCGGCGAGGGTCGGGCGGGTGCAACTGGTGGGGACGTTGGTGGTATCCCGCTCTGCGGCGCGGTCGCGCGCGCAATCGCGGAAGTCGCCGAGCGCCGCCTCGCGCTCGCCTTGTGTCAGCGCCGTCGCGGTCAGTTCCTGGCGGAGCGCCGGGAGCAAACCGTCCGCCACGCCCGCCGCGCCGCGCGCGAGCAGCGTGAAGAAGATCAGGCCGATGATCGCCACGCCGAGCGCCCCCGCGATCTGTTGCATGGTCGTCAGCAGCCCCGACGCCGATCCGGCGTCGCGCCCCGGCAGGCCACCGAGGACGTAGCCGAGGAGCGGCGCGGAGACGCTGCCCGAGCCGAATCCTTGCAGGAAGACGCCGGGGATCAGCGCGGTCGCGGTCGCCCCTTCGCCGAGGCGCGCGGCGGCGGCGATCACCAGGCCCAGGCCGAGCATCCGCAGGCAGACCCCCGCCAGCAGCACGCGGCTCCCGAAGCGCGGGATCAGGCGCGCGGAGAGGGTGGCGGCGATGAAGAAGCCGACCGCGTCGGGGGCGAAGGTGAGCCCGGCGTGCAGCGGCGTGAAGCGCAGGCCGAGTTGGAGGTAGAGGGCCAGCGTCAGGAAGTAGCCCGCATTGGCGCTGTAGAGGAGGAGTTGGGTCAGCAGGCCGAGGACGAAGGTGCGGTTCTGGAAGAGGCGCAGTTCGAGTAGCGGCGAGCCACCCCGCCCCGCCAGGTGGCGCTCGAAGGCGACGAAGAGGGCGAGGATCGGCAGGGCCGCGACGAGGCAGAGCCAGCTCCACAGCGGCCAGCCCTGGTCGCTCCCCACGACGAGCGGGAAGACGAGCAGGAAGAGGCCGGGGGTCGCCAGGGCGACGCCGCCGAGATCGAGGCCGCGCGCGCCGGGCGCGCGGCCTTCGCGCAGCAGGAAGGCGGCGGCGACCGTGGCGGCGACCCCGATCGGCAGATTGATCAGGAAGATCGGTCGCCAGGAGAGGCCGAAGAGATCGGCGCGGAGCAGCAGGCCGCCGAGCACCTGCCCGAGGATGCCGGAGAGGCCGAGGATCATGCCGTAGATGGCGAAGGCGGTGCTCAGTTCGCGCCGAGGGAAGGTCACGCGGATGATCGCCAGGGTCTGCGGGGTCATCAGCGCCGCCGCGCAGCCCTGGATGATCCGCGCGATGATCAACACCTCCGGGGTGGGCGCGAGGCCGCAGCAGGCCGAGGTGAGGGTGAAGCCGCCGAGGCCAAGCATGAAGGTCCGTTTGCGCCCCCAGCTATCCCCGAGCCGCCCGCCGGTGATCAGCAGGATCGCGTAGGCGAGGGCGTAGCCCGCGACGACGAGCTGGATCTGCCCGAAGGACGCCCGCAGATCGCACTGCACGGTGGCGATGGCGACGTTGACCACGAACTGATCGAAGATCGCCAGCAGCGGCGCGGCGAGGATGATCGTCAGGATCAGCCAGCGGCGCGGGTCTGGGGCCGACTCTGCAATCGTCTGAGGGGCGGCGGCGGGCGCTTGTGCCATGCGACGGTATGCCTTCCTCTGGATGTTCGGGGCGCGCGAAATGATACCGCGCGCACGAGGCGTGGCCTTCCTGCTTCGTGCGGCGTTTCCCGGATACGTGTCGGGTTGGCCGGGGCCAGCCCTCCCCTCCAAGGGAGGAGAGGGTCGTCGCCGCAGCGGCGGGGAGCGGTCAGCCCCACGCCGTCACCCGACAACTATTTGCGAACCAGACCACTTAGGGACGCGAGCAGAAATAGATATCCCGTGCGTGTTAGACTCCAACGGCCGGGGGCATGTGCCGCTGGGGTGAG